>Ga0136642_1000105_pt1 | contig 51678 bp, 51 predicted proteins | sample LowCatLa1302831Y_FD_115313 | JGI IMG/M metagenome (GOLD analysis project Ga0136642, IMG submission 115313) | Freshwater microbial communities from Lower Cathedral Lake, Yosemite National Park, California, USA - 13028-31Y | ecosystem: Environmental > Aquatic > Freshwater > Lake ... | reverse complement strand
GTACGCCCTGCCGATAGTTCCGGGGGAGATGATCAAGTAAGGACAATGACACCGAAACAAGCTTTGAATCTAGGGGCAAACTTCGTAGTGATTGGTCGTCCCATAACTTCGCTATGGAGCAAAGGTGCTAAAGCCATGGGGGAACGGGCTGCTCAAATTTTACAGGAAAGCATTTAGCTTCTTTACCGATAGATTTGCGCCATGGCCACACCACCTCAACTCACTCCTGAAGAGCGAAGTGCAGCCCTTGCTAAAGCCTCGATTGCGCGAAAACGTCGAGCATTTATTAAGTCTCAGATAAAAAATGGGCAGATTTCCATCAAGGAAATATTCAATTTAGCAAAAGAAGATGAGGCAATCGCAAAAATGCGAGTGGCTGAAATGTTGGAATCGGTAACAGGTGTTGGAAAAATTCGCGCACTAACAATCATGGAAAAACTTGCGATATCACCTACGCGTCGAGTGAAGGGATTGGGTAAGAACCAAATTGAGAGTTTGCTTTTGGAGTTTCACAACGTAAAAGAAAACTTCGCCACGCGTGGCAAATTGATCGTTCTCTCAGGTCCAGGAGGAGTTGGTAAAAGTACTGTCGCCACCGAGCTTCGAAAAACTGGTGATTACTGGGTAAGTATTTCTGCGACAACGCGCGCACCGAGAGTAAATGAAGTTGAGGGAATTGATTATTATTTTATTTCAGATCAAGAATTCGAATCAAGAATCACAGCAGACGAATTTCTAGAGTGGGCCGTTTTTGCAGGAGCTAAATATGGCACTCCTCGAGATGGAGTAGAAAAGGCGCTACTTGCCGGTCATAATCTTTTATTGGAAATCGAAATTGAGGGAGCGCAACAAGTTAAGAGACATATGCCAGAGGCAATTTTGGTTTTTCTTGAGCCACCTAGTTGGGAAGATTTGGTCTCTCGACTTGAAGGACGCGGTACTGATTCCCCTGAAAGGCGTACTGAACGCTTAGCGTTGGCTCAGAAAGAGTTGGCGAGTGCCTCTCTATTTGACCTCGTCATCGTAAATTCCTCTGTCGAGCAGGTTGTCGCGCAACTGGTATCCTTGGCCTCTGCTTAGCCATCGAGCTATCTGCATCACATCGCTTTGTAAGGGGTAAATATGGACGGCATTACAAATCCACCGATTGACGAACTTCTCGATAAGAGTGGCTCTAAGTACGGACTTGTTCTCTATGCTGCAAAGCGCGCACGTCAGATTAATGCCTATTATTCCCAACTGGGTGAAGGCCTTCTTGAATATGTAGGTCCGCTAGTTGAAACTCACGTTCATGAGAAGCCACTTTCTATTGCACTTCGTGAAATCAATGAGGGCCTATTAACAATAGAGAATCTCGAACCAACCGCGTAATTTCGCGCGTCTACAACCGCAATGAGTAAAAGCGGACGAGAAGTTGTACTTGGTGTTGGTGGAGGAATTGCAGCCTATAAATCGTGTGATCTTTTGCGTCGAATGCAGGAACAAGGATATTTAGTCACCGTCGTTCCAACACCTTCCTCACTTAATTTTGTTGGGAGTGCGACCTGGGAAGCCCTTTCAGGCAGGGCCGTCTATACACAAGTGTGGGAGAACGTTCCCGATGTGACGCATGTGCAATTGGCAGAACATGCGAATTTTTTCTTAATAGCTCCCGCAACTGCTGATCTGATTGCCCGAATAGCAGCAGGTAGAGCTGATGATCTACTGACAAATCTAGTACTCGCGACAACCGTCCCAATAATGATTGTGCCTGCAATGCATACTGCAATGTGGAAAAATCCTGCGACGGTTGCAAATGTAGCGACTTTGCGTTCTCGTGGCTATCACGTAATGGAGCCTGCTATCGGAAGATTAACGGGATCGGATTCGGGACAAGGAAGGTTTCCAGAAACCGTGGCGATTCTCGATGAGTTTGAAAGTATCACTAAGAAAAAGAAAGACCTCACGGGACGCACTATTTTAATTTCAGCTGGTGGAACTCGAGAGCCAATAGATCCAGTTCGTTTCATCGGAAATAGATCATCGGGCAAACAAGGATTTGCTCTGGCACAAGCAGCTCTTTCGCGCGGCGCAGAAGTGATATTGGTTGCAGCAAATTGTGAGTTATCGGATATTCCTGGTGTAGCGACATTTCGTGTGGAACGCGCAGATGAGATGTTGAGTGCTTTATTAATCAATCTAGATAGGGCCGATGTGGTTATTATGAGCGCTGCTGTTGCAGATGCGAAACCTAAGCACTTTGCTAAGGAAAAGATCAAGAAAGCGCTATTTGGTTCAATCGAATTGGAAGCCAATCCAGACCTTCTTCTCGCACTCATAGGAAAACGACACAAAGGACAGATTTTTGTAGGTTTTGCAGCGGAGACTCAGGAACATATGACTTCTGCCAAGGCAAAATTAGAGAAGAAAGATCTCGATCTTCTCTATCTCAATGATGTTAGTGGGGGAGCTATCTTTGGTAGCGACTCAACTTCAGGTTCAATACTCGCACGCAATGGTGAGATAATTCCAGTAGATGAGATGAGTAAAGACACGCTTTCTCACCTTCTGCTAGATCAAGCCCTACACAAGTTAGGTTAGGACAATGTCGCAACGCCTCTTCACATCAGAATCAGTCACCGAAGGTCACCCAGATAAGATTGCAGATCAGATATCAGATGCAATTTTAGATTCCCTCATCGGGCAAGATCACAAGAGTCGGGTTGCAGTCGAGACACTTATTACTACTGGCCAGGTACATGTTGCAGGTGAAGTAACAACTAATGCCTATGCGGATATTGCAGGAATCGTGCGCGAGACTGTATTAAATATTGGTTATGACTCATCAGATAAAGGTTTTGATGGAAATACTTGTGGCGTATCTGTATCCATCGGACAGCAGTCACAAGATATTTCACAAGGCGTCAATGATGCATATGAAAATCGGGTTGCCTCATCCGCTGATCCATTGGATTTACAGGGCGCTGGAGATCAAGGTTTGATGTTTGGTTATGCATGCGATGACACAAAAGAGTTGATGCCATTACCTATCTGGCTGGCTCATGAGTTAGCTCAACAGCTCTCTAAAGTACGAAAAGATGGCTCGCTTCCATATTTACGCCCTGATGGAAAAACTCAAGTCACCATTGAATATGACGGTCACAAAGCGATTGCTCTCAATACAGTTGTTATTTCTAGCCAACATTCAGAAGATGTAGATGTTGCTAAGAAACTTACGCCAGAAATTATTGCCTCAGTAATAGATCCTATCTTGGCGAAAATAGATTTACCTCGAAAAGATCTTCGTATCCTCATCAATCCGACAGGTCGTTTCGTTATCGGTGGACCAATGGGAGATGCGGGCCTTACAGGTCGCAAAATTATTGTAGATACCTACGGTGGTATGGCTCGTCATGGTGGAGGAGCTTTTAGCGGTAAAGATCCATCAAAGGTAGATCGCTCTGCTGCGTATGCAATGCGTTGGGTTGCTAAAAATATTGTGGCCGCAGGCTTTGCGACTCGATGCGAAGTTCAAATCGCATATGCAATTGGAAAGGCTCAGCCGGTAGGTTTGTTTGTAGAAACATTTGGAACTGAAACTGTCCCAGTCTCTCGAATTCAAGATGCAGTTGTAGCAACATTTGATCTACGACCAGCAGCGATTATTCGTGATTTGAATTTATTGCGACCAATTTATTCCAAGACAAGTGCATACGGTCACTTTGGTCGTGAGCTACCTGAATTCTCATGGGAGAAGACAGATCGCGTAGCTGCATTGCAATCTGCGCTCCGCTAATATCTAACGAAAAGCGCAATGGCTACGCCACGGTTATTGAGACTCAAATCTGAATTAATCGCGAAATCACCAGGTCAACCAGCATCGCAATCTCCGGTAGCGCGAGTATTGGTTGACACAGGTGTGGATCATTTGGATCAACTCTACGATTATTTTGTACCGCAAGAGTTTTCCGATGCCGTTGTTGTAGGCATTCGAGTTCAAGTTCCCTTCTCCCATAAAGAGAGTGAGGCAATAGTTATTTCTCGCCATGAATTGGCAGAACGTAATGGGCCACTCAAAACTATTACAAAAGTTCTATCGACCCATCCCGTAGCCACCGAAGAATCATTGAGCTTGGCCCTCGTTGTTGCCAATCGCTGGGCATGCTCGCTATCGGATATCCTGAGAAGTTCTATCCCACCACGTATTTCCAGTGTCGATAAGAAGCATTCACTAAACCTTATTGAACTGAGGGAGCTATCTACAAAAACGATTCCACGATTTATCGCACTCAAACCTCACAGCGCACCGTTGAGCCAGATATGCGAGGAGATTGATCTCACGTTGGGCTCTCATCTAGTAATCGTTCCTGATGAACGTGACTTGTTAGGCCTACTCAATTTTTGGAATGAACGTAATTCTGATAACCCGGCTATTGCTCTTGGAAGTTCATTAACACGCAGCCAAAGATATTCCAATTATCTCGATGCGATGTCGTCGCAAAATGTTCTCGTGGTAGGAACGCGCAGCGCAGTATTCGCCCCCGTGGGAAACCTTCATAAAATTATTGTCTATAAAGAATCATCACCTGACTATTACGATCAGCGATCACCTGGATGGAATGTTCGTGATGTAGCTTTACTAAGAAACTCGAGAGGTGAGTGTGAATTAGCTTTTCTTTCTTATGTGCCATCTTTGGTATTGGCAGTACCTATTGATGAAAACAGAGTCTTGTATGTACATGAGAATACAAGAGTTCGTGTACGCGCATTCGCTCCTACTCCTGGAGCGCTACTTCCACAACGAATATTTACACCTATTCGAGAAGTGTTGGAAAGGGGACCAGTTCTTTTTCTAGTTGCCCGCAAAGGATATGGAAATGCACTTCTATGTGCTCAATGTAGAAATTATGCACAATGTTCGTGTGGAGGACGCCTCAAAGTGCTGGGAGGTTCAAAGGCTCCACAGTGTTCTCATTGCGCTAAGCAATTCCCTGACTGGAAATGTTCTTGGTGTCAAAGTACGCATCAATATGTTGTGGGTCGTGGAATAGAGCGTGCCAGTGAAGAGATCGGTAGAGCTTTCCCTAACATCCCAATTGTTATGTCTCATGGGGAAGCTATGAAGGATCGCGTCAATGACTCGAAAATTATCGTGATTTCAACACCAGGTGCACAACCTGTTGCCGAAAAAGGTTATGCCGGAGTCGTAATCCTGGATGCTCTAAAATTTTTCTCCCATGAAGATCTTGCTTCACAAGAAAGAGCTCGTGAATTATTTTTTGAAAGTAGTGGGCTTGTGCAATCTGACGGTGATGTAATAATTGCAATGGAAGATACCCACCCAATAGTGTCAGCGATAACACAATGGAACCCTTCAACGATGATTCAACGAGAGTTGCGCGAACGTAACGAATTAGGACTTCCGCCTTATGGACATAGCGCTCTGATAAGAATTGATACAGTGGAAGCTTCGCAGTTGGCTTCGGGACTGCGCAGTTCGATTGCGCAAGGTCGAATCGATGCAGATTCAACGTTGTTAGGTCCAGTAGAAATAAGCCCTACGCAATCAAAGATTATCCTTCGCTTTTCTGATGACGCACTAGCCACTACCACCCAATTTTTACGAGAGCTTCAACGCAAACGTGGTATCGCTAAAAAGTCTCTGCTATACCTACGAATAGATCCGTATTCACTCTCGTAAGGTGAAATTGATGCGCCTCGATTGGTAGACTTCAGTCATGTCTATCCAACCTATACGCCTCTTCGGAGATCCAGTCTTGGTGACGAAGACCAGTCCAGTTGTTGACTTTGATAAAGAATTAAGGAATTTGGTTCAAGATCTCACCGACACAATGTTAGATGCTCCAGGTGCCGGTTTGGCCGCTCCACAAATTGGAGTTCCACTACGAGTTTTTGTATGGGATGTAGATGAAGCATTAGGTCACCTGATCAATCCAACGCTAGATCTCAGTGATGAGATTCAGGAAGGTGAAGAAGGTTGTCTTTCATTTCCAGAACTTAGATATCCCGCCCCACGAGCAATGCGGGTAGTAGCACGAGGTTGGAATATGTATGGCGAGCCAATTTCAGTTGAGGGATCAGAATTACTTGCCAGAGCGATTCAACACGAGAGCGACCATCTTGATGGAATTCTATTTATTGAGCGTTTAAGTAGTGAAGACCGAAAACTTGCTATGAAAGAAATCCGGGAATCCGAGTGGTTCAATGCCAATAATGGATCGATACCAACAATCAAAGAATCACCTCATTCTTTGTTTGGAAGGAATACTTAGTGCGCCTTGGTGTAGCGGCAACGCCTACCGTCGCAATTCCGACCTTAGATTGGTTAGTCAATTCGCGCCACACTTTAGTTCGAACTATCACTGTTGAAGATAAACCGGCAGGTAGAGGTAGAACGCTCAGTGCTTCATCTGTTGCGCAATGGTCACAGGACCACGGAGTAGCGTGCCTGAAACCAAAATCTAGCAATGAGCTTTTAGGTAACATAGAAGATTTGGATTTGGTAATAACAATTGGATACGGAGTAATCCTTCCAGAATCTATATTGTCATTACCCAAAAAAGGCTTCATCAATCTACATTTCTCCTTACTTCCTCTCTATCGCGGTGCTGCTCCTGTCCAACGAGCAATACAAAATGGGGAAACGGAAACCGGAGTTACGGTTTTTCAATTAGATAAAGGAATGGATACAGGACCAATTTATTTTTCTGCACAACAAAATATCGATCCTTCCTGGAGAAGTAGCGAATTACTGGAAGTCCTCTCACACCTTGGCCCCTCTGTAATCCAAGAAAGCCTCGATGCGATTGAGGCAGGTTTGCTTCCATACAAACAAATTGGCGCGAGTTCACTTGCTTCGAAATTGAATGTTGAAGAAGGTGCCATCGATTGGAAAGATAAAGAGTCCACTGTTATTAATTTGGTGCGGGCATTTTATCCTCAACCGTGTGCCTATTCATTTTTTAGAAAAGAGAAAATCAAAATTACAAATATTAGTGCGAGTGTGCAAGAGCTTTCCTTGGCGCCTGGAGAAATCGTTACCGATGGGAAATCGGTCTATGTCGGCTGTGGGAGTAATACAAGCCTTGAACTTTTGTCCGTTATTCCATCAGGAAAAGCGGAAATGAAAGCTGCTGATTGGGCGCGCGGCGCTCGGTTTACATCTGGTGAAAAACTTGGTTGAAGCGAGAAGGAATACTTTTAATTCCCCGAAACCTGATGCTTCACGTTTATTGGCCTTTGACTTGTTAACTGAAGTGAATCGCAATGGGGGTTTTTCAAATCTTTTATTGCCCCAGGCACTTGGTGCGAGTTCACTTGATGAACGAGATCGCTCTTTTGTCACAGAATTGCTTTATGGAACCTTAAGAATGCAAGGCAAACATGATTGGGTATTATCTCAAGTGAGCGATCGTCCTTGGAATGAAGTTGATGCAGGAATCGTAGATATCGCACGTTTGGGCGTACATCAGATCCATGAAATGCGAGTCCCAAACCACGCAGCGGTGGGAGCAACTGTAGAGGTAGCGCGAAAACGCATAGGTGAATCCAAGGCGAGTTTTGTCAATGCCTTACTACGAAGTGTCACGCGCAAAAGTTATGAAGAATGGTTTTCGCCCCTAACTTCTATTTCAGATCCTGTTGAACGATTCTCTATTCAATATTCTCATCCGCAATGGATTGTCTCGGCATACTTCGATTTGTTGAAAGATTGGGAGAGCGTGGAATCAGCTCTAGCTATCAATAATGTTGCTGCTAAACCCACACTCGTCTCGTGGCCAGGTCGATCAACGCAGAGTGAACTAGTAAACGTCGGGGGAGTAGCGACACAGTATTCGCCCTACGGAGCGCAATTTGATGGAGCCCCGGGATCTTTAGAACTTATTAGATTTCGTAATGCGGGAGTTCAAGATGAAGGCTCTCAATTAGTTTCAATTGTTTTTGCAGCGGCTGCGCTTAACAAGAAGCGATGGCTCGATCTCTGTGCCGGCCCTGGTGGCAAAGCTGCCCTCTTATCTAGTATTTCTAAACTAGATGGTGCAACATTTAGCGCGAATGAGATTTCACAACCTCGAGCAGACTTAGTCAAGCAAGTCGTTGCAGGAGCTCGAGTATTTGTTGGTGACGGTCGCACTATCTCAGAGCACGGTGAAACTTTTGATGCAATTCTCATCGATGCTCCGTGTACTGGTCTGGGCGCGCTACGTCGTCGCCCTGAAGTTCGATGGCGTAGAACGCCCCAAGATTTGCGTGAACTCACTCAACTTCAGCGCGAGTTACTCGATGGTGCATACGAAGTTTTGGAAGCCGACGGTTTACTTGGTTATGCGACATGTTCACCGCATTTAGCCGAGACGCAAGTACAAGTAATGGATTTGCTCAAAAGGCACAAAGACTTGGAGCAGGTACCAGTTGATATGTATCTTCCCTCCAATTTACGTGACGCAACTCGTTCACATTCAATGACGCTGTGGACCCATATTCATGGCACAGATGCGATGTTTCTCGCCCTCTTTCGTAAGAAAAGCATTGGAGCAAGTAAGGTAGTTTCATGAGTCGTGATATTCGAATTACCCCCTCAATTCTGAGCGCAGATTTTTCGCACTTGAAAGAAGAAATTTCCCGGATAGCCTCAGTTTCAGATTTGGTTCACCTAGACATCATGGACAATATATTTGTTCCAAACTTTACTTTTGATTTTATCTCGGCTTCAAAAATAATTAAGGAATCGTCATTACCAGTCGATGCACATTTGATGGTTGCAGAGGCCGACCTCATTGCTCCGGCATATGCTGAAGCAGGCTGTGCGAGTGTGACGATTCACGCAGAAGCGGCACAAGATATCTCGTCGACTCTGCGTGCTATTCGCAAGGTTGGAGTTCGCAGTGGTTTGGCTCTTAAACCCTCCTCAAAGATTGAAGATTATTCAGAATTTATTGACGACGTAGATATGTTTCTCATCATGACAGTGGAACCTGGTTTTGGAGGTCAAGAATTTATGATCGATATGATGGATAAGGTTTCCAAAACACGTGCAATCATTGGATCGCGACCCATCTGGCTACAAGTGGATGGTGGAATATCCGCAGAGACGATAGAAGTCGCACTCGATGCTGGAGCAGATACTTTTGTGGCAGGTAGCGCAGTTTTCACTGCGCCAGATCCCGCAGAGATGGTTATTAGATTGCGCGAACTGTGCCTTTCAAGGCCCTAGAAATTAAAAGAATCAAAGGGCAACTCTCTAGTAAACTGCGAGCATGAAATCGTTCGAATCTCTTTGGGCCGAATTAGCGCAAAAGGCAATTACTCGACCAGAGGGTTCGGGCACAGTTGCCGCACTCGATGCTGGGGTTCATGCCATTGGAAAGAAGATTCTGGAAGAGGCGGGAGAAGTATGGCTAGCAGCTGAACACGAGAGTGATGAAGCTTTGGCTGAAGAAATAAGTCAATTGATCTACCACCTTCAAACATTGATGATCGCGCGAGGAATTTCCCTTGACGATATTTACAAGTACCTCTAGGAGCATCCATGTTACGAATAGCTATTCCTAATAAAGGCTCTTTAGCTGATGACGCAATTTCAATTCTCAAAGAAGCTGGTTATCGCCAACGAAGTGATAGTCGTGATTTAGTTCTTTTGGATAATGAAAATGGAGTTGAATTTTATTATCTTCGCCCCAGAGATATTGCGCTCTATGTTGGTTCTGGAGAGTTAGAAGCAGGTATCACGGGGCGCGATTTACTCATCGATTCTGGGGCTAAAGCAGATGAAGTACTTTCTCTCAACTTTGGTGGATCGACTTTTAGATTCGCGGGTAGCGCAGAAGTTGATTGGGACATAGCAAAGATTTCTGGCAAACGTGTTGCAACTGCATACCCTGGCTTAGTTGCTTCTCACCTTGAATCACTAAATGTAAGCGCAGATGTTGTTCGACTCGATGGCGCTGTGGAGAGCAGCGTGCGTTTAGGCGTTGCAGATTTAATCGCCGACGTGGTTAGCACTGGAAACACCTTGCGCCAAGCCGGATTAAAAATATTCGGTGAGCCTATTTTGGTGAGTGAAGCGGTATTGATTACTCGTACCGGTGTTGCCATCCCAGCCGAATTAGAAATTCTTATTCGTCGACTTCAAGGAGTCGTCACAGCGCGTAAGTATGTTTTGCTCGATTACGATGTGAAAAAAGCCGATGCTGTAGCAGCGTGTGCAATCACACCTGGCTTGGAATCTCCAACAATTTCACCTTTGCAAAATGATGATTGGGTGGCAGTGCGTGCGATGGTTTTGCGCAAAGACACAAATAGAGTCATGGATGAACTGTGGGCTCTAGGAGCTCGTGGAATTTTAGTGACAGATATCCACGCCTGTCGTCTCTAAGGACGAGAATCTGCTTCCTCTACTTCTTCACGAGCAATGCCAAGTAAATAAAGTACAGAATCTAGGTATGGAGCACTTACCGAACTATCTGCTGCTGCTTTAACGGCGGGTTTTGCATTAAATGCGATACCAAGACCAGCGGCAGCGATCATGTCTAAATCATTTGCTCCATCACCGATGGCTATTGTTTGTTCAATATTAATATTTTCCAGCTGCGCAAAATCTCGTAGTGCCTGAGCTTTTGCCGCGCGGTCAATAATAGGTCCGAGAACTTTACCGGTAAGTTTTCCATCCACGATTTCTAATGTATTAGCACGATAATGAGAGATGTTGAGTTCGCGCATTAATGGATCGATAACGTTGTGAAAACCACCTGAAACAACACAAACAGTATGACCAAGTCGTTGTAGCGTACGGATAAGGGTGCGAGCACCCGGAGTCAGGAGAATTTCTTGTTGCACCTGCGCAATAACTATTTCTGGCAAGTCTGCCAATAATGAAACGCGGGCAATGAGAGATTGTTCAAAATCCAATTCTCCTCGCATCGCAGATTGAGTAATTGCTATTACTTCATCGCCAACACCGGCCTTTGCAGCCAGTAACTCGATTACTTCTTGTTGAATAAGAGTTGAATCGACATCTAGAAGCACTAGCTTGCGTGCATGTCGCATGAGGCCGCCCTGCTGGACTGCTATATCGAGTCCAGTTTCAAGTGCGACGCGAGCAAGACTATTACGCAGAGATTTCTCATCTGCTCCTGAAATAAGGAATTCGATGGCCGTAACAGGATATGAAGCAGTTCGTGTAATAGCTTCGATATTTCCCTGCAGTGAGTTAATATTTTGAGTCACTTTTGCAATCGATCCTGGCTCCAGCTTTGGGGACAAAACCACTACATGGAGAAGACCCGTTTTCGCCGCTATGGATGCGATTGGCGTACTTGAAAATGAAGTGGCAATGTCTACCTCTAGTTGCGTCGCAAGTGCCACCAAGTCGCTATCGATAGCCTTTGCATGAGCTGGATCGCAGGTGATAAGTAAGGTCAATATTAATCTCTCACGAATTACCACTTGCTCGATATCAACTACGGTCAAGGAAAATGGAGCAAGAGTCTCAAACAGGGTTGCAGTGATACCAGGTGAATCCAGACCTGTCAGAAGGATTAATCCCGTGAATTGATCCTTATCAAGTTGCGCGCTCATAATGGGAGAGGTTATCGCGAATCACTCACTGAATATGCGAAATATTGGCTCTAAGTCAGGTGAGAACGACTATCTTTTTCGTCTATGACTACCCAATCCGTTTTGGAACTTCGCGACGTAACGGTACGACGAGGTGACTCCACGATTTTGGGACCGATAAATTTTTCTATAGCGCCGGGGGAGCGATGGGTAATCCTCGGCCCTAATGGAGCGGGTAAATCAACCTTTCTCAATATTTTAGCGACGCGAATATTTCCAACTACGGGTAAAACTTTTCTGCTCGGCCAAGAGATGGGCAAAGTTGATCTCTTCGAACTACGAACACGTATTGGAACATGTGCCTCAATTATTGCCGAAGATATTCCCTATGACGAATTAGTCAAAGATGTCGTCCTTACTGCTGCTTATGCAATTCTTGGACGTTGGAATGAAGATTACGATTTGTGGGATGAATCTCGCGCAATATCTTTATTGACTAATTTCGGCGTTCGTCAATTAGGTGATCGACTCTACGGATCACTCAGCGATGGGGAGAAAAAAAGAGTGCAGATTTCACGCGCATTGATGGCTGATCCAGAACTTCTTTTACTCGATGAACCAACGGCCGGCCTTGATCTTGGTGGTCGGGAAGATTTACTGCAACGTTTCTCTTCCTTTTCACAAGACCCAACAGCTCCTGCGACAATATTAGTAACACATCACATCGAGGAGATTCCACCGGGGACAACACATGCGCTGCTTCTGCATAATGGAAGCATCGCTGTTTCTGGTCCTGTTGCCCAAGTCATTACGCAAGAACATCTCAGTGCTGTCTTTGGCATCGCAATGAATGTAATTTCTGAGAACGGCCGCTTCTTCGCTCGCGCAATTGGTTGACAATGACTTTTCTCGATTGTGTCGACGCCAGTTGGATGAAAGTACTCACTCCGCTTATCCCGCTGATCAATGAGATTGAGTTAACTCTTGAGTCGCAAGAATTCTTGCCAAAAGCCGAAGAAGTTTTTATCGCTCTGCGAACACCAATCGAGCAGGTGCGCGCGGTTATATTTGGACAAGATCCTTATCCAACGCCAGGCAATGCAAACGGTTTAGCTTTTAGCGTCTCAACTGGATGCAACACACCTGCTTCGCTGCGAAATATTTTTATCGAGTACCAATCTGATCTTGAAAAAAATACCCTTCCGGCCCCTGATTTATCCACGTGGAGTCAGAATGGCGTTCTACTTCTCAATCGCGTTCTTACCGTTTCACCAAACTCAAAAAAATCCCATGCACACTTAGGCTGGGAAAGAGTTACAACGCTTATTGCTCAGGAACTTGGGACGAACGATATAGTTGCAATTTTGTGGGGGAATAGAGCTCAAGAATTGAAAAGATATTTTCGTAAAGAATGGGTCATTGAAAGTGTTCACCCAAGTCCACTCTCTGCCTATCGGGGATTTTTTGGATCCAAGCCCTTCTCGAAAACAAATGAGATTCTCAGAGACCATGGTTTGCCACCTATTGTTTGGTAAAAAAAATAGGAGGGCCCAGGTTTCCCTGTGCCCTCCTATTCTAATTTTCTTAGTTATTTACCTATCCATGTATTGATAGGAGAAGCTAAGAAGTAAATCATGAAGAGTCCTGAAACGAGTAGAAGCAAAGGATGGATCTCTTTACTTCGTCCTTGGACTACTCGAATTACTACATATGAAACAAAACCGGCACCGATACCTACTGAGATGCTGTAGGTGAATGGCATCAGTACGATGGTAAGGAATGCAGGGATAGCAATTCCATAATCATCCCAATCAACATTCTTTACCTGTGTCATCATCAAGAAACCTACGATGACAAGAGCTGGTGTTGCAGCCTCATAAGGAATAACAGCGACAAGAGGAGCAAGGAAAGTTGTGAGCAGGAATAGAACACCAGTAACTACTGATGCTAAACCTGTACGCGCTCCTTCGCCTACACCTGAAGCAGATTCGATATAGCTTGTGTTAGAAGAAATACTTCCAGCACCGCCAGCAACTGCAGCTAATGAGTCGACAAGCAAGATTCGATCATTGTTTGGAATGTTTCCATCTTTGTCAATCAAACCAGCTTCGTGCCCAATGGCTGTCACTGTTCCTACTGTGTCAAAGAAGTCAGAGAGCAACAAGGTGAAGATGAAGAGGATTGCAGTGATTGCCGACACTCGGCTAAAAGATCCGAATAAGTTGAAGTGACCGAATAATCCGAAGTTAGGAGTTCCAACTATTTTCGAAGGAATTGAAGGAACATTGAGTCCCCAACCCTTTGGATTTACCGCACCAGTTGCACCGTTGAAATTTGGGCCAATTTTGAAGGCCTTTTCCACGATAACTGCAACAACTGTTGCAGAGGCGATACCGATAAGCAGCGCACCTTTAACTTTTTTGACCATGAGAGCAATCATCAAAAAGAGGCCGAGTGCAAAAACAATGATTGGCCAACCAACAAGTGTTCCGCCATCACCAAGAGTTACAGGTACTGGACCAGATGAAGTTCTACGCACGAAACCAGCATCAACGAGACCAATGAGTGCGATAAACAATCCGATACCTACCGAGATTGCGATTTTTAGTTGTGCAGGAACAGCTTTGAATACAGCGGTTCTAAAGCCTGTCAACACAAGGATAGTGATGATCAAACCTTCAATAACGATGAGCCCCATTGCATCTGCCCACGTCATCTTCGAAGCAATACCAACTGCAACGAATGTGTTGAGACCAAGACCAGTTGCAAGAGCCAATGGATAATTTCCAAGTACGCCCATAAGAATTGTCATAATTCCAGCGATAAGGGCTGTCATGGCAGCAACAGCTGCCAAGTTAGGTGCATCTCCGCCACCTATAAATTTTCCATCTCCATCTTTAGCTAAACCAATGATGAGTGGATTGAGTGCAACGATGTAGGCCATCGTAAAGAATGTAACGAAACCGCCACGAACTTCACGTCCTACAGTTGAACCACGTTCTGATATTTTGAAAAAGCTATCAAGCATGGTGGACCTTTCTGATTTTGGTGTCGGGGGTGGTTGCGACCCCGTGTGATTTCACGGATCACAAGCCGGGGGGAGATGCCCCCACACTAATCGTTACCTAGCGGTAATTCGGGAGACGACACCAAGTGAAATCGCGATGGATTGGCCAATAAATAGGGCAAAAAGGGCTGTTCCTAGTCCTATGCGTCCACCTAGTAGAGCGCCTAGGACTAAAACTGTAGCTTCAATAGCCAATCGGATTCTGCCAACTCGAACGCCAGTTTTATTATGCAGAGCTGTCATGAGCCCATCGCGTGGGCCCGGACCTAAGCCACAGGTGATGTAGAAGGTTGATCCCATACCGACTAGCGCGATTCCCACTACACAATAAATAATTCCAATTAAATAATTGTGCGGTATTGGAAAAAATAAGACACCGAATTCAATAGCGGCGGCTATGAAAATAATATTCATCAAAGTACCGAATCCAGGCTTCTCACCGAGTGGAATCCAGAAAAGTAGTACAAGTGAACTCAATATGAATGTAGACCATCCCAAACTAATGTGTATGTGTTGGGACAAACCTTGAGCAAGGACAGACCAAGGAGCATTTCCAATATGGCTTTGAATAAGTAATGAATCCCCAAGACCGAAAATAATTAGTCCAAAAATTAAAATCGTGGCTCTACTTACTGAGAGATCCCAGCGTCCATTCCCAGTCCACGGCATAACTGGAATAGTTTTATGCGGGCGCAGCCAATGTGCAATTGAATTCAATGACATTACGGCAGGCTACTACACGCTACGCTTATCAGATGGAATTTACCTATGCGCAATCGATTATTACAGGACTAATTCAAGGAATAACGGAACTTTTTCCAGTCTCCTCGCTCGGTCATGCAGTTTTGGTTCCAGCATGGATTGGTGGCACTTGGTCGAATTTCACGACAGATCCAAAGTCACCTTACTTAGTAGTCACGATTGCATTTCATGCGGCCAGTGCGATCGCTCTTTTTCTAGTTTTCCGCAAAAGATGGTTTGAACTCATTGGTGGTGGCTTGGCCTCTCTTCGGGGTCGACATACAAATGCATCACGAGTATTTTGGCGAGTCTTACTTGCCACAATCCCTGTTGCCGTCATTGGTTTTATTTTTGAAAAGAAATTGCGTGAGCTTTTTGCTAGCCCAGCGGCCGCCGCTATCTTCCTAACAATAAATGGAGTCGTACTTTTTGCAGCGGAACGCCTTAGCTCGAGAAGTAACAAGTCTCATTCAAAGGAAGATTCAAATTCGCAAATTGTAGAACACCTCAGTGTCCCTGCTGCGGTTTTAGTTGGTTTCGGCCAATCCTTTGCGCTCTTAGCTGGAATAAGTCGATTCGGTGTAAGCATGAGCGCAGGTCTAATCAAAAAACTTTCGCACGCCACTGCTTCAGATTTTGCTTTCCTTTTAGCTCTACCAGTAATTGCAGGAGCTGCATTTGTAAAACTCCCAGATCTTTTTACACCCCAATATCATTCTTTGTTAGGTGCAATAGCGCTCGGCTCTCTCGTATCATTTGTAGCGACTTATGCCTCCGTTACCTTTTTAGTTCAATGGTTTAAGACCAAAACTCTTTACCCATTTGCTATTTATTGTTTTATTATCGGTATCGCTTCAATAGTTAAGTTTGGATAGTTTTTACAATGTTTCCAGGTATCGGCACCCTCATCAATATTGCGACCATTGTTTTTGGTGCAACCTTTGGCGTACTTATTGGTAACAGAATGAAAAGTAAGACTCGAGACTTACTCACCGATGTACTTGGCTTAGTCACCATCCTGGGCGCAGGCAGTGCGCTTATTCCTTTATGGTCAGTGCGATTTATACAATCACTTCCTTCCGGGACTTCCCTTTTAACAATTTTGGGTTCATTGCTCATTGGAGGATTGATTGGTTCGGCGCTTTCGCTCGAAGATCGTCTTGATGGTGCAGGGGAGTACTTACGTAAAAAATTTGGTGCATCTCAAGAGAGCCCATTTGTTGAAGGATTTGTTTCAGCTTCATTGCTCTTTGCTATTGGACCATTAGCAATTTTAGGAAGCATTAGCGACGGTATGTCCAATGGAATCGATCAACTCTTACTCAAGAGCACACTCGATTTTTTTGCCGCGATGGCATTTGCGACATCGTTAGGATGGGGAGTAGCGGTCTCGGCGATACCAGTTGGCCTTTATCAAGGCGCCTGGACTCTTATAGGTTTGGGTCTAGGCAAAATTCTTTCTGGCTACCAAATTGATGCAATGACCATTGTTGGTGGCGTGATGTTAATCTGTATCGCATTACGCTTACTCAAAATTCGAAGCGTTGCAGTGGGTAATTTACTTCCAGCCCTTGTTATCGCACCGTTGCTAGCGCTTCTTCTGCATTCCTTTATTTAGATTGTGGAGGCGTCGATAACAAATCGATATTTCACATCGCTGGCAACAGTTCTTTCATACGCTGCATCCACATAGTCTGCGCCAATAACCTCTACATCGCTGACGATGTTGTGCTTGCCACAAAAATCAAGCATTTCCTGAGTTTCAGGGATTCCACCGATCATGGAACCAGCCATAGAACGACGACCATTGAGTAGAACGCCAGGTTGAACTGCATATGGTTCACCAGGTAGACCAATAACGACAAGAGTGCCATCTAACTTGAGAAGTTCTAGATATTCGTTGATATCTAAATGAGCACTGACGGTATTGAGAATGAGATCAAAAGACTTGTGCAATGGTTTTAGGTTCGAAATATCTTTGGTTGAAACAAAGTGATCAGCACCCATAGCGAGTGCATCTTTTTCCTTACTTGGTGAGTGTGAAAATACAGTTACATCTGCTCCAAGAGCGTGTGCAAACTTCACGCCCATGTGCCCAAGGCCGCCAAGTCCCATAATTCCTACTTTGACACCAGGTCCGGCACCCCAGTTCTTGAGAGGCGAAAAGAGTGTGATTCCAGCACACAGAAGAGGTGCCACACCACTTTGATCCAGATGTGCGGGTACATGAATTGCGTAATCTGCATCGATAACAAATTTATTTGAATACCCACCCATAGCAACGGTTTTACCATCTCTTTCATAACCGTTATAGGTACCAGTCATTCCTTCTTCGCAATAATTTCCTAAACCCTTTTTACATGAGTCGCATGTGCGGCATGAATCGACGAATACACCGACTCCAACACTTTCACCAACTGTGAAAGAAGTAACTGCTGAACCCAGCGCACTGACTCTTCCTACAATTTCATGACCTGGAACCATTGGAAATATTGCAGGACCCCACTCTTCGCGAACTTGGTGTATATCTGAGTGACAGATACCGGCAAATGTAATATCGATTGCAATGTCATTTGGTCGAAGTGCTCGTCGCTCAAATTCATAAGAGATGAAAGGAGTAGATGCTGCTGTTACTGCGAGGGCGCGTGTTTTCATGATCTCTCCTTGGTGTTATTGAGCTGGTCTCTAGAGTGTGAAGGGTAATGGTTCGGTGGAAATATGTGCAGCACGCGATCCGCGAGCCGTGACCTGGCGCATGTGGTGGCGACGGCAAAGGACTTCGTAGGCGACTTCGTTACCAGGTGCGACATCTCCGACGACAACTTGTTCGCCTTCAACAACCATGACTCCGCCAACGGTGCGCGCATTATGTGTTGCTCGAGCGCCACACCAACAGAGAGCTTCAACCTGCAAAGTATTAACTCGATCGGCAAGCTCTACTAATCTCGCCGAACCTGGGAAAAGCGAGGTTCTAAAATCAGTCAAAATTCCAAATGCAAAAACATCGATGCTCAGACCATCAACAATGCGCGCTAACTGATCTATCTGCTCGCTTTCGTAAAATTGGGCCTCATCGCAAATAATGTAATCAACCCTTTTTCCCATCGAAAGTTGATCAACGACATATTTGTGAATATCTATCGAAGGATCAATTTCTAGAGCTGGACTTTGTAGGCCCAATCGAGATGAAATTACGCCTTTTCCTGCTCGATCCTGTGATGTGAAAATTATTCCAGTGCGACCACGACTTTCATGGTTATGAGCGGTTTGTAGTGCGAGTGTAGATTTTCCGCTATCCATAGTTCCGCAGTAATAAATGAGTTCGGCCACCTCTCTATCTTTGCATGATTTTTATAATGACGGCTACTTCTAAAGTATCGCCTTGGCCTTGAGGCTTTTTGCTAGATCGCCAGCAAGTAGGCGTGACATTTGTACCGAGATATGAGACGCATCCCGATATGCAACTGTTTGTGAAACAACTGCGGGACACAGCTGCGAACATAACCAGGAAGTGGGGTCAATGACTTTGAAACCTTGGCCACGATCAAGTGGACTGCGCAAGGAATTATCACAGGAAGATGCACGTTGAGTTTCTAAACATGAGGGGATATCTCGTAACGGATGAGGCGTGTCAGAGATTAGTACTAGGCGCGAACTCAAGGGTTGTAAATTTTTGAGTAAAGATATTTTTCCAGCCGACCACCAAGAACTTCTATTCTTTATATTTGCAGGTGGATCGTAATATGAATAGTTACTTGTGATGACAGCAAAGGCATTGACTTTCTTTATTCGAGAAAGTGCATACGTTCGCCACTCTGCACATTGTTTCATTCGAAAGCCGCCACGATCTGGTAAGAGAACTTCGATGGCAGGGCAAGAGGATTTAGTGAGAGAAAGAATTCGAAAATGGGAGGATGTAGCGATATCTTCGAGAGCAGGAAACCATTGGGCAGCATGTGAATCGCCAAAGAGAACAATCGTCTTTGAACTTGTGAGATCGCCATAAAAACAAGAAGGGCCCTTAGTTTCTCCAAAACTGAGATGACATTTATCAGCGTAAATCTTTGGTTCTGCCGTGACTGTCTTCAAATTAAGTACAAGAGGAGACTTGCCGGTAATAGTGATTGCGGTCGAAGCTGTACTCAGTATGAGAGAACCCATAAGTACGCACACCGTTGTTGTTGTTAAGGCTCCCGTGTAAATCACGAGTCCACTCATGGAACGAACTCTCAGTGGCTCTTCCAAAAATTGATGAGTCAGTTGAGCCAATGCAAGTGTCATGGCAATACAGAGCACTCTTTCAATCAAAGTTAGTGGCCTAGCCAGCAATGTGCTTGGGAGTACCAATAGTGGCCAATGCCATAGATAGAGTGGATAAGAAATGGCGCCCAACCACTGCGAGACGCGGTTATTCGAGATCACATTCATAGCTTTTGGCCACTGTGAAATACTCAAAATTAAGATCGCTGTAGATAACACCGGTAATAACGCAGCGGTCCCAGGAAATTTTGTATTTTCATTATCAACGAGAGCAGAAAGAAGAAGAGCCACAAAAGCGATAGGTGCTATAGATCTTAAAGGTAATTTTTTTGCAGGTATGAACAAGAGAAGGGCGCCTATTCCAAGTTCCCAAGCACGAGATGGTAGAGAATAAAAAGCCCAGATGGGCGAAGTATTTGTTTGGAAGAGTGAGAATAAAAAGGAAGTTATCGTGACACTCATAATAGTTAGAAATTGAAAGCGTCTAGATCTTCGAGATATAAATACGATGAAAAGTGGCCAGAGTAAATAGAATTGTTCTTCAACAGCAAGAGACCAGTAGTGAAGGACTGGGGAAGGCGTGGCATTCAGATTTTGATAATCATTGTGCCACCACGCGAAGAGATAATTCGAAACATACAGGCTCGCAGCTATGAAGTCTTTTCCCAATGTAGCCCGTGTATTTGCGGGCAAAAACACCCACGAAAAAATTGCAGTTGTTACTAATACCAACGCCGATGATGGAAGTATTCTTTTGATGCGACGTTGATAGAAAGCAGCTAATTTAATTGTTCCTTTGGTAAAACTTTCTTGAAGTAATAAACCGGTAATCAGGTAACCGGAAATGACGTAGAAAATATCGACACCTATAAAACCGCCGGAAATAAATTTGGCGTGAAATGCGATGACCAGAATTGCGGCAAGGGCGCGCAAACCCTGAATCTGTTGAATTCGCATTGTCAGCAAATAGCGAGCGAGGTTATTGTGACGTGGGGGTATTTTTGAAGAATTTTCTCTCTTCCGCCCAATGCAGCTATTTCCATTAAAGTAATAATGCCCGTGATCTTTCCACCACATAATTCAATAAGTTCGATTGCTGCGCACATGGTTCCACCTGTAGCTAGAACATCATCGACTAATAAAACATTCTTTGCCTTATCAAGTGAATCGGTATGTATCTCTAAAGTATCTGCGCCGTATTCCAAGCCATAGCTCTTTGAATATGTCTGGAAAGGTAACTTTCCGCTTTTGCGGATGGGGATGAACCCTCTATTACTTTTGATGGCAATCGCTGAGGCAAGAATGAAACCTCTGGCTTCAATTCCAGCGATGAGATCACTCGCATCTGCGTGAAGCGAGAGCGTCTCGATGACCTTTGAAAATGCTGCTCGATCTGAAAGCAGCGGAGTTATATCTTTGAATTGGATACCGGGCTTAGGGTAGTCGGGGATGGTTCGAATCAATGCAAGGGCTTCATCTATCGTCATTCGATACCACCGCATCTTTGAGAAAGATTTACTTCTTGTGTCCGAGAAGGGAGTTGAACCCTCAATCCCTTTCGAGAACTAGCACCTCAAGCTAGCGCGTCTGCCAATTCCGCCACCCGGACGAGTGCGGGCTAACGATAGCAACGAAGGCGGGGTAGGTGCAAAAAATGCTCTAAAGGCGAGACAATAGAGAGATGAACCAACAAGAGCGAGATGAACTCGAAGCCGAAACAATTCGAATTTGTCAGGAATTGATTCGGCTTCCCAGTGTCAATTATGGAGATGGCAAAGGTGATGAAAAGGCTATTGCGCAATACGTTGTCAATTTGCTCGCTGAAGTAGGTATCGTGGCACAAAGTTTTGAATCCGCTCCAGGTCGCGTTAATGTGATTGCAAATATCGAAGGAAATGATGCAACACGACCTGCTCTTGTATTACATGGCCATCTCGATGTTGTTCCGGCAGATGCTTCAGATTGGTCAGTTGATCCTTTCGCTGCAGTTATAAAAGAGGGAATGATATGGGGACGCGGCGCTGTTGATATGAAAAATATGGATGCAATGATGTTAGCGACAGTGCGTTCATGGGCGAGACGAGGTTACAAGCCACCGCGTCGAATAGTCCTAGCTTTTTTTGCTGATGAAGAGGCAGGCAGTCTTTTCGGTTCACGGTGGATGGTGAAAAATCATCCTGAAGTTTTCAACGATTGCTCTGAAGCTGTTTCAGAAGTAGGTGGATTTTCTGTAACGGTGGGGGAGAACAAGAGACTCTATTTTGTAGAGACTGCGGAAAAGGGAATCCACTGGATGCGACTAACGGCCCACGGTCGCGCTGGACATGGATCGATGGTCAATGACGAGAACGCACTTACTCGATTAGCAGAAGCAGTAGCAAAGATAGGCAATCATCAATGGCCACAGCGCTATACAAAGACTGTCAAGATTCTCTTTGAACACGTTGCTAAAGCCACCAATAAACCTTTCAATGTTGCTGACCTGCGCCCATTGCTTAAAGAACTTGGAAATACTGCGCGAATGATTGGCGCTACGTTGCAAAACATCGCGAATCCATCGATGCTGGAGGCTGGATATAAAGCCAACGTAATTCCACAAAGTGCAAGCGCTGTTATCGACGGTCGATTTCTTCCCGGTTACGAAGATGAACTCAATTCAACTATTCGCGAAATAATTGGCCCTGATATCACGATTGAAACTATCACTCGCGATATTGCACTAGAGAATGATTTTTCTGGTCCATTAGTTGATGCAATGTGTAGAGCCCTTGAAAGTGAAGACCCCGAAGGTATTCCTGTTCCTTACCTAATGAGTGGCGGAACGGATAATAAAGCGCTGTCTGAACTTGGAATTATCGGTTATGGCTTTTCACCTTTAAAACTTTCACCAGAACTAGATTTTATGGCACTTTTTCATGGTGTAGATGAACGGGTAGAAATCGAAGGACTTACATTTGGCGTACGCGTGCTCTCTCACTTCCTTGAGAACTGCTAAGGCGCAGATATTTCATCCAGTACCTGACGCACGATGTCTGGCAAAGTAATTTCTTCGCTTGTGAGGGCCCCGCGCAATTGTGCGCCAGTACGTGCGCCGATGATTGCACTTGTGACACCAGGGGCATCTCGTACCCATGAGAGCGCAACTTCGAGTGGTGAGTAGCCAAGCCCCTGAGCCGCAACACATACTGCGTCAACGATTCGACGACTACGTTCGTCTAAATATGGATCAATAAAATGTGCGAAGTGAGGTGAAGCTCCACGGGAGTCACTAGGAGTTCCTTGGCGATATTTTCCTGTCAACACACCACGACCCAATGGTGACCACGCGAGAAATCCAACCCCTAGCGATTGAGAACTTTCAAGTACTTCACTTTCAACTAAGCGATTGAGAAGCGAGTACTCATTTTGCATAGTTGCAATTGGTGCTTTCATCGCATGCGATTCCTGAATCGTGGTTGCGCGCGCACCTTGCCAGCCAGAATAATTTGAAATTCCTACATATCGTGCCTTTCCTGATGAGTAAGCGAAATCCAGCGCCGAGAGAGTGTCTTCAAGTGGAACTGCTGGATCCCATGAATGTACTTGCCATAAATCAACATAGTCAGTCCCAAGACGGGTTAAAGATTTTTCTAGCTGCGAAATCAAGGAATTGCGAGATGCATCAATTTTGCTTTCACCTTCAATAAAATTTATTCCTGCTTTTGTTGCAATAACAATCTCTTCTCGCGCAAAGAGAGTTCCAATAAGACCACCGATAACTCTTTCGCTGTCCCCATCGCCATACATCGAAGCCGTATCAATGAAATTTCCACCTATCTCGATATACGCACGGCATTGGTCGGCGGCTTCGTGCTCATCTGTATCGCGGCCCCACGTCATTGTTCCGAGGCCAAGGCGCGAAATGTCGAGTCCCGTTTTTCCTGCTCGTCGCATTTCCATGACGTGACCTTAGCAAGAGCGCAAGCGCTACGTTGCGATAGCCTTGGGCAATGTCGTTAGTAGTTCTTATTCGCCACGCACATTCCCAAGCCAATGCCCTGGGAGTTCTTTCTGGACGACGTCCAAATATTGATCTCAGTGAAAAAGGGATTAAACAAGCACTGGAATTAAGAGATCGTCTTGGAACTTTTCCTATAAAGGAAGTACGAGTAAGTCCACTACAGCGATGTTCCCAAACTATTGCACCGTGGCTAGAGGTTCACAAAAAAGTCCGAGTTCTAGAAGATGTAGATATTACCGAGGTCGATTACGGTAAATGGAGTGGAAAGAAACTTTCGGTCTTATCCAAAGAAAGTTTGTGGAAGATCGTCCAGTCCAATCCCAGTAGAGCATATTTCCCACAAGGTGAGGGCTTGATGGCAATGCAGGCTCGGGCTCTTCATTCTCAACATGCGGCTCTGAGTGCAAAGGGTCAAGGGGCAGTGGTTCTGGTGAGCCATGGGGATGTTATTAAATCTTTAGTAGCGGCCAATTTAGGAATGCATCTAGATGATTTCCAAAGAATAATCATCGATCCTGCCTCAATAACAATTTTCGATTTCAGTAGTTCACAACAACGTCTTTTGCTTCTCAACGAAACACGCTCTTCTGTTCACGAGCTGCTAACACCAAGTCGTAAGACTCGATATCTAGTCGGCGGTGGCAGTGGTGTTGACGTAAAGAAGAAAAAATAGATGGCGCAAATAATTCATTCCTACGACCCACCTGAGCGCTTCGTCGCGGGTACGGTTGGCGAACCAGGGGAGCGGGCATTCTTTTTACAAGCTCGATCAGGTGCTCGCATTACTAGTGTTGTTTTAGAAAAAACACAAGTGGCTGCTTTAGCAGAACGTATCGAGATGTTATTGCGTGATTTGCGCAGAAATAATTCAGGCATCGCCCTGATTCCATCGCCTCGTGATGAAGCCCCCTTAGAGCAACCCATTCTTGAAGAGTTTCGGGTCGGTGTTATTTCACTCGCTTGGGATGAAGAAAAAAAGATGGTCTGTATTGAATGTGAGGAAATGCTTGAAGAAGGCGAAGAAGACGAATCTGGAGATTTACTACGTGTTTATTTATCACCAGGAAGTGCCACGGCATTTGCTCAACGCTCACTCATTGTTGTAGGCGCAGGCAGACTTCCTTGCCCGTTTTGTTCAATACCTATTGACCCACGCGGTCATTTATGTCCGAGGGCCAATGGATACCGTCGCTGATTTAGAGATTCTAAGCAAAGGCGATTTAGAAATTAGCGGTCGCCTCGTTGATGCGTCGAATGCAACGCTATTTGGAACGCTCACAGTTGATGAGGTCACGATGAACTGTATTTACAAACCAATTGCAGGGGAACGTCCACTATGGGATTTTCCAGATGGACAGTTGGCTCATCGCGAATATGCAGCGTATCTTGTGAGCGAATTCCTTGGTTTTGAAATTGTCCCACCGACAGTACTTCGAGACGGTCCGTACGGATTAGGAATGGTTCAAAAATGGATCGATATTGATGAAGATATCGATTTGGCAGAGTACTTCTCGCGTGATGATTCTCAATTACGAAAGATGGCGCTCTTTGATGCACTTATAAATAACACTGATCGCAAGATTGGTCATCTCCTACCGGCTAAGAATGGCCATCTTTTTGGGTGTGACCATGGCGTTACATTCCATACCGAAGATAAGTTGCGAACCGTTTTATGGCAATGGGCCGGCGATCAATTTAATATACTCGAGCTAGAGATTCTTACTTTTTTACTTGATTCTTTCGAGGATTTGAAAGTACGCCTCACAAATTACCTGACTACCGATGAAATCCAAACTCTAGGATTGCGTGCACATCAGCTTCTTCAAGAAAAGAGTTTCCCACTACCTAATCCGAACTGGCCAAGTATTCCTTGGCCCGCGTTTTAGAGAGATGGAATAGGCTTCACAAATGAATTCTTGGCCATCTATCTACCTGCCGCCCTTGGAATCAAATTTCAAATTACCTGCACTCAGTCTGTTCAATACTACCTCTAGCTCAATTGAAGCTTTTCCTCAAAAAGATATTTATCGAATGTACGTGTGCGGAATTACTCCTTATGACGCAACACATCTAGGACATGCTGCAACGTATATTACTTTCGACTTAATTAATCGATACTTAAGAGCAACAGGTGCGCAAGTTCTTTTCGTTCAGAATATTACCGACATAGATGACCCTTTATTTGAACGCGCAAAGAGAGATTCCGTCGACTGGAGCATCTTGGCACGCTCACAGATTGATTTGTTTCGCGGTGATATGGTCAATTTGCACGTCATTCCTCCGCAAAATTACATAGGTGTTGTTGAAGCTATGCCACTCATTATCGATGCTATTTCAATGATCAAAGAAAATGCGCCAACATACTTCGTGGGAGAAGATCTCTACTTTGATGTTAATAGTGACACTGAATTCGGCAAACGTTCTCATCTCAGTTCGCAAGAAATGCAATCAATATTCGCACAACATGGTGGCGATCCGGAGCGAATAGGTAAGAAGAACCCACTTGATGCTCTCTTATGGCTACATCAGCGTGAAGGTGAACCACATTGGTCATCGCCATTTGGTGAAGGAAGACCCGGATGGCACATTGAATGCACAACGATCGCACTTCACTACCTCAAGCCCGACCCAGCTTCTGATTACTCAATTGATATTCAAGGCGGCGGAAGTGATTTGATATTCCCCCATCATGAAATGAGTGCCTCTCAATCTCATGCAATGAATGGACGAGAGTTTGCGAGGTCCTATGTTCATGCAGGAATGATTGGCCTTGATGGAGAAAAAATGAGCAAGAGTAAAGGAAATTTACTCTTTGTTTCAAAAATGGTCAGTGATGGAATAGATCCAATGGCAATACGACTAGCTTTGATGTCACAGCATTACGCATCAGATCGTATGTGGGAGCAGGGGCTTCTCAACGATGCAAACTCACTTCTTCAAAGTTTAACTATTGCGCTCTCACGTGAAGAAGTCCCTCCAACGAAGCCCGTAATTGCTGAGATCATTTCAGCTTTAGCAAATAATTTGGATACACCCCGTGCTCTCACAGCACTAAAGCAATGGGCAACTGATGCGAATAAGGGTGGCCATGGGGGAGAGGCAGGAGAACTGGCCAGAGCGATTGATTTATTGCTAGGAATTAGTATTTAATCTTGAGTGCGACGGCGTAAATATCGTTCGAATTCTTTTGCAATACTTTCACCCGATGCCTCAGGAATATCGGTAGCGTCTTTACTCTCTTCTAAACTCTTTACATATTCTCCGATATCGCTATCTTCTGTGGCCATTTGTGTTACCGCCTTCTCCCACTCGATAGCCGCTTCTGGCAACGAGCCTTGTGGAAGATCTATTGATAGAAAATCTTCTAAAGAATTAATCAATGCCAATGAAGCCTTTGGTGAAGGGGACTGCGAGGCATAATGTGGAACAGCGGCCCATAGGGAGATTGCGTCGATTCCGCGCTTGAAACAGTTATCTTGAAGAATTCCTAAAATACCCGTTGGTCCTTCGTATCGTGATATTTCGACTCCTAAACGGGCAGCAATATCGGGATGAGCACCACTGCCGCTCACACTAATCGCTCGAGAGTGCGGAACATCTGCTAGTAGGGAACCCAATGTCACAACCATTGATACATCCAAATCATCGGCTAAATCGAGAATCTCGCGAGTGAATTGCTTCCATCGAAAAGATGGCTCGGCTCCTTGAACAATTACTAAATCATTTTCTAAATGTGGAGTTTGAATTCCAAAAATTCGCGTAGTCGGCCATGTAATAGATCGAATGTGAGATTCATCTAGATCGATGATGGGTCTATTGACTTGGAAATCATAAAATTCTTCCGGATCAATTTCGGCAATGAGTTCAGGCAATATTGAAGTTGTATCACCACTCCATGCACCCAAGAGATGGGCCACCGCCCCAGTGGCTGCTTCGCCTGCATCGTTCCATCCTGTAAATGAAATCACCATGACAGGAGTACGCAGTGCGGGTATGTGGTGAATATCCATATCGACACCTTACGGTACCGTTGGACAAGTGAGTAAACAGAAATCGCCTTTGAAGAGCCCGGGCTTATTGCGTAGCGCCCTAGCTTCTCGCGTGGTGATAGCCGATGGTGCTATGGGAACCATGCTCCAGGCTGCCAATCCAACCCTAGAAGACTTTCAAGGCCATGAGGGCTGTAACGAAATACTCAATGTAAGTCGCCCCGATATTGTGGCAAGTGTTCATAATGAATACCTCGAAGTCGGCGTCGATGCAATAGAAACTAATACTTTTGGATCTAACTGGGCCAACCTTGCAGAGTATGGAATTGAAGATCGGATTTATGAACTTGCCTACGAAGGCGCAAAGATTGCGCGTGCGTGCGCCGATTCCTATTCAACGATTACTCGACCTCGATTTGTTTTAGGTTCATTGGGACCAGGCACAAAATTGCCTAGCCTTGGACATACATCCTATGAAAAGTTACGCGATGCTTATTTCACAGCATCACAAGGACTTATAGCAGGTGGCTCAGATGCGCTCCTGATTGAAACTACCCAAGATTTATTGCAAGCAAAAGCCGCAGTTAATGGAGCACGAAAAGCTATCGATGAAGTTGAAAAAGATATCGTTTTAATTGCTCAGGTAACGGTTGAAACGACTGGCACCATGTTGTTAGGTTCAGAAATTGGCGCCGCACTCAACGCCCTGGAACCTTTAGGTATTGACCTGATTGGCCTGAATTGCGCAACGGGTCCAACGGAGATGTCGGAACATTTACGTTATCTTTCAAAAAATTCAACCTGTGAAATTTCGGTTATGCCGAATGCTGGGCTACCTATTCTTGGGCCCAATGGTGCTCATTACCCACTTTCACCAGATGATTTAGCAAACGCGCTCAAGGGCTTTGTAGATGATTATGGAATATCTCTCATCGGTGGATGTTGTGGAACAACACCAGAACACATGAAGGCAGTGGTCGCAAAAGTGACTGCAACAACCCACAAAAAGCGAACAATCGAGATAGAGCCGGGTGCTTCATCGCTCTATCAATATGTACCTTTTCGACAGGACAAAACATATTTGGCAATCGGTGAACGAACAAATGCCAATGGTTCGCGAGCATTTAGAGATGCATTATTAGCTGAAGATTGGCAATCATGTGTTGAAATCGCGCGAGATCAAATTCGCGATGGTGCACATATGCTCGATTTATCCGTCGACTATGTCGGTCGTAATGGTGTTTCAGATATGTCAGAACTTGCCTCACGCTTTGCAACTGCATCGACCTTGCCTATTGTTTTAGATTCAACAGAACCTGCAGTTCTCAAAGCCGGTCTAGAACATCTCGGTGGCCGCAGCATCATTAACTCGGTCAATTATGAAGATGGTGACGGAGCCAATTCGCGTTTCGCACGCATCATGCCACTTGTTGTAGAACATGGTGCAGGAGTTGTCGCACTCACTATTGATGAGCAAGGCCAAGCACGAGATTGCGAATGGAAACTTCGAGTCGCGCGCAGACTCATCAATGATCTGACTTCTAATTGGGGAATGAATACGGGAGATATTCTCATTGATTGCCTCACCTTCCCTATAGCAACAGGACAAGAAGAAACGCGTAAGGATGGGATCGAAACTATCTCCGCCATCAAGAAATTAAAGATGGAGTTCCCGCAAGTTCAAACGACTCTAGGTGTGAGTAATGTTTCCTTTGGTCTCAATGCCGCATCGCGCGTTGTTCTCAATTCAGTGTTTCTCAATGAGTGCGTCAATGCTGGACTGGACTCTGCAATTGTTCATCCATCAAAAATCATGCCGATGGCTCGCATTCCGCAGCGTCAAAGAGAAGTCGCACTCGATCTTATTTATGATCGTCGAGTATTTGACGCAGATCAATGTACATATGATCCATTGTCTGAATTCCTACAACTTTTTGAAGGCGTTGAGCTCGCAGCGTCACGAAATACTCGTGCTGCTGAACTCGCAGCGTTGCCATTAGAGAAAAGACTGGAACGTCGTATCGTAGATGGTGAAAAAGTCGGATTGGAAGATGATCTAACACTGGCGCGCGACAAGGGAATTGCGCCGCTCTCGATTATTAATGATTTTCTTTTAGAGGGCATGAAAACTGTCGGTGAATTATTTGGTAAAGGTGAAATGCAACTTCCCTTCGTCTTGCAAAGTGCTGAAGTGATGAAATCAGCTGTTGCACTTCTCGAGCCATTCATGGAAAAAACCAACGAAGCTGGCCGTGGCACGATGCTTTTGGCAACCGTCAAAGGAGATGTTCACGACATTGGAAAAAATCTTGTCGATATTATTTTAACAAATAACGGATACCGTGTTGTCAATATTGGTATCAAGCAGACAATTAACCAGATTGTTGACGCGGCCCTTGAATCCAATGTTGATGCTATTGGTATGAGTGGTCTACTCGTGAAGTCAACAGTGATTATGAAAGAGAATTTAGAGGAGCTAACTTCGCGCGGTCTCGATCAAAGGTGGCCCATCGTTCTCGGGGGAGCGGCTCTGACTCGTGCATATGTTGAACAAGATTTGGCATCGGTTTTTCCTGGCGAAGTTCGTTACGCCCGCGATGCCTTTGAGGGTTTGCGTCTTATGGATTCAATCATGGCGGTGAAAAGAGGCGATGAAGGTGCGGCGCTTCCAGCATTGCGCGAACGTAGAGTTGCAAACACTCGAAAGAACGCAATCGATACACCTATCGATACGCGTCGAAGTGATGTTGCCACCGACATTGATATTCCAGCGGCTCCCTTTTTTGGTTCACGAGTAGTAAAAGGAATTCCATTAGCTAGTTATTCTGGGATGCTGGATGAACGAGCCCTCTTTGTTGGCCAATGGGGTCTCAAAGGAAATCGTGGCGAGTATGAAGAGATGGTTGCTAATGAAGGACGCCCACGATTGCGCGCACTCATCAATCAAGCTCAGTCACAAGGTTGGCTCGAAGCAGCCGTTGTTTATGGATATTTTCCGTGTGTTAGCGAAGGCAATAATCTGGTTATCTTGAACCACGAAGGTCCAGATAAAGGTAGTGAGCGAACTCGCTTTACTTTCCCACGCCAATCGCGAGATAAGCGTTTATGCATTAGTGATTTCTTTGCTTCGCGAGAGTCGGGAAAGACCGACGTGGTTGCTTTTCACATAGTGACTATGGGCGCTGCTGTGAGTGAAGCGAGTGCAAAATTATTTGAAGCCAATGCCTACCGTGATTATTTGGAACTCCATGGTCTATCGGTACAACTAACGGAGGCACTTGCAGAGCATTGGCATGCTCGCATTCGAGAAGAATTATCGGTAAAGAATGCGGATTCACCCGATTTAGAAGGAATTCTGGATCAGGGTTATCGCGGATCACGATATTCCTTCGGTTATCCAGCGTGTCCTGACTTAGAACAGCAAGTACAACTTTGTCAGTTATTAGAACCAGAGCGAATCGGAGTTGAACTCTCAGAAGAGTTTCAACTCCATCCAGAACAATCCACCTCTGCAATTATCGTGCATCATCCTGAAGCGAAATATTTCAACGCGAACTAATGGAGAATTTTTTTAGCGCAGTTTTTTTCGATATGGATGGCCTTTTTGCTAATTCTGAACCGCTATGGCTGGAGTCTGAAACTGAACTGATGTCGCGTTTTGCTCATGCATGGACACATGCAGACCAAGTTCATTGCCTGGGTGGTCCACTCACGAGGGTCGGCGAATATATGTATTCAATTGCTAAAGCTGAATCACCTGAGTACTTCACGAAAAATCTGATCGACATCGTTGCCTCGAAAATGGCGGGTGGTACTGAACTCATGCCGGGTGCACAACTACTTGCACAAACACTCAGTGAAGCAGGAGTCCCATTAGCAATGGTGTCGGCTAGCCCAAGAAATATTGTCGATGCCGTACTGGCAGGCGTAGGTAAACATTATTTTGAAATTACGATTTCCTCGGATGACGTGATCAATACGAAGCCTGCTCCAGATGGTTACCTGAAGGCGGCAGCTCATTTCAATGTCGATATAGAAAATTGTCTCATCTTCGAAGATTCCCTTACTGGTGTAGCTGCTGCGCAATCTTCGGGCGCTTTTCTCATCGCCGTTCCTCACATGGTCAGAGTCGAAACTTCTAGTCGTGTTCGTGTTATAAAATCATTAGAAGAATTAGATATCAACTCTTTGAAAAATTATTACCAAATTTTTAAAAAGAACTAGTTGTTATGCGCGGGACAAATGGTTTTGAAGTGACACCAGTCGCATAGTCTGCTTTTTTTAGGAGGCCAGTAATCTTTCTCATAAGAAGCTTCTAAATCTCGAGCAACCTGCATCAACATTTTTTCTGTTGATTCCAAATCGGCTATCGTGGGTTGGCTACGTACAACTTTTCCATCTCCTAAATAAATAAGTTGTAAAAGTCGGGTAAGAACACCGTGATTTTTCCAGTACAAAAGAGCGTAAACCCGAAGTTGAAAAAGGGCCTTTTCTTCCCAACCTGGTTTAGGTGATTTACCCGTTTTATAATCGATGATTCTTACTTCACCCGTCGGTGCCACATCAAGACGATCAACGTATCCATGAAGATAAAGTTTTTCGCTGAGGTCATTTTCTAAATGTAATTCCCGATGTGTAGCCTCAAAAGTCTTCGGATTCTCTAACTGAAAATACACTTTCAAAAGGGCACCGGCGCGGTCTAACCATTCCTTTTCGTTAGTAACTATTTTCGCGAGTTCGGGTTTATTTTCTAATTGCTCAACCCATCGAGAAGGAAGTAGCTCGAGTGCTTTTTCCGGAGTTCGCTCAGCAGCGGGGGATTCGAAGAGGTCGTGCAGCACCGTATGAACTAACGTTCCACGTTCAGCGTCAATACTTGGCGGTTCTGGCAATTGATCAACCACTCTGTACTTGTAATGCTGGGGACAATTATTAAAGTCGCTGATTCGACTCGGCGATAATCGAAGTGGCGAATTCATAGAGGCGAAGATACCGTCAAAGACATAGAATGCCCTGGTGTCAAACCTTGGATATTTCGGAGCCGGTGATCGGATTCAGCTCACTGACCCCAAGGGCAAGTTATACAGTTTTACGATAACTCCCGGTAAGGAGTGGCACACCCATAAAGGCTGGATTGTTCACGATGAACTTATTGGAATCCCAGAAGGTAGCGTCGTTAGTACTACGGCTGGTTTGAAATTCACTGCCTTCAAACCCTTACTAGCAGACTACGTACTTACGATGCCACGTGGCGCAACAATCGTTTATCCAAAAGATGCAGCCATGATTGTTGGTCTGGCCGATATTTATCCTGGGGCTCGCGTGCTCGAAGCCGGCGTTGGAAGCGGTGCACTCACTATTTCACTATTACGCGCAGTTGGACCGACGGGGAAAGTACATTCGGTGGAACGCCGCGCAGACTTTGCTGAAAATGCATATTCAAATGTTGCAAACTATTTTGGAGAGAAACCGTCTCAGTGGTCACTAGTAGTTGGCGATCTTCAAGATCAGAATTTCGATTCGCAATACGATCGAGTTGTTTTAGATATATTGGCACCATGGGAATGCGTTGATATTGCTGCGCGATCCCTTAGACCTGGTGGAGTATTCCTTGCCTATGTCGCAACCACGACACAACTCTCAGTAACGGCTGAAGCACTCAAAGATGATGGCAGGTTCACTGAACCAGAGAGTAGCGAGACAATTGTTCGCGGTTGGCATCATGAGGGATTAGCGGTACGACCTCAACAAAGAATGATTGGTCATACTGGTTTTCTCATTCAATCTCGTCGAATGGCACCAGGTGTGGAAGTTCTAGCGAGGAGACGGCGTCCGGCGAAAGGTTCTTACGGTGTCACGGAAGAGTGAGCGTCTTGTCAATTTAACGATTGCACTGCTTGCGACAAAAAGATATCTCACTAAAAATGAAATCTTCCGAAGTGTTGATGGCTACGAAGGCTCAGCTGAGACAAAAGAACGAATGTTTGAACGAGATAAGGATGACCTACGAAATCTTGGCATTGAGATTGAAGTAGGTAGTTTTGATCCTCTATTTGATGATGAACCTGGATACAGAATCCGTCCTGAAAGTTATTCTCTCAATATCAACGACATTTCTGGTGAAGATTTAGCGCTACTTTCTCTAGCCGCTGAAGCATGGCGCGGAGCCGCACTCGATGATGCAGCTCAAGGTGCACTACTTCGACTTTCATCAATTGGCGTGATGGCCGATATTGATGCACTTCCAGCTATGACACCAAGACTAAGTTCTTCACATATTGGATTTCAAACTTTGAGCACATCCATTACTTCTCGGATACCAGTCACATTTGATTACATAGCAACCGAACTCAGTATCGAAACACGAGTTGTTGACCCTTATGGAATCGCCACTCGAAATGGCCACTGGTATCTCGTTGGATTTGATCACAAGCGAGAGGGGATTCGAATATTTCGATTCGATCGCATAGATGGTGATATCTCTAAATATTCCAAAGGTAAAGAATTCAATATCCCTGAAAACTTCGATCTCGATGGTGAACTCAATGGAACCTCTTTACTGACGAATTCAACCCTTGATCTGCGAAAAGGTAAGGCTCATATTCTTCGAAATATGGCCACAGAGAGTGCGGACAAAGGGGAATGGGACAGGGTAAAAATTTCATATCCCGACACAGAACGAATGATTAAATTAGTTTTATGGCACGGCCAGGATGTGAAAGTAGTAAGTGAAGATTCTTTACGTAGTGGTGTTATAGAAGCGCTCAAGAACTTGGTGACACTTCATGGCTAAAGTTGTGAACTCACCACTAAGTCGCGCAGCACGAATGCTTGACCTTGTGCCATACCTTCATACTCATCAAGGTATTGAACTTCGTGCGTTAGCTCAAAATTTTGGTGTCAGCGAGAGCGAGATGAGCGCTGACCTCACTAACTTATGGATGTGTGGGCTTCCCGGATATACGCCACTCGAACTTATAGACCTTTCATTCGAGTCTGGGTACGTCACCATCACGAATGCAGATACCTTGGCGCACCCTCGTTCCCTAAATAAGGAAGAAGTTGTAGCGCTACTTCTGGGATTAGATTTGGTTAAAAGCGCGCTCTCTAATGAAAGAGAAGATTTAATAGAGAATATCGATTTTCTTTCGCGCCGCCTTCGAGAACTTATAGATTTACAAGGCTTTCTTAGCGCTAAGCCCGAAAGTGATGGTTCGATACGTGCAATCATTTCGAGCGCAATAAATAATGGCCACGCAGTCGAAATCGGATATCATTCACTTTATGCAGACCGCGTAACACAGCGAGTCATATTGCCGATGAAATGGGACCAAGACGAATTTCACGAATATGTTTTTGCTTACTGTGATAGCGCGAAATCATTTAGAACATTTCGCCTAGATCGTATAACTCATTGCTCACGTGTTGACCGAGAACTAATGCCACACAATCTCGAAGCTGTCGATAAAGTTCCTGATGATTATGTGATACGGATCCATCATCATCTTCGCGCCGCACGGGAACTCTTCGAACTTTCAGGAGAGGATAAAGATCTATATCCAGGCATTGAGAAGAAGATCTCATCATTTACGCAGGAATGGATAAGCCGAATGATTTTTTCTGCCGCTACATCCGTTGAACTCATCTCCCCGAAAAACGCTCGCCTCGATATAGTGGCGTCAGCGAAGTCTGTCCTCGCCCTTTATGGGCTCTAAAAACTCATTTCAAGGTAGGATTGAGGGCAAGCGCGTAGCAAAGGGAGTTAGTATGTTTCTAAAAGAGCCAAGTCATATTTTGATTCTTCTCATTGTTGTCCTTGTTCTCTTTGGTGCAAAGCGCCTACCCGATTCGGCCCGTTCACTTGCTAAGTCACTGCGTATTTTCAAAAGCGAGATGAAAGAGATCAATCCGGAGGATAAGAAGAATAACGATGAGGGTAGTGCTGAAAAATAGATTCGATGACGGCCACTTCAGGCGGTCGCATGCCGCTGGTAGAACATTTACGCGAGTTTCGTAAGCGACTTTTTCGTTCCCTTTTAGCAGTCGCAGTAGGTACGGGTATTGGTTGGTTTTTCTACAACAGCATAGTTACTCACCTGGCCAAGCCAGTATGTGACTTAGCCCTAGCCCAGGCACAAGGAGCAACACATTGCGGTTCGTTATACATTGACGGAGTTCTAGGTCCGCTTAATCTGCAAATAAAGGTTGCGCTACTGACGGGTGTAATTCTTTCTGCCCCTTTCTGGTTATATCAATTGTGGTCTTTTATTGCACCAGGTCTGCACAGGAAAGAAAAACGTAATTCTCTCTTCTTTATTGTGAGTGCGACACCATTTTTTGCGGTTGGAGCAACCTTGGGTTATCTCATTTTGCCAGTGGCCATTCGAGTTCTCTTTGGTTTTACGCCGCATTCACTTACGAATCTAGTTCGCTTTGATGATTATCTAGATTTTGTAATGCGAGTAATTTTACTTTTCGGTTTAGCATTTGAATTGCCCGTATTTCTTGTGACATTCAATCTAATTGGCTTTCTTAGAGGGCAAACAATCCTCAAACCCTGGAGAATATGGGTCTTCTGCATTGTGCTCTTTACCGCAGCCTTTACACCCACAGGTGACCCACTGACTATGTCATTACTAGCATTGCCACTTGTCGCACTTTATTTTCTTTCTGGAGGAATTGCTCTACTCGTTGATAGAGCGCGAGATAGAAAAATTCAAGTTTAGTTATGTGGCTTATAGCAATTAATCCAACCTCGGGCCAAGGCCGCGGTGCGAGCATGGGAACTAAAGTTGCGGGATATTGTTCGAGCCGTTCAATCTCATACGAAATCATTACTGGTTCATCAGCACTGGCTTTAACTCAAAGCCTCAAAGCTCGTGTAGCTAAAAATCCCACAGAGATCGATGGAGTCATCGCAGTCGGAGGAGATGGCCTAGCTCATTTAATTTTACAAATTTCCGTCCCATTGGATATTCCTGTTGCTTTTATCCCCGCAGGAACGGGCAATGATTTGGTTAGAACTTTAGGTTGGTCCGTTGATGAGATCACCGCTTACCTACAGAGAATATTTCAAACACCTTCTGTTCGTATTGATTTAGGTTTAGTTGATGGTGAATGGTTTGCTGCGGTCCTATCGTCGGGATTTGATTCGGTAGTCAATGAGCGCGCGAACGCTCTCACATGGCCAAAAGGTCCAATGAGATATAACGCAGCCATTGCTTTGGAGCTTCCAAAATTCAAACCAGCCCATTACGAAATCCATTTAGATGATCGAGTTATTTCAACACAAGCGATGTTGATAGCTATAGGAAATGGCCGATCGTATGGGGGAGGGATGAAAGTATGTCCTAACGCTGATATGCAGGATGGACTATTTGATGTGATGGTTCTTAAACCTATTTCGATTCCAGAATTTATTAGAGTTTTTCCTAAGGTGTATAGCGGAAAACATATTTCACACCCTGAAGTAGATATTTTCCGAAGTAAGAGGGTGCGCATAGAAGCCGATACTGTTGCCTACGCAGATGGAGAAAGAATTGGTCAACTTCCAATCTCGGCTGAATGCGTTACGGGGGCTCTTTCAACATGGATTCCGTGACGACACCTGCCGAGAGATTTGCTGCCGCAGCCAACCGTAAAAAACATCAGATTACGTCCGAATTCATTGAAAGTTTTGATTTCGCTTTCGACCCTTTCCAAATTGAAGCGTGCCACGCTGTCGAGGATGGCAAAGGAGTTCTTGTCGCAGCGCCTACAGGGGCAGGAAAAACAGTGGTCGGTGAGTTTGCAGCTTTTATTGCAATCAAACGTGGGATGAAATGTTTTTACACAACACCTATCAAGGCCTTATCAAATCAGAAATACCAGGAATTCGTTGCACGCTTTGGTGAAGATCGAGTCGGTTTACTTACTGGAGATACAAGCATCAATGGTGATGCAGACATTTTGGTAATGACCACCGAGGTTTTACGTAACATGCTCTATGCCAATTCCACGACACTAAAGAATTTAGGTTGTGTAGTAATGGACGAAGTTCATTACCTCGCTGACAAATTTAGGGGAGCGGTCTGGGAAGAAGTTCTGATTCACTTGATGGAGAGCGTCCAAGTTATATCTTTATCAGCAACCGTTTCCAACGCTGAAGAATTTGGTGAATGGCTGGGTGAAATCCGTGGCAGTACTGAAGTAATCGTGAGCGAAATCCGCCCAATTCCCTTGTATCAACATGTGCTCATCGGTAACAGATTGGTAGATTTATTCTCACAGCCAGGTCAAATTAATAGCGAGATTCTCAAACTTGAACGGGAAGCTATGCGCAGAGTGCGCGTACCTAGACAAAGACGAGAACGATTTAGTGAAGATGGCGGACGACTTACTCGTGTTGATATTATCGAAAAACTCAACCGTGAGAATTTGTTACCAGCTATTACTTTTATATTTTCGCGCATAGGTTGCGATGCCGCTGTAAAACAATGTCTACAAGCAGGTATTCGTCTTACATCCACAGAAGAGCGAACAGTCATTCATCAAACAGCCATGCGCTACACACAAAATCTTGCTGAAGAAGATTTAGCCGTTCTCGGATTCGATGAGTGGATCACCGCTCTTGAACGAGGAATAGCTGCACATCACGCGGGACTACTTCCCAGTTTCAAGGGTGCGGTTGAGGAATTATTCCAAAAAGGATTAGTAAAAGCTGTTTTTGCCACAGAAACGTTGGCACTAGGAATTAATATGCCTGCGCGAACTGTTGTTTTGGAAAAATTAGTCAAATACAACGGGGAAGCACATGTACCAATTACACCAGGGGAGTTCACTCAACTCACCGGTCGTGCGGGACGACGTGGAATAGATATTGAAGGCAATGCGGTTATTCAATGGTCACCAACAGTTGATTCTGCAACAGCTGCAGGCTTGGCATCTACGAGAACGTATCCTTTGCGATCCTCCTTTGCTCCGACGTACAACATGGCAATCAATCTCATTTCACGCTTTGGACGCGAGCGTGCCCGAGGTTCACTCGAATCTTCCTTCGCCCAGTTTCAAGCAGACCGCGCTGTTGTAGGCCTAACGCGTCAAATCCGCAAAAACAATGGCGCAATGGAAGAACTTTTGAAGGATGCAGTATGTCATTTAGGGGACTTTTCCGATTATGCAAGATTGCGGCGCGAGATTCGAGAGATTGAAATTCTTCTCTCTAAACGAGATGGTAAGAAGACTTTTGATAATCGACAGCGCGCTCACCTTGAAGGTGAAATGTTGGGCTTGAATAAGGCAATGCGTAATCACAGTTGTCATGGTTGTAGCGATAGAGAAACGCACGCTCGCTTTGCTGAAAAAGCAGATCGCTTGCGGCGGGAAAATGATGGTTTGACTAAAAGGGTAGAAAATCGAACACACGTAATTGCTAAAACCTTTGACCAAATTTGCGATGTTCTGACTCATTTGAAATATATCGACGGTGAGAAAAGTTCGCCCCAGGGAAAAATTCTTGCAAAAATTTATGCTGAATCTGATTTGCTTCTAACAGAAACCATACGCCTAGGACTTCTAGATTCACTGAGTGCGCCAGAGTTGCTATCGGTTGTTTCTTCAATGATTTTCCAATCTAGATCCCAAGAAAACCTAGCTCCAAAGATTCCGCACGCCAATGTTGGAAATGCACTCGCTAACATCGCCTCCGTGTGGGCAACTTTGGAATCTTTAGAAAATGATTTTGGTGTCAAAACACAAAAAGAGCCTGATTTTGGTTTCTGTTACATCTCATATCGCTGGGCAAATGGTCAATCTCTCACCAGTGTGCTCAAGGGTTCTGATCTTTCAGTCGGAGATTTCGTTCGTTCGATAAAACAACTCATCGATTTATTGACGCAAATCGCAGGAGCGAGTGAAGTGTTACGTGAGAAATGTAAAGAGGGAATAAAGCGAATAGATCGCGGTGTTGTTGCATATCTTATGAGCGATATATGACATTGATGCTTCTCGACTCTGCTTCATTGTGGTACCGCGCGTACTACGGAATGCCAGACACTCTCACCGCTCCCGATGGAATGCCGGTTCACGCTATTCGTGGTTATTTAGATATGGCTTCACGTCTCATTGGTATGTATAAACCCAATCGAATCGTTGCGTGCATCGAAGGCGACTGGCGACCAAGTTGGCGTGTAGATCTTTTTCCTAACTACAAAGCTAATCGACTTGATGAAGAAGGCGATGGCGAAGAAGAACCCGAAACTCTTACTCCGCAAATACCTATACTCCTAGATTTGTTAGACCTCTTTGGATTCCCATTAGTTGGTGTCGATGATTATGAAGCCGATGACGTAATGGCAACTTTCGCGGTCAAAGAGAAAGGGCCAATCAGAATTGTTACAGGAGATCGTGATCTCTTTCAATTGGTAAACGATAAGGAAGATATCAAAGTTGTTTACTTGGCTAAAGGAGTTTCTCAACATGATCTTGTCGATACTGCATGGGTTGCGAATAAATATCTCATTCCGGGGGATAGGTATGCTCTTTACGCAATTTTTCGTGGAGATCCATCCGATGGTTTACCTGGCGTAAAAGGTATTGGTGAAAAGGGTGCGGCAATCATCGCGAATCAAGTGGCCACTGTGCAAGAAGCATTGGAACTTGCTCAATCCGATGCATCTCCCTTTGCACCAGCTTTAAATAAGAAGATTATTGAAGGCAGTGATTATCTAAAGATTGCGCCAACACTTGTGCACTGCGCTAGAGATGTAGCGATTCCTACTATGGACTTGGCGATGCCATCACGCCCTACTGATCTTTCGCCTATTTATAAGTTTCAAGAGCAATATGGCTTAGGAGCATCTGTCGATAAAATGATTAGCGCTCTTGGCTGGTAATGATTCTTTCCTCTTTTTTTACGGGATGGTTGCTATCGGCAAGCTTTGCACCCATCAATCGTTGGTATCTGGCGCCATTTGCAATTGCGCTGTGGATGTGGCTTACCTACAAAAGTAAGCACTCGGTTCGCGACATATTTATCGTTGCGTTTACTTTCAACGCGTTTCTTTTGCACTGGTCTTCGACATATGTTGGAAGTATTCCTTGGCTTGTCTTGTGCTTAGGAGAGTCACTACTGTATTTGCCACTGGCTTTAGCAAGGCGAGAGCGCATCTACCTTTTTCCATTTATCTTTTTATTACTAGAACAAATTCGATCCCAATTCCCCTTTGGTGGCTTTGGGTGGGCGCGTCTAGCCTTCTCGCAAGCCGATGCGCCATATAGATCTGTAGCTCAAATCGGGGGAGTATCGCTTCTGACCAGCTTTGTATTACTTATTGCTTACTCTCTCGTGAGATTCAAGCACAATCTTTTGCCTGCAATGCTTCTTTTTGCAATTTTATTTATTGGTTTCTTTGCACCTACTTTGAATGACATCGGTACATTTGATTCTCTTGTAGTACAGGGCAATGTTCCTCACTTAGGTTTAGATTTCAATTCTCAAGCAAAAGCTGTGTTTTTAATGCATGTGAAAGAAACACAGAAGGCGATTGCGCAATCAAATAGTTACAAAGTCATACTGTGGCCAGAAAATAGTGTCGATGTTGATCCGTATCTCAATAAAGATGTCTCAAATCAACTCAAAACTCTCTATCTACAATCAGGCAGGCCTCTAATTATTGGCGCGGTACTAAATCATGATTCACATGTTAGGAACGCATCAATTCTCTGGCGCAACACTGCAACAAGTGCCTACATAAAACAACATCTGACTCCGTTTGGTGAATACATTCCTCTGCGATCAATTGCACAATATGTTTCCTCGTATACCAATCAAGTCAGTGACTTCAGCGCCGGAAATACAATGGTGATTCACCATATCGACAATGTCGGTATTGGACCCATTATTTGTTTCGAACTCATCGACGACGCCTACATAAATAGAGTGTCGAGGAACTCCGAGTTGCTCTTGGTGCAAACCAATAATGCAACCTTTGGAACGAGTGCTCAAAGCCTTCAACAATTATCGATTTCTCGCATACGAGCCATTGAAAACCATAGGGATCTAATCAGCGTTTCGACGACTGGCGTATCAGCAGTAATTCGAGCTGATGGAAGAATCATTCAAAAAACTCAGATCGCTCGCGCCGATCATCTATTTGCATCTTCACATGTATATTCCGGACAAACATGGGCAAATAAGCTGGGAATCTGGGCGTTCTACATGTGCTTGGCGGGGTGGTTACTCGTGGCATGGATGGAACGCCGGAGGAACTTTTCAGCTTATCGCTAACGCCGATAAGTTACATTATGTAAAGTAATCTTGATTCCACACTTCCCTTGTATGCCTAAACGTGGATTAGGAACTGTAAGCCTCAATCGGTGCGCATGAGCAGACTAAATTACGATCGCCAAAGGCACCATCAATTCGTGCCACAGGTGGCCAATATTTTCCTCTGGCACCAATCAATTCACCCGGAATAAGGCCCGTAAGCGTGGCCGGGAAGGCCCCCTCCTCACGCGAATACGAGCGCTCCCAGCTAGTGGCTGCAATAGCTCCTATCGTGTGCGGGGCGTTGCGAAGCGGAGATCCATCAATAGTTTCCTTGCCATCAATGATCTGTTGAATTTCACCACGAATGGCAATCATCGCATCGATAAAGCGATTCATTTCAAGAATATCTTCGGATTCAGTTGGTTCAATCATCAAAGTTCCAGCAACTGGAAAAGACATTGTTGGTGCATGGAAACCAAAATCCATTAAGCGTTTGGCAATGTCGTCAACACTGACACCTGAAATTTTCGTTATCTCACGTAGGTCAAGAATGCATTCATGTGCAACGAGTCCTTTATTTCCTGTATAGAGAATCGGATACGAGGATTTCAATCGCATTGCCATGTAGTTCGCGTTCAAAATTGCAACCTCCGTTGCGTGAGTAAGCCCTTCTCCCCCCATCAAACGGATGTAGGCCCAAGAAATTGGCAAAATGCTTGCAGAACCAAATGGCGCAGATGAGATGGGCCCTGGACCAGTGAGAGGGCCCGCAGTTTCATCTAAAGGATGATTAGGCAAGAAAGGTGCCAAGTGTGCCTTCGAAATTACTGGACCTACTCCGGGTCCCCCACCACCATGAGGAATACAGAACGTCTTATGTAGATTGAGGTGTGAAACATCAGCGCCAAATTTCCCAGGTTGAGCAGTTCCGACGAGTGCATTTAAGTTTGCACCATCTACATAAACTTGTCCGCCGGCTTCATGAATCATTGCGCAGATTTCTGAAATTGCCGATTCAAAGACACCGTGAGTTGATGGATACGTAACCATCAATGCAGCTAATGCATCAGTATTGAGGGCAATTTTCAATTTCAAATCATCAATACTTACGTTTCCTTCGTCGTCACAATCTACGACAACTACGGACATTCCAGCCATTACGGCACTTGCCGCATTTGTGCCATGAGCACTCGATGGAATCAAGCAAATATTTCGTGCAAAATCGCCACGCGAATCATGGTAATTACGAATAGCCAATAGGCCGGCAAATTCACCTTGACTACCAGCGTTTGGTTGCAGCGAGACTGCGTCATAACCAGTGATATCAACTAACCACTTCGATAGTTGTTCAATAAGGCGGCGTGAACCCTGTGACTGATCAGCTGGTGCAAATGGGTGAAGTGAAGAAAACTCTGGCCACGTTACTGCTTCCATTTCGGTGGCAGCATTGAGTTTCATTGTGCAAGAACCCAATGGAATCATTGTGCGATCAAGGGCTAGATCCCGATCAGCCAAAGTACGAAGATAGCGCATCATCGAGGTCTCTGATCTATACGTATTGAAAACTGGGTGCGTTAAATAAGTCGAGGTGCGTGTAAATATCGATGAAATCTCCTTTGCGCCCGAATCAGGTACACCTAAAATCTCAAGTACTTCATTGAAAGAGGCATCGGTTGTGGTTTCATCAAATGAAATGCGAATCTGAGTATTGGAAATACGTCCAAAATTATATTTTTTGGCAGTTGCACGTTTGTGTATCGCATCGGCGTTGATAACATCAATTGTCACGGTATCGAAAATATTTTGATTACGACTCTTCGACGCGTTTTGAAGGCGCGAAGCATAATTATGAATACGTTCGGCAATGTGGCGCAGACCATCTGGTCCATGCCACATCGCATAAAAAGCACTCATGTTTGCTAAAAGAACTTGGGCTGTACAAATATTGCTTGTGGCCTTATCACGGCGAATATGTTGTTCTCGAGTTTGCAAGGCCAAGCGAAAAGCTGGATTGCCATGCGCGTCGATACTTTGACCTACTAAACGGCCCGGTAGTGCTCTTTCTAAACCAGATCGCACTGCCATAAACCCTGCGTGAGGTCCGCCAAATCCCATTGGTACGCCGAAACGTTGCGCAGAACCAACAGCGATATCTGCTCCCCACTCCCCTGGTGCTTTGATAATAGTCAGGGCCAACAAATCGGTTGCGGCAATTACAAGAGCGCCTTTGGAGTGCGCGTAAGCAGTAACTTGCTCATAGTCACAGATCTCTCCAGTCGCATCTGGATATTGAACTAAGAGACCAAAAAATTCTTCATCGAAACCATCGCGCGCCACATCAGCGGCATCCACTTCAATAACTCTGATTCCAAGTGGCTTAGCCCGAGTACGTACAACTGCTTTGGTCTGCGGGTGCAGATGCACGTCAATGAGAAATACAGCGTCCTCACTGGTCTTAGAAGTGCGACGGGCAACCGTCATAGCTTCTGCTGCTGCAGTACCTTCATCAAGCATGGATGCATTTGAAAGAGCAAGCGCAATCATTTCGCTGATCACCGTTTGGAAAGCGAAAATGGCTTCTAAGCGACCTTGAGAAATTTCTGGTTGATACGGCGTGTAAGCGGTGTACCAGGCCGGATTTTCTAAAACATTACGCTTGATGACAGCAGGTGTAATAGTTCCGTAATAACCTCCACCTATTAGCGAAGTAAAAACCTGATTCTCTGAAGCTATCTCGTGAAGTTCCGCGATGACTGCCACTTCACTCTTTGCGGAATCTAAAGTCTGCGAAAGTTTTTTAGCAATTTGTATATTAGTAGGAACGACATCTCTTATGAAAGTTTCAATGTCACCGTATCCGAGCAGTTGCAACATTTCTTGCTCATCCGAGCTCGTTGGCCCAATGTGGCGCTTGGAAAAGAGCTCACCGTTGTACGTCATTACCACTCCCCTGAATTACTTTAATGAGGGAAGAGTATTGTGTTTAGGCGCCTTTCGCCTTGCGACGTTGCGAGAGCTCATCGTTATCTTGGGCACCAACGGGATGAACGCTCTCTCCGTTTATTTCGCCAACAAGTTTGGATAGAGAACCCTCAACCTCATGCCAAACTTTACTTACGGCGATACCAAATACTCCTTGGCCACCCTGCAACAAGTCAATAATTTCATCCGGGGTCGCGCATTCATAAATCGAGGCACCATCACTCATCAATGTCATTCTTTCAAGTTCAGTGACACCACGACTGCGCAAAAAAGTAACCGCAGTACGAATATTTTGAAGTGATACACCTGCATCCAATAAACGTTTTACAATTTTCAAAACTAGAATGTCTCGGAAACCATAGAGACGTTGTGTACCTGAACCGCCGGCACTTCTAACACTTGGTTCAACTAAACCGGTACGTGCCCAGTAATCGAGTTGGCGATATGTAATACCTGCGGCCGAACATGCAGTTGCGCCACGGTAGCCAATTTCAAGATCTTGGGAAGTCACGGGAAGTGCTCGATTCTCTTGGGGAGTACGACAAATGTACGAGCCCCACGAGCTCTAATCAATCACCGACACGAACCAAACCTCTACTTGAGGTTGAGACTTATCCTGCGAAATCATCTGGATTGATATGGTCGAGAAATTCCCGAAAGCGCTCCAGCTCCTGACTGTCTTCGACCTGACCATCGAGTCCAGTGCTCTGCTCTGGAATATCGATACCAACAGCATCTACCAATTCGCTGTTGGCCAAAATATTGCTGTTAGCGCGCAGTGCAAGTGCAATGGCATCGGATGGCCTGGCCGATAAGGTCACAAGTGCTGAAGTAGAGTCACGAATATTGAGTGTTGCATAAAAGACTCCGTCAACCATTTCCGTTATATGCACTGCAGTTAATGTGCCATCCAATAATTCAAGAAGATCGACCATTAGGTCGTGTGTTAACGGTCGAGGTGGACTCATCCCCTGTTGCGCGAAGGCTATGGCTGTGGCCTCAACACTTCCAACCCAGATGGGCAAAAACCGAGAGCCATCAATTTCTTTGAGTAAAACTATTGGTTGATTTGAAGGCATTTCAATTCGAACGCCAACAACTTCCATTGGAATCAACATCAGCGAAGTCGGTGGAGACCACCACGTACTAGCGCAGCATGTAGACGTATGGATAGCGCGGCGATTTCGCGTTGAACCTCTTCTGCTCGCGCTTTGGATTCGGCGCCCTTTTGACGAGTCAGCGGTGTAATAACTTGTTCAATAAGTCCAATTTCACGATCAGCTGCGGAACGAAAGGAGCGCAAGTGTCGAGATTCGATTCCGAAACTTGCCATTTCGGTCACGGCTTTAGCAACAGCAAGTGCGTCTGCGTCGTAATGACGACCGTGAATCGAAATCATGGCATAGGACTCGAGCTCTACTAACTGCTCTTCAGATAATCCGCTGGCCTTGAGCAATTCTTCCCGTGAAAGGCGCATCTCATTTGATTGTCCAAAGGAGCTCGCAGTCATTTCTCCATCAACTGTTGCTAGACCCACCACTGGACGAGGTGATGCCACTCCCCCGAGAGTTGAAGCAGGCTCTAGACCTCGGTCCATCGCGTCAAGATTATCTTTGATAACTTTGAGAGGAAGATACTGATCACGTTGGGCAAGAAGCACATAACGCAATCTTTCTAAATCAACACTTGTAAATTTTCTATAACCTGAGGGCGTCCGCTGCGGTTCAATCAAACCTTCTGATTCTAAAAATCGAATCTTTGAGATTGTTATATCCGCAAAATCACCACGTAATTTCGTAAGGACTTCACCAATGCTCAAATAGGCTCTCGCTGGAACTGCCATTTCAATTCTCCCCTATAGATAGTACGAACGAATATTTACTTCTTTTTTCCGCCAATAAAAATTAGATGAAACTTTCCAATTTGGATTTCATCGCCATTTAATAATTCTGAATCTTCGACCGTTTCATTATTGAGATAAGTACCATTCAGACTTGAGTTATCTATGAGGTGAAAATTGGAATTCTCATCACTGGTTATTCGTGCATGCGAACGAGAAACGGTGACATCATCGAGAAATATCGAACTTTCACTCGATCTTCCGATGCTCACTCCATCATGATTTATGAGAAAACGTGAGCCTTTTTGCGCGCCACGTGCGATAACAATCATTGCCTTCTCGCCATTCGAATCCAAAATCTCCTTCAGAATTCCTTGAGATTCTTCATCGAAAGAAGCAATTAGTTCAGTGAGGGATTTCGTTGGGGAAATATCCGAAAGCCCTCGTAGTCCCAGATGGATTGTTGAAGTGATTTCATTCTGCGATTTCGCAGCATCCATACTCTCCACCTCCATCACCTTCAACTTAAGGGTGACACTAGAGAGATAGCTGCGATTGGTCAAGCCGTAATTGAAGCGTATTGCGCTGCGCTCAAAAGATCCGTAGGCGTCGAGTTCATAGTGATTTCAAGTAACCACCCGCCGCCATAGGGATCGGAGTTGATAATTTCAGGATTTGCCACTAGGTCGTTATTTATTGCTGTCACCATTCCTGACACTGGCGCAAAAATCTCAGAGACACTCTTTGTTGATTCAACTTCGCCGCAAACTTTTCCAGCAACAACGTTTTCACTAATTTTAGGCAATTGCACATACACAATGTCGCCCAACGCTCCTTGCGCGAAGTCGGTGATTCCTACTCGGACTACCGATGAAGTCGACGCCTCTTCTACCCATTCATGTTCTTTTGTATAACGCAGGGCATCGGGAATAAGTGACATCTAACTAACTCGCTTTCCGTTTCGGTAAAGAGCTAAACCTTTGGCGAAATAACTCACACCGGTTGAAATGTAGAGGGCGATACCCCAGATAGCAAAACTCCAACCTAGAACGTAGGCAACATGGCCAACCCACGAAGTTTTTAGCGCCAATAAAAGCAAGGGAAACGCATACATCAAATTGAAGGTGGCAGCCTTACCCAGATATGTCACCGTGAGAGGTCCGTGTCCGCGCGATTTCATGGCAAGAGTTACTACGAGAAGTACGAGATCTCGTCCAAGAAGTAGTGCAACTACCCAGAACGGAATCACGCTTCGAATAAGTAATGCAATCATTGTTGCCAGAATATATAAACGATCAATTCCTGGGTCAGCCAGTTCGCCGAAGCGAGACTCTTGACCCCAAGCACGAGCCAATTTGCCATCGAAATAATCAGTGGCACCGGCTAAAACTAAGACAAGGATGGCCCATCCGTCGGCATGGATCGATAAAACCAGATAGAGGAAAACTGGAATTCCTAATCCCCTCAAAAAGGTGAGTGCATTTGGGATAGTCCATAGGTTCTGGTTCATGCTAATCGCGCTCTTTTACTCGAATCGCAACCATCACTGGCGTGCCTGGAAAGCCAAATTCCTCGCGTAGTCGTCTCTCTATGAATCGACGGTATGAAGCTTCTATCCAACCGCTTGAAAAGACGACGAACTTCGGCGGAGAAATACCCGCTTGAGTTGAGTAATAAATCTTCGGTTGTTTTCCCCCGCGAACAGGTGGCGGGGTGGCGCCGATAAGGGCGCCGAGGAAAGAGTTGAGTTTGGACGTTGGTACTCGCTTTTCCCAACTATCCAATGCAGTCCTGAGTGCAGGAGCTAATCGATCACGATGCCACCCTGTCTTTGCTGCCACGTTAACTCGTTGCGCCCATTCGACCTGATCCAAATGTCGTTCAATCTCGCGATCTAATTGATCGCGTCTATCTTCATCAACTAAGTCCCATTTGTTCATAACAATGACCATTGCTTTGCCAGCCTCTTCGACCATCGTGATGACGCGTAAATCTTGTTCTGATATTGGAATCGATGCATCCAGGACAACTACTGCGACCTCGCAGCGTTCAAGCGCTGCTTGAGTACGAAGAGTCGCGTAATAATCTGTACCTGATGCTTGGTTAGCTCTTTTTCGCAAACCTGCGGTGTCGACAAATCTCCAGATCGACCCACCGAATTCGATAAGTTCATCCACTGGGTCGCGAGTTGTTCCCGCTACGTCATCAACTATTGCGCGGTTTTCACCAGCTAGAGCATTGAGCAAACTTGATTTACCAACATTAGGACGACCAATCAATGCAACACGACGATATCCATCGTTGTACTGCGCTCCCCCAACTTCAGGTAAGACTGAAATTAATTGATCGAGCAAATCACCGCTACCACGTCCGTGCAGAGCGGAAACAAAAAATGGTTCGCCTAATCCTAAATTCCATAAAGCATGCGCATCCGATTCTTCACGTTCTCCATCAACTTTATTTGCAACAAGTATTGTTGGTTTCTTAGCTTTACGTAGTTCTTGAACCAAAATGTCATCTTCATCTAATGCACCTACTTGAGCATCAACAACAAAAGCTAGAACATCCGCTTCCTGCATCGCGAGCTCTGCACCTGCACTTACTTGAATCGAAATCCCGTCGGGCTTTGATTCCCATCCTCCAGTATCCATAACAATAAATCTGCGACCGCCCCATTCACATTCATATTGCACACGATCGCGTGTTACACCTGGCGTATCTTCGACAATCGCTTCGCGACGTCCAATAAAACGATTGATCAAAGTTGATTTTCCAACATTAGGTCGTCCTAATATTGCGATGATTGGTAAGCCTAAAAGTGAGCGCTCTTTGAGTAGCTCCCACACTCTTTCCACGGTTTCTTCAAGTGAAAGCAAAGTTGAATCAACTTCCACCGCATCCGTAGCTAAAGCTAACGGTGAGACTGCACGCGTTGAATCAATCAGGTCACGCGCATCAAGGGAATCAGCAACTTCTTGAACACCTTTTTCGCTTCCAACCAATTCTTGCTCTCGACGATTTGCACGCGCATCTAAATCAGCAGTCAAATAAATTTTTAGAGGCGCCTTGGGAAAAACAACTGTTCCAATGTCGCGACCCTCAACGACAATTCCTCGTTCTGCGGAATCAATCATGGAACGTTGCACATTGAGGAGTTCGGATCGAATTTCAGGCATCGCACTTATGCGACTCACCATCGCTGTAACTTCTTCACTTCTTATTTCTTGAGTTACATCAGTGTCACCAACAAAAATAAAAGGAGCTATTGGATTAGCAACAAAACGCAGAGGCGCTCTACCAAGCTCTACAAGAATATCTTTTGCGTTCTCGACATTTTTGTTAAGTGCTAGCCACGTTACGGCGCGATATAAAGCACCTGTATCTAAATAATTCCAACCTGCGCGCTCTGCAATTGAGCGAGAGGTACTAGATTTTCCGGCACCACTTGGGCCATCTATTGCTACGACTATGGCCATAGTGTGAGCCTATTCGCTATTTACGAACTGGATGAACGTTCCATCCATTCGCAAGCAAATGTTGTGACAATTTTTCCGCACCATCAGAGGACAATCCCAAAGTTATTAATCCTGTGAGCTGACCTGGTGAATGCTCAATAGATAAATCTTCAACGTTGACATCAATTGAAGCGCACATATTGAAGATCGCAGCGAGATTTCCTGGCGCATCTGGAATTACTATCGGTAGGTAGGAATAATCTCTCGCTTTTCCGCCATGCTTTCCAGGAATTCTGGAACGTGCGCTTCGACCTCGTGCAATTACTTCTCCAATATGATCAGCGCTTTTCTTATCCGCTAAATAACTTTCCATTTTTTGTAAATCAACGATTAATTTTTGTAGCACGGGTGCTATCTCTTCGCGATTCAAGGCAATAATTTCTTGCCACAAGACTGGATCTGAACCGGCTATTCGCACAGTGTCGCGAAGTCCCTGCCCCGCTAAAGCCAGCCATTCCTCCGGCACATTCTCTAACTGCATCGCTAAGGCGCTGGCAACGATTTGAGGTAGGTGCGAGATAGCGGCCACTGCTTGGTCATGTTCTCGACTCTCCATCACAACGGCGGTAGCTCCCACCATGGAAACGAGTTGCCCAGCCATGTGAAGCGAACGTTGCGAACTCTGATCTGGGGTCAAAACCCATGTACGTCCTTCAAAAAGGTCTGCGCGTGCCGACTCTGGGCCACCTATTTCCCGCCCTGCCATGGGGTGTGAAGCGACGAACTGTGCTTTTGGCAGCTTCGAACCCTCGACAATACGTAATGGTTCGGACTTAACGCTACCAATGTCTATAAATGTCGAGTTTGGGTTTAGTGCATATTCTGCTTCTATGACATCTATTAGGTGTTGGGAAGGAAGAGCAAAAATAACTAGCTCGGGTTCTTCTATGTCAACACCACCAGCTAGATCCATAGCCAATTTTTGACTTCGAGAGTCGCTATCGACTAACTCAACCTTGATACCACGCGATGTTAGAGCTAATGCAATCGAAGTTCCGATTAAACCGGCGCCAACAATGCGCACTCCAGAAATTTCAGACATGACTGCCTCCGTTACTGGGCAATATCACGACGTAGAGCCTGGGCTCCATTGAGATAAATATGAGCAATTTCGTCTCTTTTTCGATCACTTTCGACATGAAGCATGACTCTAATTACACGCTCAAGTGCTCCTTTGACATCTATCTCCGCTGCGCACATAAGAGGAATGTCTGTGAAGCCAAGGGCTCTAGCTCCAGCAGCTGGGAAGGCTGAGGTTAAATCAGGGGTCGAAGTGAGTAAGACGGAGATGATGGAATCAAGAGATAGCTCATTCGCTGCAAGAATTGCTTCCAGTAACTCAGATACCCCACCCATGATTGCCGCATCGGTATCAGCTGGGATTTGAATTGCTCCCCTGATTGCTCGCGTTGACATGGGCTAATGGTACTGGGATATGGAAAGTTTCGAAGTCACATAAATAAGTGTCATTACTATTTAT
>Ga0136642_1000103_pt1 | contig 51833 bp, 70 predicted proteins | sample LowCatLa1302831Y_FD_115313 | JGI IMG/M metagenome (GOLD analysis project Ga0136642, IMG submission 115313) | Freshwater microbial communities from Lower Cathedral Lake, Yosemite National Park, California, USA - 13028-31Y | ecosystem: Environmental > Aquatic > Freshwater > Lake ... | reverse complement strand
TGTTTTTTGCTGTAACAAAGTCTTTGAGGTATGCGTACTGGTGTAAAGCGGTGGATGTTTTGGTATCACCTGTCATTGAAATTAAAAACAAGTATGTAGCAAGCAATGAATATTTTTACGACGTACCAATCAATAAATTTAAACTAGTGAAATTTAAAGGATGAGCATGAAAGAGCAAAGAGAGATGCAGACTCATATTGACGAACTTAACGCTCATATCAGGCTGCAAAACGCAGAGATTGAATCGCTGCATAAGTTGCTTGACAACACAATTAGCTTGGCACCCAACATAGCTAAAGATGCATTGCGCTACCGTTGGCTAAAAAAGTACACAGGGCAGATGTTCATGGCAACGGAGCAGCAAGTGGATGCTGAGGTTGATCGTGCGATGAGTGGGGGAGTGAAATGAACGAACGGTTAAAAAAGTTGGCTAGACAAGCAGGTTTTGACATTGAAGATGAAGGAAATGAAATTTGGTTTGACGAAGGTTGGTACACAAGTATTGTCGAACGCTTTGCCGAGCTTGTGCGCCAAGATGAGCGTGAGGCTTGTGCGAAGTTGTGTGATGACTGGGCAAAGTTTTTGGATGACTTGGAAAAGTACGACGCACCGATTGCCGATGCTTGTGCTAAATCAATTCGTGAGAGGGGTGAGAAATGAGCCGAATAGACACAATCATTGATGCGCTTTACAAAACCAAACTTTTGTTTGAGTCACATGGGCAATATCCACACACGTTGAGAGAAGTGAGCGAAGCACTCGCCGCAGCCCGTGAGTTGAAAGCGTTGAAGCCTGTTGCTATAGTCGATCATAACCATCCATTTAGTGATGACAGCGTTTATATGATTGCAAATTATGAGCATTCTTTTCCGTCAGGTACAAAACTTTACGCACTAGACGAGGTGACGAAATGACAGACGCAAAACCAAAATCCTACGCAGAACGCATTGCTTCTTTTCTTGAACAGATGGAGTCGATGTTCCCAAATCCACAAGCCGCAGCCGAACTTCGCCGCCTGCATGAGGTTAATCAAGAGTTGCTTGAGGCGTTGAAAGAAATAGCAAACGAAACATACGATGCATGGACAAACGGGGCAAGGGCGCAACGTATTGCACAAGCAGCAATCGCTAAAGCAGAGGTGACGAAATGAATCGTGAAATTATGCAGCAAGTGCTAAACATTATTAAATTGTTACGAACGCATGATGATGAACAAGCAACAGAAAAGTTAGAACTGATTTCAGCATTTGAGCAAGAGTTAGCCAATTACGAAAAGCCGTTACCGCCAGTAGACATAGGTGTTGATGTAACGCCTGAAGGTACACACGTTGTTGCTTGCTATAACAGACCTGATTCGGTGCAAGAAATGTTTTATTCACAGTTTCACCCGTTAGCCAAGCCTGAGCAAAATAAACCATTGAGATTATCTTCAATGTACGAATACGGGCATATACATGACGCATCACAGCCTGAGCAAGAGCCTGTTGCTCAAATTCGTGTCAAAAAAGGGTATTGGATAGAAACACCACGAAGTATAAAAGTTAAAAGTTTGCCTGATGGTTTGCATGACTTATACACCGCACCACCACGCAAAGAATGGGTCGGTCTGACGGATGATGATCTTTCAGAAACCTATAACGACTTGTATACGCAGTACACAAGAGATGATGTAAATATTGCAGATTTTATTTTGATCGCCCGTACTATTGAATCAACATTAAAGGAGAAAAACACATGAACCACGAAACAGCAATCAATCTAACAGGCATGGTCGTTGACGTGATCAGCCATTCCAAAAGAATCACATTTGAAAAAGGCGAGCGGTTTGAGGCAGAGATGGCAAACAAGACGAAAGTGATTGTCGATGATAAGGTCATTACCACAGCAGAGGATCGCCGCCAGTGGATGCATCGCAAACTGGATAACTGGATTGATGGGGTGGAGGAATGAAACCATTAAACGAAGTAAAAGTTATAAACGAACAGCGACGCAAGTTAGAACGCATTCAGGCCGTGCAGCTTATGTTGCTACAACAGATTAAAGTAGTTGAAGACATCATGGAAAACAATAACGATCTTGTGAAGTCAGCCATGGCCTACAACCATTCTGCTGGATTGATTGAGCAATTAAAACTTCATGCGTGTGCGGCATTCTTTGAGCATAGCGGTACCGCCCCTGAGATTCCTGATGGTATGAAGACACCCTTGTTTAAAATTGACCACGGCTTTCTATGAACATTCCTCATGAGTTGGGTGACTGGATGCTTTGGTTCTATGGCGCATGGTGCGCACTCATACTATTTTTAAGGTGGTGGCTTGGTGAATAACGAAGACTTGATAGACCTATTTGCAGCATTTGCAATGTTGTCTTGTTTAGGGAACGAGGGTGATTACCAAGCTGATGCAAAAGCTTGTTACGACGCAGCAGAGGCCATGATTAAAGAAAAGGAGAAACGTAATGAACGAGAGAGATCCACACAAAGCGATTGACTACATCATCAAGAACGCAAAAAAATTTAGCGCAGCGAAGGGCAATAGAATTTATATGGAAGAGTATCGAAAATCACTCAAAGCCATCTGCATGAAACGTTCAATGGAATCCACGATCGGTGCCCAAGAACGTGAGGCCTATGCAGATCCTGAGTACATAGCACTACTCGAGGGGCTGCGTGAGGCCGTACAGATTGAAGAGGCGCTACGCTGGGATCTGATTGCAGCACAGGCCAGAGTGGAAGTGTGGAGAACAGAGCAGGCCAACAACCGAATGACTGACAAGATGGCGCTATGAACATTCTAATTATTGAATCGTGTGAGAAAGTAATCGACTGCAATGCACCGTCGTCGATTGTGCACATCAAGAATTCACAGATCATTGCAGATTATCTAGGCGCCGACCTGATCAGTCATGTGTCGCAGATACCTAGCGTGATCGATAAACAGTACGACGTGATCATCTGCGCCTATGCGTCGCCTTACATGAAGTACAACGCATACCTAGACATTCTAGTCGCCAATAATGAGGCCAAGATGTTTTGGCTGATTAACGACCATGACGTCGAGGACAACATACTGTTGCGCAAGTGGTTATTGAAATATAACCGTCCGTACAACATGATCTGCAATAACCCACGCTCTGGCTATCGGCACTGGATACTGGGCAAGAATATCAATGAAAAGAAATTGAATGACTGGATTGATGAGTGGCACACTGTCAACCTCAACGCACTCATATTTGATGAGATTACTTTCAACAACACTGCAAACGTAAAGCGCTCAAGTGACGTTGTCTACTACGGCACGTTCAGAAAGCACCGAATTAAAGACATGTTGGATTACAACAGCGCTAATTTGTTTGTCAGCTCGTCAAGAAAGAACCACTTGAAGTATCAGGCCGCTGGCATTAAGGCCAAGTTTATTGAAAAGCTGCAGTGGTATGAGAAAGAGATTGATTTGTTCGAGCCATTTGGACTCAGACTATACGACTATCGCTACAGCCTATATCTCGAGGATGAGCACACTCACTCTAACTATGCTTTCATGGCTAACCGTTTCTATGAGTGCGTGATGCACAACACCTTGCTGTTCTATGACGCACGCTGCAAACTGACTCTTGAGAAAAGCGGTTTTAATATTGATCCTTTTCAGATCGTCAAGAATGGTGACGAGCTAAACGAGAGGGTGGCTATGCTGGCGGATGATGAGTACAAGATGTTGCTGGACGTGCAGCGCTCGAATTATCACAAGATCATCAAAGAAAAGGCTGACGCCCTTGAGGCCATCCGCAGTTCAATTTACGAGATGAGCAGGGCATGAATAACAAACTGAACGCAAAGCAGCGAGTACACATAGGACAGGTCAAGGAGCTGCCCTGCAGCGTTTGCGACGCTCCCCCACCCTCTGATGCCCACCATATTAAACAACACCGCCAGTACACCTGTGTGGCGCTCTGTAAGGACTGCCATCAAGGCGCCTTCATGGGTTGGCACGGACAGAAGAGGGCGTGGGCAATTAAAAAGATGGATGAGCTAGACGCACTGAACGTTACGATCGAGAGGCTGCTGGGATGATTCGCAAGGCCACGCTGGACGACATCGCCTACGTTGTCTCTCTGGCGAACAAAGAGTCTATGTGTCTGGGATTCATCCCCAAGATGGCCTATGCGGCTGCAGTGACTGGAGTCAAGACTGGTAAACGCTGGAGCCTGACTTGTAATGATCAGCTATTTGTCTGCGAAGAGAACGGCGACCTCGTGGGGTTTGTGATGTTTAGCTACGGCAACCCCTCAAAGGTCAACCAGATCTGTTTACAGGCCGATGCTAGGTTGATCGCTCGAGGCAAGGCATTACTAAGCGCTGGCATCTCGCATGGCAACCTGAGGGGTATAGACGACTTTGCGTGCGGTTGTGCGGATGACCTACCCTCTAACCTCTTCTGGCGTCAGATGGGCTGGGTGAGAGTAGGCGAGCGCAACGGTATCAGCCACCAAAATACTTGGAAGGAGTCCAGTAAACGCAAGGTCAACATTTACCGCTACATGACTAATAGTCTGTTCACCAATGACTTTGGCTTGATCCTTCCAAAAGAGAATTGCACGCTTGTTGTGTAATTGCATAAAAACAACAGTAAGGGTAAACACCTAGAAAATAATTTGCATTTAGGTGTTGACACCTCCACTCGTTTAATTTAATATTACATTACGGTCAAGTGATCGGACAGAGAAAAGGAAATATCATGCATCACGGTAAATCGTATTACGCCTTAGCAGTACGGGATCAAAAGCTTGGTGAGCAATTGTTAAAACTAACACCAGCTATGACTCGTCCACAGTTATCTAAGGCCAAGCTGGACTTTAAGCGTGCAATTGGTTATCAGAAGTTTGATACCGAGGCACAGGCTAATGCAGCATTTAAAGACCTGTCGCCTGCTCTAGCTGAATTTGTCTATGTTGCAGAACACACACCAATTTACGGAATACTTTAAAAAATAGGGGGGCAACCCCCTTGCACTGCTTGATTGTTTAAGTTAATATTAAATCACTGCGATATGCAGGACATTGAAAAAGGAAGTGACATGAACGCAATCTCTACTCTTGAAGTTTCTGCTCTGCAAATCTCAGAAGTTGACGTACTGGGTAGCTTGTTGGCTCAAATTTCTGAGCTGACCAAAGAAGCCGATGCTATCAAAGACGATATCAAGAATGCTGCCACCCTGCCTAATGGCGATAAGACTTACGAAGGTGCAATGTTTAAAGCCACAGTAGTTGAAGCCAATCGCTCAACCGTTGACTACAAAAAGCTTTGCGCTGACCGTGGCATCACCGCCGATGAGTTGGTGGCCTACACCAAAGTCTGTGCCGTTTTTTCTGTAAAAGTTACCTCACGTTAATCTCACTGCCCCTACGGGGGCTTAGGAATTTAAAATGACTACTCTTCATATCTTGGTCTCGCAACACGCTCTTGATTGCATTGATGTGTCTGACCTCAGCAACCCTAACAACCTTAAATGGTTTACGTTTAGCACCAACGACTTGAGCGACTACGGTTACACCCTAGTTGGTTCGGCAGATGTCGTTAAGTGCACCTTTTTTGATCGCAACGCCATTCAAGCTCATGCAGTCGATGCGCTGAAGGCCGAGATTCAATCGGTGCGTGCCAAGGCTGAGAACGAAATCACTAAGTTGAATGAGAAGATTCAGCAACTGTTAGCGATCACAAACGAAGTCTAATCAACCGCCCCCTAGAGGGGCTAGGAAAGTGATATGAAAACCGTAAACGCCAAAGGCTTGAAAGAAATCCGTGACCACTTGTCTGATTTGCATAAACAAAAGACTTTTACTGACGCTGAAGTGTTGCTGGTCGCAGCTCAAATTGAAGAGTCGTTAAACGCTGGTGGTGAGGCCACATTTGTGATTGCCGCTGCAGACTCTTGGATTGGCAAGGATGAGATCTGCCATATCGATGACGAAGGCTACGACATTGAATACTTCGATTCTGTAGACCCAATTGACTTTGGCGCCAGCAGGTACAAAAAGAACCACGACTGCCAGCGATCGGGTTGCACAGTGTGCGTGGCCTTTGAACACTAAACCAACCGCCCCTTCGGGGGCTTTTTTACAACACTTAGGGAAACCCCCTACAAAATAATTTGACGAGACTAGACAATTTAAGTTAATATTAAATCACTGAGACGTTACTCAGGACAGAGAACAGGAAAACATCATGCAAAAGACTATCGAAATCTCCCCCAGCTTTTTGGACTTGGTTCAGTCCAAGATTGCTAAGGCTAACAAGAAGGCCGCAGCTCTGGGCGTGGCGCCAGTGGTAATCGAGTCTACCACCCCTTTCGTCAAGACTACCAAGAACAACCTCGGCGAAGACCAGCACGAGAAATTCTTGCGCATCGTGTTGAGCTACGAGCCACTGAAGTTCGGTGCCTACACTTTCGTTGCTACGCTCGACCACACTGTCGGCTTTGACCCAATCATTAATACAGTGCCTGATCAGGTTGTGCCTGATGAATACTTCACCGTGGCCTCACGTTGTGACCACTGCAGCACCTCACGCTTTCGTAAGCAAACCTTCCTGTTCAAAGACGACGAGGGCTATAAACTCGTTGGTCGCCAGTGCTTGAAGGACTTCTTTGGCGTTGACCCCACCAAGAATATTGACTGGTTCTGGTCGATCGGCTCGTTTGGCGACGAAGAGGGTGGCTATGGTTTGCGTGGCGAGAACGTGGTGCCTGTCGACTTCGCAGTGGCTTTAGGTTTGGCCTTTACCAAGCGCTTTGGCTACGTCGGCACTAAGCAGGCCGAGGCTTACGCTGAGAAATCAGGCGGTCAGGCATCATTGCTGACGACAGGCAACGAGGTGCGTGGCTTTCTGTTTGCCCCACCAATCCAGCCTACAGACGCAGAGATCGAGGCTCGTCGTCAGATCTACGCTGAGGCTGCAGCCCTGCAGGAACAGGCTCAGGAACTTGTTAAATGGGCGCTGGAGCACTTTGCTGGCGACAATGGTAGCTACGCCCACAACGTGCGCAGTTTGCTCGCCACGGACGTTATAACGGCTCGCTACGTTGGTTATGTCGTATCGATCATTGCAGCGCACGCTCGTGCCACAGAAGATCAGGCCGCACGCAGCGTTGTTGTGAAGTCAAACGAGTATGTCGGCAATGTAGGCGATAAGCTGCTGGTTGAGGTTACCGTGCTCAAGCGCAACAGCTTTGAGACTGACTACGGCACTACCTTCTTGTTCGTGCTGGCTGACGCTGCAGGCAATAGTTTGGTCTGGTTTGCATCCAACAACGTTTTAGAAGTAGGCGAGACCGTTACGCTCAAGGGCACAGTCAAGGCACAGAACGACCGTGATGGTCGCAAGCAAACCGTGCTAACACGCTGCAAGGTGCAATAAAACAACAGGGGGCTAATCACCCCCTTGCACGATTCATTTGTTTAAGTTAATATTAAATCACGGTCAATTGATCGGACAGAGAAAGGGAATAAAAATGAACAAACAATTTTTAGTAGTTTGGAGCGACGGTTACGAGCCAGCCGAGAGCAAACTGGTGGCGCTGGATTTTTTTTCTGAGGATAACGGCTACGAGGCGAAAGACCTCGAGGCCATTGAAGCGCTCGCTGAAGGTCAGGAGCTAGACCTGTCAGACCTTGGTGGTACCCACACAGTTACTCGTCGTGATGCACGCTTCCAGATTCAGTGGTCTAGTTATCAGGACAAGTACATTGTCATCGAGCGCTGCAAATCACTGTTTAGCCCTCAATGCGGTTTGGTTGGCACCGCTGCACAGTGCGCTGACTGGATCAAGACTGAATTCCATCAATACAACAACTAGAAGACCTGTCATGCAATTTAATCACCGTGTCGCAGGCATACCCTGCATCATTGACGTAATCGGCGCCAAGTGGCACAGAGGCCAAGGCCGTAGTGCTCCGAGCGATTGGGATGCACAAGACCATTTTGAGTGCGAGTTTGAGGTGCTCGATCGCAGTGGTAACGCCGCACCTTGGCTTACTCGCAAGTTGAATGCTCAAATCATTTCAGACATTGAACACGCCATTGCTGTGAGGGTTTAATCATGCGAGAATATAATCTCTGGTCTGAGGCCGCAGGGTTTGTCGGCCTTGCAGTGTGTTTTGTATTCTTATGTTTTATCTGAATCGGTTTTGTGCTGTAACCGAATCGGTTTGCGGTGTTAGCAACCGAAGGTAGCAAGGTAAGGGCACACGACCAGCCGAGCTACCAAATGCCCTAGCTTTAGGGGCTGACGCTTCGGAAAGACGAGGATTAACACGCATAGGCGTTATTGGCTGACGAGCAGCATTGATCTGAGTCCAAAGGGGTATGACATGGCTACCCACAAATCAATGCGAAAAGGTAGCGCCTAGCCGTGTTGGTCTGCGAAAGCGGATGGTGGTATCAGTGGTATGGTCGTATGCGCCTCCCTGCACTGCAGCTAGTAGCTCGCCACCACTTAACTCGGAGGACATATGATTTTTTTTGACGGATTAGACGACGCTATGGTGGGTATCAGCGATGTCTGACACCCAGATGGCAAGAAGGTCGAGCGAGCCGTGTATGATGGCGACAAGATGGTTGAGCACTTTATGCAGACAGGCATGACAGAGGATGAGGCGCATGAGTGGATTGACTTTAACGTCGAGGGCGCATATGTCGGAGAGTCAACGCCTGTTGTTTTTTGGCAATGGTTTTCTGTAGATGAGGATGACGCTTGACCTGTGTTGATTTATGTTGATAAAATAGCAGTATGTAGTCGGACTGGAAAACCGATGAATAAAGACCGTTTTAATCTATGTCCCGCCCCGCAAGGGGGTCAGTCCCATAAAGACTGCTTTTCCTCGGGGCATGGATTAAAGCGGTTTTTTTTATTGAATCCAAATACGATCGCCATGCGGCACGTCAGTGGTGGCTAATACAAAACCCCGTTACACGAGCAAGCCTAAAGCGGGGGCGGTGGGCGAAAGTCTAGAGCCGAGGCGGTAGCGCAGTAATGCGTAGAAGTCTGGACAGTGCGAACGAAGGTGGCTCCATACAACGGACACAATCGTTTTGAGCATAAGCGGAAAACCATAGACATTCTCTACGGTATAGGCTGTGCTCACTTCAGGATTCACCACCAACGGTTCATAAGGGATGACATGAAAGCAGCAGAATTAAGTGCAATTACCGCAGGATTAAAGCCGTGCCCCCTGTGCGACAACAAACCCAAGCTTGAACCTCAGCGCAAAAACACACACTGGCGAGTGCTATGTCCTAATTTTGAATGTGGTTGTCAAATGTGGTCGCAAGACAGTCCCCAAAATGCTGCCGATAGATGGAATCGTAGATTAGGGATAAAATAGCTTATCTAATAGCTGAGGGCTGAAAACATGTCTGAGCCAAAACCTAAACGCAAAACTACTGGCAACCCAATGGGTAGGCCATCAAAGTACACCGACGCCATTGCAGAGACTATTTGCGCAAGGCTAAGTAATGGTGAGTCACTCGCACAAATCTGTAGAGAGGATGAGTTCCCTAGTCAGCAGACAGTGTACTCATGGTTATTTAGCCATCCTGACTTTCTTGAGAAATACACGAGAGCAAGAGAAGAGCAGGCCGATACCAATGCCGACCAGATCCTCAAGATTGCGGACGAGGAGCCACCTTCCTACACTGATGAGAAGGGTCGCACCACACTTGATATGACATACCTCGCATGGCAAAAGCAACGCATTGACGCACGCAAGTGGACTGCCATGAAGTTGCGGCCTAAGAAGTACGGCGAGCGACTAGCGCATGAAGGTGTAGAGGGAGGGGCGCCGATCACCACCTCAGATATCTCAACGACTCGCTTGGCTGAAGTCATTAAGAACCTTGAGTTAAAGACTCGTGCTGGCTGAGCTGCTCGACGACGATCTACTGAAGGACTACGAGCGCCTGCCTGACTACGATCGTATTGCCATACTTGCCCACCTCGAGTGGATTGGTGGCGCCCACAAGCATCAGGTTCCGCCCCCACTGGAATCCGATTGGACGGTGTGGATGCTGTTAGCAGGTCGTGGGGCTGGTAAAACACGCTGTGCCGCCGAGGCGCTGTGGTGGTGGGCATGGATACACCCTGAGAGCCGATCGCTCGTCCTAGCCCCTACCAGCAACGATTTAAAGCATACCTGCATCGAGGGAGCGTCGGGCTTACTGGCCTGCATACCCAAGGAGCTGGTCAAAGACTACAACAAGCAGGATCACCAGATCACGTTGGTGAACGGCTCTACTATTAGAGGCATCTCGGGTGACTCGTATGAGCGGCTGCGTGGTCCGCAGTTCCACTTCTGTTGGGCTGACGAGTTAGCAGCTATGCAATACCTCGGCGCTGGCGAGGCGTGGGATATGATGATGATGGGCTTGCGTCTGGGTGACCGACCTCGAGTGATTGTGACCACCACGCCACGACCGAAGGATCTGATCCTTGAGCTGGTGGGTAGAGAGGGTGACGACGTCATCATTGATCGAGCCTCGACCTACGACAATATTAAGAACCTAGCCTCGACGTTCAGCAACCAACTTGAGCAATACAAGGGCAGCAAGCTGTACGAACAAGAGGTGCTCGGTCAGATCGTGGATCTGGAAGACGGCAAGGTGGTGAGTCGTGATATGTTCAAGCTCTATCCTGCCGACAAGCCCTTCCCTGACTTCGAGTTCATAATCCAAAGCTATGACTGCGCATTCAGTGAGAAGACCTACAACGATCCCACTGCTATGACAACGTGGGGTGTATTCAAGCCTCAAGACGCCCCCATGTCGGTGCTACTGATCGACTGCTGGGCTGAGCACTTGACTTTCCCTGACCTTAAGCCCAAGGTAATTGAGGAGTTCAAGGTGAGCTATGGTGAGGGCAAGACGGCTAAGCGGCCTGACCTGATACTAGTGGAGGACAAGGCGGCAGGCATCTCGCTTATTCAGGAGCTGCAGCGTGCCCACCTGCCTGTGCGGAGTTGGAACCCCGGTCGGGCGGATAAGATGCAGCGCCTGCAGATCACCGCCTCCATCTTCGCCACAGGTCGGGTCTGGCTACCCGAGTCGAGCGTGCGCAAGGGTTACGTCCGAGACTGGGCTGAGGGGTTTTTGAGCCAGATCTGTAGTTTTCCTGACTCCACCCATGATGACTATGTGGATAGCACCACGCAGGCCATCAGGCTATTGAAAGATATGGGTTTCTTGCAGATTGACCCTGAGCCACGTTATGATGACGATGACTACGCTGACGTCAAACCCAAGCGTACCAACCCCTACTCGGCGTGACCTATGGCAGACGTTAAGAAAATCATCAAGAACGTGTTTGATCTGCCCGAGCACCTGATAGAGGCGGTGGCTCCGTTGGCTTATAGCCCTGAGGTTTTAAACTCAACAATGCGTAGGCTGGCTGACAAAATCTCTGGGGCTAACCCAAAGATGTCTGAGGCTGAAGTGTTGAAGAGAGCCACAACGCAAGCGACCAAAAAGCTAGACTGGGAACGTGTCCATAAGCCAGCTTTACAAAAGACTTATGGTGACTTGGCTGACGCATCTTATAGCGAGAGCGCCCCATCAAGGTTAAGGAATACGCTCGAAGTGGTAGAGGAGCGTAAGCGTAAGGCCAATGAGTTTCTTGACCAAGCTACTGAACCATGGGTACCGCCTAAGCCTGAACTGCAAGCCTTCGATCGATCGTCGATTAAAAATGCCCTTGAGGGTTTCCCCGGGGTTGAGCAATCATCATTTACTCGAGACATTCCTACTCGTGCCAATATTTCGCACGTTGAGGAGCTATACAACGACCCTGAGAACCGTGAGCTAATAAAGAAACAGATCATGCGTGGCCTGCCACTTGGGGGCGAATCGTTCTATGCCTCGCTCTACCCAATTAAACAGGCGGTGCTAGAGGCTGGGATGCCTGCATCTAAGTTTGATAGCTGGATACATAGTCTTGCACCTGCCTCGGCACGCAACTCAATTATGAATGAGATGGCGGTTGGTCAGTTCTTGCGCAACATGAACGCTCAGGGATTACCCTTAGACGAGGCAACAGTTGCTAAGCAGATGGCTGAGTTCAAAAAGCAATTTGGTATGGGCTTACCATTGATGCCCATCCACCGCACGGGGGTGCAGAACGTCCTTGAGAACAACGTGGACTTGCGTGAGCACAACCTTGCAAACATTCCGACCAACTATAAGATTCCAACCTACGGCACCCAGAAGGCTGGTGACTTTGGTAAGTCTGTGGTGCTTGATGTCCATGAGGCGGCAGGCCAGTCGCAAGGTAGCCGTTACCATCCGTACTTTAATGAGGCAGGTGGGTTTGGCAACACGGAGTACAACGCAGGTGAGCAGGGCTTGCTTGGGATTGCTAAGGAGTTGGGTTTGCCGGGCGGTATGGCTCAGGCAGGCCGCTGGTTTGGTGGTGGCGAGTTAACTGGACTCAGATCTCCTCGAGGTGATGCACTCGATCTGCTTGAGAAACAATACGCCTACACCCTGCAACAACAAGGCAAGCAACCCAACCCTGCCAACATTCGTGCCGAGGTGCTCAAACAGATTGAGACGGGCGAAGGTACGTTGCTACCTTGGTACAAAAAAGAAGGCATGCCTGACGTGCGCACGACTGGCCTACAACGCAAAGACGGCGGTCAGGTTGAGCATATGCAGGCAGGAGGCGTTAAAAAAGCTTTTGGTGCATTGAGCAAACTTGATGCAGAGGAGAACCTTGCACGATGGCTAAGCGGTAGCCCAATACGAACAGAATCTGGCGACCCTAAAAAGCTTTTTCATATAACCACCAAAGATTTTGATCAGTTTAGGGCTGGTGGCGTTGACCCAACAATTAGCGGTCATGCAACTTGGTTGACGGACAATCCGACTTATCAACCTGCAGCGCACAACGTCAAAAGCCGTAATGGTGAGTTTAGAGAAGGCACGAACGTAATGCCCGTCTACAGCAACGCAAAGAACCCTTTGATGTTGGACGATCAGGCAATGCTCGACTGGGCGCAACAGACGTTTGCCAAAGGTAGCAAAGAGTTTCCAGAGGTCATGCCAAAGCAGTGGGCAGATGAGGTCAAGGACGCAGGTTACGGTTATATCCACCTCGCTGATCCACACAAGACTGGTACACCGCACGAGTACATCATGCTTGAGCCTGAGCGCCAATTGAAGTCAGCCATTGGCAACCGTGGTACTTACGACCCTAATGAGCCAAGCATCACTAAGGCTAAGGGTGGCGCTGTACACTCACAAATTGGTGGTATGACGCCAGAGCCTGCAGGTGGCAGTGCTCGCTATGAGACCTTTGATTCACAGCACGTTAAAGACGGCGGCGATATCATGCGCTCATTATTTGACCACGCACTAGACAACGGCGACATCCACGAGATGACCCACGCCATGCTAGTCAAACAACACGAGGCCGAATATGGCTAACTCCATCAATGATCTGCTAGGCTACGACTTGAACAGACCTTTTCAAGGATTGTCTCGTGAGCCTGATGTTTACGGTGATGTCTCAATCAAACCCTTTAGCGAGTCATATTCGCACCAAGGGTTGAGTCCTACCTTGCAGGTTGAGGCATTGCAGAACAGGGCGCCTGAGCCTAAGCAATACGGCAAATCTATCTTTGATTACTTACCAGAGGGTTTGGCAAAAGAGATTCAAAGCTACGACGCACGCACATTGCCTGATCTGTTCCTCAAAGGGCTGGCATCAATGTCACCCATAGATCTTATTGATATGCTGAACTCAACGCCCTCATATAAAGAGAGCGAGATGCTGCACTCCAACAAGGGCAGATACAAGAACCTTGACCAAGACCCGCTGGCAGCGCCCCCTGTGGTAAGTGGTATTACCCGCCCACCAAGCGAGCCAACATACATGTCTTCCGAGCACCTCAAGAACCTCATGCGTGAATACGGGATTATTACTGAAGCTGAGCACCCCATGGGTGAGTTGGTGTCTTCCTTTGTAGCGCCTACCCTAGCACTCGGTGCGGCTAAGGGCGCCATGAAAGCAGTCCCTAATACTATGTCCAACCCAAACTCTGGCATTATTGATTTCATCAATAGCCTCATGCGTCGATCGCCAGATCAATTAAATCCCATCAAATGAGATCAACTATGCCTGAAATGCCAGTAGACCCAGAATACGGGCGATTCATTGATGGGATGGAATCAACGCCAGAGGGCGGCATGATTGTTGACCTGCCTGACGAAGAGGCCGAGATTGAGGAGTTGCCTGACGGTTCTGCCATTGTGCGGATGGAAGACTCGTTCCGTGGCCCAGCTGACGAAGAGGACTTCTACGAGAACCTCGCTGAAACGATGAACTTGTACGACCTTGAGAAGATCGGGTCACGTTACTTAGACCTGATTGACAAGGATCGGCAAGATAGAGAGAAAAGAGACAAGCAGTATGCGGAGGGGTTGCGCAGAACGGGGCTGGGTGATGACGCACCGGGCGGCGCCAACTTCATGGGCGCCAGTCGTGTCGTTCACCCTGTCATGGCTGAGGCCTGTGTCGACTTCGCCTCTCGAGCAATTAAAGAGCTATTTCCTCCTGACGGTCCAGCCCGTACCAAGATCATCGGCGAGGTCACAGAAGAGAAGACCGCCACCGCTGAGCGCAAGCGTGACTATATCAACTGGCAGCTCACCGAGCAGATCGAAGAATACAAAGACGAGACCGAGCAATTGCTTACGCAGCTACCTCTAGGTGGCTCACAGTTTATGAAGATGTATTGGGACGACAAGAAACGCCGTCCTTGTGCTGAGTTTGTCGCCATTGATAACGTGTTGCTGCCATTTGCTGCTGCCAACTTCTACACTGCCCAGCGAGTGACCGAGGTGCACGACATCAGTGAGTGGGAGTTTAAAGCCCGTATTGCTCGTGGCCTGTACCGCAACATCGATTATCTACGAGCTACCTCAGAACCTGAGCAAACCAAATCTGAGCAGGCTAATGAGAAGATTGAGGGTAAGACCTACCAAGACAATGAGGACGGCCTACGCCGTGTCTATCACATCTACACATGGCTTGAAATTGATGAAGACTCATACGCTGATGGCGAGTCCGCCCCCTACATTCTGATGGTCGACGAGCTAGAGAACAAAGTGCTCGGCTGCTACCGCAACTGGGAGTTTGGCGACGAGACGATGACCAAGCTTGATTGGTTGATTGAATTCAAGTTTATCCCATGGCGAGGTGCTTATGCGATCGGTCTTCCTCATCTTATTGGTGGGTTGTCTGCTGCTCTTACTGGTGCCCTTCGTGCTCTTTTGGATACTGCTCACATCAATAACTCAGCCACCATGCTGAAACTTAAGGGCGCCCGAGTCAGTGGGCAAACTGCAGAAATTGAAGTAACCCAAGTCACAGAAATTGAGAGCGCCCCCGGGGTAGATGACATTCGTAAGATTGCCATGCCTATGCCCTTTAACCCACCTAGCCAAGTGCTGTTTAGTCTGATGGGTTACTTGGACACCGCCGCCAAGGGTGTCGTCACCACCGCCGAAGAAAAGATTGCCGACGTTAACTCTAATATGCCCGTGGGCACGACTCAAGCGCTGATCGAGCAAGGCGCTGTAGTGTTTTCTGCCATCCACGCACGCCTGCATGAGTCGCAGCGTCGGGTCTTGCAGGTGCTAGGCCGCATCAACCGCTGGTATCTAGATGAACAGCGCAAGGGCGATATGGTTGAGGATCTAAAGATCACTAAGGAGGACTTCCGTCGCAACTCAGACGTGATCCCAGTATCTGATCCCCACATCTTTTCTGAAACACAGCGCACCACGCAGATGCAGTCCGTCTTGCAACTTGCGCAAACATTTCCTGAGCAGTTTGATCGCCGTGCAGTGGTAGCTCGAGTGATGAAGCAATTGAAGATTGCCAACGCCAATGAGCTGATCCCCAACGCTGCTAAACCGCAAGAGATGAACGCAGCCGATGAGAACGCAGCCATGGCATTGGGTAAGATGGCTTATGCTTACCCACGTCAGGATCAATTAGCGCACATCCAGACGCACTTGGCATTTGCGGTAGACCCTCACCTTGGTGCTAACCCTGCGATCGCTCCTGTGTACACCCCACAAGTTCTAGAGCACATCAAGCAACACATGATGCTCTGGTATCAAGGACGCATGAATGGCTACGTTACTCACGGCACTGATATCGACCTGTCTAAGTACGAAGAGAGCAAGGTGGCTCACAAGATTGACGAGGCCATGGCGGTTGCCTCTGAGCATATGCAATTGGATACTCAACAAGTGTTTGTCAAAGTCATGCCAATCCTTGCCCAACTGCAGCAACAGATGATGCAGATGCGCCAGCAAATGATGCAGATGCAAACTCCGCCTGATGCGGAGTCGCAAGCCATTCTGCAGGCCTCAATGGCTGAGACACAACGTCGTGCCGCCAAAGACCAAGCAGATTTGCAATACAAAGTACAAGCCCTGCAGGCTGAGCTTGCTCAGAAAGCCCAAGGTCAGCAGATTGAAGTGGCAATGAATGCCGAGAACAACCTAACGCAAGAGCGGATTAAGACTGCGGAGCTGACGGTTGACGAGGCCAAATTGCGTAAAGAGCAAGCAGAAACCGCAGTCAAACTTAACGAAGTAGCCCAAAGCAACCTTTAGGAGTTAATCATGGCAACAAACGACAAAGATCTTCAGCAAGAAAATGTGCGTCAGCATACCCGTATGGCGGCTGGCGCATGGGTAACAGGCAGTGAACTCAAAGAGAAAGGAGCAGCGACTTTGCCCAAGGCCAATTCTGACCACGGGAATTTCACCACTAAAGTTGTCATTGAGAAACGTAACGCATGAAATACGTCTCTGACTTCATTGCTGCGATAGCGGTCAGACAAGCGGATATAGCGGCGTCCCTCGCCAATGGATCTGCGAGCGACTTCAACTCGTACCAACGACTAGTCGGAGAGTATTCAGGGTTGCAGATGTCTCTTGACATACTTAACAACTTACTAAAGGAAGACGAAGATGACTGTTGAAACGGGAGCGGATTACGCCGCTGATATGCGGGATGCATTTCCTGCTGTAGACCCCGAAGCGACACCCCTTGGAGCACGAATTTTGGTGCAATTGCGCCGCTCAAAGGACAAGACGACTAAAGCGGGGATTATTTTGGTCGAGGAAACTCGAGAAACCGAAAAATGGAACAACATGGTAGCCAAGGTTATTGCGATTGGCCCCCTCGCCTTTAAACAGCGAGATACCATGGCGCCGTGGCCTGAGGGTTCATGGTGCGAAATCGGAGACTATTTGCGAGTCCCTAAGTGGGGCGGTGACCGTTGGGAGGTGAGCATTGCCGGTGAAGACGAGCCAGCCCTGTTTATGATCTTAAACGACCACGAGATTATCGCAAAGGTTACTGGTAATCCCTTAACTATGAAGGCGTTTATCTAATGGCTACTGAAAACACTCCAAAAGCCGAAGAAGTTATGGCTATCGAAGAGGCTGCAGACGGTTCAGCCGTTGTCAGTCTTCCCAACGACATACCCTCACCCCAAGTTGCTGCGCATGATGACAGCGATGAGGCCGATGAGGCCGCTGCACAGGCGGAAATCGATGCTAATGGCTCAGTTGACCCTGATGCAGAAGCATTGCGAGACGCAAAACGCCTAAAACGCCGCACTCGCAAGGACTATCACAAACAAGTGCAGGCCGAGAAAGACGTTCGACTGCAGATGTTGCAGCGTGAAAACCAAGAATTGCGTGAACGAGTGTCCGTTGTTGAACGCAAAACGCAAGGCCACGACAACCACCAAATTAAAAAAGCAATTGAAGACCAAGAGGCACGCATTTCTTTCGCTCGATCGAAAATGAAAGAGGCTACAGAGACTGGCAATGGTGATTTAATGACCAGCGCTCAGGAAATGTGGCGAGAAGCGACAAATAATCGTGAGCAATTGGTGAGTTATGCCGAACGCCTGCAAGAAGCACCTGCACCAGCCCAAAAGCCTGTGCCTGATGCTATTACGCAACGCTATGCGGCTAACTGGATGTCCAAGACCCCTTGGTACGACCCAGCTCACCGAGATGCTGACTCAAAACTAGCTTTAGAGGTAGATCAAGCACTAGCGTCAGAGGGTTTTAACCCCAAAACACGAGAGTATTGGGAAGAACTTGACAACCGCTTGCAAGATTTGTTACCTCACCGCTATACTAGTGAAAACAGTGAACCTATTCAGCAGCGACAAAGACCTCGGAGTGCGGTTACTAGTACAGGTCGAGAAACATCTAATAGTGCAGGGCGAAATACCTTCACCCTATCACCCGATCAGGTGAGAGCCATGAAAGATGCAGGCATGTGGGACGACCCAGTAAAGAAAAATCGCATGATTAAACGGTATGCCACTGAGGCACGCCTTAACCAAGGTAATAGGAGCTAAGAATGGACTCACGTTTAAAGAAATCATTATCTGCTGGTGGGCGTGAAAGCCGCTCAAGTCTTGATCGTACTCGAGACGCTCCAGAGGATTCGTTCGTATCGGCTGATGAACGTCGCAAGATGTGGAAAGACGAGTGGACACAAAGCGCATTGCCCAACGTCCCAGAGACACCGGGATGGCACCTTTGCTGGTTATCGACAACTAATAGTTACGACAGTATTGATAAGAGGATGCGACTTGGTTACGTTCCCGTGAAAGCGGATGAGTATCCCGGGTTTGAGAATCATCGAGTTAAAGCTGGCGAGCATGTTGGTTTTATTGCGTGCAACGAAATGTTGCTCTATAAAATCCCGATGGATCTTTATCAGGATGTTATGGCGCACTTTCATCATGAGGCTCCGCTGGAGGAAGCGAACAAAATTCGCCTTCAAGCAGAGCAGGTTCATGGGCGTGATAGTTCTGGACGTAGTCTAGGTCGCATAGAAGGCGAGGGATTGGGCGAGATAGACAAACCCGTATCTGCTCCAGTATTTGCTGGGTAGATTTTTAAACGAATTAGGAGTTATTTATGAGTGCAACTTCTGCTCCGTTCGGCCTTCGTCCTGCGTTCCATCCTTCTGGTTTGGATCGTGCTCAGGCGCTCGCTGGCGGCATCACTTCAGGTTATGCAACTGCTATCCTGAAAGGTCAAGCTGTTCAATACAGCCCTAACGCTGGCGTCATTTTGCCAGTCCTTGATACAACCACCAACAGCGGTTTAGTCTCTGGCGCCTTCGCAGGTTGCGAGTGGACTGATACAACTGGACGTCGTCGTGTCTCTAACTACTGGCCTGCAAGCACTACTTATATCGCAGGTAGCTGCATTGCTTATTTCTACAACGACCAACAAATCGTTTATGAAATCCAGACTGATGCAACAATGGCTCAAACTTCAATTGGTAACGAAGCGAACTTGAGCAACTTCTCTGCTGGCTCTACTACCACTGGTCTATCACAAGCTACTTTGTCGGCATCACTCGTTGGATCAGGAAGCGCTGGACAGTTTCGTATTGTGGATCTCGCACCTTATGCGGACAATGCGTGGGGTGACCCCTATGTGATCGTTCGTGTTCAGGTCAGCAAGCCACAGTTCATTTCAACCGTTAACGCTATCTAAAGGGAGATGACAAATGGCAGCTCCAATGCGCAGTACCGACTTTCGTAGCATTGTCGAACCCATTCTTAATGAATGTTTTGACGGTGTCTACGACCAGCGAACCGACGAATGGTCACGAGTGTTCCGTGAAGAACAGGGCATTCCACGCAACTACCATGAAGAACCTGTTCTTTACGGTTTTGGCGCAGCCCCACAACTTCCTGATGGCACTCCTGTGTCGTATCAACAGGGCGGCGTGCTCTTTCTGCAGCGCTATGTATACAACGTCTATGGCTTAGCCTTTGCGTTGACCAAGGTGCTGGTTGAGGACGGCGATCACATCCGTATCGGTCAAGTGTATGCACGTCATCTGGCTCAGTCGCTCATTGAGACGAAAGAGACATTGTCGGCTAACATTCTCAACCGTGCGTTTAACAGCGCATACCCCGGCGGCGATGGAGTGCAGTTAAGCTCTAACGCTCACCCAATCGTTAACGGCACATTCAGCAACTTGCTGACTACTGCTGCTAACCTTTCACAGACCTCGCTAGAGCAGATGCTTATTCAGATCCGCCAAGCGGTGGACAACAACGGTAAAAAGATTCGCTTGGTGCCACGTCAAATTGTCGTCGCTCCCGGCAACATCTTCCAAGCCGAAGTTCTGTTGAAGTCTGTGTTGCGTGCTGGTACAGCTAACAACGACATCAACCCAGTTAAGTCTATCGGCTTGCTGGACGAGGGTGCCGCTGTTCTAAGCCGTCTGACTAGCTCGACAGCATGGTGGGTTCAGACCGATGCACCCGAGGGCATGAAGCTCTTGATGCGTCGTAAGCTTGAGAAGACCATGGAAGGCGATTTTGAAACCGACTCGATGCGCTATAAAGCAACAGAGCGTTATCAGGTTGGTTTCACGGATCCACGTGCGATGTACGGCACACCGGGCGTGTAAACGCCAATAAGGGGGCGGTGAAATATCCGCCCTTTTTTCTACTCACCGAGTGGTTCAAGCCACAGGAGATTTAAAATGCCTCAATTTTCAGACGACCTATTTTTAGGCTCTGCGCAAACCTTTATGGGTATTGCGCCCAGTGCTATTGCAAACACTGTTGCAGGTTCGATTACTACTACCACCATGACGGTCACACAATTGCTGTCGGGTGATCCAATTGTTCTTGGTCAATTTGTATCAGGCACTGGTGTAACTGCAGGTTCATACGTCACCGCATTCGGTACAGGTACAGGCGGCGTGGGTACATACACGGTCAGCGCATCGTCTTCAGCGACTGGCGCAATCACAATCTACGGTTCAGGCAATGCATTGCTTGGCGACCCTGCCCCAATGGACGTCGGCGTCGGGCCGTTAGGTCGTATTTACGTTTTTGACATTGTTCCACAAACCTCTTCGACTTCAAACATTGCTGCAACGCAAACACCTGCTGCTGCAGGTAACTTGACGTTGACTGCAGGTGCAGGTGTTAAATCATTTACTCGTGCAGATGGTGTAGCTGTATTTCAATTAGATTGCCCTCGTGTTTTATCGGTTTCATTGGTAACTGGCGGTACAGCTCGTGCTTACACAATCTCTGGTTATGATTACTACGGTCAGGCCATGAGCGAGGTAATTACTTCTGTTGCGGCGGCTACGACAAACGGTAAAAAAGCGTTTTATCAAATCACCACTATTTCTGGTGCAGGCGCTTCAGTTACCGCAGTAACGGTTGGAACTACTCAATTGTTTGGTTTTCCAATTCGTGTTACTGATGGCGCCTACATCTGCCACGTTGGTTGGAACAACGGTTTCGCAATTGATTCTGGTACGTTCGCTGCTGCTGTTACAACTACGGCAACTACCACCACTGGTGACGTTCGTGGAACATTCAGTCCATCGAGTGCCCCTGATGGCATCAAGCGTCTTGTTGTCGGTTTGATGCTGCCAGCAATTGCAATCGGCCCGAACGCAACCCGTACTGGCGCCCTTGGCGTCACTCAAGCCTAATTAGGAGATTGACATGGGACAGTTCAAACCAATGGTGAAGATGGAAACCACCGAGCCTTCAGTAATCTTGAAACTCAAGAAAGGTGGTCATGTGTCCAACAAGAAGATGAAGATGGATAGCATCGACAAGGCTGGGCACAAGAAGATGGCTGATGGCGGTGCTATGGGCGCTCTTGCAATGAATCCTGCTTTGGTGGGACGTCCTGCAATGAACACACCAGTGGCTTCGCCCGGCAAACCCTCAATGGGTGCCCGTCGCCAAGCCATGATGGCTAAAAAGCCTATGCCTAGCGCAATGATGGCTAAGGAAGGCGGCAAGGCCGAGACCAAAGCCGAGATGAAGGCCGACATGTCGCAAGACAAGGCCATGATCAAGAAGGCCTTTAAAGAGCATGACGCACAGGAGCACAAGGGCGGTAAAGGCACCGAACTTAAGCTCAAGAAAGGCGGCAAGATGAATACTGGGGGCGTGGTTGATGGTCAAGGTGGCTACAAAGACGGTGGCATTATCAAGACTCAAGACCAAGGTGGCGAATTTAGCAATACCAAGGTAGTGGATGGCGAGAAAGGCGATCGTTCATCTGCTAATACCAAGGGCGTAAAGCTCGGTAACGGTGGTGGCTTTAAAACTGGTGGCGTAGCAAAGGCTAACGGCGGTGGGTACAAGAAAGGTGGTTCCGCAAAAAAACATTTTGCTACGGGGGGAAAAGTTAGTTCAGGCGCTCCTGTAGCAATGAAGCAAAAGCCTGCTGCTAAACCAATCCGCATTACTGAGTTAACTGGCACTTATAAAAAGGGTGGCAGCGTAGCTCATAAGGCAATGGGCGGTCAATTTGTTGATAATATGCCCAATATGGCAGATCCAAAATATCAAGATCCGGCATATGTAGCAGCAGGACAAGCAAATGCTGACCGCATGAACACCATGCTAGAAAATGCAAGAAATAACGGCGTTGCTCCTGACTATAGCGAGTTTGATGTGTCACCTATGTTAAAAGCAGGTGGAGAAGACATCAATTCTCTTTATGGAAGTATGTTAGGTCGTGCGCCTGATCCTACTGGTATTGCAGCAAACCGTGGCGCTTCAGCCGACACTATTCGTCAAAGCATCTTAGCTTCGCCTGAATATAAAAATAATATGGCAGGTATAGGTCAACCACAGTTAGTGATGAAAAAGAAAGGCGGTAGGGTTGCACGCAAACAATATGGTGGGGTAATGAGCGAGCGTGATCGTGCTGTTATGGATCAACAAAATCGTGATTATGACAATCACTATGCTCGTCAAACGGCAGACAACCTTGCAATGTCGAAGGGTGTTGATGATGCATTGATGTACTTGCCTCGCAAGGCAATGCAGGGCATGGGTTATTTGAAAGATAAACTTATGGGTCAAGGCGCTGTATCGGATGCAGAGCGTCGTGCAATGCAACAGATCAACAGCAAAGGCGTGGGTGCTATCAGCGATCGTGAGCGTGAAGCTTCGACCACTGTTGTGCCTGCTCGCCGTCGTGGCGGTTCAATGAAGAAGTAAAAGGTGGGGGCTGATGCCCCTGCTTTACTCTAAAGGTTTAAAAATGGCTCAAATCGTCTCCTATACTGGCCCGACCTCCAATACGGATAATCAATTACGCATTCAAACATCACAAAGATCTGGCGCTTACGATCCTGTTGATAAGCTGCGCATTTCACAACCCCAATCCCTGATTGATACCGATTTTGAGTACGGTCAGCAGCCGAGCAAGTGGGAGCAGCTTGACCTTGAAAACAACCGTCAGTCCTGCTGGTATAACCAAAACGCACCTATCCCTGTTACCGCCGTTACAGGTAACGGCACGACCACGGTAATAGTTTCAACAACCGCCACGGTCGCTATTGGAACTCCTGTGTTCTTAGAAGACTGCCTAGACACCAACGCAAACGGTTGGTGGTACGTCACGGCCTCTACTGGTGGTACGTCTTTTACAATTGTCACCACCAACGTGGTCGCCACTGGTAACCAATACAACGCTACTGCTACTTACGTTTATGTAGGATATTTTTATACCAACGCAGGCTTTGCTGTTGCTACTGCAAGCACTACAGCAATTGTGACTAGTGGTACTGCGATTACGGTTAACACTTTATATTCGCATGGGTTGTCGCAAGGCTCACTGGTCTATATCGTTGGCACAACGGGTGGAACAGGGGTCAACGGTGCTTGGGTAGTTGCTACCGTACCAACGGCAACGCAATTCACGATCGCTTCTACGGGGGCTTCTGGCACGGTCACCACTTCAGCCAGCGCTCAGGTAAACGTCTACGCACGCCCCTCGGGTTATGTTGAGACACGGGCTTATGACGGCTCGGTTAATTTCACGGCGGGTGCTTCGGTACCGAATCAGCAGATGATGCGCCAGACCCGTCGCTACTTCCGCTACCAATCCGGGAAAGGCATTCAATTTTCGACTGGTTCGATCATGAAGCCACGTTTGTTTGTGACCTCGGTGACCAACAACGGCTCAAATACGACCGTGACTGTGACGACCCGCTGGGCGCACAACATGACGGTCAATTCTTTCATTCAAGTTACAACGGCCTCAGTCGCAGCCTACAACGGTATTTTTAAAGTTGCCTCTGTTCCAACCGCCACGTCATTAACGTATGTTGCCGCAAACGGAATTATTCCTAGCGCAAGCCCTGCCTTAACTAGCACTGGGCTACCTGTGAGCGTAAGTCCATATGCGTGGTACGGCTCAAGCAACAAGCTCGGTTTCTTTGACGCACAAAACGGGCTGTTCTTCCAGTTTGATGGACAGACCTTATATGCCGTGTTGCGTAACTCGGTTAATCAATTGAGTGGAACAGTTTCGGTCACACAAGGTAACGGCACGGTTACGGGCACAGGCACTGTATTTACGAATCAACTGACCCCGAGCGATTACATTGTGATCCGTGGTCAGTCATATCGTGTGCTAAATATTGCAAGTGATACGTCTCTATTTATCAGTCCAGAGTATCGTGGTCAGACAATCGCAAATGCGTTGGTTTCAAAAACAATTGATTTAAAAGTGCCCCAGTCGCAGTGGTTTGACCCGCTAGATGGCACAGGATCATCGGGCTATACGCTAGACCTTACCAAGAACCAAATGTGGTTTATTGACTACTCTTGGTACGGTGCGGGTGTTGCACGCTTCGGTTTGCGCACGACAGGCGGTGCTATTGCGTACATGTATGCTTTTCAAAGCAACAACATTCAGTACCAAGCCTACATGCGCTCGGGCAACCTGCCTTCACGTTACGAGTCAAGCGGTCAAGCAGCAGTGACTAATCTGTACGCCTCAATCACGAGCGGTGTGAATACGATTCCAGTCGTGAGCTCAGTGGGCTTTAATCCTGCAGGAGGTACGCTTAAAGTTACCGCAGCGGCGAGTGGTGGTGCAATTGAATACATCACCTACTCAGGCATCACTACGGCGGCTCAATCAGGCTTGGCATACGATCAGTTCACAGGCTGCATTCGTGGCGCAACGGGCGGTGGTGCAGCCTCAGCGTTCACCGCTGCATTCCCTGCAACAAACGCTACGCCACCCGTGTCGGTTGAGTACGCTCCGCCTGACTCGGTAGCGGTCATCTCGCACTGGGGTTCTTCAGTAGTGATGGACGGTGGGTTTAGTCAGGACGTATCGCTGATCTATAATTTTGGTACAACTTCTGCGGTGAGCGTGCCTGCGGGTGCTACGGTGCCTATCTTAGCAATTCGGGTAGCCCCTTCGGTTGATAACGGTCAAACGGGTGTGCTCGGAAACAAAGAAGTCATTAATCGTTTGCAGTTACAACTGCGTGAGTTGGGCGTGGTGACTTCCGGTGCTTTCCTGATTCAGTTAAATCTGAATGGGTACACTAACGGCGGCTCACCGAGTTGGACTTCTTTTACATCGCCTACTCAAAACAATACAGTCACAAGCTCTATTGTTCAAGTGGCTTCGCAAACGTCCACGACCGCAACCTTTACGGGTGGCGAGTCAATTGCAGCGGCTTTCACAAACAGTTCGGGTCAAACGACCTTGGATCTGACCTCCGTGGCGGGTATTGGTAACGCAATTTTAGGCGGTGGTTTAACAAACACCGTACCTACAAGTTATGCGGGTCAGTACCCTGACGGGCCAGACATTCTGTATGTGGTTGCTACTAACACCGCAGTTACTCCATCAACAATTCTAGCTCGTCTGAGCTGGCAAGAGTCACAGGCCTAACATCATGCCAAGCAAAACACCTGCACAACATAAGTTAATGGAAATTGCCGCACACACAAAAGGTGGGTATGGCGGAGTTCCTCAAAAAGTTGGTAAAGAATTTGCCAAAGCCGATGAGGGAAAGAAGTTAAAAGAAGGTGGCTTGTACGCAAATATTCATGCTAAGCAAGAGCGGATTGCTCATGGCTCAGGTGAACATATGCGTAAGGCAGGAAGTAAAGGTGCACCAAGTGCTGCTGACTTTAAGCAATCTGCAAAAACTGCCAAAATGAAAAACGGTGGTTCAGCTAAAAAATCTTGTTGGTGACTTATGGCAAAAAACCCATCTTTAGCGGTTGGTCGAGGTGAAAAGTTCTCTGTTGAACGAGGCGCAGGGCTTACCGAAAAGGGTCGTGCGAAGTATAATCGTGAGACAGGAAGTCATCTAAAAGCACCCCAGCCTGAAGGGGGCGCACGCAAGGATTCATTTTGCGCAAGGATGGCTCCTGTAGCTGAGAAAAGTGAAAAAGGAAGTCGTGCTCGAGCTTCAATGAAAAGATGGAATTGTTCTGGCTGGTAAAGGATTGGCATGGCTTATTCGGGTACATTTGGTCAGACCGTAATTACAGTCCAAACGCTTATTGACCACGGTGCTCGTCGCTGTGGTAAGTTGGCTGAAGAACTGACTTCGGAACAATTGTTATCCGCACGAGAGTCTTTATACTTCTGGCTGTCAAACCTTGCAAACCGTGGCATTCAATACTGGGCGATCAACAAGCTCGTGTTGGGCACCAAGGCCGACCAATACATCTATTCGCTGCCTAAGGGGGCTGTAGATGCTCTCAATGTGCTCTACCGCACAATGGATCAGCCTACTGGTGCATACACCTCGTCTGCAGGTGGCGTGATTGCCAACGTATACGATGACAACACAAGCACATGGTGTCAACAGACTGCGTCAAATGGAAACATTGCGGTCAATTACGGCACAAACAACCCTCAGTACATAGGCTCGATCGGTATCTTGCCATACATTGCTGGCGGTGGCTTGGCGGACTGGTCATACCTCTACGAGTATTCGGTGGATGGGGTGACGTGGAACACGCTCTATGACGCAGGCACGGTGACGGTCAAAGATAACCAGTGGGTTTGGCAGGATATTGATCCCGGTCAATCCGTCAACTATTACCGCATCCGCTCCTACAACGGCACAATCTTGGGTTTGCGTGAGCTTTTCTTTGGCAACAACAGCCGAGAGATTCAGATGTCACGTTTAAATCGTGATGACTACACCAACCTGCCAAACAAGAACTTTACGGGAAACCAGCCGTACCAATACTGGTTTGACCGCACAATTCCTCAACCTACGTTTTACGTTTGGCCTACGCCCTCCTCTGCCTTTGTGCAGATTGTGATCTGGTACTCAAGACAGATTGATGACGTGGGTGCATTGACCAATGAGCTTGAGATCCCACAACGCTGGTACGAGGCGGTGGTGTTTGGTCTCGCTCATAGGATGGCATTAGAGATGCCTAACGTGCAGCCAGATCGGATTTCGTACCTTGAGAAGATGGCGGATAAATACTTGTACGACGCTGAGCAAGAAGAGCGAGACAAGTCGCCAATTTACTTTGCGCCTAACATTTCAGTCTATACACGTTGATCATGCCTAGATTTCTCAACACCTCTGGAATGGCCTCACTTGCAATCGCTGTATGCGATCGGTGCAAAATGAAGCGTGCGTTCTCAGTGTTGATGGCGGACTTTAACTTTCCCGGCCTCCGAGTCTGTGACCAAGGCTGTCAAGACCAGCGAGATCCATATCGTTTAGCGGCTAGAAAAACCGAAAGGATTAACCTTCGGTTTCCTCGGCCTGACCTCAGCGTCGCAGTGGTGCCTAACGCAATTGTCACTGGCGGTATTAACAGCTACGACTTGTCGCCAGCGCAAAATACGCAGAACCCAGAGAACAACGGCAACCTCGATACATTAAGCCCCAGTCCGAGCGAATAATGGCAAATATCCAAATCAATCAGTTACCGACCGCAGGCGCCATCACTGGTCAGGAGCTTGTGCCTATTCAGCAAAATGGCGTCACGGTTCAAACGACTACGGCTGCAATTTCAGCATCACCAAGTCAAACGCAAACATTTTTGACGGTTGGTTTACAAACAACTTTGCCTAACAGCCGATACTTTTCGGCAGGTATTGGTCTTGGCATCACCGACGGCGGCGCTCAGGGCGCTTACACAATTTCTTTCAATGGTACGGCTTACTCATTAGAGCTTGCTGGCAACGGTGTCATTGTTAAGACCGCTGCAAACACTATCACTGCTCGCACGCTTTCTACGAGCGGTAACGGCATCTCGGTCACTGACGGTAATGGGATCGCAGCCAATCCAACATTTCAACTGACTGGTCTTGCGCAGGCGATTGCAAACGCATCTGGCACGGGTCTGTTGGCGCTTGGCTCAGGCACCACACTGTCGCCTGTCACCTTAACGGGTACAGGTAATCAGATTGGTGTAACAGGCGGCAACGGCTCATCGACGCCAACAATTAGCTTGGCGAGTAACTTTATCGCCCCCGGCACCGCTGGTATAACGCTGCCTAACGGCACGACCGCACAGCGTGGGGCTACCACTGGTCAAATTCGATACAACACTGATACAGCCCGTTTTGAGGGCTACTACGCAGGCTCGTGGCAGACGTTCGGGATCGGCGACGGTGCGGTCACGTCAGTAAGTGGTACAACGAGCCAGATCAACGTCACCAATGTCGGATCGATTGCGACGGTGGCAATTGCGGCGAACCCGACGTTGCCCGGCACAGGCGGCGTGGTCGTTCCTGTTGGCACCACCGCACAACGTACCGCATCTCCGACGAACGGCATACTGCGTTACAACACCACACTCACTCAGTTTGAAGCCTACACAAATGGCGCTTGGAGCGTACTGAGCACAGGCTCGACGGGCGTGACTTCGGTAGCGACTGGCGTTGGCTTGTTGGGTGGCCCGATCACCACGGCTGGCACAATTGACATAGACACAACGGTCGTTGCTACGTTGACAGGCACGCAGGCGCTGACGAACAAAACAATCAGCGGTGCAAACAACACGTTGACCAACATTGCCAACGCATCGTTGACCAACTCTGCCATCACGATTAACGGCAGCGCTGTTAGCCTCGGTGGGTCAACCACGGTCACGGCAACAGCCTCTAATGCGCTCACGATAGGCACTGGACTGTCAGGAACGAGCTACAACGGCTCGGCTGCAGTCACTGTGGCTGTGGCTAACACCGCTGTGACTGCTGCGTCGTATGGCTCAGCCTCGAGCGTGGCAAACTTCACGGTCAATGCTCAGGGTCAGTTAACTCTGGCTGCATCAACACCGATTGCAATTTCAGCCTCACAAGTTACTAGCGGTACGCTCGCAATTGCGCAAGGCGGTACAAATAGCTCTGCGACGCCAACTAATGGTGGTGTGGGGTATGGTACAGGAACAGCTCATGCTTATTCTGCGGCAGGCACATCGAGTCAGGTCTTACTCTCTGCGGGTGCAGCCTCACCTACTTGGGCGAGTCAGTCAAGTCTAGCGGTTGGTACGTCCACTAATCTTGCAGGCGGTGCCGCAGGTTCCTTGCCTTACCAGTCAGGCGCTGGTGCAACGACGTTCTTGCCTTCAAGCACGAACGGCTACATTTTGACCTTGACCGCAGGCTTGCCTTCTTGGCAACCAGCTCCAGCGTCTGGCGTTACTACATTTAGCGCTGGTACAACTGGCTTTACACCTAGCACAGCCACGAGCGGTGCAGTGACTTTAGCGGGTAATTTGGCGTTAGCGAATGGCGGCACAAACGCCTCCCTGACGGCGGTTGCAGGTGCAGTGCCTTACTCCTCGGCATCTGCTCTGGCCTTAACGGCAGCAGGTACAGCAGGTCAGGTGCTGACATCGAATGGTGCAAGTGCGCCGACTTGGGTGACACCTGCGGGTGGTGTAACGCTATCTAACGATACGGCGACCGCTTCAAATCTCTATCCGACGTTTGCTGCTGCAACTTCAGGCTCGGTCTCAACGATCTACACCGGTAACGCAAACCTGCTGTACAAGCCAAGCACTGGCGAGTTACAGGCTCAGGTGCATACCTCGATCAATGGCTTGACTGTAAACAATGCCACGGTGAATACTAGTTACACAATTGCAACTGGGTATAACGCTGTGAGCGCTGGTCCGATGACGATTGCGAGCGGTGTCGTCGTCACCGTATCGTCAGGCAGCGTATGGGTTGTGGTTTAAAGGATAAATTATGAGTCAGAGTGGGTTCACGCCAATTAGACCTTACTACAGCACGACGTCAACGAACGTGCCGACGACTGGCAATATGCTTACGGGCGAGATTGCTATCAACACTGCCGACCGTGTCATTTACACAAAAGATGGCACAGGCGCAGTGGTCTCAATCGGCAATGGAGCAACAGGCGGCGGTGGCGACACGATCTTTGTGCAAAACGGTCAGACGGTGAACAACAGCTATTCGATACCTTCTGGGATTAACGCCATGAGCACTGGCCCAATCGCCATTGCGGCGGGTGCTGTGGTAACAATTCCCTCTGGTTCAGTTTGGGCGATTATTTAAGGAATAATTATGGCTGGTCAAATTTCATTAAAAGCCCCAAGCGGCGGCACGGTTGCGGTGAACGCTGTAGACACGGCAAGCAACGTCGTACTGACGCTACCTGCTGCAACTGCAACTATCTTGGCCTCGGCTGCGGCTTCGGCTTCGGTGGTCAACACGGTGACTAATAAAATTCCCGTTGTTATTGGCGGTGTGACTTACTACTTATTGGCTTCTACTTCGGGGACTTAATATGCCTAGTTATATCGGCGGTACGACTGGCGTAGCACCAGCGCAATGGACAACAGCAGGTAGACCATCAAGCCCATTAGCAGGGCAATTAGGGTGGAACACTACGCTTGGTCAATTGGAGGCGTGGAATGGTAGTGTGTGGTCATCTATTCTTGTTACAACATCTACGTTTAGCGGGACTGGTCCTGCATTTAGTGCTTATCTTGCATCTAATCAATCTGTTAGTGCTTTAACGTTTACAAAAATACAATGTGGAACTAAAGAATTTGACACAAATTCAAATTACGACAATACGACAAATTACAGATTTACACCAACTGTTGCTGGGTATTATCAAGTAAATATTGCGCTTTTAGCTGGTGGAACAATTAACGCTCAACAAACAAACGTTTACATATATAAGAATGGTGGTCAATTTAAACAAGGGTCAATAGTTATTACTAGCGGAACTGGAAATTTAGCTTCGGTTGTTAGCGCATTAGTATTTTGCAACGGATCAACAGACTATTTAGAAGCCTACGGGTATATGAATGGCTCAGGAACAACATCCTTTGCTGGTGGCGCATTAAATACATATTTTCAAGCATTTTTAGCAAGGAGTGCATAGTGTCTTTGTATGAAAAAATTATGAAGCTATATCCAACACTTGATAAATCAGATTTTGCGCCTTTTGTTGGAACAATTCTGTTGCAAAACGATAGCAACGGTAAAGGTGATTACATTAAATCGTGGACTAACAGTAATTCAGAACCAACAGAGGCTCAATTGGCCTCATATACGGAGTAAATAATGGGTCATTTTGCAAAAGTAGTTGACGGTAAAGTAGTTTCAGTCATCGTTGCTGAACCAGAATTCTTTGATACGTTCGTTGACTCTTCACCGGGTCAATGGTTACAAACTTCATACCGCACACACGGTAATCAGCATCCAGAGGGCACACCTCTTCGTGGAAACTTTGCCGGAATTGGCTACCACTACGACCCCGTAGCAGACGTTTTCTACGCACCTCAGCCTTACGCATCATGGGTACTTAGCCCAAAGACGTTCTTGTGGGAAGCGCCTGTAGCTATGCCTGCTGACGGTAAAGCGTATGAGTGGATTGAGGCCACGACTTCGTGGAAAGAATTGGTTGTTGCTTAATTAAGGAAAGATCATGGCTCTAGTTGTCGCAGGAACCGATTATGTTTTGATGCCGAACGGTACAACGGCACAACGCCCCACTGCGCCTGCGGCTGGCATGACACGCTTTAACTCAACAACTAGCTTGCTTGAGTATTACAACGGTACGATTTGGTTAGCAACTGGTGTTTATTATGCTATTGATTATCTTATTGTTTCTGGGGGCGGCGGCGGTGCATCAGGCGGCGGCGGTGCTGGCGGAGTTTTATCAGGATCAACGCCCGTACAAATTGGTACTGTTTACACAGTAACGGTGGGCGCAGGGGGTTCAGGCGCAGGGAATCCTAGCGCTAACGGGTCAAATAGTTTATTTGGGTCTGTTTATTCGGTTGGCGGCGGCGGGTCTATTTATAGCTCGGCTGCGTCATCAGGGAAAGGCGGCGGTTCTGGTGGTGGTGCGGGTTACGCAGACGGACCGGGAGGCGTTGGTATATCTGGTCAAGGCAATTCTGGTGGCAGCGTTGTAGGTGCTAGTGGTGGCGGTGGCGGTGGAGGTGGTGCGGGTGCAGCAGGCGGAACAAACCCCGGTGGCTCAAACGGTTACGCAGGTGGCGCAGGAATTTCTAACTCAATAACTGGTACGGCAATTACTTATGGCGGCGGTGGCGGTGGTGGAGGTATTGCAAGCGGCGGTGCAGGTGGTACGGGTGGCGGCGGAAATGGTGGAAATAACGCAAATGCAACAAATGGAACGGTAAATTTAGGTGGTGGTGGTGGTGGAATTTACTCTGCATTTCCAGCAGGCAATGGCGGCTCAGGCGTAGTGATTTTGTCAATACCAACTAACCGCTATTCTGGTACAACGACAGGCTCACCAGTCATCACAACAAACGGATCAAATACTGTGTTGAAATTCAACGCTTCAGGTTCCTACACGGCGTAAATCATGGCTCTTGAAATCCAAAACGTAGACTACTTGCAATACCCTGCTGGCACAACGGCTCAACGTCCGACACCACAGGCGGGGATGATGCGCTTCAATATTGATACAGCGCTCATGGAGTTTTACAACGGATCAGCGTGGATAAGTATTTAGTACCTATCGCAGCGGTGCTACTTTTACCAGTAGTGCTGCTGTGTAGTGTGTGGTTAATACCGTGGGTTATTTTTGCAATTTTCAAGGGTAAATAATGAATATCTCAATCGAACTAATTAACGCAATCTTAGGTTACCTTGGTAACAAGCCCTACGCTGAAGTGGTGAACTTAATCACAGCTATCCAAGCAGAAGCAACAAAAGCTAAAGAATCTGAGGCAGAATGATGGACTGGCAGAATCTTATCAATATTGGTGGTGGCGCTGCTTTAGCTGTTATTGGCTGGTTTGCTCGCCAACTGTGGGATTCTGTCAAAGAACTCAAGGCAGACATTGCCGACTTGCGCCTGCACGTTAGTGAAACTTACGTCAAGAAGTCTGAAATGGAAACGCTTGAAGCCCAGATGGATAAACGCTTTGATCGTGTTGAACAGATGATCGTTAAACTGTACGACAAAATTGACCAAAAGGTAGACAAATGATTGAATACTTAAAAGCAGAGTGGCAAGCGTTTACAGCTTGGTTGTGGCGCATGATGGCTAAGTTCTGATGAACATCTTTACGCACCTGCTCACTGGCAAAGACAACCAGACTTTTGATATCGCCCGTGTGGCGTGGTTAATCAGCCTTTTGGCGGTGCTTTGCGTGGCAGGTTACCAAGTAGTCATGCACGGCGCTGTGAGCTTGAGAGAGCTTGCAGAGAGCCTTGGAATTGTCTCAGCCTCGGGTGGTGCGTCTGTGTGGGCTAAAAAAGATACGGAGCCAACGTAATGTTTCCACTGCCAAGCACTCTACTGATTAAAATTGGCGCAGCCCTAGCCCTGTGCGCTGTCATGTACTTTATGGGCTGGAATCACGAACACAAAAAGCTAGTAGCGTACCAAGCAGAAGTTGCCGCCGTGGGCAAGGCACAGGAAGTCATCAACCAAGCAAAGGTGAAAGAGCATGAAACTATATCAACTGCAATCGCAAATCAATATGAGGCTCGTTTGTCTGCTGTGCATAGTTATTATGGTGAGCGGCTGCTCGACACCAGTGCCAGTAGCGGTAGTGTGCCCACCGTTTCCAAGCCCACCGCCTGCCCTGCTCGCCCCGCCCCCGACGCAGGACTTGTTAGACGCTGTGCTGAAACCACGCTCCAACTAACAGAGTTACAGAATTGGGTGCGGAGTATCAAATGAAAGTCGCAGATCAAATAACGATTATTTGTTGTATCTCACTATCAATTGTGTTGTTGTCTACGGTAGCTGTTGTATTGATTGGTCTGTTTGATGCACGGGTGGACAACGCTGAAGTGTTTAAATTAATAAATCCGGCGTTCAACATGGTGGTTGGCGCATTTGTAGGCACGATCGCTGGGATAAAAATTGGGAAGGATGACCAAAAGTGACCGATGAAGCCATCTTGCGTGAATACGAGAGGGTGAAGAAATGGCTATACAAACCCACACCCGAACGAGTTATATGTTTTTTAGTTCGCAAAATACTATGGAGTCAGACATGATTCATCAAAAAGAATGTCTAGAATTGTTTGAATATCAAGACGGCAATTTAATACGCAAGAAAAACAATAAAGTGATGAAAGCACCAAATCGTTTTGGGCATTTGCGAGCTAACATAAAAGGGCAAAATTATTTTGTTCACCGTATTGTCTTTTTAATGCATCACGGTTATTTGCCTAAACAAATTGACCACATTGACGGAAACCCCACAAACAACAAAATTGATAATTTAAGGGAAGTATCTCTTTCTCAAAATGCGTGGAATAGAAATGCCAATACAAATTCTATGTCTAATATAAAGGGTGTCCGGTTGCACAAGTGTGGAAAGTATCAAGTTCGGCTGCAAGTAAATAACAAAAGTATGCATCTTGGTTTGTATGCTGATTTAGAACTTGCAGAATTAGTGGTTACTGAAGCTCGAAACAAATTTCATGGGGTGTATGCAAATCATGGTTAAAAATTGGCAGCAAGCATTTGAACAGATGCTTAAAAGTGAAGGTGGCTTCACTGACGACGAGCGTGATAACGGCAACAAGCTACCAGACGGGCGTAAAGGCTCGACCATGCTTGGCGTGACGCAGTACAACTGGGAACAGCACGTTGGGCATCAAGTCACGCACGATGATATGCGTAAGCTCACCGCTGCTGACGTAGAACCCCTGTACAAGAAAAAGTATTGGGACGTTGTGCAAGGCGATAAGCTGCCAAACGGTATTGATTACTTAGTGTTCGATATGGGTGTCAATGCGGGTCCGGGGCGCTCTATTAAGATTTTACAAACTGCTGTGGGTACAACGCCTGATGGTGGACTAGGACCCATTACGATGGCAGCTGTGTGGGCGGTTGACCCTGCTGTGCTGATTGAAAAGTTTAGCGCAGAAAAAGAAGCGTTTTACCGCAGCCTTGACACGTTTTCTGTGTACGGCACAGGCTGGCTGAACCGTGTTGCAGCAGTTAAACTGAAAGCTACCTCAATGATTGGATAATTGCTATGACCGTCTCTTGGGTAATGACCTACGACAGTTTGAATACCATGGTGCTCCAGTACCTAGAGCGTCGTGATGCGGCTGTGGTTGAGGCCATCCGAACCTTTATCACCCTTGCAGAATTTGAGATTGCTCAACAGATCAAAACGCTAGGCCAAATGCAAGTTGTTGAGTCCACCATGACTATTGGCAACCCTGTCATTCAAAAGCCTGCTCGGTGGCGTAAGACAACCTCTATGGAAGTTTCATCAAATGGCTCTAAAAGCCCCGTGTTGCTGCGCAAATACGAGTACCTGAAGTCGTATACCCCAGACGCTACAACGACTGGCCTACCGCTGTTTTATGCGGACTATGACTATGATCATTGGTTGGTTGCACCGACTCCAGATAAGGCCTACCCTTTTGAGGTTCTTTATTATGAGCGCCTTGAGCCGTTGTCTTCATCAAATCAAACTAACTGGATCACCCAAAACGCTCCAAATGCGATGCTTTTTGGAACACTGCTGCAAGCAATGCCGTTTTTAAAGAACGATGCACGCCAGATTTTCCAACAAAAGTATCAAGAAGCACTTGCGGCACTGAAAGCGGAAGACGTTACTCGAGTGGGTGATCGTCAGGCTATTGCCGTGGATTCATAGGAGTCAACATGAGCACATATACCGACCCATTTACTGGTCAGACCCTTAGCCCAAGTCAAGTTGGGTATGAGAGCCTCACGCTTGCTGCTGATACCTTTTTACAATGGCCTATCAACGGCAACAATGCCAATGTGGTTGCCAACATCATTCAAGTCACGGCCTCGGCCTCAAGCTTGAAACTTTATTTGCCTTCTGCGTTACAAGTAAGCACAGGCCAAAGCGTGCTGATTCAAAACATTGGCGCCACGTCTTTTACTGTTACTGATATTTCAGGCAATACAATTATTGCGATTGCCTCAGGCGTTGCTCAATACATCTTTTTAACGGATAACACTACAAACAATGGCACTTGGTCTACTGTTACTTTTGGGGCTGGAACTTCCGCCGCCAATGCTGCGGCGCTTGCGGGATATGGTTTAACAGCAATTAACACAACGCTTAACCAGCAATATGCTGAAAGCGCATTGTTCTCAAGTGTTGTTTTGAATAATACCTACCGTTCTCAGTTTTTGGTCTGGTCATCAGGTGTTGGCACAATTACCCTACCCTTGGCCTCAACGGTGGGCAACGGTTGGTTTGTAATGATCCGCAACGGTGGCTCGGGTATTGTTACTCTGACCCCTAGCGGCACAAATACGATTGATACAAACTCTAGTCAGCAACTTCAGTTAACTGAGTCGCTCGTTGTTGTATCTAATGGCGTCAATGGGTACTCTACGTTCGCCTATGGGCGCTCAAACGTATTTGCCTATACCCAACTAGCCAAGACGGTTACAACGGGCACCTACACGCTTACAGCGGTTGAGTATGCGAACGTTGTACAAGAGTATTTCGGGGTGTTGACTAGCAATGTTATTATCGTATTGCCTTCAACGGTTCAAATCTATTATTTAAACAACCAGACGACTGGGTCTTACTCGCTAACTTTTAAGACTTCGGCCTCTGGCGCTGCGACGGTTACTGTGCCTCAAGGCCAGACTTTGACTGTTGTCTGTGATGGAACAAACGTCTACAACTCAAGCTCGGCCTCTGGCGGCTCAATTACCTCGCTCACCGTAGGTACGGGGTCTGCAGCAACACCATCGATTAATTTCACAGGTAATACCAACACGGGTATTTATCAGCCTGCTACCAATCAGATTGGTCTTGCATTAAATGGCGCAAATGCCTTGACGTTGACTACGGCTGGGTTATTTGTTCCCGCAGGCATCAGTGGGGGCACGTTTTAATGAGCGCAAATGTAATCTCACTAAACATCAAGGCAGGCATCCAGCGGGATGGAACGCTATTTGATGCACCTACTTACGTTGATGGTAAGTGGATGAGATTTCAACGTGGGCGCCCAAGAAAGATGGGTGGTTATAAGGGCATCTTTCAAAACGCTTCGGGTATTAGCCGTGGCATGATTATGAGTTCTGATAGCGGATTGAATTACGTTTACTCTGGCTACTCGGCTGGCTTAGAGATGTGGCAAACAGATGATGATGATGGTGTGGGGACAGGTCCGACCACCATTAGCATGACGGGATTCACTTCAAGCACTGTTAACTTGTGGCAATTTGATGTGGGTTTTGACTCAACAGGTGCAGGTAAAAGTAAGCTTATTGCGCATGCTGGGCGAAATCTAGAACATATTGACTCAACAATAAATACGCCTGTCCTCTATGGGGATTTTCCCAGCGGTGCTTTAACTGAAGTCGGTAAATTCAGCGCTACGGGTACGATGACGATTGGTACGCCAAATAGCACCTTTGTGATTACTGGCACAAATGCCTTGATCTATGCGGGACAGTTAGTCACGGGAGCTGGATTGCCTACAGGGTCTTTTGTCATTAGCTCAACAGTTGGTAGTGGTTCTACAACCGTAGTTATTAGCGGAACAGCCACCTCAAGCGGTACACAAACGCTCACCTTTGACAACCAGATCAATGTATCTGGAGGCGTAGTCATGCTCTACCCATATTTGTTTGTTTATGGCAACAACGGGTTGATTCAGAATAGCTCTGCAGGTAACTTTCAAAACTGGGTTGGTGCAGACGCTAACGCTAACAATGTGGCCTCTACCAAGATTGTAAAAGGTTTGCCCTTGCGTGGCGGCACAACCTCACCTTCTGGCTTGTTTTGGTCGCTAGACTCTGTGATCCGAGTGAGCTACGCTCCTCAGACGGTTGGTGCAGCGACTATTTATTGGCGCTATGACATCATCAGCAGCCAAAGCTCGATGCTCTCTTCGTCTTCAGTGATTGAATACGACGGCATGTATTTTTGGTGCGGTGTCGATCGATTTCTTATGTACAACGGTGTTGTGTCTGAAATCAAGAACAACATGAACATCAATTACTTTTTTGATAACCTGAACTACACGCAACGTCAAAAAGTATGGGTTTCGAAGGTGCCTAGATGGGGTGAAATCTGGTGGTTTTACCCTAAAGGTAATGCTACCGAGTGCACAGATGCAATCGTCTTTAACGTGAGAGATCAAGTTTGGTACGACGCTGGTCAGGCATTAGGTGCACGTCGTTCAGCAGGCGTATTCAGCGAGGTGTTTCGACGTCCAATCTGGGCAGGCAATGAACCTAATAGCTCATCAAAGTATGTGTTGTGGCAACACGAGACTGGTACGAACGTGGTGAACCTCACGCAAGAGTCGGCGATCGAGAGTTACTTTGAGACAAATTCTTTGGGTTGGGTGAACGGCGGTCCGGGGCAAAACTCCCCGATGGGGCCTAACAAGTGGATACGCCTTGAGCGTGTCGAACCCGACTTTGTTCAGTCTGGCCAGATGTACTTGATTGTTACTGGTAAAGGCTACGCTGATGATGATGATGATCCTAGCGACCCTTATTATTTTGACCCTACTACTCTGAAGATCGATATGCGTGAGCAGCGTCGAGAGATGCGTTTAAGGTTTGGGTCGAACGTAGTCAATGGTAATTACGAGACTGGTTTAGTTCTCTTGTCTGCCGAGGGTGGAGATGAGCGCAGCACTGGCAACCCATGATCGTCTACGACCCTCGTGGGATGGAGTGGGATCAATACTGTCCTCTTATGTCTGAGTTATTTGCAGCACAACAACTTGGTACGGTTGAAGAAGAAGATTGGAAAGAATGGGTAGATGGCCTATCTGGTATTGGATACTTTGGTAATTCAGGTGTGCCAGACAGCCGTGGGTTTGAAACTTGGCAAGACTGGGCGCAAGCACTAGTTGGCATTATGGATATAAAGGCGACAACATGAGCGATTACACAGGCGGTGAGGGCGGCTATACCCCGTTAATGGGTGCGTCAAATACACCCTATGACATAAGCAACACCACCCGTCATGAGGTACCAAACTACGAAGGCACGCCAACTCAGTTTTATGACGACTCAGGTTTAAAAGCAATTTTAACCCGCAAGGGAATCATGGACGTTAACTCGTTCAACCCTATTGTAAAAGAAGGCGAGAAGATTACGGCTAATACGCCTCGTCAAGCCACAAACGGTGACGGACAGTTATTATTTTTAGATTCAAATGGTGAACAAACTACTCGGCCTACTAGCACCCCTATGGTGGGTGGCACGATTGGTGATGCTGCTTACATGAAAGCCCCAGTTCATGGTGGTGGGGTGTTTGGTGACATCGGCTACGATTTGAGATCAACAGCTAAAGACCCGCTATTTCATAAATTCTTACTTACCGCTGCTGCTATTGGCTCGGGTGGATTAGCTGCAGGCGCTTTAGGTGCTGGTGCTGTAGGAGCTGCGGGTGCTGGAGAATTAGGTGCTGGTGTTCTAGGCACAATTGGTGGTGATATTGGTGCATTCACAGCCGCTGATGCCGCTGCCAGCGTAGCAGGGCAAGGAGCTTTTGATTTGGCTGGCGGTCTGGGTATGACGCTAGATCAAGCAGTAAACACGGGATTAATCTCAGCAAGTGGTGAGTTGACTGCTGCTGGCACCGAAGCATTAATGGGTTTAGGCGGTGAAGCCACAGGCGCAGCAGGATTTTCTGGCCTTAGCGGAGGTTTAACCGATGCTGAAGCCTCTGCGCTAATGGGGCAGTATGAGCAAGGTGCGTTAGGCGGTTATGGTGCACAAGCAGGCACAGGATTAACTCTTGCTGATGCACTAAAGTACGCCAAAATGGGATTGTCTGGTGCAGGCCTTTTAGGCGGTTTATTGGGTGGTGGATCGGGTGGTGGATCTCCCGGTGCGGGTGGTGGATCGGGTGCAGGAAATAATCCATTAAATGGATTGGGCAACGGAGTCGGAGGTGGATCTGGCGGTGGATCTGGTTCTAGTAGTATGGCGATGGGTAATTTGACGCCACAATTAATCAGTACAGGATCTGCACCAACCACAAATATAAGTGGTTTGATTGACTATAAACCTTTAACTTATATTGACCCATCTCATTACTCTAATGTCTCTGACATCAAGCCATCATCAGTTTTTGAGGGTGGATTGCATGCTGCGCACGGTGGTTATATTAAAGAGTCAATGGGTAGGCACCCAGAACTTCAAGATATCGACCCACGCCTGCTTAGCATGATCATGCAGAGCATGTCATTTCAAGACGGTGACAAGCGGCATGTGCCTGAATTTATTACAGGTGCGACAGGCCACTATGTAAAAGGTAAGGGAGACGGTCAGTCGGATGATATCCCCGCAATGCTTGCAGATGGTGAGTTTGTTTGGGATGCGGATACCGTGGCTCAACTTGGAAACGGCTCATCTGATGCTGGCGCCAAGTTTTTAGATAAGTTCAGGGAAGCGGTTCGGTCGCATAAAAGATCCGCTCCAAACGATAAAATCCCCCCTAAAGCTTTGCCATTACAATATGTCAAAGAAGCAATGAAAAATACTGAGAAGGAATAATTATGGTTAATCCTGTTGTTGACGCCGGCTTTTACAATAATCCAGCAAATGCTGGAGCGGGTACAGGTATAGGTGCTGCCCCTGCCGCTCCTTCCGGTGCAAGTGGGAACTTTTTTCAGGGAGGCAGCCTTCCATTAGTCACAAGTGGTCAAACAACTCAGACGACAGCGCCTAGTTTTTATCTTGATTATTTAAATAACCTTGCCCAAAAAGGCGCAAATTCTAACCCACAGTTTGCTGGGCCAAGTCCTCTTCAAACACAAGGATTTGATTTAGCGGCGCAAACGCCCGGAGCGTGGAAACCCGCCATGAATATGGGCATGGGTTATCTTGGACAGGTCGGTAACTACGACCCTACTCAAGCGGCCTCTGGCGCTTTAAATTCAGCTCTTAGCAAAGATGCTATGGGCGCAGCTAATCCTTACTTAAACTCGGCTGCTAACCCTACTTACAATACTGTTGGTAACTATATGTCGCCATATATTGGCAACGTAGTTAACTCGATCGGTACATTAGGCGAGCAGAACATTCTGCAAAACGTCGCTCCACAGACCACCGCTGGCGTGGTCGGTGCTGGTCAGTTCGGATCTCAGCGTGGTGCTCAGGCATTAGGTCAAACGCTCAACCAAGCGGCCTTAGGCATTACAGGTCAACAAGCTAACGCTTTAAACACTGGCTACCAGCAAGCGATGCAACAAGCTCAGGCTGGTGCTAACTTGCAAGGCCAATTGGGTCAAATTGCAGGAAACTTAACAAATGCCCAACAACAAAATTTAAGTTCAATTGGACAAATCCAAGGCAACTTAACGTCTCAACAACAACAGAACTTAATCAATGCTGCAAACACAGGCGGCAATTTAGCCTCACAGACAGGTGCTTTGAGCTGGAATGATGTAACGGGTCTTTTGAATGCAGGTAGCCAACAGCAACAATTGTCACAAGCAGCACAGATGTTCCCGTTAACTGCAGCAACCGCTCAATCGCAATTGTTGCGTGGTTATCAGATCCCGACATCAACGACTTCAAGCCTCACACAACCAGCTTCGCAAAATTCAACAGGCCTATCGCCATTGCAAACTATCTCTGGCCTAACAAGCTTGTTGGCAAGCCCTAACTGGTCAGGCGCTGCTAACAATATTGGTAATTTATTTAGGGGAATTGGTTCTGGCTCTAGTCCCGTTGATTACAACACCACCAGCAATGCAGGTAGCGTATTTGGTGCGGATTATGCTGCCAATATTGACCCATCACTGGTAAGCAACATAAACCCAAGCACTGGCATGTCTTGGGCAGATTCATTGAATAACGGCTATGCCGCAATGTAAAGGAATAAATAATGGCAGTCGACCAAACATCTCCGTTGTCTCAAGCATCTGCTCAAGCAGGCGCTACGCAAACTGGCGCCGTGACTGATCCTGTGATGGGAGCTGTTGCTGAGCTTCAAAAGGGTCGATTAACTCTTGACGATCAGATTCAAAAGATGAAGCAGACGTTAATTGAGCGTCAAACCCCATTTTTTGATCCAAAAATGCTGAAGTTAAGCGCAGCCCTGTTAAAACCTACCAAAACTGGATCTGCATTTGAGGCTTTAGGTAATGCGGCTGATGTGCTGGCAGACCAGCAAGACAAAGATCTTGAGCGCCAATTTGCGCAACAAAAATTAGGCCTTGAGTTAGAAGAGAAGGGTTTAGGCATCAAGCAAAAGATGGCTGGGTTCTCTCAGATGCAAAACATGTTTAGCCCTCAGGCACCTGCACAGCCTTCCGCTGCGGCACAGCCACCTATGCTTAACGCACAACCGCCACAGGGTGCTCCAGCGGCAGTTAATCCTAATGTTGTACCAATGGGTACGCCTAAGCCAGATGCCGAGAACCCCACTGGCGCCAAAATTGAAAACTATGGTTTTAATATTACGCCTGCGGCAGTTGACGCTGGGATCATGCAGACTACTGACCAAGCTGTCGTGCAGACACCACTAGGTGCACGCAACCTGAGCACCATGCGTCCAATTAGTGAAAGGGACGTTGCTCTTGCTATGAACATTTCTCCAGAACAAGGGGCGATGTTCAAAGAGCTTGCAGCCATGCAAAAAGACTTCCGCACCTATCAATTGGATGTAGCCAAGTTTGGTGTTCAACAAGCTGAGCTTCGCTTAAATGCTCGCAGGACGGCGGTTGATGAGGCCAACTTAGCAATCAATCAAGCAAAACTCAAACAAACTGACTTTGCCACAATTGACTTTGGTGTCTATGGCGAGAAGAAGGTTGCTTTGAGTGTGGCTCAAGAATGGCAAAAATTGCTTAATGAAGGTGATGATGCCAAAATTAATGAATTTTTGAAAAAGAATCGGATTACAACCTTTACTGATGGTACACCTCAAACTGAAGCACAAAGAAAAGTTTCTTTGGCTGGGGCTGAAGCAGGTGCTAAAGGCGAGGCTGAATCTAATACTGCATTTGGTAAAAATGTAACTGATACATTTACTAGTGCAATGGATCTTGAGAAGCTTGCAAAAGATCAAATCTCGCTCATTGAGTCAAACCCCAAAGTGTTTAATTCTTTGCAAGACCCAACACTAAAAACCGCATTTTTCCGTGCCGTATCAGACATGAATGATGCTCAGGCTAAGGGTGTAGCCTTCGCCCCATCGCAGCTTATTGGTTACTTCCAAGGCGTGGACAAGACTGGTCGAGACCTGTTAAGCGTTGCTGCGCAGAAGTATGCTCAGATTTCATTAGCGTTTGCCAAGCTTGACATGAAAGGCCAAGGCCAAATCAGTGATGGCGAGCGTCGTTTGATCGGTAGCATCAATGCGTTACCGAGCGATTCAGCAGATGCTATTCGTTTAAAATCCGAAGCCCTTCAACTGCGTGCCCAGCGTGACATGGCCTTCCATAAAGCATGGACAGAGTTTAAGTCTGCTACAAAATCAAACGATCGGGATCAGTTTTTGCAGTCACCTTATTTCACTAAGATGAAACAAGAGTTTGACACTAAGTTTGAAAATACACGTCAGCAAATTGCAAACCAATACGGTGAGGCACCAGCTACTACAGCGGCGCCTACAGGTTCACTTCTTGATCAATTGAATTCAGCCCTTGGGAGACAACCATGATCGACTTTTCAAAGCTCACCCCAAGCCAACTTCAAATTGCAAAGAAGGTCGCAGACGAGGCCGCTCGTCAAGGTATTGATCCTAACCTAGCGCTGGCTGTTGCGCATCAAGAGAGCCGTTTTAAACAGTTTAATGACGATCAGTCGGTGCTCCAAGGCCCAGAGACCAAGTACAAAGAACGTGCCATGGGTGTGATGCAATTGATGCCCTCAACAGCGAAGGGATTCAAGGTCGATGCCAGCAACCTTGATGAGAACATCAGGGGCGGTGTTGCGGTTTTAAAGAACAATCTGTTGACATACAAAAACCCAGTTGATGCGCTAGTAGCTTATAACTACGGTCCGGGGAATGCTGCAAAATATTTTGAGACTAGAGACGTAAGCTTGTTGCCTGCCGAGACTCGCAACTATGTTCGCACTGTTAACAATATGTACCCCATGCAAGGCGCCGAGGGCTTTATTGCACCCCCACGTCCTAGCAAAGACGCCACTGAGGCCGAACGTATTGCATGGGATCGCAAGTACGGTGATCAATCGACCTACAAGCCGCCTTCAATGGGTGGTCAGGGTGATACCTTCAGTCAACTAGTTGCAGGCGGTGCAGGGGCTGGCGCAGGCGCTGCCGTGCCTTTAATGACAGGGGACGTGCGTAATCCTTTCGGCGCAAAAGAAAAGACACCTAATACTACCTCGCTGAATTACAGCCGAGATTTAATCGATGACCCGTTTCGTAGCTTGATTGGCAATCCGCTAACTAAGACTCAGATGATGCATCCACAGGGGCAAGCTGTTGAGCAAGCTCGTCGTGAGTTGTATGAGAGATTGGGTGAGCGTCGTGCAGCAGGCAATGTGTTTGACCTTGAGGCCGAGAAACACCGTGCCGAGCTAGATCGCCAGCTTCAATTACAGGCTGAAGCCAATCAGGGCGTTGATGCCGCACGCAGGCAGTACGTTGATGTCGGCGGCAAGCAAGCCCCAGTGTTTAGAATACAAAACTCACCTGTTCAAACCGTACTGCCGTCAGACCCTATCACGGGCGGTGTGCCTTTAATTGACCAAGTCCAGCATGCTACTCCTTCTGGCACTACTGCAGCGGCCTTGGCTCGTGAGCGTGGTCAACAAATGACTGCGCACCAATTGCGGTTGCGTGCGGATTTGGGTGAAGCTCGTATCAACCAACTTGCAGAGTCTGGTGTAGCCCCTTTGCGCTACCCTGAATTGATGGTTGATGCACTGGGTGAGCATGCCACCACAAAAACAGGCCGAGTAGCGTTATCAGCTCGCACTATCGCAGAAATGGATCGTGAGGCAGAGGCTGCTGCTGCCGAACGTGCTCGCCTTGCAAACAGCCCAGAGGCACGGGCACAGGCGGCTGAGCAAGAACGTCAAATGATTTTGCGTCAAGAGGCCGAGCGTCAACGGCAGTTAGCCGAAAACCAAGAGTTTGCTCGCCGCCAGCAAGCGTGGGAGGCCGCTAAGGCTAACGCCACAGCAAGCCAAACGGGCGTGCGTTCTGCCGAAACAAACCTTCATAAATTCATGACAGGCGAAGGTGCGCACATATCCCAACATGCAGAACCAATCAATCAAGCCGAGATTCTTTTGCGAGACTCACGAGCTGGGTTACCTAGTAACCGTGCCTTAATTGCCAATAGAGCTGCTCGCACGGCGCCCATCCCTATGGGTGCAGTATCGGGTGGTGCGGGTGCTTTAATGGGGCTAGAAGGCTACGAACGTGCAAAGCAAGGCGATACAGCAGGAGCCACGATTGCGGGTGCAGGGGCGTTATCTGGGGCTATGGGCACTATCCCTCGAACAATCCCTAAGGCCGCTGGTTTAGCTGGTTTACTCAGTTCTCTGGGTATTCTGTATGGCCTAGATCAAGCTCGTACTGCTGATCCTTATAAACAAACACCGAATGTGCCAGACTGGTATTTAGACCAGTTTAGACAGCGATAATCTCCTCAACCTGTTCAGGGTTGTTTTCCCCCTTTACTTAATCGTATCGGGGGGTTTTTTTATCCCTGCCAGTCGTTGAGTGCTTTAGCTACTGTTAAGTTTAAGCTTGTTACAAATTTAATGCACTTGGCTCGCTCTTTCTTGGCAGACTCGTCGTTCAAATGCTCTTCGACTTTTCTTGCAAATGCATAGATGTCAACTTCGTCAGCCCGAAGACCTTCAGGATCTTCATGGTCGGTAGCAAAATAGATTTGCTTGATTTGCTCTTCAGATAGCATAATTGTTCCTATTCAATAAAGTTAAGACGTTTGTACACTTGACGAGTACGCTCAACATCACCCTCGCAATACTTAGCCACGTCTGCAATACGACCGTCTTTTACAAAGTCCCAAACTTTGCTGCCATCAATCTCTTCGCCAATCTCAGAACCCTTAGCGTCAAGGCCAAATATTTTGCAAAGTTTGGCAAGGCTAACTCGGTTACCTACTCCTGCCCAGTCAGTCATGGTGTCAAATACCGTGGTGTCCCAAGGTTTAGTTTTGAATGGGATGAACGACGGCGGCTTAACCCCCAGCATGACAGAGCGCTGATGAATAAAACGCAAGTCAAACCCAATGAGGTTGTGCCCAATAAAGGTAGGCCGCATTTGATTGTTTGGGTTGTATGCCTCATTCAAAATGTTAAAAAATATGTTTAATACATATTTCTCGTCTGTGTCCCACATTCCGCTCCAGACTGATTGAGCAGGTTCATCATCGATCGCATACCCAATGCAGGCAATCTGACCATAGGCGCCATCAAATGAGGTCTTGCGATACCGTTCTTCAAAGGCCGTATCAATTTCAGTCTGTTTAGCAAGGATGTACTCTTTAATCTTGGCCTCGTCTTTATAGTTCGACGGCGCCTTGATTAATAACTTCTCTTCATCGGCCTCTACACGCAGCATTACAATTGCATCAGGGTCTTGCGCTGGTACGGTTTCAATGTCTAAAAAAATATTCATTAGCTTCCTCAAATTAAAAGCGTTGATCTTGCACTTAAATTTTATTTAGAACGAATCATGCTATATCCCATGTGCTTGGAATACAGCCATTAAAGACCCGTTCTAATTAAAAGGTATATCGTCATCCATGTCTTCAAGACCACCACTAATAGCATTTGGGTCATCAAGTGAAAGTGGTTTGCCACTCAACGCTTGCCACTCTGGGCTTTTGTTGATCTTGGCCTTAGTGCCATCTGAAAAGCTTTCATAGAAGGCCATGTCAGGCTTGTCTAAGTCGAAGGTGCGCAGCTCGTTGTGGCCTTTGGGTAGGCCTGCCTTCTTGATGATTGCGGGTACAGGAGTCGCACCGCCTACGTTCCTAAACTCTTTGCCAGCGGCATTGGTCTTGGGAATTATTGAAAGCATGCACCATGCCCCGAGGATGTTGTTAAGGTTGAACGCCTTACGCTCTTCCTCAGTAAAGTCTTTGCCACGCCATGAGCGCAACAATGCGCCCAAATTAGACTTCTCGTGCATCGACAGTGTGTACTCTTCGCTCTGTGACAGAGGATCGCCCTTGTCGGTGTACGTTCCTTTGCCATCCTCATCTTCAGAATGAATTTCCCACTTGATCATTACTTTTTTGCTGACTTTGAGTGTGCCTTGAAACTCATACGACTGAGTGCCCAAGTCAATAAGTTCATAGCACCTTGCTAAATGCGAGCCTAAGGGTACTTTGACAAACTCTCGTGAATAAGATTTATCTGACTGTGTTTCTGAGATTATTAAACCCATGGTGTTCTCCGATAGAAATGGTTTTTAAAATCACTGTAGGGCGCTTAGGGGTGCCGCATTCAAAACGAATGATGTTCCAGTCGCCCTCACTAGCAACGCCTGCCTCAGCCCGTTCTAGAGCCTCCTCAAGCATTTGCATTCTCTCTAACTGCATTTGATGGTGTTCAGCTTGGCTCATTTAAGACCCCATTAACAAGGCTTTGTAAATTTTGCGCTGTAACTAATCGGTTTGTAAGAGTGCTTTTTGCGGCCTCTAAAGCGCCGATCACTTCTATTGCCAGCATGCCCTTTGGCACAATCGTGTCAAGACTGTCCAAAATGTCAATAACAAGTTTTTCAAAATTGTTTATTTTTTTCTTGCGGGTCATTTCATTTCCTTGTTCAGTTGAAATTGTTCAGCCGACTGCAAAGCCAAGCTTTGGTAGTACAGCCATTTTTTAATGGTTTCTGGGTCTTTGGACGGAGGTATCCAGTTGCATGCCCGTTTCCACGTTCGCTGTACATTCGTAGCTGACGCAGGGGCATAGGGTTGATGTTCTATGTTCATGTTCTCTGCTCCAAGTTTAAGGAAATATTACTTTAGCACATGTAATATCAAATTACAATTGTTGTGTTTAAATTAAACCTTGGTGTATGATTGCCACACTTAACTAAAAGGGTACTTATGACACTAGAAGAGTTTTTTAGAAAACAGCCCCGAGGCTCTAAGGCGGATATGGCAAGTCAATTGGGTATCAGCAGGACATGGTTTTCGTTAATCATTGCAGGACGAGTTACACCGAGTGCCGCACTCTGTGTGTTGATTGAAAAGGCAACAAAAAGAAAAGTAAAACGTAGTGACCTTCGCAGCGACTTATTTGGAGAGTGAAAATGATTTGGTACAAGTTCCACATTGGTGATTATTTAACGCATACAGCGCATTTGAACGAGTACGAAGACCTAGTCTACCGACGACTGTTGGATTTATCCTACATGTCAGAAGAGCCTTTGTCTTTGGACATTAAGGCCGTAGCTCGTAAAGTACGGTTAGATGTTGAGCCTGTGGAACAGATGCTGAATGAGTTCTTTGAAAAGACAGATGAGGGTTACGTCAACCGCCGTGCGCAAGCAGAAATCTTGAAATACCAAGCTCAGGCTAGGAATAACCGAGAGATTGGCTTGCGTGGCGGAAGACCTAAAAAAACCGAATCGGTTACCGAAAATAACCCTAATCAGATACAGATACAGATACAGAAGAAAGACATATCGTCGCAAGCGACTAGGTTTGCAGAGTTCTGGGAAACATGGCCTGCATCTAAACGCAAGGTAGGTAAGGCTGCGGTCGAGGCTAAGTGGAAACGTTATAACTTGGATGACGTTGCAGACCAAATCCTTATGAGCGTTAGAAACCTAAAGAATTCTGATCAATGGTTAACAGGCTTTGAGCCAGCGCCTATGACCTACATCAATCAACGTCGTTGGGAAGATGAAAGCAGCAGCCCCACATTTACTCGGAGGGTGATATGAAAGGCCACGAGAATCTGATAAAAATGCGTTTAGCAGGTAAAAAGCCTAATGCCATCTGGGTTTATTTGCGTGCCTATCCTAAGTGGGATTTTAATTGGGAAGTTTTCAGTCCTGATAAGCCTGAGGTGTTTATTGCGCCTGAGGACAATATCCGCCTATTAGATTTGCGATTTGCCGTTGGTTTGACAGTGCATATCATTGGCAACGATGAGGTACGCACCAGAGACGTTTTAAGCGCCCTTGTAGCTGCGAACGCAAAAAGAGTGATTGCGGTACTCGGTGACGAAGTAATCGACACAGGAGCCAGCTATGCGCATTTTATCGCCTGATGACATTGATTTCTCTGAATATCTGCGAGAGACCGACACTCAGCAGAAGGTTCGTACCGCTGATGTCTGGCTAGACGAGATCATTGAGTCTGTTGCAAACCCAAAGCCTAAGCAAATTTGCACCATGCCATGGATGAAGACCGAGTCGACGTTTAACTTTCGGGCTGGCGAGGTGACGGTTTATGCAGGACAGAACGGTGGCGGCAAGTCTATGATCACAGGCCAGATCGCTTTAGGGTTGATCAAGCAAGACCATAAGGTCTGCATCATGTCGTTTGAGATGAAGCCTGTACGCACGTTGTCTCGTATGCTGCGGCAATTCTCTTGCGAGAACCCAGAGCTGCCGAGATTTTCGAATAAGGTCTCGTACATGACCAAGCTTGTGAATCGGTTTAAAGCATTCTCTGAACAGAAATTGTGGCTATACGACCAGCAGGGCACTGTAAACATGCAGCAGGTAATCTCTGTGGCTCGCTATAGTGCGGTGCAGCTTGGTGTGACTCACATTTTTATTGACTCGCTGATGAAATGCGTGTCAGGTGAGGATGACTACAACCAGCAAAAGCATTTTGTCGATGAGCTGACTTCTTTAGCTCGAGACCATAACGTGCATGTGCACTTAGTGCACCACATTCGCAAGCAGTCTAGTGATGAGATCAAGCCCAACAAGAATGACTTAAAGGGTTCTGGTTCAATTGCCGATCAGGTGGATAATGTGTTTTTGATTTGGCGCAACAAGGCCAAGGAGCATAAGATACTTGCAGGCGGTCAGGTTGACCCTACAACACCTGACTGTTATTTGATGTGCGAAAAGCAGCGCAATGGTGAGGCTGAAGACTGGTACTCATTTTGGTATAACAAGGAGTGTCAACAGTTTGTCGAGAACTATGGCGCCTTACCTTCACCCTTTGATGTAGATGGCGATTATTGATACCAATTCCGATGAGTTTAGGCACCAATGCCTTGTGCGGCATGCGATTAAGTTACGGATTAAGAGTCGCAATGAGGGGCATGCATTCTTGGTGCGTTGGCAGCAAAAGCATCCTGAGTCTACGCTGGATCAGGATGTAAGAAAACAATGGCGCCTTGGTAATCGAGGCGTACACATGGATTGGAGAACTGAAGATGTTGAGTGACTTTCAAAAAAGTTTTTTGGCTCGTGGTACTGGCAACAAACTATTCACCGAGCAGGAATTAACAACCGAACTTGAGGCCGTGCGCAGAGAGATTATGACCATGTCAATTGAGGCCGCTAAGATGGCGGTCAAGATTGAGCGAGATGCCTGCGCTATGGTGGTAGAGAAGATGATTGAAGATTTGGATGGCGTGGATGTGCCTCTAGTGTTGGGGGTGGCGCTGCAGCAGGCGGTGGAGAAGATCCGCAACCGTATACCAAGTCAGAATCAGTAATGGTGTGGATCGGCGTTGATCCCGGTTCGGCCTCAGGTGCTTGGGCTGCTATCAACCACAACGGTGAGTTCATTGGCTGTGGCGACATCCAAAGCATCGACGGTCGGGTCGGCGCTCGTACCCTCTACACCTCACTGCGTGGCTGTGTCTCAACATTTGATACGGCTATGATTGCCGTTGAGAGCGTTCACAGCATGCCCAAACAGGGTATTGCAAGCACCTCGAAGTTTATGCGTGCTGCAGGTTCCATAGAGGCCGTGGTAGAGCTAACTGGCTACACCTTTGTCTTAGTAACACCACAGACGTGGAAAAAGCACCACGGTCTTATAGGCACCGAGAAGGTTGCAAGCCTAGACCTTGCACGTTTCGTGTTTCCTGAGGCACCCCTCACACGACAAAAAGACCATGGGCGAGCTGATGCTTTACTTATGGCGGTCTGGTTAAAAAATAAATATAGTTGACACTTCTTATTGTTTAATTTAATATTAAACTCATGAATGAAGTCACCAAGCCATTTGACCAAAAACTTTCTGATGAGAATGACCAGCGCAGCAGAGATGTTGTGAAGGCCTATATGCAATCAGCGTGGGGCGTTAGGGGTTATGACTTCCTTATGTACGAGGTTGATCTAATCATCAAGCGAGGCCATAGCTGGGTAGCATTTGTGGAGGTTGAGGTGCGTTACTGGACAAGTGAGTTATGTCCATACCCAACAATTCATGTTGCCAAACGAAAAGAAAAGTTGTTAAACCAAAAATTGCCTGTTGTGTTTTTTGCTGTAACAAAGTCTTTGAGGTATGCGTACTGGTGTAAAGCGGTGGATGTTTTGGTATCACCTGTCATTGAAATTAAAAACAAGTATGTAGCAAGCAATGAATATTTTTACGACG
>Ga0136642_1000102_pt1 | contig 52591 bp, 41 predicted proteins | sample LowCatLa1302831Y_FD_115313 | JGI IMG/M metagenome (GOLD analysis project Ga0136642, IMG submission 115313) | Freshwater microbial communities from Lower Cathedral Lake, Yosemite National Park, California, USA - 13028-31Y | ecosystem: Environmental > Aquatic > Freshwater > Lake ... | reverse complement strand
CAGAAGAGAAGAAAGTATGGTGGCTGTGAGAAAAAGGAAAAAAAAAGAGTGACTTTAGTTAATAATAAAAGGTTTAGAATATCAATATCAAAAGGAAATAGAAAGTTTAAAGAAGAGAGATGGTTTTCGCATCGTGATCAAAGGAGCCCACATGGTCAAAAGATTCGGGATCATAGAGAAGATTGTTGTCGTCAATGAGAAAGGACTGGCCATGAAAGAGAAATTCGCGCGCATGAATGGCATCAGGATCGGCATCATCAGCGTCAGCGGCATCTTCTTCGGCAGCGTCATCTTCTTCTTCGACAGCGTCAGCAGCGGCTTGTGCAGCGGCTTGTGCAGCAGCAGCGAGTGCCTGAGCGTCGGCAAGGGCTTGTGCAGCAAGAGCTTTTTTTGACGAGGTCTTGGTCTTGGTGTTGGTCTTGGTCTTGGTTTCAGTATTGGCAGGGGCAGGGGCAGGGGCAGGGGCAGGGAGAGTATGAGAGTCATTGTTGGAATTGGTGGTAGAATGAGCAGCAGCAACGAGAGAAGCAATGAAATCATCTTGTGTATTGTTGGGCATATTGACAACCTCCTTCTTCTTGCGTCCGCGCTTTACGGGAAGAGAAGGAGCGGCATCTGTGGTGGTGGCAGCGGCTGCAGGAGTAGAAGGAGTATCGATCGAAATATCAACCACGACCTTGGGTGTACGAGGCTTGCGCGGTGCCTTGGGAGCATTGGGATCTTTGGGTTCCTTGGCAGCTTTGGGTTCTTTGGGTTCTTTGGGTTCTTTGGGTTCTTTGAGAGGGGCATTGGGATCCTTGGGAGCACGAGGTTTGCGTTCAGCCTTGGGGGCATTGGGATCTTTGGTAGCCTTGGGTTCCTTGGGAGCTTTGGGAGGTTTGTTGTGAGAAGCAACGAGTTTGCGAAGAGCCTTGAGGGGAGGCTTGAACTCGGAAGTGTGAAATTGTTTATAAAATTCGGTTTGTAGATCGACGGAATCGAAAAGGCCCAAGAGATGGGTGGGCATCTCGGAAAGAAGACCTTGTTCAACAAGACGCTCGAAAAGGGAAAAGCCAAAGGCCATGTACTTTTCAAACTTGTTGGCAAGACGAGGTTTCTTGGGAGCCTTTTCTTTGACGACGATGGTATTGGCAACAGCATCAACAGGTGCGAAGATTTCGTTGGAGAGAGACATATTGAAAACTGAGAGAGAGAGATGTTAAATCACTATACGGGGCTTTGATTACAATAGAAATGTACGAAAAAAAGCATTTCAATTTTATGAAAAATGGGTGTATATTTGAGAAAAAAGGACAGCATGTATGGGTATGCAAAAGGGGGCCAAGAATCAATATCCTACCGGTTTCCCGTCGAGTAAGGAATCCCGCGAAATATCCATGAAAAACCTGTTTATGAGGATAGGTGGATGGGCGGATGAAACAGTAGTAAACGAGGCTGTATGAGATGACAGAGTACAGAGATATATCGTGTAGTGTATTTCTATTTCGAAGAATCTTGGAAAACAGGGTATCAAAGATGAATGAAAGAGAATGAACATGGTTGTAACAAAGTAATTAGGTGTATATGAGAGAGACGTATATAGTGCATTTACCAAGAAGGGTTTGCACCCTAGCAGATTATAAACCGCCTTTGACGGTTAGGTGTTCAATGGCGTAACATGGTATTATGTAGTTCAAGATTAACGATTTTCAAGTCCTTGTAGGAAATTTCCAACATGTGATATTTTTCATTCGTCTCGATAAGGGTATTCAATCTATGAATCTCAAAGTCTTTAGTTCTTAACTCATCCTTTAACCTTGCAATTTGTTCTTGTAATTCGATAGAATGTCCTGCATAATCTCTACCAATTCTACCATAATTCTTAGTAAGATGTTCAAATTGTTTTTTGTTTAATATAATAAGCTCTTTAAAACCCTCGGTTTTTAAATTGATTTCATATGCGTTACATTCCTCGCGAATATCGCCTTCTGCATTGCACGTGTAGATAGGATCAATCATATGAAATGAGGATAAAACTATTTTAACATTTGGAAGTTTTCCATATTTGCTTTCATGTTCACCCATCCTACGACCCAAATCGTCCGTAAAACCATATTTATACACTATACTATCATTAGGAAACGAACTATTAATTTCAAATGTTTCTCTCAATGATTCAACTGTTCCAAGTGAGAATAAATAGATGCAAGGAAGTTTATTTGCATGTTTGGAAAATATTGCCCTGTATGTTTTTTCAGTGATACCCAATATATTTGTTCCTAGTTTTATCTTTTCATCTGATTGACCCATCTGAATCGTGAAAAGACATTCTTCAGCCCAATCTTGAAATCGTTCAACATGCTTATTTCTTGATACGAATAAAACTCGTAATAATCCTTTGTATGTAAGATAAAGGCATTTTTTAATCGTGGGTGATTCCGGATTAAGGAACCCCGCACGATTAAAAAATTTTTTATAATGAATATTTTCTTCATACCCGGATTCTGTATCAACAATACGTCGATTTAAATTTTCCATTCCAAACCCTCTACTTACATGAGAAAGTTTAAAATAAATATTATTTCTATCTCTTGTTCCTCGGGTTTCAATTTCGATACTATTTCCATCAGCATCCCGAAATTTATCTTTATCATCTAAAAACAATAGGGCAGGTGCTTCAACTATCTCTGTAGTATTGCTCGTTTCTTGATTAACCATGGGTGTAACAACTATATTTTCTTCCATTTTAAAGATATGTTTATCAACCCATTCTTTGGAAATTAACAGTTGTGCCTTTTTACAATCAGCAGAACTAGGGTTCCATTCACCTTGCTTTACATTTGCATAAAGATATTCTGTTTCAGGAATCCCCTTTTTTGCAATAATAGTTCTAGGTTTGGTTTTACAACCATAATAGAATATTGCGTCATATTGTAATAAATGAGTGTTATTATAATACATTTTTGGGTTAGCCGAATCAACATAAAATGGCTCGGGTTTTGAGACGATAGTCGATGTCATTCTTAGTATACAATAGTATAGTACAATGTCTTTATGTAAATTCGCGAATATATATTAATATATATTCGATCACAATGAAAAAGAGGAATCCGATAACAAGATTCCTATTTCCAAAATCTTGGAAAACTAGGTATCTAATATGTCCGAAAGAGAATGAAAATGGTTTTTACAAAAGGATTTCGACCAATATAGAGGATTCTATACGAGAAGGGTTCCAAGATTGATCTTAATTAACGAAATCTTGGAAAACATGGTATATAAGATGTATAGAAGAATGTCTTTTCATTTTTCACAAATGAAATGACCTATATATGAAGGAAAGAAAAATCGACGTTTTCCAAGATTTGGTTAATTAGAAGAATTAGAAAAAGACTGTTTGACTAGATTGACATCGTGAAATCGATCGGCTTCTTTTTCAAACTGAAACTTTTTCTTGGAAACAATTTTGCCATATTTATTGATCATCAAATCATGAATGGTCAAGCATCCAGCAGTTTTGTAGGCAACCCTATTCCAAACATCATGGCGTGTACCAAAGAGCGAAGAATAAGCGAACCCGTCAATGTGATAGAATCCGTCTTTGGATTTTGCAACACGTTTGAGAGAATTGGTAATGGTATTATATTGTATATTATTGACAAGGGTACGATTATCAGAGGGATCTTCATCTTGAATGATGGATTTGTCTAATTTATATTGTTTTATGAGTTTAATATTATCCATTTTCAACCTTTCATTTTCTTCCGTCAACATGAGAATTTGACGATTCAATGCGTCTTGAGAGGAATTGTGTATAGGCAAAGCATCTTTGAGTTGTTTATTTTCTTCAAATAGGACCATACATTTATTTTCCAACATGTCGCGATCGCTCAACAGTTTGATATAATTTTCGGGACTATATTCCAAATTTTTGATGAGATTTTTAATATGTGAATCGAGATCATCATACGACAATTCATGCATGGCCAGCAATTCATTATGTTTCGTTTCTTTAATAGAAATGGTGCGACGCAATTTGCAAAGAATGGGATGTTTTTTAAGAGCATTTTCAATAAGGGTTTTGTTGTCAACTCTAAAAGCATTCATCAAACGAAATTGGAAAAATGTTTTTTTGTGGACTTTGATGCGCTGTGAAAGATGTTTCGAACAACCAAATTTAACAAGGGGTTCATTCAGATGACTAACATTATTGATAATACCATAATAGATGCATTGTACATTTTCCGGAAACTGATCGAGAATCGTTTTTTCTCGTAAGAGTTCCCTCTCTTTTTTATTGACAGAATCCAAATTTTTTAGTTGGTCATTTGTTTGCAATATAACAAGATTTTTCTGTTGTATAAGAGCATTTTTTTGTTCCAATTGCATGCGAAGTTCATTACTTTCTTGATGAATGACATCTTGCAACGTTTCTTCTAATTTGATATAGTATTCGTGTATCTTATCTGCTTTTTTCGTACCTGCTTTCAAACAGAGGTTCTTAAATGCTTTAATTGTTAAAAAAATAGTTACTTTATTGTGACCCCCCCTTCCAGTTTTTGCTTCTGAATGATCATGAGCAAAGATTTTATAATCAATATCGAGCTGAAACATTTTTTCTAATAAATGTTTTGCGTTACCTTTCTGAAAAAATCCAAGCCACCTCCAAACATTATCAAGATCTATAACAAAGTCGGCACGTGTATCGTAATTCAAATAGCAATAAAAACTGGCAACAAACAATTGCTGCTGTTCGTCTGTAAATTCAGACTGTATTTTTGTCAACAAGGCTCCCTGATAGCTAGCGGACAATTTTGTCACAGGATTTTTCTCTATGAGATCGACAATGTCCAATGGTTCCATTGTTTTCTTTTTAATATAAAAGCAAAATACTCTTTATATAGTCTTTTGCTTTTATATTAAAAAACAATCAATGTATAATAATCGACATAAAAAATTATAAAGACGACTCCATACATGCAGTCAATATTGTGACTACCGCGCCAATATCCCACCCATTTCCCGCCGGCCCATAAAACACGACTTTTTATACAGTGGTTCGATACAAGGTTTTACGCAGATAGAGAAAAGGGGACCAACGCCATTGACACATAATGGACGGGGATACACATGGTAATAATAGCCAAAGACTATTTTCAACTTGCAGATTCCACATTGCGAAAGAACAGCGTCATAAAGACAACAATGATCAGATTCAACTGCTTATCAAAGCGGCGCACATCGGGTGGTAGAGTTTGTTTCAAAGCCTGGTCGCGACGGCGCACACGGTCCGTTGATCCAACCACTTTATCTTGGAAAAGAGAGAGAAATGATACAATAAACAAACTCAAATACATGATATCAAAAGAATGACTACATGTCCAAGCTATTCCGCGATCCACTATTATAAAGGGGTCCACAGTTTCCTTTATAATACGCTCACGAACCGTACTCGAAATCACGCGCAAAGACAACAGCGTCTCGCTCGGTGAAACGTGTTCCAACATCTCGCGAACCACATTGTTTAGCGGTGGAAGGAATCCTACCACAAACCTTGTGTAGAACCCCGTCGCAAAACATGTCAAATACAACATCATAGATCGCATCGTATAAGTAGCGCGTTTGTACATGGATACACCACCTTTTTCACAAATCGATTTTATATCTCTTGGTAATATAAAAGATATAGTAAAATTATGAATACAAAGCAAATTTCAAGTTTTGAGATATATCAAAAGAAGTCTAGACATGCTATACAAAATTTCCACGATTTCCTAACAGCCATGGGATTATCACATGATTATTTTGATAATTATCGCATAACAAAAGAACAACAAAAAATAATTGATTCTTTTAATGAAGAACAAAAAACCGAGTTTGACAAATTATACATACCATACCTCGCACACAAACTTTATTCAGAGGATAAAGATATTGGTATGCGCGATGGAAGGGAGACGCCACCATCAAAAGATAAAAAAGGAGGCAAATCAAAAAGACGCACCAAAAAAAGATACCTCCGGCGCAAACGATCTTCCACCATAACTCGATATCCCAGCTAATAACCAATATCCCACCCATTTCCCGCCAATATTTGCACCCATTTCACTCATTTCCCGTTTCATAGAATCTTGATCGGAACCTTGTCGGGGGATGGCATGGGGTACAAGCAGGGTTGGCGGGGACACCAAAACCGCCCCCTCATCCGCCCCCTCATCCGGAATGGCCCTGACATCAAAATCGCGTCTATAAAAAGAATCGCACCCGACATCAAAATCGCGTCCACACTAAGATCGCATGTTATTCTTACACCCTTGAACAATTATAATGGGACGCTTTTAGAGCGTCCCACACAATGTGAAAGGGCAACGTTGCCGATAAATCAATTGAAAGGCAAACCGCCTATGGCGGTTTGTCCCATTTCAAATGTTCATCAGTGTATATAACAATCCATCTAATACGAAGTGTAATGTTTTGCATTAAATCTTGGAAAAGAGGGTATTCCAAAGAAGAATCGAAATAAAATATAAATTATATCAACCAAATCGTTCACTAATAGAGAAAGTTTATTAGTAAACACAAAAACAATTACCAAAATCTTGGAAAACAAGGTATCGAAGACTCAAAACAAAAGACCAATCCAACTTTCACAAACTAAAATCAGAGTCCACCTGGATGCATAAGAGAAAGTGGAATCAGGGCACAATCGTTTTTATCAACAGCCGAACCATTTTTACTATCAAAAATACACCTCTTTTCAGCAGGAACATCTACAACTTTATCAACAACATCGCGCACTTCATACATTTTCAAAATCTTGGAAACAATGCGACTTCGTCGCACATCCTTAATAATAAATTCAACCATCTGTATCAAATCACCATCATCTTCCGAGTCATCCTCCTCCAAATCGCTATTTTTCAAAGCCCTATTACGTTCCTTTTCCCAATGTATTTTCTTCATAAAATCCATCAATCCATTCTCCACAATACGATCGCTCTGTTTCAAATCACCAGTAATGACCAATTTCGACCCCTCACCAATGCGAGTCACCATCATCAGCATTTGATTCGGCGTACTATTCTGCATCTCGTCAGCAATAATAAAAGAACGTTTAAAGGTCCGACCGCGCATATAGGCCAAGGGCGATATTTCAATCACGCCCGAATGGACCATCGCGTCCAACTCTTTCTTGGAAAAATGCTCCAAAAAAATGTCAAAAATCGGCCGGATCCACGGGTCCATTTTCTGCATAACAGATCCGGGCAAAAAACCAAGATCCTCCTCCACCGAAACCATAGGCCGCGTCAAAATAATCTTGGAAACCGCACCACATTTGAGATCTTCCATAGCCTGGACACATGCAAACAATGTTTTTCCAGTGCCGGCAGGCCCAACGCCTAAAACAATCGATACAGAAGAGTCTTTCAAATAATCCACATAAGATCGCTGATTCTCCGTTTTCGGCACATATTGTTTAGCAGGCGGAGCAGATTTTTTCAATACAGGTCCAAATTTGCTGGAACCACGACGGGGGTCAAAAAACGCCGGCGATTTCAAAGAAGAAGAGGAAGGATCGCGTTTCATGCGCATAGACAAACCACGAGCACTTACACCGCCAACCTTGTTGCAAAGACTAGACAAAGAAACTCCGCTAGAAAACAAAAGAGATGCAACGGAGACGATATATATCATGGATACCATCTTACTATAGTACTACAAATCAAAATCACAAAGAGAACACAAAAAACACGAAAGAAATCACAAAGAAATAACATAAATATATGCCAAGAGAATAAGTAATTAAAAACTGAACACCACCATGGCAAAATACAATGTAAAACGTATAGCCAACGAAATCCAAGAAATGTTGCCTATATACAAATCCATCTCGGTAGAATACGAAGAAAACCGAGCCACAATAACAATTATGAAACAACAAACCGTACCCACCCCCACCCCCACCATCGAATTCTGTATCAAAGAAGGCTACCCCTTCACACCACCTACCATCACCATCACCACAACCATGACCAACAGAATTCCTTATATGACATGGCTAAAAACAAATAGCCCACGCATCCACCAAACACTAAAAAAAATAACCAACACAGATTGTTTATGCTGTAGCACAATACTTTGTCCAAATCGCTGGTCACCCACAATGACACTAAGAAACATTTTACAAGAAATTGAAAGAACTCACCAATTAAAACGAAAGATAAAATATATCTTAGCAACGAAAGATATTGGGAAAAAATTCAACTTACCCGAAGTGATAGAGACCTATATATCAGGGTTTTGCTAACATCCCCTCCCACACCAACCCCACCCTTCTAAGCATAAGGATTCAGCCCATTCGCCGAAAAGATCGTCAACAAGGTAGCCAATTTACTCGGATCAAACCCCACGCCAAAAGCGGGAACACCATAAAGCATAATATAGTAACTAAAGACCGGCGCCATAGTAAAAGTCTTGGTAATGGTGAGCTGACCACTCGTACTAGAAATAGCCGTCTTCTCGTTCTTGTTCGACAAGATATCATTCACACTGGTTTGTAACGAAATGTTTTGCACGTTCAATTCCGTAATTTGATAATAAAGCGAATAACCATTAATCGCACTGGTCAATGACTCCTGAACTAATTTAAACAACAATGCAAGATTTACATTCGACGCCGTCTTCTGCAAATTCGTCATGGTATTCAACAGAGCTAAATAAGCATTTAAATCTGTCGGAATCTTGGCATAAGCCTTGTTTTGCATATTTCGCGCATAAGACAATTCAATCGTATTCAAGGTTTGTAACACCGTAGCAGGAAACTGCAAGGCCGGATTCAAATTCGCGCCGGCAGCGGCAGACGTAACCAACGATTTCGACGCAATATTGGATGTAGCTGCACCGCTAATAAGAGATTTACTATAGTTGGCGCCAATAATGCTCATATGCTAAATTCTTCCGACTAGTTCCGGTTCCTACTTGTAATAAAATAATATTTATTATACAAAAGATATAATACATATTTATCGACCCGTCCATACTTTTACAACAGGCAAATGATTCATACGACCGGTCAAGTAATCATTCCATGTAAGATCCCACTCACAATACTGGTGTATATTTCCAAGAATACTCTGCATGCCTCCATGAGAAGACACCATACAACCATAAATTCGTTCAAACCACATTCTATGATGTCTTATTTCCATAGCGGCTACTAATCGAGAAAAATCATATCTCTCGTCCAACATGTGTAAAAAGTCCCATCGAATAACGGACATTGCACCAAAACACCCCTTCCACCACGATGATTGATCATAGAACATATTGAGCAATTCGCAATGATTCAAATGACTCATGAGCCATTTTTCGTCTACATGTGAATCCCATGTATGTTCAAACGACCATAGCATTTTATAAGTATCAACGCGAAAATCCACAATTTGCTTTATAAAAACCGAGTCGTGTAGAATAACGGCCGTATCGAACCATTTATGTTTCAAAAAATAATAATAAGGCAAAATTTCCCCTTTCCCTGGAAATTCGGATTGAATGACAGTTACATTTGAAGAAGTACAAGGATCCGAAAGATTCGAAGAAGCACAAGGATCCTTCGGATCCGAAAGATTTGAAGAAGCACAAGGATCCTTCGGATCCGAAAGATTTGAAGAAGCACAAGGATCCTTCGGATCCGAAAGATTTGAAGAAGCACAAGGATCCTTCGGATCCGAAAGATTCGAAGAAGTACAAGGAGTCAAAAGATTCGAAGAATCCAAAGAAGTGACAAACTCATAATTACTATTGTCGTCAATAATAACAATTTTATTTTCGGGATACAACTGACGAATACATTGATAACACTCTTTCCAATAACAATCAGTTTGTTCCGAGTTTACGTGTCGCAAAATAATAAATCCAATCTCCATCAATATTGTCAAACACAATAGTAATGTTTATAAAAAGTTTCTATATGATTTCATGAAAATAAAGATAAAATACGATCCACCACCCTCTCACCAGTTTCCAAAGCCCCCTCCATCCACTGCTGATGTCCAGCCGATATATTTTCACCACACAAGAACAACGCATTATCCTGACCTAAAGGCTGCACAAGATCACCAGCCACATCCGTACTATTGGCACCGACACCCCAGTAACCAACACCACATCCCCAATAAAATACGTGTGTTTCCAAAGGCACTGGCATCAAGCGTCCACACGTCTCAAATATGAGCCGCCGCAACTCCTCTTCCACAGCCCCCTTCCCTGACCGATCATACAAGCCCTTCCAAAAATCGGCGAATTTGTTATCACTATAGGAAATCATAATGATCCCATCGTCTTCACTGATCGGAATAATCATGCGCAAAGCATTGTTTGTCGTAATCTTGGGCAAGCCCGCGAACCAAACGCCAGCACTCTTATTATTACCATTACCGCTACCAAAAATGCCAACAACATTAGTAGAAAATCGACAATAAATGCGACACAAAGGCGCACACAAGATTTTATCCAAGAGCGGGCGAACAGGACGCAAAATGGCCAACTTTTTCAAAGCCTCGACTGGCATGGCACATACACAGGCCCTGGCAACATACACAGTTTTTCGACCCGTACAGTGAATCTCCAAAGAATGACCAAAAGAATGACCAAAAGAATGACCAAAAGAATGACCAAAAGAATGACCAAAAGAATGACCAAAAGAATGACCGGAACCTTGACCAAGACCTTGGCCACCCCCAGCCCTCGTCCGAACCCTCTTGATTGCCGACACCTCGCGCTCCAACATCACTCGAAATCCCGGAAACTTTACCAAAGCCCGCTCCAACCCGCGAATGATTTGCGACAACCCACCATTCAACACATAAAAGGTATTTCCAGGCCCCAACTCCCCCATCAAGGCAATACAATCGTAAGCATTCATCAAGACCAGCTCGGAATAGTAGCCAAACGAATCCTCTATATATTGTACCTCCTTTTCGCTCAATATCGTGCGCGCATATTCCAAAAACGTGCACGACATCAAAAATGCGCGTGACTCAAGCTTGCTCGCCAAGATGACTTTTGCTATAAGCGCAGCAGAAGAAAACGTGGTCGCAGTACCATGACTAGTATTGGCCAGCGCAATATCAACACCGGCTAAAAAGAGCGGCTCGCCGATTCGAATTAAGGGCATCCCCGACGTGATTCTTGGAGCATCAAAGACGGATCGATGAACCGTTACATCATGAACAAGATTTGTGTTGTTTGCAGGCATATACACGGCCGATGCAGATGACAAACCCACCTTCTCCGACAATCCAAGATCGCGAATCAGCGCAACGACACGCGCATGCCCCTCGGAAAACCGCCCCGCCCCACCATCAACGGTCATGTGTTTATCCGAAAACGTCCATACCCGTCCACCCAACTGGCCCGATTTTTCTAAAAGCAAGACGCGGAGCATGGGACGATTAGACAACAATCGATAGGCGGTATATAGACCGGAAATCCCACCGCCGACAATAACAACATCGTAGATCATGATAATAGTAATAGAGTAATAGAGTAATAGAGCAATAGTTATAAAACAAAGAGGTTTTATTTGACCATAAAAACACTAAAAATTTTCATATTTATGTTTCATAAAAATGAAATGTTATGCTCTCTGCCGGGCTTGAACCGGCGACCCTTCGTTAATAAGACGAAAACTCTTGACCAACTGAGCTAAAAGAGCAAATTTTTTATGGAAACAATTGGGCAAGTGACCCATCCAAAAGTACCACATCCAAAAGTACCACATAGACAATTGCCCAACCAAAACTAACAAAATCTCTTTATATCCTTAACCATAAAAACAAAAAATAACAAACACAAATCAAACATAAGAATCCAAAGCATAATTGATTTCACCCAAGCACCGAACCACTTTCAAATGATCATCCACCACACCACTACCCACAGTCGACTCTTTCCCCTCCTGCACGATTAGCCAAGGAAAATACGTATAGGAATGACCACGAGTTTGTAGACACCGCGTCATCCAATCACTCGAAAAAAAGCACCCATCAAACATCGACAAGACATTCACAGCCCCGCGCCGAGAGATGATATATCCACCCGTCAAGTATTGGTCTTGAGCCTTGACCCACTGATGTTTGGGCACACACGGTTCCGACACATTCAAAAAAATCGCGTCCCATTCGCCGTCTTGCACTTGCCATGGCAACCAAGCCAATCGCACAAGCCATTTGCGATCAAACATGGCATCATCTTCCAAGATCAGCGCATAATCCATGTCGGAATCTACAATCTTTTTCCAAATGGAAATATGGGATTGCGCACAGCCAATTTGTCCAGCATTCAGACCCCCGGCAAACGAATAAATCGGAACACCGCCACTCGCCCGCCACCGAGTCATAGGCAAATCCACAATACGACTACGAGCCACCATCTTGGCCCATCGTTCTTCCCCGACCACAGTATCATATTGCGAAATGCAAAATGTATTTTCTTGGTCAAATCGAAACTCCAATGAGGACATCAAATCGTGTACAAACACGATAAACAATATAGAATAGAATCTAACGATTTCTTTATCTTTTTTCACCACCAAACAATAACCCGAGTAAAAAATTGATTTGCCGTTGAAGACAAAAGGATACATAACAACAGATCCACTCTCTTCTCTATCATTCATTATCTTTCATAGCTTCTTACATAGTCAAAGTGAACCATAGTGACTAGTAGAAGTGACCCATAGATTACATCAAACAAACAAACAACCAATGACCAAATGCAATACAAAACCCGTGTTCCGATACACCTATAGCGTAGAGTTTATTGAAGAATTACGTTCTTTTGCAAATCAAGCGAAAGAACAAAACAAAATGCACCGCCACGATTTCAAAGAAGCATGGAAATGTTATTGGGAATCCACTCCCCGCCTCACAGCAAAAATGGAACAAGAAATCGAGCGTCTCGCCAAACTAGGTCAGCCTGCAGAAGAAACCCGGGACAAAATGTACAAGAGTTCGCGCTATTATTTCAGTAAACACGTAGAAGACGACAATGAAGAAAAAACCAAAGAAGACCAAGAAAAGGAAAAAGAAACAAAGAAACCCAAATACAAGGGGTTTTCCAAAGATTTCTTGGCCCAAATCGACCGACATACCCGCAACGCCGCATTACATGAGAACCAAAAAAACAAAAGTCCGGCCACACTATACGAAGACTTTTGCAAAACACACCAAGAGGCAATCATCCAGGAAATCGTCCAAATGAAACAACCTGTCGATCCACGAGTCTTTTCAAACAAATGCAAGAAAACGTACAAGAATCGGTATTACAACACCCAGGAAGAGACAAACATTGTCAAACCCTAAAAACTTTAGTAAAAGTGCGTAAAACATGGACAAAAAAGAAACGAAAAAGAAGAGAACACACAAGAAAAAGAAATAGTATATAACACAAAACATGGCTGGCCAACTCCAAGTGTCTTTTTCTCCGATCGTTGTGATCCTATTGGTCATTTTTGTTGCCCTGTTTGCCATCTATGTCTACCAACACGGAGTGGTGGCAGATGTCGCCAAGAAGAGCAAGAGATTCAGAGAAGGTAAAGCTTGTCCATCGAGCTGCAATAAAAGTATGCATTGTAATAATAGTACCGGACTATGTGTACACAAGTCTATGTGAAAAAGAATAGCAGGTAAACCCAACCCTCACTCATGCCCAATCTCCCCTGAATCCTCCAACTGTTCCAACGTTAATTCCGCAAACCCCTGCGTCACATTATTCAATTGTTTTTTATCACGGGATACCGTTTCAACGCGTACAACAAAATCGGCATATTCCTTTCCTTTGACCCCTTTAAAGATAAAAGCAAAGTCGGATTTCATCGTCAAAGCCGTCAAACGATTTGCACCTACAGTCGCACTAGTACTAGTCGTACCGCTGACCAAAGGAACCCATAAGACCACACGTTTCAACAAGGCCATATAACTCTGCACAAAGACGGGCACACCCTCACCCAAAAACAATTCGGAAAATTGTTCCATGATCATGAAATACACCACCGCAATCGAATAATTGTCCCAACTCCCATGTTGCGAAAACAAGGATTTCCACAGATCATTCCAAGATTTCCCCAAAAACGCATCCAAATACCCCGACCACCCCATCATAAAAGCATCGCGCTCCCCACCGGAAATGAATGGCACACGAACGGCGTCATTTTTTTCGACAAAGACTTGCAACCGCCGTTTCAACGTAACAATATCCTCTTTTGCCAAGACGGCAGAAAGATTCGCGAGATCGGCAATATGCGACAGCAATACAGTGTCAAAACACCATGGCGGATATTTTTCATAAGGGTCATAAAAGAAGTGTTTAGCACTCGAGTCAACAATAACATCCGCTGCCAAAAATGCGAGTCCAAAGTCAATGACAATCGGTGCGCTCTGTTCCAAGTCATAGACCACATTGTTCTCTTTCAAATCGTAATGCACGAGACCGAGCCCCTCCATCAACCCAAGACTCTTGATCAAGTACTGATGGGTATGAACAATCTCTTTCATAAAGACCTTGGGACGTTTTGCAAAAGTGTCCAACAAAAAATCACCCAGCGTCATTTCGCCTACATATCGTATTTTATTGGACGAAAACCGTGTCGACAAGTTATCAACATTCTCCTGAATGACATCACACTTGCGAACCTCTTCTTTATCAATGACCGAAATATCAATCGGACAACTGGACAAAATAGGGGCGAAATATTGGGCAAAATTGGGCACCGATTTCCGCAAAAGTTTCCCCACCGTAACCTCGCGCGAAGTCGCCGATCGAATCACCTGGATTTTGCTGATATATTTCACAGGCCAGGGTTTGCCCGAACACCGAATCCCGGGTTTATAAATACATCCATATTTGCCCTTGTTGATCAACTTGACAGGCTCGGACGTACGAACCCGTTTTTTTGGATTAGCAGAAACAGCACGTTTGTTTTTGATACGAATAAAGTCCATGGAATAGAAAGAATGAAACGACTATACAATACAGGATCAAACAAATTCTGTATTGTATATTATCCATTTGGATAAATAATATGCAAATGGTATTTACACCGATGAACATTTGAGTTCGCCAAAATAACCAGCTTGGGTGGGTTATCATGTTGACGTTGCTTTGCAATGTTTACACACTTAGTGTGCGTCTCCAATTGATTTATCGGTTTGTCCCTTCAGGACCAATGGCTTCGCAATAACGTTGCAATTGAACTCACATCGCACTTTGTGTAAGTGCCGCTAGCGGCACCACCTGATTGTCCGAAGGGCAATTGAGGCGGTTTATAGTGTTCAATGGTGTATTATTAATAACAATGACCTGGTTGACCATTTGTAGTGCAACGCCCACTTTGACATCCTTGAGGTTGCGTACAGGATGGTGCTGATGGAGGTGGTGGAGGAGGAGGTGGTGGTGGTTTGGGTGCTTGTTTACCACCTTCTCTAAATCCCTCGCCCCCCTTACCAACCGCCATCTGATAGATCAAAAAAGCCAGCACAAAAAGAAACGCAATCGCAATCACATTAAACATAGGTCCCATGCCCTTGCCCAAACCCATTGGACTTTTCGCCGAAAATCGAGACATCATTGATTTCACCATGATATTATATAATATAGAGAAATAATAACAAAATCCTGTATTTTATATACACCCTTGAAGATTTAAAATGGGACGCTCTAAAAGCGTCCCACTAGAGTTTCAAGGGCAACGTTGCCGATAAATCAATTAAAAGGCAAACCACCTATGGTGGTTTGTCCCATTTTACACCCTTGAAGATTTAAAATGGGACGCTCTAAAAGCGTCCCACTAGAGTTTCAAGGGCAACGTTGCCGATAAATCAATTAAAAGGCAAACCACCTATGGTGGTTTGTCCCATTTTAAATGTTCATCGGTGTAAATGTTCATCGGTGTAAAATGAAACTAAGCACAATACCCTGCATGTGTGACAGCACTTATACCTTTACATGAAAGAGATTCATTGTACGTTTTGCAGTTTGTAGGTATCGTGCAGGTTGAGTTCTTCATGGTAGGAGGGGGAGAAGATGCGGGTTTTTTTCTACATACAGTGTTATAACATTGATTTGTAGATCCTGTACACTGGCTATCACTTGTACATGCCAACCCTTCACTAAATCCCTCGCCCCCCTTACCAACCACCATCTGATAGATCAAAAAGGCCAGCACAAAAAGAAACGCAATCAAGATAACACTAAACATAGGTCCCATACCGCCCTTACCCAAAGTCAGCGGACTTTTTGCCGAAAAACGAGGCATTCTTGACATCATTGATTTCGCGATGATATAGACTATCAATACATAAAATCATGCATAATGTATCAAGGCTTGGTAGTCACCACAACATGCCGTCTCGTAAAACGTCGGCGCTTCAATCTTTTATCACGATTGCCATCGTCCATAACAGCACCCGTAGAAATACGCACCTTTTTCGTGGAACCATGATCAGAACCAACGCCACCAACAAGAACGGGTCGATTCTTGGCAGTTTTTAGAATCGAAACGGGGACAGCCGATTCTTCCGTCATATCAGATGACCCTATTTCTTGAAACATAAAATAGACGGCATTCACACCATGAAAAATGAAAATCGACGGATCAAACGAAACTTCGCCTACAATAGGCAAGACCTTTAAAAAATCCGGACCATTACTATTACACTGACCCTGACCCGGACCATTACTATTACCCTGACCATGACCCTGACCATTACTATTACCCTGACCATGACCCGGACCATTACTATTACACTGACCCTGACCCTGACCCTGACCCTGACCCTGACCCTGACCAAGACCATTGCCCACATACTCTTGAATGTGTTCCGGTGACAAATCCACATTGTGAACCAGGATATCAAGCAATCGATATTTCACTGGACCGATCCGTTTTTTCGACTGAATCATGCCCAGTACTACATCTGAACAAATCGTGCGAAGATTGCCATCATCACTGGACAAATCGACAGTCTCCCTAACAATTTTATCAATATACGAATTGGCATTAATATAAAAAAAGTAACACGCGACGGACTCCATGGGTTCGCGACAATAATTTTTATCCATCTCTACCATTTTTTTATGCTCTTGTAACCAAGATAAATCTAAATCTTCAGACATGATGAAAACCAAGAAAGAAACACAAAATCTATCTAAATTGACGGACGAACTTTTTATCCAAAATCAAACGGAAAAAGTGAAACGGAAAAAGTGAAACAAAAAACAACAAAAATAATTACTATATCAATTTACAAAACTAAACAAACAATCTATCAAAACTAAATCTAAACAGCAACACATCGAGACATCGACACCACATAATCCTCCAAATTCACAAACTGCGACATGAATCCACTGGGTTTTCCTGAAATGCTAGCGCCAGTGCCGCTGTTGTCAATCGCATTGCCAAACGTAAAGGTCCCGACCGCATTCATATCAATCTTTCCATTAACAAACGCTCCCTCATAAGAGTCGCCCGTCGGCCAACACATCTTGCCCGCCCCCTCCGGTTCATCACATTCAAACTCCCCCGTATAGACACGCCCATCGGCACACGTCATGACTCCTTGACCATCCAACAACTCAAACTCAAGCGACCCCTCATAGACATCGCCATTGGGCCAGGTCATGGTACCTTTACAACATTCAAGCGACGAATACTTTCCAACAAAGGTCCGACCGTCCTCCCAGCGCGCTCGCCCTTCACCAAAAGGTCTATTGTAATACACGGAGCCCTCGTAAAAGAAGCCATTGACAGGATCACTGATGGTAGATTTGAAACCGTGCAGAGCTCCCTCTAGAAAGTACCCTTGCAACACATATCCATCGTCCCGCGTCAGAGTCCCCAGGCCGTGATATTTTCCGTCTTTGAAATCCCCCTCGTACTCATAATCGACAAAGACCTTGGTATACACATTTACGCCGTGAACAACCCGCGTCCGTGTGACATACTCGCGTCCAGTGAGGATACCATGTACAAGTTGACCATCCTCGTTCCTTCCAATGAAAACGGACCCATCTGAGCCGGATATATTGGTGCCCTCACCGTGAGGTTCATTGTCCAAAAACTCGCCCTTGTAAACCGATCCATCATCGTAATAAAGAATCCCAAACCCATGTTTCTCGTGTGTATCCATATCAATATCGCCGCGATAATACCAATTATATTCATTGTAATCATGTACACTCTCATAAATATATCCCATCAACTCTAACCAATCGCCTTCGACGAGCCAGGCATACACTGTTCCATTCTTCATATAGTCAATGCGAGACCCGTCCTCATACTGCAAGGACAAGACAACATTCTCGTTGGCAACAATGCAACCATCACCGACTCGAAGAGTAGGGTAATCCATCGTCAAGATACAAATACAATCAAACAAGAAATAGATAAAATCGACCAAACTGTGCACTTGCAATACCATACCACCTCCCACCCAAAAAGCAAATCAATTTTTCAACGATGAAATATCACTGCTATCGTGACTACTCCATAAAAATAAATTGCATATATCGATCAATCACAGGATTGTTTGTCTCTGCTGCAGCGTGATCTTCCACACAAAAAAACCAGCCGGACCGACAAGAATTCGCTCGTTTAATTTCTCGCGTAAAGATTTCATCAATGGTTCCATAGGCACTGCGATAATGCATCAACTCTTCCTTCACCTTTTCTTTTACATTCATCAAAAAAGCCAAGCGCTGATTCATATGAAGAAGATCCGGTCCAGTCACCCCCCGTGATCGCCGATTCAGGATATATCGTATTTCATTCTTAATATCCTTCAGTTTAATAATCAACGTTTTTTTATAGGAATCCATTCGCTGAATAAAGGAAAAAATATTAATATAGCAAATGATGGGAAACCGGCGTTTAATATCACTAGGCAAAAACACTGGATTCCAATCCTTTATTTCCTGTATTTTTTTCTCCACATCGCGCATCTTGGAAAGAACCAATTTATTCTTGTCCGAGTCATTGTTCATAAACGTCAACTTCCCCGATACCATTTCCAAAGAAGATTCCAATTTATCATATTGATTGGCTAAATGTAAAAAAGATTCCACTGTCGATTCCAATTTCAAATAATTAATCAACGTAATGAGCAATGTAACTACAGCATTCAGAGCAGAAATAAACCCACCACTCCAAGAAAAGTCTTGAATAAATGGCGCAAAAATCGCAACCGATGCCGACAATGCAAGCGAAAAAATGGTCAACCCGTTTAATTTCTGTTCCGTGACACTTTTCGCCAAGATGTATAAATGTTTTTGACCACGCAAATAGGTCGTCAAAATATCCACTTCATTGGAGGCTTGGTTAGCAGTATCGACACCAACGCTCGTACCAAGACCATCACCGCAATAATAATATTTATCCAAATTGCGCTCAATGTCGCGATACGTAAATTTTCTTTGTTTATTTCTACCGTGACCATGACCGCCATCAGCAAACATCATGTCATGATTGATCGAATAATACGAATCATTATGAGAACCGGCACCATGATTGCGCGAAGCGTGCTCAATCGGTCCTACATTAAACTCATCCTCTTCTATATAAGAATAGGGTTTGGATTGATCATCCGAGTCACTATTGGAATTCGACATGCTAATTGGACTATTATTATAAAATTCGTATTCATCATAAGAAGCCATGATAGGTCGACGACCAGCACTAGCACTGGAACCAACAATGGAACCAACAATGGAACCAACACCGGAACCAACATCCAAAGAATGATTATTGAAATGACGTTCCGTATATTGAATCAAATTACTCTCATTATGTATTTGCGCTGTATCAGCTATATCCACCGCAACTTGGGACAATACTTCAATATGTCCATTTTCATCATCTTGTATTTCATAATCCATCGACGATTCCGGTGTATTCCGTTTTGGCGACGAACAGAACGATGAATGTCTCGAAAAAACAGACATGTTAATAATCCAAATATCTATATACTATAACTATAGGTATTTGATTTTGAAAATAACTAATTTATCGCCGCAATTCGCGAACAAAACACGACCCATATTGTGCATGTTTCAATATATGATCGCGATAATGGTTCGCATGGGTCATGTCTATACACTCGTCGCCGCCATATAAAAACACAATTTCATCTTTGGAATAATGGCGAAAGACCTCTGTCCAAAAAGGCAAGTTCGGAATGCTACCATGATAACCCTCATCAGGACCCGTTTTTCCAAAGACAACAAGATCCCATTTGCGCGAACAAATCGACGCCATAATGGCTGCATCATCGGGATAGTCCAAACACCGCGTCGACGCATCTAGACGTCGAGCGTAACCATACCCCCACCCGTGTATATTCCCAATTTGTTCTTCAGGAAAATCGCTATATAAATAAGGCATCGCAGGATATTCCACGGCACAACCGCCAACTAAAGAATCGATATGCCGTTTCATACCAATCCAAAACATTTCGCGCGTATAATTGATGCCAACATCACATCGAATCATCAAAACATTCTGAACGGGTTTTTGCAAACCAATAGTCTGTAACACATATCGCGCATTTGCCAAGACCGTGCAATGATTTCGCACATGATCCAACATGCGTTTACGATACTCTACATACATCGACCTATCAATGCCGCTGACAACATCATTCATACATGCCTCTAATTCACTCGAAGAAAATACACGATTGGCCTCCCCGACAAGCTCTTTCGGAAAAGACGTCAACGTATCGCGCGGACAATGTTCCAAATCGAGAAAGATAGGAATACATCCATTGACCATGATTTCATAATGGCGCAAACAGTCCCATCCACCCTTTTTCAAAGTATATGCAAACATGGCATCGCGGTATTGCTGATGATACTCGGCCTCTTGCCCACATCTGAATCGATATGTCGACCGATCCATGGGATTTATTTCAGCCCAAATGTGTGTTTTGCAAATATCCGAATCCATCACCACCATCTCGTCAGGTAATGAATACGACAATGGATAGATACATTTCTCAACATCGCCCATGTATCGCAACGACATGACTTCAGCTTGGACCATGCGGCAAACATCCACCACTACATCCCCCACAGAATCAATCGCACACAAGGTTTGTCCAGGATAAAAATGCGTCAAGGGAATATATCGTTTTTTTCCACCAACAACCCGCCCCAAAAAACTCATGAGCCAACAAAGCGTACTATTGCTATGGAGCAAAATGGGACATTCGCGCATGACGGCACAATCGTGCAACAACGAATCCTGTATCAATATAGGCGACCATTTTTGAAAATGTTCTATATAAGCCCGTTCCCAATCGTGTCGAATCGTATCACACACAATGTATAGTTTATCAAAAACGATAGTTTCCAAGATGTCTGTATAAAAGGTGGGCCTGACAATATCGGAAGTTGGACAGGGCCATTGAATAAAATCGTCTAATCGCAAAGAGACCACGACAACACCACTCGAAAAGTCGCACGTATGCTTGGAATGCAATAAATCGCGAATCAAAACCTTGCGTCCTTCAAAGATCCAATAATCATCGACCGAATCCACCGAATACAAGAGGTCAAGAAAACGATCCCTATATTGACAAAACCAATCCCCCTTTTGAAAGTATCCGTGACAAAGAATGAACTGACCATCACTCAATGATCCCTCTTCGCCAAGAATCACTTGACTATAAAATGTTTCATCATTCAACACGATAACGTGACCATCATCACCATCACCATCACCATCACCATCACCATCACCACCCCACTCTTCAATCGGTTTATACACGTGTCCATGAAGCAACTGAACAAGTTTACATGCCAAGTATTGAAACAAACAATTGCCTGTCCTAGCGTCGGGAATTTTTCGAAAGGTAACCCAATTAGACATAGTAGCAATCTCTATGATACATTGTCAAACAATGTTTATATATATTCCAAACCACAAGTATTTACAATCCGATACACAGTAATAAAAAACTAACCAACCATCCGCGCCGCATTCATCATGTAGGCAAAAAATAAAACAGGATATAATATTATATTACACAATGAACAATAGTTGTTCCAATCACTGCAACGTTTGCAATCGACCCGAATGCACCTGCACAAAACCCAATACTGTTTACAAGGAGACCAAACGATGCAATCGACCTGATTGCAAAAAGTGCGAGAAAAAACAAAAAGATAAGGAACGAGAAGATAAGGAACGAGAGGATAAGGAACGATATGAAGAATGCAAAGAAAAGAAACACAAAACACCCAAAAACGACTCTACCAAAGAGCACAAAAAAAAGGAGAAACATACGAGAGATCGTTCATGTATCGAAGTATCGACAAATGAAAACTGTCCAACCCAAACATCCAACGGAAAAGTGATTATTATAACCATCAACTGATAAATAAAATAAATAGTACCTAACCTGTATAATGTCACTAATCCACTTTGTGAATTATTATGGAGAAATATGGCTAACAGCTGCACAAATAAAGCGTGAGCAAATTCAATGTCACATTTCCGGCCAACGCCTTGACAGAAATATATCGAAAAGGAACAGACCCATACTTGTACAAATCCCCCGCACTAGTCAAATCTGTCGTATTGTAAGAGGGAATCGTAAATTCTTGAGATACTTTTGTACCCACATTACCAGTAGTGTTTGTATAACTGTATAAAAGTGTCCCCAATTGACCAAGAATATTGGATCCATAAATGGAAAATCCTTCGGTCAACTGGATGCTTCCGATTCTCATAGTAGGGTCTGCACATTTTAATTGTTTTTGGCGTATAAAATCACCCAAATCAATTTGCACATAATGAAGGGTATCAATTTCGTGATCATTTCCCAAATCATTGAGTAATCCAATACCATTTTCTCCGTCATCATCACTATTGCCAGTTCTCACAAACAATTGACTAGGAAGACCAGCAATGTCAAATCCATAGACCATGAAATGAATAGCGTCGGGAATAGTATAGATGATCTTGACATCTTGTTCACCGCCACTGATATCGGAAGTAATAAATGTATTGATATATTCAACGCAACTGCAGTCACAAATGCCTGCAGGACCGACAGGACCAGGAACGCCTTGGGGACCCGTTGAACCAGGATCACCTTTATCACCCTGTGGTCCAGCTGATCCAGTATCTCCTTTATCACCCTGTGGTCCAGGTGATCCAGTCGGACCATTTGATCCATTCGAACCAGTTGGACCCGATGAGCCAGTATCTCCTTTATCACCCTTTTGACCGGCTGAGCCAGTTGGACCCATTGGACCCGTTGGACCCATCAACCCATCCTCGCCACAACAACCTTTCTCTCCAGTATCACCACGAGGACCCGTAGGACCTTCTTCGCCGCGTTCACCTCGACAACCCTCTTCACCTACTTCGCCGCGTTCGCCACGACATCCCTCTTCACCCTGTTCACCTTTCTCTCCGCGGCACCCCTGTTCACCCTTTTCACCACAATCGCCTTTTTCGCCCTTGTCACCCTTTTCACCACAATCGCCATGGCGTCCTTTATCACCCTTTTCACCGCGAAATCCGCGTTCACCCTTTTCACCACGACAACCATCTTCGCCGTCTTTACCGGGCAACCCATCGCATCCATCGCATCCATCCTCTCCGTCTTTACCATCGCATCCATCTTGCCCATCTTGCCCATCTTTACCATCTTCGCCATCTTCACCATCTTTTCCATCGCGACCATCCTTTCCATTGCGCCCATCACGCCCATCTTCACCATCCTTTCCATTCTCCCCGTCTTGACCATCTTTCCCGTCTTTCCCGTCGCGACCATCACGCCCATCCTCACCATCTTCCCCATCCTGTCCATCTTTCCCATCGCGGCCATCTTTGCCATCACGACCACACTTCCCATCCTTTCCATTCTCACCGTCTTTCCCATCGCGCCCATCAAGACCAGGTTTTCCAATGCGACAGGTTTCCTTCCCACTAGGACACTTTTGACAATTCGATTTGTCCGATTTACACTTTTTCTCAGAACCACAATGATTGTTCTTTTTCTCGCAGGAGTGAACGCAATCGTCCTTGGGCATAATTATATACAAACCATCTACATTTCTTTTTTTCAAAAGAAAATAATCCGGCTACATATATGCAGTCAATGATATAACTAACGACAGTAAATAAGAATTCGCAATAGTAATTTACACCCACCACCACCTCAAAAAATTGAATCATAAAAGGATCCACCATAGAAAGTATAAAACGAACAAATCATAACCGATCGAATCATACACCATGACAACACACATTGCCCGAATACGAGAATTCCAAAAAAGTCTCCGAAAATTCTTGGTGACAACGAGGTTTAACAATCATACGTGGAACGAAAACATAGCCTATCGCCAACGTTTCTCCAAGATCGGATGTATTTATCCAACGCCGCAGGCCAATAGTGAGTCCATACCAAACGAGGCGATTCTATATGTATTGGAAATGAACAACGATACCAACCGAATCATGGGAATCGGTTTGATCAGAAATCATGCTCACATTCAGCAACATAGGGTATATTCGGAGCCCAATTATAATCGATATGCATATTTGGGAAAAATGCGTATTGATCGCCAAGACATGTCGGAAGAAGAAGAATGCATCATGAAAGTATTCGATATCTTGTGTTTCCGTGGATATCGACATATGAAACGCCTTTTGGGAATCAAATCCTTCCCTGTCGATATCCTATATCGATGTAAACCCATCGTCGATTTGGTAGATTTTATAGGAAAAATGTTTGAAAAGAGAATGGTCGAAACAAGTAAAGCATGATAATAGACCAAAAAAAGAATAAAGGAATAGTATAGACCCTATAAAAGAAGAAACTACGAAAAATGAACAAGTCCCATGAGGAGATCTACAACATTGAAGCGTATACAGATGAAGAAATGTATAATATACTAGATCTTCATACACCATCTGATGGAGAATTGGAAGCGAAATTAATTGTCATGATGAAACGATACTATAATATGCAAAATGAAGCAGGAAATCAACTATATCAATTTTTTTATAACATGTACGAACACTTTTTCAATGTAGAAGATGACCAAGATGACCAAAACGACCAAGATGACGATGACGATGACGATGAAGACCAAGGAGAAAGAATGATCGAAGGATTTACGTCCGATACGACAACTATGGTTAATCCATCCTCGGACACTTCACAATATAAATATACTTTTTCAAATCCACAAACTATAATACCTGGAGGCGTAAATGAAAACATCACAGATATATCTACACGTACTTTGTACGATCCGTCAAAAATAAAAAATTCCAATACAAACCTACCCATGACTGATGCATCTATTCTTGCAGTGAAAACCGATATTAGTAATAATGGTCAGCCAGTAAATACGGTAACAGGAACAACGACCAGTCTAGACACTGTACCCAAAACGTCCAGTCTATATACAAAACAATTGAGTTTTACGTCGGGACAAACCAATCCCCTATTGAAAGAATCCATCCAGCGAATTATCAGCATCGATAGCCAATATCGCGACAAAACAACCTATTCTCTATCCACCGATTTTACATTCAATTTATCAGATACTCTCCAAGATGTCGTAACACTCAGTCTATATTCCATACAAATCCCCTATACGTGGTATACAATCAATAACAATTTTGGCGGCAATTTTTTCTATTTGAAGGGAAATTCGCCAGGAATTAACAATGGAAACCACGACTATCAAATTACCATACCATCCGGTAATTATACACCATCCACCTTAATTTCGGCAATACAAGATAATATTAAAACACAAATATCAACACATACGGATGTTTCATTCGGAACAACCAATATTTCGTATAATAATACGAATGCAATTGCAACCATGACTATAGATATGAATATCCTATATAATGAAACAAATTATCAATTATATTTTCCCACGTGGTTGAATCCTTCCAATACCGTCCTAAGAAACACCACCATACCAGGATTTTTAGGATACAATTCAACCACTTATACACCCAACTCTATTTATTCACGAAGAACAAACGTGAATCTAAGCAAACGATACACAATTACAACCGAAAAAAATACAATTTATATAGTCCATTTCCAAGGACCAGGTGCATTTACGCCAACCTCTCAACTATTGGATGTAATACCAATTTCACTGTATTCAAATCTACAGACCACCACGCAAACATGTCAAGATATAATAAATACACTCAATACACAGCTAGCCACAACAAACCAGCTTGATCCAATTTCATCCATACAAATCATCAATTCATCCAACGTCGACACGTCCAATCCGCAACAATTTCAAATGACAATCCAACTAAGTCGTACCCAAACACAAAATATCGCGGATTCAAAAACCGTCGTGTTATTTCCGCAAGAAACCACTACCGATACAAATAACCCTAATCTATGGACAGGAATAGGATCATGTTTTGAGTTTATAAACACGACAGTCAATGTTCAAAATATAAAAGGAATCTCATCCACAACCCCAATTGTAGACGGACCCTATGTTTGTATCGAAACAAACAATATCGTTTCGGAATCACCCACAGTCGTGACCAATTACCAAATTGTATCTCAACCCTATATAAAACTCACATGCACCAGGTCAGGATATAGTGCAAATAATGGATATCAGCTAGTGAATGGAAATGGCCCAAATGATTACACGATACCCGTGCATAATTCAACTGTAATAGGATATACACTAGATGAATATATAAATGCAATCAATGATGCATCGATCCAAGTGTCCAATACGTATGCAAACACAGATAATACTTTTGGCACGCCATTTGATATCACAGTTGACAGCACAACAACCAAAGCGAGGTTTACGTTCAATATTCACAAAAATTACTATCAACAAGCATATGTCATGGATCTATCCAATTCGTTTTTATATAAAAGCATGGGACTTCAATCGAATTATGGTGCGACCCCTTATATTATAGATATTGGAGAAGATCCGCAACACATCAATATATTCACATCCACGTTCCCACTCCGAGGAGGAGGATATAAAATTACAAATCAAAACAACATGATACAACTATATCCTGTAGCCAACGGAAACAAATATAGCGGTACCATTACAATGACAATACAACCGGGCATTTATCCCAACTACACTTCACTAGGAAACGCCATTCAAAATGCATTTCATGTCTATAATGGAAGTTACAATGAAACTAGTTTGGATATGACACTTACAACATTGACCTTGACGCAATCCAATACAAACATTAATGCAACATTGACCATTGTCATGAACAATATATTGACAGAAAATGATTACGATGTAACCTTTGTAGATCCATCCAATACAACGGGTATATGGACATCATCCACGAATACATGGTGCACAAATCTATTTATACCCCAAGCAACATTTACACTAAGTCAATATGCTATATCCAACCAAACCTATTCAGTCATAACGGGTACACAAAGCATTCAAAGCAATTCCATTACCATAACAAATACAAACAATAGTTTTCAGTTCCAAGCATTACAGCGTGCGGATGGTTTATATACAAAAACATTAGCGAATGATGTAACAATTACAATACCCAATGGCCAATACACCAAAGAACGATTATTTACAACTATAAACAGCCTGTTTGCCGCAAACCCGCTGACAAAAAATACCACGATTTCGTCCTATACCGATCCAACAACGGGATTTATATATAGTCAAATCCGCGCAAGTATAAACAAGGTATATACAGCGCAAGATTACAGAATCGTCTTTTATGATCCTTATAGTTTTGTGAAATGCAATGTAGGTGTAAAAGGAAAATCGAGTATCCGAAATGCAACATGGGATACCACATTGGGTTGGATTTTAGGATTTCATTCCAATACGGAATATTCTTTATCCAGTGCGGATCAAGCCAGTTTTCAAGCATTAAATGGTTCAACAAACCCAAATAATTATCAGATTGATTCAAAGATGAATATTGTGCAACTATCAGGAGATACGGTATTGAATTTGAATCTGTATAATTATTTATTAATTGTATTGGATGATTATGTGCAAAATCATTTGAATGATGGTTTAGTGACGATTACTACAAAACAAACCAGTATTCCATTGCCATCATATGCCAACCGAACAACGTATCAATGCGACCCAGTTACTGGAACACTGGTGGCAGGTGGGACAACAACCACTTATTTTGATAAAAACAATCAAAGGCTAACTCAAAATCAAGTATATGCAGCAAACGAGATTTTAACTTCACAAAAAAATCAGGCAAAAAGTTACTCATCCGGTCCCTATGTGCAAGATATTTTTGCCTATGTACCCATCAAATCGAGTGGATTAAATGTAGGACAATCCTATGTAGATTTTAGTGGATCTCTCAGTCAACAAACACGCAGCTATTTCGGTCCCGTCAATGTTCACCGTTTTTCAGTACAATTGGTGACAGATCGCGGTGATGTATTGGATTTAAATGGTGCAGATTGGCAATTTTCTCTCACATGTGAGCAATTGTACAACCCCACAAAATAGAATCTGCAGATATCCTATAACTCATGTCTCAAAGCGATCATATACGATACAAACGACTCCAAACAGAAATACAGGGGAAACACATAGCGCCCATCCTCACGTCGCAAGATTATACAAATTATAAACAGTTTTCCTATGAAAATACAATCATCAACACCAAACCCATGTTCCATCAATTGACGCCGTCGGGTGAAACCATTGTATTTGATATGGAACGCAAAACGTACCTAACAACCGACTGTTCTTTCAGTTATCCCATTTGTCAAAAGTGCAATCAACGCGCTAATCGTGTATTAAATAAAAATGTGACAACCTATAGTGGAGCACCAATCCTATATCCATCAACAATCTTCAATAAAACGGATACAAAGAATGATTATTTGAATATTTGCGCATGTAGACTATAAACACAAAAGAAGATTCTTTATAAAGAAAAATAAACCCTGCACTATTATATATAAGCATATACAATAATGTCATATGCCGGATATTTAGATCGCGTCCGCGCTAGAAGTTATGCAAGCGCCAGCGGATTATGTATTCAAAATGCCGGCAGTGGAAATGGTCAGACCGGACCCACTGGTGCACAAGGTCCAGCCGGTTCGATTACCGGTCGTGGAACCGGATCGGCAGGTCCGCAAGGTTCGACGGGTAAAACGGGTCCAACTGGTTCATTCGGTGGATTAGTATATAGTTCTATTGTGCCAGCGACCGCATCCACTTTAGATATCGGTTCATTGACACAGCCGTTTCGAAGTGGTTACTTTGATGGTGGTATATTTGGTGGTTTAGAAGTATCAGGAAATGCCATTCTTCCGATTTATGATAATTCGGCAACCCACCAGCAAATTAATTTGGGATGTACAGGACAACGTTTCGGATCAGTGTATGCACACTCGCTAGTGATTGATCCGAATACCATTTACATCGTGGATGCGCAGGGAAATTCCATGTCCATGTCGTTTAATACAGCAACTGGTGGTTCAACCAATTCATTCACAGATGCATCGGGAAATAAAGCACAAACCTCGGCCGTCCATACATCGCAAGCAAATCCAGGCCAGGTCGATTCATCCATTTTGCCGTTTACTACGTTGCAACTCATCAGCACATTTGATCCTACGTTCCAGTCGATCGATACCGTTGTTACAAACCAGTTTTCAACAATACCGACATCGACCGCATCATCGGCGATTGCATCCTATTTGGGCGGTGGATATTTGATTGTGGTAAACAATGGCCAGGTGACGATTGCAAGCAACGATACTTTATCCATCTTTGATGCCAATACAAACCAAACGTACACAGTAAAAAATCAGTTGGATGCATCTGCAACCAGTATCTCCGTATCAAACGGCGATATTTTAGTTTGTCGCGTGGTCCAAACGGGTGGAAATTCCAGCAATACATTTACCGTGACATGGTTCAAGGTAGCATTTAACATGGTGAGAGGCGGTCTTGTCTATACCCAAAATATTGCAGATGGTGCGGTTACAACTGCAAAAATTGCAAACAAGACAATCACCAATGCGCAAATTGCAGACGGAGCTGTGACAAATATAAAAATAGCAGACGGAACCATTTCCGGCGATAAAATTGCCATGGGTGCGATTACTTCTGCAAATTTAGCGCCCAATACGATTACGTCTCAAAACATTCTACCTGGCAGCATTACGGGAGACAAGATTGCGAATCAAACGTTGACTGCTGCAAATTTCCAAACAGGAATCATTACGAATTCGCTCATTGCACCTGGTTCAATCACGGGAGACAAATTGGCTGATCAGGCTATTACCGCTAGCAAAGTAGCACCCGCTTCCGTTTCGCTCAATAAACTAAGTACGTCTTTACAGACCATTATTGGTAATATCCAACCAGGTTCGCAAGGTATTACCGGCCCACAAGGACCTGCTGGTTCAAGAGGAAATGATGGAGCGCTGGGTTCACATGGAGATACGGGACCTCAGGGATACACTGGAGCGCCAGGAGTAGGAGGTATCACGGGTCCAACGGGGTCGACCGGATATACTGGTCCAACAGGTCAAGTGGGTCCAACTGGTTTAACTGGTCCAACGGGTCCAGCTGGTACTGGTAGTGTAGGATATACGGGAGCAACGGGTCCAGCTGGTATAACAGGTACAAATGGGTATACTGGGTTTACAGGCCCAACTGGTCAAGCTGGTTATGTCGGATCGGATGGTAAAACTGGTTCCACTGGTCAAACTGGTCCAATCGGTCAAACTGGTCCAACTGGTGCAACTGGTCAAACCGGTGCAACAGGACAAACTGGTGCAACTGGCCAAACTGGTGCAATGGGCTCCACTGGTTCAACCGGACAAATAGGCCAAACTGGCTCAACTGGCTCAACTGGCCAAACTGGCCAAACTGGTTCAACAGGATCAACTGGATCAACCGGCTCAACCGGTGCAACTGGACAAACTGGTGCAACTGGACAAACTGGTGCAATGGGCTTCACCGGCCAAACGGGTGCAACTGGACAAACTGGTGCAACTGGACAAACTGGTGCAACTGGACAAACTGGTGCAACTGGACAAACTGGACAAACTGGTGCAACTGGCCAAACGGGCCAAACTGGCCAAACGGGTGCAACTGGACAAACTGGTCAAACGGGCCAAACTGGCCAAACGGGTCAAACCGGCCAAACGGGTGCAACTGGACAAACTGGTGCAATGGGACAAACTGGTGCAATGGGACAAACCGGTGCAACGGGCCAAACCGGCTCCACAGGACAAAATGGTGCAACAGGACAAACCGGTGCAACTGGACAAACCGGTGCAACCGGCCAAACTGGTTCCACAGGATCAACCGGTTCCACAGGATCAACCGGTTCCACAGGATCAACCGGTTCCACAGGATCAACCGGTTCCACAGGATCAACCGGTCAAACTGGCCAAACGGGTCAAACTGGCCAAACGGGTCAAACTGGCTCAACTGGTCAAACTGGCTCAACTGGATCAACTGGTTCAACGGGTCAAACCGGTCAAACGGGTTCAACAGGATCAACTGGATCAACCGGCTCAACCGGTGCAACCGGCCAAACTGGCGCAACAGGTCAAACTGGCTCAACAGGATCAACCGGCTCAACGGGTTCCACCGGCTCAACAGGATCAACAGGATCAACAGGATCAACCGGCTCAACCGGGTCAACGGGTTCCACAGGTTCTACCGGATCGACCGGCTCAACGGGATCAACAGGATCAACAGGATCAACCGGATCAACCGGCTCGATAGGCTCAACTGGCTCAACCGGGTCAACGGGTTCTACCGGATCAACAGGTTCCACAGGATCAACGGGTTCCACAGGATCAACGGGTTCCACTGGCTCCACCGGATCAACGGGTTCCACCGGCTCCACAGGATCAACAGGTGCAACAGGTGCAACAGGAACAACGGGTGCAACTGGAGCAATCGGAGCACAAGGTGCAAGAGGTATAACCGGTGTCACAGGACCCATGGGACCAACAGGTGCAACCGGTGCTCAAGGCCCAATTGGTCCAGCCGGAACTGGAGGTTCTCAGGGAGATACAGGTATGACAGGACCTACCGGTTTTACAGGCTATACTGGTGCAACTGGTCAAACAGGTGCCACAGGTGCCACAGGTGCCACAGGTGCCACTGGTTCGACCGGCTCCACTGGGTCAACCGGCTCCACTGGGTCAACCGGCTCCACTGGGTCAACCGGCTCCACTGGATCAACCGGCTCCACTGGATCAACCGGCTCCACTGGTTCGACCGGTTCGACTGGCTCCACTGGTTCGACCGGCTCCACGGGCTCAACCGGCTCCACTGGTTTCACTGGCTCAACAGGTTCGACCGGCTCAACAGGATCAACCGGTCAAACCGGCTCAACTGGGTCAACCGGTCAAACAGGCTCAACTGGGTCAACCGGCTCAACTGGGTCAACCGGTTCGACTGGCTCAACAGGGTCAACCGGCTCAACTGGGTCAACCGGTTCGACTGGCTCAACAGGGTCGACCGGCTCAACGGGTTCCACAGGATCAACGGGTTCCACAGGATCAACTGGCTCAACTGGCTCCACTGGCCAAACCGGTGCAACGGGTTCCACAGGATCAACTGGCTCAACCGGCTCCACTGGCCAAACCGGTGCAACAGGTTCAACTGGTCAAACAGGATCAACTGGTTCAACTGGTGCAACTGGTCCTGGCACAACCGGTGCAACTGGCTCAACCGGCTCCACTGGCTCAACAGGCTCCACAGGTTCAACTGGTCAAACAGGTGCAACAGGTTTAACAGGTGCAACCGGTGCAACAGGCGCAACTGGTTTACAAGGACCGACTGGATTTAATGGGACTGCTGGAGTACAGGGACCAACCGGTGCAACTGGTGCAACTGGGTCAATGGGTCAAACAGGTGCAACAGGATCAACCGGTTCAACCGGCTCCACGGGTTCAACCGGATCAACGGGTTCCACGGGATCAACTGGCTCAATTGGCACAACTGGTGCAACTGGGTCAACCGGTTCAACCGGCTCCACGGGCCAAACAGGTTCAACTGGCTCAACTGGCTCAACTGGATCAATTGGATCAACCGGTTCAACGGGCTCAACGGGTGCAACAGGTTCTACCGGATCAACGGGATCAACCGGTGCAACAGGTTCTACCGGATCAACGGGATCAACAGGATCAACCGGCTCCACAGGATCAACGGGTGCAACAGGACCAGGTATAACAGGCCAAACCGGCTCAACAGGTTCAACCGGACAAACGGGTGCAACGGGTGCAACTGGCTCAACCGGAGCCACTGGTCCACCAGGCTCATCAACAACCGGTGCAACGGGTTCAACCGGATCCACGGGGTCAACTGGCCAAACTGGTCAAACCGGTCAAACGGGCTCCACTGGACAAACTGGCTCCACTGGTCCAACGGGCCAAGTCGGTCCAGCTGGCCAGGCCGGCTCACAGGGCGTAGCCGGTCAGAATGCTTCATTTACCTATTCCGGATTGAATGTACCTACGCCCACCTTTGATGTGACGGATCGCCTGACGACCACAAATACAGTATTTACAAAAACAGCGACATCTCAAGCCATTCTAAGCGACAAATATAAAAACTATTATGCGCAAAACAATGGATACAATACCAATTCGACAGTATATACGTTTGGCGTCAATCCACAAATGCGATGGGTAGCGGGTGGACAAGGAACCAATACATTGGCCTTTAGTAATGATGGAATCAAATGGATCCCTCAAGGTGCATCTATCTTTACTACGGCATGTTTCGATGTCGCATGGAATGGATATATTTGGGTAGCAGTAGGATCGGGGACCAACACGGTAGCCTATAGTTTTGACGGAATCAACTGGACCGGTCTACTCCTCACCGTTTTCTCTACTCAGGGCACACGTGTCCTATGGAACAATAAGATGTTTGTCGCGGTCGGATCAGGAACAAACTCCATTGCATATAGTTATGATGGTATCAACTGGACAGGGCTCGGTACCACTGTTTTCACAACTGGTAATGCAATTGGATGGAATGGACAGACTTGGATGGCCGGTGGCACAACGACCAATAGTACTGCCATTAGTACGGATGGTGTCACTTGGACTGGTCAAGGAACAGCCACCTTTACAGCCTCGTGCAATGCAGTATTGTGGACAGGTGCAGTTTGGCTAGCAGGCGGTCAATCGGGCACAACAGGTGTCCTATATTATAGTTACAACAATGGTTCCGCATGGACCCGAGTGTCTAACTTCCCCATCAAGACCATCGTTCAGGGTTTGGCCACAAATCGCACACGTGTCGTAGCCTATGGCGCAGATACATCAGGCAATTCGCTAGCCTATAGTACGGACATTTATGGCACATCATGGTCATCGGTCTCTTCTGTATTGAATAACTCATCCGCATCGAATGTCGGAAATGTGAAATGGAATCTCAATAAATTTGTCGCCTTTGGACAAGATACCACAAACCGTATTGCTTATAGTTATGACGGCGTCACGTGGACAACAGCGCCAACAAGTACATCCGTCTTTACGACGCAGGCATGTGGAGGTGATTGCGCAACGACCCAGCCCCATACCATTACATTCCCTTCCAATACAGTCATCGCAGGTAACCTAGTATCGCGCGATAATGGCAACTCGTGGTCGACCATAAGCAACATTCCTGCATCAACTACGGCAGCATGGAATGGAACACAGTATATTTTTGGCAATGCGTCGGGAAATATTACGGTCGTTGGCCAGGACCTTTCGGATGCCACAACGATTGCCGAATTCTCCGACACATCCGGAATCAACGTTATCAAATGGAATGGATCGCAATGGTTACTCGGCGGAACATCCACAACATCAAAACAACTCCAAATGAGCTATGATGGTATCAATTGGCAGACGACTGGATCCAACATTTTTGATACAGCAGGATCATGCTATGGCATTACATGGAATGGTTCCTTGTGGGTAGCGTCGGGTCAAAAAGTGGGTGGAAACGTTCTTGCATACAGTTACGATGGAAAAACCTGGTCTCAAACGGCCGCTTCCTCACCAGCTGGTGGCGGACCGGTCGAATGGAATGGAAGCTATTTCTTGGCAGGTGGACCTGCCTCTTCCGGAAATGCCACCATGTTGAGTCAGAGTTCCAATGGTATTAATTGGTCAACACCAAGATCGATTGGCACATGTGGTCCCGCGCAATCCATCGTATGGAACGGTCAAGTATGGGCCGTTGTCACTCAACCAGTAGATACTGTAAACAATCCGAATAATATACTAGTTAGTTTTGACGGTACAACATGGACACCTACGGGTGGATCAACAAGCACTGCTCTCGGCGCAGAATGGAATGGTCTAACCTTTGTCGTGAATCAAAATTCGACAAGCATTCTTTATTCATATAATGGAACCACCTGGTCAACCTCGACAGTTTCCGCTCAAAATGGAAATGCAGTGGTTTGGTCAAAACCACACATTGGAACCATGAATATCCAACAGCCAACCATTGTAGGCGGTACGAGTTCATACAATACCATGGCCTATAGCAAAGACGGTATTCAATTTACATCTCTTGGAAATAGTCTATTTACTACTGGATGTAATGCTGTGGCGTGGAATGGAAATCTATGGGTTGCTGTAGGAGAAGGTTCAACAAATACACTCGCATGGAGTTATGATGGTCTAGTGTGGACGGGTTTGGGAACAACCACATTTACACAAGGCGCCTTCTCTGTTGTATGGAATGGAACAGTATGGCTAGCCCTAGGAAGCGGTGGAAATACAATGGCAACGAGTACAGATGGTAAAACGTGGACAGGTTTGGGTACACCGGTATTTGACGCAAGTGGATTATCTGCTGACTGGAATGGAACTGCATGGGTAGCAGGTGGAGACAGTACTGTTTATGCAAATACAATTGCTTATTCGACGAATGCAAATGCATCGAGTTGGACCGGTCTTGGAAGCACCTATTTACCAAACAGTTGCAGTGCTGTCAGATGGATGAATAATAAATGGGTCATTGGTGGAGAACTCGGTACGGGAACCAGCGTTCTATGGTATAGCACTAATTTGTCAGGATCGAACGGATGGACCGCATCCCCCTCATCGACTGTATTTGGATTCTCTGCAAATTCCATCTTTTGGAATGGAACAATTGCAGTGGCAGTAGGCACATGTACCACAAATACCATTGCAACTAGTACTGATGGTATTACATGGACGGGTCGTGGAAATGGCATCTTCAGTGGTTCCGGATTCGATGTAACATGGAATACAAAACGATGGGTAGCCGCGGGTACGGGTGGCAATACATTGGCTTATAGTGTCAATGGTACAACATGGTACGGGGCTCCAAACAGTGGCAATTTATTTACACAAGCCAATGGTTTGGGAACCAATTCGCGTATAGGCGCGACGGTGGTACCGAGCGCGATTGTAATGAATACAAATGACCGTTTGGTCGTGACTGGGCCGAGATATTATGACGATTCGCTCATGAGCGATACGGCCATTTCGATAAACTTGAACTTGCCTCAATAAACCACAATAATCTAGAGGACTATATACCACTATAGATATAGATATAGTAGAATAAACATGATGTTCATTACAAAGAATCATGTTTATTTCCCAATAGTATGCACTACACACTATTTCTCGCCTTCCAAAACAGCCACCCGTTTCTTCAATTCTTGGATTTCGCGAATTAAAATGCCAATTAAACCAGTGTAATTAATAGACTGATAATGTTCCGCATCTTTATCGCCCGTGACCAAGAAAGGATAAATCTCTTGCAATTCGTGTGCAATGAGACCGACATCTTGACGCTTCAATGATTTGTTGAAATATTCCACGGGTCTCAGATTGTCCACTACATAAGTTCCATTTAATGAGACCACATTATCCTTGATACGATAATCAGAGGATGCATTATAGGATGTGGCATTGACAGTGCCACTGACGTCCAAATTATAACCCGTGATGGTATCTTTACCAATCATAACATTTGCACTCGTTGAATTTTTCTGTGCTACAATGATATTTCCATAGGTTTGTAGACCAATATCACCAGTAGACCCCGTAAGACTTCCTCTTATCAAAAATGGATTTCCTCCTCCACTATCGAGATATGCATAATTCGAATCCACTCGTAAATATAAATGATCATTTACGCCGCTGGCGAATGGATAACTTGAGGAATACGTTACAAATCCGTTTCCTTTTACTATCGAAGTGTTCATATTTTTATTTATAAATAGATTCCCATTCAATGACGCATCCCTCGTCACAATCAAGTTGCCATTCACTGTCGAATTTCCATACGTCCACAGATTCCCATTCAATGATGCATCCCTCGTCACAATCAAGTTCCCATTCACCGTCGAATTTCCATACGTCCACAGATTCCCGTTCAAAGATGCATCCCTCGTCACAATCAAGTTGCCATTCACCGTCGAATTTCCATACGTCCACAGATTCCCATTCAATGATGCATCCCTCGTCACAATCAAGTTGCCATTCACCGTCGAATTTCCATAGGTCCACAGATTCCCATTCAAAGACGCATCTCTCACCACAATCAAGTTTCCATTCACTGTCGAATTTCCATAGGTCCACAGATTCCCATTCAAAGACGCATCTCTCACCACAATCAAGTTGCCATTCACCGTCGAATTTCCATACGTCCACAGATTCCCATTCAATGATGCATCCCTCGTCACAATCAAGTTCCCATTCACCGTCGAATTTCCATACGTCCACAGATTCCCATTCAAAGACGCATCCCTCGTCACAATCAAGTTCCCCGAAACCGTCGAATTTCCATACGTCCACAGATTCCCGTTCAAAGATGCATCCCTCGTCACAATCAAGTTCCCATTCACCGTTGAATTTCCATACGTCCACAGATTCCCGTTCAAAGAAGCATCCAATGCAACATATAAATGACTATTCATCGATGCATCACCATTCAAATGCAAATTTCCATAGACGCGCGCATTTCCACCGACTTTTAGATGTCGATTTAACGATGCATCATATCCACCATATATATTTCCACTTACATAAGTGTTACCACTAACAGATGCTCCACCGTATACTAACAATGCTCCTGTCCCCCAGTCCGTAGCAGGTGTACCATACTGCGGATAATTACCGGAACTGTATGCGCCTTGTCCAATCGAAATATTTCCATAAAAGTAAGAAGTTCTACCTCCAACATACAATTGTTTGGCAATCGATGCCCCGCCCTGGGTCACTTGCAATGCACCTGTACTTAATCCAGTAGCCTCTGAATTGTTCTCCAATGTAACGATTCCACTCACATCAACCGTGCCTTTTATACCAACTGTATTTGTAAATAAAAAGGGACTAGCGATGGTTTGCAAATCTTGTTTTTCACATGACGAATTTACTACAATATTACTTATATCTATCACCGTACCCGCTTCTACAACAAAATCGCAATCAATTTCAGAGGCTTTTGCTCTACGAAAAACAACCAGGCCGTTTGTAATATTTGTGTCTGTGGTTTTCAAGTGATTCACATCGATTTTGACTCGATTCGAGTTGGCCAAGGTAGGTTTCATTACAAACCCATCAAAATCATCAGATATAGTCAAATAACCATTATCATGACCGGACCTGACATCATCCACAATAAATCCGGCACCCGCACTACTAGGGTATTCACTACTAGAAAGAGCAGTTCCTGATATAGAATTCAATGTAAGAATCTTATTATTGATTGTCATATTGCTGATTGTGACTTGTTGCGCCTGTCCGCCAATAATAATATAATCATTTTCCCCACCGATACGAACCGTATTCGAAATGACTCCATGTCCAATTGCTGCCTCTGATGCGCCGTATAAATTGTTGTTATCCGGATTCCCTATATTAATCGTTTTTGATTGAACGCTAGTACCAATATTCAAGACTGTATCCAATGGACGTGCGTCAACATGTGAAGCATAAACAGAACCATTTACTGTTTCGTCACCGTCAACTACGACATCATCTTGTATCCAAATACCACCGCTAATGGCTACATTTCCACAGACATCCAACACACCATTGTTGGCATGATTTAACAAATTGGGAAGATAACAATAAAACAATTTGGCCATCTTATTCACGGAATCCCAAGATGTGAATAAAAACGAATTATCATCTGACATCGCGACGGATGTCAATGGATACTGGTACAATATTGCACCATTTCCGGATGTATTCAAGATGCTTTGAGGTATAGTACTCCATGTTTGTGAACCATCATTCGTATAGTAAAGAATTGATTTTTTTGTTATAGTATCATATCCGACGGCAATCGCGTTATTTTCATCTTTGATAGAGACACCTGTAAACAAATACGAGCTTGGAAAAGTATGTTGCTTACCAAGAACAACGATATGATTACTTATCGTAGTAATTATTCCAGGACCCACTGCTAACACAAAATCAGTGAACCTAGTCACATTGCCAGGTAATGCGTAACTATAAACATCGATTGAACTGTATGTATAACCACTTGTACCAAGTATGAGAGAATTAGAAAAAAACGAATATACACCACCTTCTCCTGCAATAAGCAATCCATCATTCAGATTCCATGATTGACCCATTGCATAAATATGTGCAAGTGTATTTGTCATGAGAGCGGGATATGGTGCAATCGTGTAGTCTTGTCCACTAGAGAATACAGATGCCATGTTTATATCAAAATACAATACTTCGACACTCACTGATCCATTTACAACGGTCGAATTATAGGATATAAATACGCGTTGCATGTCAGGTTGTCCACCATGATCTATCACTGTAACAGCCGTAGCCGTGACGCGCGAATTGAAATCACTTGTCAATCCACCAATCAATTTATGCCATGATGCTCCTGAATTGCCTGTATAAAATACATATCCACTATCACCAACAATAATGGCATGACTTGCATCATATGCAAATGCTGCCAAAAAGGAAACCGATGTATAATTTAATTCAGGATCTACAATGGGTGATTCAGACCAAGTTTGCCCACCATCCCGTGTCACCAAGACAAAATGACTGTAGGTAACACCATTTGCACTAGCACCAAGAGAGGTTCCGACAGCAACACCAAACATGTCTGAAAAACTCGTCGCCAAAATTTTAAAGGGTGAGTGAAATACATCGCTCACTTCGCCATTTACAATCCGAATAGGACCATTTATATCCATCATGTATTCATCATAAAGAGGCGCATGTGTATTGATGCCAATAGTGGATCGCAATTTTGCCGTATTTGTACCCGATACTATATTTTGTGTAGGCGAATACGTCCCCACACCATTCGTCAAACCCAGGGTTAGAAACGAACGGCTAGGATCTCCTGGAAATGCACCGGCACCGATCGACCCTCCAGTCACAAGACCATCTTCACCTAATCCAGCTGTTCCATTGACGGGATATCCTATATTGATAAATGTGCTAGCAGTTGGATCGACTGTGGACACCGTAATGGTATTTCCGCTTATAATCGCGGGATTTTCATAGACATTGTATAAATACGGCTCTGAATCCACAATCGTATTGTATAATGACAAATGCGACATGATGCGCGTATCGCGATCTGTATCGATTTCCAAGACACCGCCCAACCGGTATTGGATGCGTGCATCATACCCACCAGCTGGATTCCCAAGAGGATCAAACATGGGTTGATCATTATAAATTTTCAGCGTAGTCGATTGATCCGTCGACGTAATATTCATACCGCGATGATTGACATTTTGCGCCAAGATATTTGTATTGATACCGCTCGTTGTATAGATTTTGATGGTTTCGGGCCGATCACCCACTATATCCATTGTACTCGACGGTGTAGATGTATTGAAACCTAAACCATTTACCGTTCCGTATAAATAGGGTACATCCCCATCATTCCCCATATATAAAAACCCGGATATGGCCTGGTTGTTTAAGACAATTTGATCTTTCAAATAAATTTTATTGACATAGATAGAGTCTTTTACAGAAAGATTTCCAAGAATATTCATTTCTTGATTCGCCGTTATATTTCCATGAACCAATACATTGGTCAATATATTGGCATTTCCATACAATTTCAAATCTTCACCCATATTTACCATCCCTGATATATCAAGCAACCCTAGGTATGATTGTCTTAAAGAAAATGTATCAGCAACCAACCCGCGAACATTCAAATTCGTTAGTTTTTCGGTTTGATGTGTACCACCGAATTTTTTCCAAGACATGATAATACAATTAGTGCGCATATTTTTTTGCGAAGGAAAGCGTATTTCCAATAATCTTGGAAAAGAACGTAAAACAAAATGAATAATAACTATATATCATGTCATGTTTGTACATTCAGTGCCCCCATTGCGATCGAACCATTGAAATCATTGAACTAAATTGCTGTATTTTCAGATGTGGTGTTTATCGCCATGATATGAATCAACAAATACATCCCCATCTTGGAAAAGAGGCATGTGAAGACTTGGTGCGCCAAGAAACCATTTATGGTTGTGGAAAACCATTTCAAATCATTGTGGAACCAAACAATGATGCGAAAACAAAGGACTTGAGCTCTCTTCAAGACAAAATTACCGTCGTCGTGTGCGGTTATGATTCATAGATGTGCGAGCATTTACAATATGCCTTTTTTTATCCAGTTTGTTTTGTTTTTTTTGGATGAAATCCTGGATATCGGGCATTTCCTCAAGCATTTGTCGAACCATGTCTTGGTAAAAGGGGCGAAATTCTTTGATGCGTTTGCGCATATCCACTGGCGTCATCCATGCAATTTCTATCTTTTCAAAGAGACACGTTTTTTTCAATAGTTGATGGTCCATACGATCCCATAAGAACCGGTGATTTTCATTATAATATCTTGGTAAATTGGGATCGTATTCCGCACAATATATATGAATATGATACGTTCCGATTGTCATTTTATAGACACCGCCGCGTTTACGAATCATTTTTTCCAAGAGGTTGCCATCTCCTAAAAATCCCGTCAGTTCTTCTCCACCTTCACGCAAGGCAGTTTGGTAGGGGGTTTCATTTCCTTCTACACCCCCGCCAAAATCAGAAAATCCTTTTGCCGAGGTTTCGAGAGGATTTTCTTTCCCAAATAAAAAATAGAGTTCACCATTGTGCCAGGCAACGGGCAAAATACTCCCAGCGACCATTTTACTATACAATGATACTATATAATATATCTATCGTAAACAATCATATTATTTGGCTATTTTGATGACTTTGACAGAGGAAGAGGAAGTATTTGTCGTATTGACATATTTGGCAAATACATTATCATTCTCCTCTTCACTCGTACTCGTGACAATGAAAGGCTCGGCTACATTCTCCATTGTCACTGCAGCAGCAGGAGCAGCCTCGATCGATCGATAAAATTCGCGTACCACTGGATTTGCCCGAATTTTATTGGCATGAAGGGCCGACAAATACAACCCATCCAGCGTCTGCAATCGCGACAATGCAACATAGGTTTGTCCATACTCAAAGACGGAACCGCCGACGTCGACTTCGGCCATGGCCAGGGTCGCTCCCTGGCTCTTGTGAATCGTCAGAGCCCAAGCAAGACACAAAGGTATTTGCCCAATAGCCAATGTAGGATACTCTTCTGACTGCCAATAGTGTGGATGGATGAGTTTTACCAAGCCATTGGTAAATTTGACCAGGGGCAACGTGACCGACTTTTCGTCCGCCGTCACCGTTTTCATATCGACAACCACCCCTTGAGACCCGTTGCAAATACCCTGTTCCATATCCAAATTCACCATGCACATGACAACTGCGCCCTTTTTCAAAGACAGTGTCTGAGAACATGGGCTATTTGTCAAGAGCGCCTGCAATTCATACTCGCGTTCTTGTGCGGTCGCCGTTTCGCATTTGCGCAAAGCCTCGACGGAAATCGATTTTCCTGATTCGATATAGGTCAAACAATCCATTTTTCTCTCATACATATAGGTAGTTTCTTTCTCCTTGATCTTGGTAAACGTTTGGGTATTGACAAAATCAGCCTTGGCTCTGATAGGAAACAATTTCGTCGGCACAATCCCTCCATGCGCTTCGACATCATATTCACGCTTGATATGTTGGTGCAAAATCGCCTTGTTTTCTTCGGACAATTCGCCCTCGCGGATTTGCAAGAGAATTTCGCGATACTTGGGATCCAGCTGGCGAAACATGGTCGTCAATTGCACATGTCGGTTCATCGGAAAGACGCGTTGCCAAAGCGGCGATTCAAAACAGAATCGCTCCGTATCCGGTTCTTCGGGTGATCCAACCGGCGGCAACTGATAAAAGTCGCCCGTAAATACGACCTGTATTCCACCAAATACGATGGATGATTTTCGCACGACACGTGCAATTTCTTCGATAATTTCAAAGATTTTCAAAGACATCATGCTGACTTCGTCCACAATGAGGATTTTCACACGGCGCCACTCTTTGCAAACGCGTTTGTTCTTAATCACATTTGCAACCACTTCTTCTTTGCCCCCCCTTGCCAATTTAATACCGCTCCATGAATGGAGAGTTCGCGCACCGCATTGGAGCAAGAGTGACGCACATCCCGTCATGGCACAGACTTGGTGCGATCGATCCGTTTCTTTTGCCACGCGCACAAATTCACGAATAAGGCGCGTTTTTCCTGTTCCCCCCGGTCCTGTAACAAATACATTGTGACCGCTTTGAAACACAGAGAGTGCGCGTTCTTGATCAGGAGATAGCGTAGTCTTGTCATTCATCCTTTGATTTTATATAGGTATATAGTAGTGTACAGTAGAATAATTCATCCTCACCTGCCCCTTTCTTTAGATCAATTTTACAACAACAACCAAAGCACACACATGCCGACCAAACAAAACAAAAAGTATCCCGTAAAATACTTGCCCAAACGATTTACCCAAAAAGAAAAACAAATGCAAACGAGCGAATTGCGCAAATCCCAAAGATTGTACCAAAAAAATCAGTATCATACAAGACGTACCATAAAATCATATATTTCCAAGCCGTCGCCACACGTCCAACGAGCCAAGCGACTTTATCGTGTTGACAAGATTGGTTCCACAGATGAATTAGCCAATGCAACTGGATGTACCAAAGAAGCTCTCCACCAAATCATCGCAAAAGGTGAAGGAGCCTATTTCTCATCGGGCTCGAGACCGAATCAAACGGCCCAATCATGGGGTATTGCGCGATTAGCGAGCGCCATCACCTCGGGAAAAGCCGCTGCGGTAGATTACAACATCTTGGAAAAGGGATGTAATCCGAGAGGGGTGGCCATAAAAATGGCCCGAAAAGCGAAGAAAAAGTATGGGTATGGCCATAGACGGGTTCCCAAGACAGCCTAGACTATAATAACAAAGGTTTTACTCTCTCTTCTTGACTCCAATGCGCCTTTCTTTGATAAAGAACGTCCCAACCAGGATATTTAAAGGTGAAAAATCGCCCATAATCCTTTCCATAAATACGAAATGACATGGCAGTTTCAAAACACGTCATAGTGGTATCTGTATGTTGATGAATAGAAGAATGAATCAGTGCAGGAACGCCGACAAAAGAGGCATGAACTTGTCGAATGGCTTCAGTAAACACCGTTGGCCCAGTCATTTTATGAATATCATTGGGATAACGGTTTTTCTGAATATTATCCACAATCAAATCAATTGTCTTTTTCAACATAGGATGGCCTTTTTCAAAGATGAGCGCCCACTGTACATACATTTCAGGATTTCCTTCCACTGTTACAATGGCACGATCTGTATCGCGAATCAGCTCGTCCAGGGGTGCATCCACGCTCGAATCCATGTCCAAATAGACGCCGCCGTAGTGATATAATACAAGATAGCGCCAAAAATCGACTTTGGCTACAATAATATTCAAACGATCATAACAATGTGAAATGACACCTGGAAAAAAAGTGTGAACAAACTCGTCCATATCTTCATCAGTAAAGAGCGTATACGTGTAGTCAGGGTTCATCCGCTTCATTGTATCGTTTTTTTCTTGAACCAACGGTGGAAGAATGCGCGTGTACCATGATTGGAAAATATTCTTGGGAATCATTCGTCTGATAAAGATAGACAATCATATTTCCAAGATTTTATATACCTTTTCTTTGAATAATAACCAATTACTCAAAGAAACAACAAATCAAAAATACAGTTATTATTCACATGTAACCTCTAAACAAAACGAATAATCGAGACCATTGAGATCCACATTGCGACCCAATTCATCAATTAATTGCACATTGAGTCGAAGAAGATCGATTTTCCCCGTATAGTTGCGTCTATCAGATACCAAAAGACCATTATATTCATTCGCTACCAAGATTTTGCCAAATGGGAAAAAGGCAGCATCGATTGTGATACGCGCCAAGATATTTTTATTGATTCGCGAATTGAACAGTGGACAAACAAACGAGTTCTGATTTCCTTTACTATATTCGTCGACAACCAAATAGAGATATCTTGGACCGGACACGTTGATAAAGGCAACCGATGTGACTGCCGCTACTGCCGCAGAATAATTCAATGCAATACTTGTTTCTCTAAACCCCAATAGCCATCCCAATTTGGATTTGAAATGATATTTATCGAAATTACCGGAAGAGTCGGTATCGAAATAAATGGTTCCATTTCCCAAAGAACTCGTTGGTGTGAAAACCGCCTTGTTATTCACCACGGTAAATGTAAGAACGCTTGTTGATATCGAGGCAGCTGTCAGCAAGGAGCTAATTTCTGTTGCGAGCGTAGCGGTATCATTATATTGACCATCGGGCAAAGTAATAACGGTGGTTGTTCCACCCAAGACCATCGTAAATGTATTGTTTCCAAGAGCGGCGGAAATGTTATAAAAAGACATTGGTAGCTCGAGTGTAGAGACAAACATGGATGTAACGTCGGGAATGCGTTCGGGCAATGTAATGGCTACCGAGGCGGTGGACAACAAATTGTATTCATCGCTAAATCGGGTATCAATATTAATCTTCTTTTTCTTGGTTTCTTTGTGAACATTTGTCATGACCATATGATTTCCGTATTGTGAAACCGTGGGTTCCATGAACAATCCTTTGTTGTCAAAATATTGACTCATTTAGAGTATAATAGTATTTTTTACGCGAAAATATGAACACGACTGAAATCAATTTTAATATGTATATCTTTGTGCTCCAGGCGTATTCGTTATTACTGCAGACGAATCGAGTATGAATTGTCCAGGCGTATTCGTTATTACTGCAGACGAATCGAGTATGAATTGTCCAGGCGGTCCAGGTGGACCCACAGGACCAGGAGGTCCATTTGCGCCATTTGCGCCATTTGTGCCGTGTGGACCTGTATAACCAGTTGCACCGATTGACCCTGTAAAGCCGCGTGCACCAGCAGGACCAGCAGGACCAGCAGGACCACGAGGACCACGAGGACCAGTAGGACCACGAGGACCAAGGCCTTCTCTAAAGCCCTCTTTAGTATTCAAAAAGTGCCAAACAATACATCCAACAAAGAACAATAAAATACACAAAATGACGATATGTTTACGAAAGTAGTCTACAAGCATAGTTGTCCGCATCATTAATATAATATTCAGACAATAAAAATACAAAAAATTGATTGATATAGACAATATATCCGTCAAATTATTAAAAACGTCCATCTGCCATGTCAGAATCCAATCATCAATGCAATTATTGCAATCGTCGATTCAAACACCGCGATTTGCATACACAGCATCAAACGGCATGTGCTCTATTACATCAAGATCGTCAAACATTTGATCGGTCTGTCGATGCACACGAAATCGAAGATGCACTGCCTTCTGCACAAGAATTATTCAAGTTGGTTCAGCGTCTCATTTTGCAAAATACGCGGCTCAATGAGCGTGTCACAAAACTGGAATCCACCGTTCTTCGCCATCGCAAAAAAATGTTGCTAGAGTGGTTGAATCAATCGAGCAATCCCTCCCCCATCCATACATTTTCGGAATGGTCTTCCTTATTACCCATTTCCAATGACATTGTGGAACATGCGTGCAAATATGGACTCACGGAAGGAATCAAACTCTATATTAAGGATCTCATTGCCTTTTCTAAACAGGCCAATGTGGTCCTGCCCATCTGTTCCTTTGTGCAAAAACGCGGCCAACTCTATAGCTATGACCTCGATGAGCCATCAGGACTAGAGCTCTATTGGTCGCCAGTGAGTCAAGAGCGATTTAGTCGATGTGTCGACACCCTTTCGTGCAATTTTCTCAAGGCCTTTATCGGTTGGCAACGTCTTCGCGATTGGACCGTTTCTGAAGATACCAAACAAGAAAACGTCGAGAATATGCGAAATATCAATGATGTTGTCCACGAACAACGGCGAAAAACGGAGCTGAAAAAGTGGCTTTGTGAAGAGCTAGAACAACCCGCTATTTATGAGGTTGTATAAAATTGATTCAATAAATAATGATATTATATATATTATATCATAAATAGTTCCCCTTGCAACAATCATCAAACCATGTCGAGAAACACACCCCCCACTTATCTAGCCGTAAAGAACCCCCACCCGCGCGACCAATACATCACATTTGATGAAGGACCTCATGTCTATACAGTCCATGGAAAACAAGGATATACTTCCGTCACTACGTGGAACCATCATCATTTCGCCAAATTCGATGCCAATGGTATTATTACCAACATGTTGCGCGGAAAGAAAATGAAGGATCCTGCCTATAAATATTATGGAATGACACGCGAACAGATCTTGGCCGATTGGGATCAAAACCGCGACCAGGCTGCCGCCGCCGGTACAAATATGCACTACGATATCGAATGCTATTTCAATCAAGTTCCCACAACGAATAACAGCATCGAATTCCAGTTTTTCGAAAGGTTTGTCCGCGATTTTCCCGAGCTCACACCCTATAGAACAGAATGGTGTGTTTATTATGAAGAATACAAGCTGTCAGGCTCTATCGATATGCTTTTCGAGAATCCTGATGGCACCATACAGATTTATGATTGGAAGAGATGCAAAGAAATCGCATACGAAGACCCCTTTGGAAAAACGGCGATTACTCCGTGTATCCAACACATGCCCGATACCAACTTTTGGCACTATTCTCTCCAACTCAACCTATACAAGACCATTTTGGAAGAAAAGTATGGGAAGAAAGTCACCGGCTTGTATTTGGTGTGTTTGCATCCCGACAACGCATCGAGAACCTATGATCGCATCGAAGTGCCCGTTTTGGAAAACGAAATGCGCGAATTGCTTGCTGTACGAAAGCGCGAACTAGAAGGGAATTAATTGTGAGAAATCATGACAAAACTAGTATAAAAACAACGTACCTTTTATATATAATATTATCCGATCATTCAATGTATACTTTTTTATTTGCCGGAAAATCATGGAGATTGCCCGTGTCCATTCATCAAACCAGCACATTTTCAAAAACTATATTTTTTTCCCTATTTATAGTAACAACCCCCGTCCTCATCAGTTGGACAAACACACTGATTCGCAAGTGGTCAACTACAACAAAAAAAAGCAAACAAATTGCTGACAAGAAAACGCAACCCAGTGCACTTGAACTGTTTTTTTCGGTGAGAAAGGCCAAGTTTTTGCAATGTTTCGAACAAACAAAAGAGACGGCGAATGAAAATATCGATCCACTTTTTTATTATCGCAAAGAATATGATGTCGCAATGAAAATCAATAACCATCCCATTGAAACGGCTTGGAAACGGCGTATTATGATGGATACAACGCCGCGTGGAAATATTATCATGTATTATGATGCGTATAAACACGGATTTGCCTATTATGCCGACAGTACAATTCCTTACCTGTTTTTAAACGCTTCTGCCATGAAATACGTGGCCGTGTATAAATGCCGTGATTTCTTTTTGGACGAACAACATATGCCAAATCATATACCATCACCGATTTCTGCCATGATGGATGCAGAAGAAAAAGAAGAGATGCAAAAAAAACGCGTCTTGGCGAAAAAAGCCGGATTGGCTCAGGATATAAAAAGCGGCCCTTTTGCGAAACTGAAAAATTATCAGAACATTGCGAAACCCTCAATCATGATAGCACCATTATTGAAACCGCCTATGGAAAAGAAAACGTGGTATCAACGTCTCTTTCCAACAACATCAGTACCATCACTACCAGTACCCTTGTCCAAAGTTGACACCGGGATCTTGGCCAAAGAAAAAGAAGAACCTGCGTACCAACACAAAAATAAGTTTCTTTACATGGGTAAAATGGCCAATTTTTCTTTATTGCAAAAACGATCCATTGAGGCTACGGCACGTGATGAGACATCGATTCTGTTTGCAACAAAGAATGATCCATGGAGACAAACCAAGACATTTACTATTCCCGATCATCCGGATGATTCCGATAATACCATTGCAGCAACGGGTACATCAAGTTGGAAAGAATTCAAGAAACGTAAGCAAACAATGGCCTAGGTCTAGTCAACTTGTCTACACACCTTTTTGTGATGCGGTGGTTTTGCACCATTGAATAAATCCGTTGCTTTTTTCGAGGTCGAATGATGTTTCTAAATGGGAGCGCGCAATTTCATACCCTTTTCGTTCTTTTGGTGAAAGTGTCGCTACATAGTCTTTCATTTTTTTCTCCATCGAAGCATGTGCTTGCGCTTGTGCATGTGCTTGCACGGTCTCAGTTGAAGTCACTATAAGAGGATCCATCTTTTCGCAATATAACAATAGAATAAAGTCACTATTTTATTCTATTTTTGATTCAATTTTACACCATTACTTTGCATTCTACAATGACCCGCACGCAAACGGTATTTTACGAACAGCGGATGGAATTCGCTTGGCATCATCCAACACACCGCATTTTTTGTCCAATTTCAACAAATAATCGCCCTGACTTATGGCTACATGTTCTTCAATCGGTTTGGTCACATGGTGGGCGTCCTTGACTGAAAGAATGTTTTGTGTAAAAGCTTTGGCATCCAACGCTTTGCATGGATGACAATCCTTGATGGGTTTTGTTGTTCCTGTGCACGCCGCCACTTCACTCAATGTTTTCTGTTCCAATCGGTGAATATAATTGCTTTGATCGCCTGTATGACGATTGGTATCGGGCTTGACTGTTGCAAATGGCTGGGGTCGCGTGATCCATCGATAATGAGTACTAATCATACCCGATGTACCGACAACGGACGGTTTTACCACAGTCGAATTCTCTGTAGAATGAACAGCGGATTGGACAATCGGTAAAATCGGATAGGTCCCGCAACATCCACCGTGACCGCGTATCACATTGCCCTTCATGAGAGTTGTAGGGAGCGATCGAGATTGGGTCGATTGGCCGACATATCCTTGACTACGATGAGTACCATTGAGCGAAAATCCGTTGGGTGCACCGACACTCATACTGTTATACTTGGCGGCCGTTTTTCGTTTCATTGTGGCGATGGACATGTTTATGAAATCTTGGTAAAGTGGTTATACAATGGGGAGACTTTTCTACTATGCTGAGAATCCACTTACATTACTTAATACTTTATAAGCTGATCCATTCCATGTAATAGCGCATTGTTGTACCATTATACTTGCAGTTGTGAGTGAAATCGCTGAAGATCCACCATTAAAAACAGGAGTAACTGCAGCGCTGCCATTAACAACGACTGAATTACAATAATATGTTGTATTTGCCGAATTGGAATTAATAACTGTAAACACATAAGAATTACCCGAGTCGCCAGTCGAAGCGGTCGAATTAGGTATGCCTGTTATTGTAACCGTAAAATTTCCACCCGGATTGCTTGATAAATTAATAACACTGCCACTTGTATAGGTTACCGAAATATTTGTAGAACCTGCTATAGATTGTATTTTTTCGCTGATATTACTAAAATAACTGGGTTGGGATATAAAAAAATTATTACCTGTGACAGTTAAATTACCACCGACTGATAAAGTTCCTGTATCTGTTTCGCTACCACATGAAAAAGACCCAGTAACATTAAGATTTCCTGACACTTCAAGAACATTTCCTGTATTTACTGTTTTTCCGATAGAAACGTTTCCTGAATTGTAATAAATATATGGTGAACTTCCGGTTACAATGACAAAAGGACTTGCGCCAGTTGGACCAGTCGAACCAGTGGATCCAGTCGACCCAGTTGCACCGGTTGCAGATGATCCAGCAGGACCCGTTGCACCAGTTGACCCTGTACTACCAGTGGAACCAGTGGAGCCCGTTGATCCTGTACTGCCCGTGGACCCTGTGGAGCCCGTTGATCCTGTACTGCCCGTGGACCCTGTGGAGCCCGTTGATCCTGTACTGCCCGTGGACCCAGTAGCCGAAAATCCAGTTGGTCCGGTTGACCCTGTACTACCAGTGGAACCAGTGGAGCCCGTTGATCCTGTACTTCCAGTCGATCCTGTTGCAGAAAATCCAGTTGGTCCAGTTGACCCTGTCGATCCTGTAGATCCTGTTGATCCTGTCGATCCTGTAGATCCAGTTGACCCTGTAGATCCTGTACTACCGGTCGATCCTGTAGATCCTGTTGATCCTGTACTACCGGTCGACCCAGTCGCACCAGTCGCACCAGTTGGTCCTGTAGATCCAGTTGGTCCTGTAGATCCAGTTGGTCCTGTAGATCCTGTCGATCCTGTAGATCCGGTCGATCCGGTCGATCCTGTTTGACCAGTTGATCCTGTCGATCCAGTCGACCCTGTGGAGCCAGTTGCGCCAGGCACAAATCCTAAACTCGTAAATAAATAGGATAGAGTTGTTCCATTGAAATATAAATTCACACTTCCCCCTGAACCGCTTGTATTTACCGCATATAGTTCAACTTGAATTACATATTTTGGAGGTATACTAGAATTCATCGATGTTGCTTGAATATACATGGAATTTGTGTACAATTGGGTGGTACTCGAAATAATATAGGTTATATTTGCGGAACCATCTCCGCCGTTCACAAGTGTTTGAGCATTGTTGTTTGATGCATCCAAATAATAGACTTTCATGTAATAACCAATGGTTGCAGTTGATGCATTTGCATACATATTTAAATTCCACAATCCTGCATTTATGAGCGATTTTGTAATAGAATTGGCATCACTTGTAAATGTAGCCAGTTTTTTGGGAACATTAGCAACAAAACTATTATAAGAAATAGTTTGCTGGCCGAGTGATGTAACTAAATTGTCCGAAATAACAAGGTTTCCACTTAGATCAGGAATACTAGCTGGATTGGCGGGTGTTAAAAAGAGATTGAGACCGGCAGATACACCGTCTGCACCCTTGTCTCCTTGTGCACCGGTACTACCAGTTGCACCAGTGGAACCAGTGGAACCGGTTGAGCCAGTGGAACCAGTGGAACCAGTGGAACCCGTTGAGCCAGTTGATCCAGTGGAACCGGTTGAACCAGTGGAACCCGTTGAACCCGTTGAGCCAGTGGAACCAGTGGAACCCATTGAGCCAGTGGAACCGGTTGAGCCAGTGGAACCCGTTGAGCCTGTCGATCCAGTT
>Ga0136642_1000101_pt1 | contig 53117 bp, 52 predicted proteins | sample LowCatLa1302831Y_FD_115313 | JGI IMG/M metagenome (GOLD analysis project Ga0136642, IMG submission 115313) | Freshwater microbial communities from Lower Cathedral Lake, Yosemite National Park, California, USA - 13028-31Y | ecosystem: Environmental > Aquatic > Freshwater > Lake ... | reverse complement strand
CCTCCGCGCGCCATGAAACAATAAGGGGATCAAAGGAACCACAAGGCGTCTTCTGATGAAGAAGACGCCTTGAAGAACACTCAGCCGCGGGGGGCGAGTGGGGCCGCTGTTTTTCGCCAGTACTCAGAAGCCGCGGCGATACCACTGCCAGGGGTCACCTCGATGCCGGCATCGCGCATGGCCATTTCTGATCCGACGATGGCACTCGACAACATCAATTCATTCAGATCGCCCAGGTGGCCGATGCGGAAGACTTTGCCGAGGACTTCAGAAAGCCCCGCGCCCAAGGACAGGTTATAGCGATGGTAGGCGTAATGCATCACATCACGTGCATCAAAACCTTCCGGAACCAAGATGGCGGTCACACTGTTGGAGTGCCACTGTGGGCCTTTGGAGCAGGTTTGAAGGCCCCAGGCGGCCACCGCCTGACGAACCCCTTCGGCCAGTCGGGCATGGCGCGCGTAAATAGTCTCCATCCCTTCCTCTAACATCAGCTCGATAGCTTTCTTGAGTCCATAAAGAAGCGGAATGGACGGGGTGTAAGGAAAATAGCCACCGGGGTTATGCACCATGTGGTCATGAATATCGAGGAAAGCTCGGGGACAGGTCGCATGTTCACGGGCAGCGAGGGCCTTCTGGCTGAAGGCCAGCAGGGCAAGGCCAGCAGGAAGCATGAAGCCTTTCTGTGTCCCTGCCAAGGCCACGTCGATGCCCCACTCATCGAAACGAAATTCGAGCGAACCGATCGAACTGACGCCGTCGACAAAGAAGAGAGCCGGGTGGTGACTCGCATCGAGCGCCTTGCGAACGCCTAAGAGGTTGCTGGTGACGCCCGTTGCGGTCTCGTTGTGGCATATGAGGACGGCTTTGATGTCATGGGTTTGATCCGCTTTGAGGCGATCTTCCAGATGATCGAGGGGAACCCCTTCACCCCAGGGGATCTCATGAAATTCGACATCCATGCCGAGACGCTTAGCGAGGTCGATCCAAAGGTGGGTGAACTGGCCGAAGCGGTAAGCCAAGACCTTATCGCCGGGTGACAGCGTGTTGGTGAGCGCAATCTCCCAGCCGGCGGTTCCGGTCGCAGGAAAAATGAAGCACTGCCCCTTGTCGGTCAGGAAGATTTTTTTAAGGTCTTCAAGCAGTGGGGTGACCAGTTTCGGGAAATTGGGTGAGCGATGGTCCTCGGAAGGCACATGCATGGCACTCAGGACCACGTCTGGAATATTAGTAGGGCCTGGAATATAGAGATGATTGCGACCTGGCATCAGAGTGTCCTTGGGATTCGGTGAGAGTGAGGGTTGTCTTTGCTGGGGCCTTCAGGGGTGAACCACTTTGGCCTTGGCACGAAGACCTAACATGATGCCATAGTGCAGTTTTAGCCTTCAAGTCGAGGGTTTGTCCCGCCATCGATCGACATGGTTTAATCGCTCTTTTTGAGTGAACCTGAGGCATCCCTATGTGGCCATTCAATCTATTGTCCCAAGAGGCGGTTGTGACCACGTGCCCGCCTCACCCTTGGCCCCTGTGGCTCATTCTGACGGCCTCGTTGGCCGGATGCTCCATGGGTCCCCCCCAAGGGGTCAGCGCGGTGACCCCCTTTGAGGTGAGCCGCTACACCGGGGTCTGGTATGAAATCGCCCGTCTCGATCATCGCTTTGAGCGAGGGCTGACCGACATCAGTGCCACTTATAAAGACGATGGAGACAGCAGTATCACAGTCATTAATCGTGGGTTTAACCCTGAATCTAACGCGTGGCAGGAGGCCGTTGGTCATGCCTTTTTCCTTGGGGATAAAACAGTAGCCTCCTTGAAGGTCAGTTTCTTTGGCCCTTTTTATGGGGGATACCACGTGGTAGCCTTGGATCAGAAGGACTATCGTTGGTCCTTAGTGATGGGGCCAGATCGGGATTACTTTTGGATTCTTCTTCGAGATCGTCACCTTTCTCCGGCCCTTAAAGCGGAGCTCTTAAGCCGTGTCAGGCGTTTGGGGATTGCCGAAGATCAGTTGATCTGGACCCCTCAGGAACGAACCGACTTTTAAAAACCGGTGCGCAGTGGCCCATTTCAATAGGTATATTGGCATCGATTATTCGGGCGCCGGGCTCCCCGATAAAGGGCTTCGAGGTCTTCGGGCCTTCTCAGCGAAGCCCGACGAGGTGCCCGTGGAGCAACGCCCTAAGGCGGGCAGCCCGCAGCACTGGTCCCGTCGGAGTCTGGCCTATTGGCTGATCGAGATCCTCTCCAATGGCGGGCCGACGTTGGTGGGCATTGACCACGGCTTTTCATTTCCTATGGCCTATCTTGAGGCCTATTCCTTGGGGGTTGGTTGGGATGAATGGCTGGATGATTTTGTAAAGGCCTGGCCCTGCCATCTTGAGGGCGTGTCGGTCGAATCTCAAAGGCCTCAGAATATAAGGCTCGGGTCATCGCGCTGGCGGCGCCAGACTGAAATCGTGGCCGGTGCCAAATCGATTTTTCACTTCGATGTTCAAGGATCGGTCGCCAAATCAACCCACGCCGGACTGCCGTGGCTTCATCACATTCGCCAGCGTCTAGGACGCCGCGTCCATGTCTGGCCGATGGATGGATTTGAAGTCCCTGAAGGGGTTTCTGTGTTGCTTGAAGCCTATCCCTCTTTGTGGAAGAGGGTACAGGGGGAGATCGTTGGAAGCCCAGATCAAAAAGACGCCTACGCTATCTCGCGGATGCTGGAGACTTTGGACCGAACCGGGCAACTCGAAGCCTTATGGGGTCCGCCCCAAGACCTCTTGATCAGAGATCTCGCTGTGAAGGAGGGCTGGATCTTTGGCGTGCCCTTTGGCTGACCGATGGTTTCAAGTCCCCGGTTGCCAGTGCTGAAGCAGTTGCCCGAGGTGTGCCATGCCCAACTTTAGATTGTCCTCAATCTCCGCCATGGTGATGGCGCCCGGCTGCTTGCCAGCGGCCCAGTTAGCGACGACGGCACAGACGGCATAATCGAGTTCAATTTCACGGGCCAACGACGCTTCAGGCATCCCGGTCATCCCAACGAGGTCACAACCATCCCGTTCCATCTTGAGGATTTCGGCGGGGGTTTCAAGTCGAGGTCCTTGGGTGCAGCCATAAACGCCACGGTCCACGATGGCGATACCGCCGCGTTCGGCGGCATCGATCAGCGACTGACGAAGGGCAGGCGTATAAGGCTCGGTGAAATCAATATGGGTGACATGGTCGAGATCCTCTTCGAAATAAGTATGATCACGGCCATAGGTATAGTCGATCAATTGCTCTGGAATCGCAATGACCGAAGGGCCCATAGCCTGAGTGATACCCCCGACCGCGGCAATAGCGAGGACACGCTCGACGCCGGCCTCCTTGAGCGCCCAGAGATTGGCCCGGTAGTTGATCCGGTGGGGCGGGATGACATGCGGGTTGCCATGACGTGCCAGAAAGACGACGGATTGGCCAAATAGAGTGCCGTAGAGAAGGTCTGCGGAGGGTTTTCCAAAAGGGGTTTCAACCCCGTCGCGGCGTTCGATCTCGAAATGTTCGGGATGGGTAAGACCGGTCCCACCGAGGATGGCTGTGCGTGATGTCATGATAAGGTGATCCAAGCTTCAGGTATTAATAAACCGTCTGGCAGGCATAGACACCGGGCCAGTTACGGAGGTGGTTCTTATAATCGAGACCATACCCGAAGAGATAGTGATTCTCTGTGACAAGCCCTACAAAATTGGCCGTGGCGGGCTTTTCTTTGCCGATCATTTTATCGACAAGGACGGCTGAGTAAATGTCCTTGGCACCCTCTTGCTCGCAGAATCTTATGATCTCGCTGAGGGTGATGCCTTCATCGAGGATGTCATCAACCACCAAGACGGTTCGGTCTTTGAGTGAAAGGCTCGGGCGCAAGGTCCAGGTCATCGTGGTTCCGGCGGTGGCCCCCTGATAGCGCCCGGCCTTTAGCGAATCCACCTCGAGGGGGAAAGGAAGATGAAGGAGGAGCTCCCCGGCGAAAAAAATACCCCCATTGAGGACGGTCAGGATGATGGGGTGCGCATCTTGAAGTTCTATCGTTATCCTCGCAGCCATCGCTTTAATGGCCTCATGGACCTCAGCGTGCGTGTAAAGGCAGGTCGCTTCATCCGCAACGCGTCGTATTTCTTCGAGTAGGGTCATGATTCAATGGTCGCTCAGGGATTGAAGTCGCTGCACTGTAGATTGCCAACGGGGATGGTTAAAGAGGTCCTCTGGAACCCTCGATCGATGGCCGCGCAGCCGGTCAAGCCGCCCCCCTTTCAAATCGTCTGGTGAGGGGCTGCCTAAGGCCTCCAAAACCGCTTCGGCACTCCGAGGGGCATTGCAGACGAGGACCATGTCGCAGCCCGCTTCAAGGGCCAGCATGGCGCGATCGATCGGGCCACCGGCAAAAGCGGCCCCTTCCATGGAGAGATCATCGCTGAAAATGGCCCCCTTAAATCCGAGCTGTCCTCTAAGGACTGTTTGAATCCAATAGGAGGAGAAGCCGGCCGGTTGGGCATCTACAGCATCATAAATGACATGGGCCGGCATGATGCCTTCGATACCGGCAGTGATCAAGTCGGCAAAGGGGAGAAGATCCCAGTCCTCCAGCTCGTTGAGGGTCCGATGATCGACAGGCAAGGAGAGGTGGGAATCTTCGATCACCCCGCCGTGGCCTGGGAAATGTTTGCCGACAGCGGCCATACCGGCATCCCGCATCCCTCGGACAAAGGCCCCCGCCAAGCGGGATACGGTGGCCGGATCGCGGCCGAAAGCCCGGTCGCCAATCACTTGGCTGATCCCTGATTCAACGTCAAGGACCGGTGCAAAGCTAAAATCGATCCCAACCGCAAGGCATTCGGATGCCATGACCCATCCCGCATCCTCCACCAGCTGAAGATCATCAAGACGTTCATAATTCGCCGCTGCCGGCAGTGTCGTAAAGCCGTCACGAAACCGTTGAACGCGGCCCCCTTCATGATCGACAGCCATCAGGAGGGAAGGTCGGATGGCCCGAATGGAGGCGATGAGTGCCCGAATTTGGGATGGGGACGCATAATTTCTCCCAAAGAGGATGACGCCGCCGGTTGCGGGATGTTCAAGTCTTAGGTGTTCATCTTGGGTGATGCTAAGGCCTTCAATGTCGATCATGACAGGGCCTTGGAGGCGGCCTGCCGAAGTCCTCTGGTTAATATTCATGGACGTCTAAGGGTGCTTATTGCTGGGCGGCTTGCTGTTGCTCGCGCTGGCGTTGTTGCATGCGCTCAAGTTGCTCTGGGCTTGCTTCCGTTTGGAAGCGCTCCTTCCATTCAGGGTAGGGCATCCCGTAAATGAGCGACTGAGCTTCGGGGTAATCGATATTTATCCCTCGTTCGTTGGCTTCAGCGCTGTACCATTTAGCGAGGCAGTTGCGACAAAAATCGGCCAGCAGCATCAATTCAATGTTCTGCGCTTCAGGATGACTTTGAAGGTGGCTGACCAGGCGCCTGAAGGTGGCCGCTTCGAGTTCAGTGGTGGTTTGAAGATCCATGGAAGAGGCTGCTCTCTTGGGTGGTGGCGGGCGGATAATCAGCCCTTATAAAAAGGAGTTGCCGAATCAGGTCGGCATCTGGGCTATAATCATGCCACAAATTGGATGTCTGTCTTCTTGGCTGAAGTGCCGTTCAGATGGATCTTATCGAACCGATAGACAGTCACTACCTCTTTTTTTAACGCACCTTATTTCATAACGCCCTAGGGCCCACTCGAACCTATGAAAATCCTGGTCGATTTTTTTCCGATCGTTCTTTTTTTTGCGGCGTATAAACTCGGTGATATCTACATGGCCACGCTGGCGGCCATGGTGGGCGCGGTCATTCAGGTCGGCTACACCTGGTTCAGGACCCGAAAGGTTGAAACGATGCACCTCGTATCGCTCGTCCTCATCGTCGTCTTTGGCGGTGCGACCTGGTTTCTTAAAGATCCAAATTTCATCAAATGGAAGCCAACCGTTCTCAATTGGTTGTTTGCTGTCGTTTTCCTGGGCAGCCAGTGGATCGGCCGAGAACCCATTATTCAGCGGATGATGGGTTCCCAGATTGAATTGCCATCAGCGATTTGGCGCCGGCTTAATCTTGCTTGGACAGTCTATTTCGTGGTGATTGGCGCGATCAATCTCTACGTGGCTTTCAACTATGAAGAAAGCGTATGGGTCAATTTCAAGCTCTTTGGGATGCTCGGCTTGACGATTGCCTTTGTCCTTTTGCAATCGGTCTTTTTGGCCCGACACCTTGCCCCGGCGACAGCGCCCATCAAAGAGGATTGAGGATGTTGTTTGCCATCATGGCCGAAGATCATCCCGGAACGCTGGCGCTTCGGCTTGAAAACCGGCCGGCCCATTTAGCAAGGCTCAGGACGCTTCAGGAGGCTGGGCGTTTGATCCTCGCTGGCCCTTTCCCTGCTGCTGAAACAGAGGATCCTGGGGATCTTGGCTTTAAGGGAACCCTCATCGTTGCAGAGTTTGATAGTCTTAGTGAGGCCAAGGCCTTCATAGCCGCGGATCCCTATCAGCAAGCGGGTGTCTTCGCCGAAGTTCGTATTAATCCCTTTAAGAAGGTCCTACCCGCATGAATCAACGTATTGAAACGATCAAAACACGTCTCCATGATGCGCTCCATCCCGTGCATCTTGAGATCATTGATGACAGTCACGCGCACGCGGGGCACGCGGGTGCTATCCAAAGCGGCGGCGGCCATTTCACTGCTATCATCGTTGCGGAAGCCTTTCAGGGAAAGACGCTGGTTCAGCGCCATCAGTTGGTCTACAAGGCTCTCGGGGATCTGATGCGGACTGATATTCACGCCTTGGTGATCAAGGCGAGCGCCCCTTCCGAAGCATCGTGATCGCGATGTCCATAGTTCTTTTTTTCTTTAAACCATAGGTATTGACGAATGAATAAAAACGTCCTGGTCTTAGCAGGTGCGCTCGCTCTATTGGCAGCAGGCTGCGATAAATCACCTTCAACAGGCTCACAAGTGGTCGCCACAGGGGAAGTGGTGGCGACGGTGAATGGCAAGCCCATCAGCAAGAGCGCCTTTGATATTCTCGCCGATGAAGTGAATGAACGGCGAGGTGCCAACAAGATTCCGGATGACAAGATTGTTGAAGAGCTCATCAAGCGCGAACTCCTCAGTCAGGATCTTGGGAGTTCAGATGCCGCCAAGGACCCAAAGTTTGCGGCGAAGCTTGAAAACGCGCAGCGTATGCTGATGTCGCAGGCTGCTGCAGAGCGCTTCATCGAAACCGTTAAGGTCACCGATGAAGATCTCAAAAAAGAATATGAGGACCGCATTGGGCCGATGAAGAATGCGGAATATCGCGCCAAGCATATTTTGGTAGAAACCGAAGCAGCCGCGAAGGATGTCATCGCAAAGCTTTCGAAGGGCGAAAAGTTCGAAGGACTGGCGAAAAAGCTCTCCAAGGATCCAGGTTCTAAAGATAAAGGCGGTGAACTGGGTTGGTTTAATCCACAGCAAATGGTGCAGCCTTTCTCAGATGCCGTTATCGCACTGAAGGATGGTGAAACCACCCAGAATCCAGTCCAGAGTCAGTTTGGTTGGCACGTGATCGTGCGTGAAGAATCGCGCGAACAGGCGCCGCCGCCCTTTGATTCAGTGAAGGATCAAATCCGCAACATGGTGCAGACCAAGAAGCTGCAGGATTACATCACCGGTCTTCAGGCCAAGGCGAAGATTGACCGAAAGGAACTTCCAAAGACTGAAGCGGCACCCGCGCCTGAGGTAGCACCAGCAGCCCCTGCGCCACAAGAAGCCCCAGCGGCGGCGCCTCAATAAGGCAAAGCCACACGCAATTAAGGGTTCGCCCTGTAGATCTAAAAAAACCGGGGTTCACCCCGGTTTTTTTTAATCGCCGATCAGGCCATGTCGGATAGAAAAAACCGGCTAAGTCAAGCACCGTTCGAGCGGCGACCCGATTCTAGAAGGGGGGTAGAGGCAGGTTGGGGCGTTTCCCTTCATTAGACAGAGGGTGTGGGTCATCCCACGATCATCCTGGTTTCTATGCAGAGGGTGGACGTTGAAGCAGTGGATGGATAGACGCCGACCCCTTTGCGCCGACCCGAAAGGCCAAAAGCCATTGCGGCCATCGGGTTTGGGAGATGCCGCTCTCCGTCAAGAAATGGACGTGCCCCCCTGTGGGTCACACCATGACCGAGACATCCATGCGGCCAAGGCATGTTGTCCTGACCTTCTCTTTAACCGAAGGGGCGGGGTGAGAGAGCGTTTCCCAAGGCTCGTCAAGAGGGAGACCCCTTAAGGTAAGGCGCTTTGGCGCCTTCGCCGAAAGATTTCTGTGAAGCGAGAACCGAAACCCAGAGGTCCCCCCTTTAGGGAAGGTCATGTCGCCTCTGATCTTGGCGATCCAAGGCGACATGACAAGGCCGGATTCCAAGTTGCTCAAGTCTTGGATCGTCGTCATGTTAATATCGGGATTTAACCTGCATTAAGGCATGAGTCTTTCTTCCAGTATTTTCCTAATAGGCCCCATGGGGGCTGGGAAAAGTACCATCGGCCGGCTGCTGGCCAAGGCCTTTGAAACCCAGTTTCTCGACAGCGATAAGGAAATCGAGCGCAAAACCGGCGTGACGATCCCGATGATCTTCGAGTACGAAGGCGAATCTGGGTTCAGAAAGCGGGAGATGGAGGTTATCGATCTCTTGACCCGTCAGCCTCAGATCATTCTGGCCACCGGTGGTGGCGCTGTTCTTCTTGAAACTAACCGGCAATTCTTAATGGATCGGGGCTACGTCGTCTACCTTCATTGCCCCGTCGAGAAGCAATTAGAGCGGACCCATAAAGATACCAATCGGCCGCTGCTGCAGACCGTGGACCCGAAGCGGCGGCTTCAAGACCTCTTTGAAGAACGAGAACCAATCTACCGCAAATTGGCGGATTTGGTGGTCGATACCGGTCAATCTTCCAGCCGGAGTGTGGTGCGGCAGATATTAAAGGCCCATGAAAAGGCTCATTGCAACGCGTTGAGGTCAAAGTGATGAGAAACCTGATGGTTGAATTAGCTGATCGCCGTTATCCGATTGCGATTGGCCAGCATCTTTTCGATGATCATGCGCTGATGACCCGTCATATTGCTTCCCGGCAAGTGATGATCGTTACCAATGAAGTGGTGGCGCCTCTCTATTTAGCCAAGGTGAGCGCACATTATGAGGATCGTCAGCTTGAAGTGATCATTCTGCCGGATGGTGAGGCCTTTAAAACGATGGATTCTGCGATGACCGTCTTTGATCGGTTGCTCCAGCAAAAATTCAGTCGGACGGCACATCTCATTGCACTCGGTGGCGGGGTGATTGGCGATCTCGCGGGCTTTGCCGCCGCCTGCTACCAACGGGGCATCCCCTTTGTGCAGATGCCCACGACCCTCTTATCGCAAGTCGACTCGTCAGTAGGGGGTAAAACGGCCGTCAATCATCCCCTTGGGAAAAATATGATGGGTGCCTTTTATCAACCAAAAGCGGTGATTGCGGATATGACCACGCTGTCAACGCTTAATGACCGGGAGCTTGCCGCGGGACTTGCTGAGGTGATTAAGTATGGACTCATCCGCGACCTTGAATTTTTCGAATGGCTCGAAGCCCATATGGAGGCCCTCGTGGCTCGGGATCCTGAAGCCCTTGCAACGGCGGTCGAACGTTCCTGCCAGAATAAAGCGATGGTGGTGGCTCTTGATGAACGGGAAACCGGTGAGCGGGCGACCTTGAATCTGGGACATACCTTCGGTCATGCTCTTGAGACCGGTCTCGGTTATGGGGCGGTGCTGCATGGCGAGGCGGTTGCCATAGGCACACTTTTGGCGGCGGATCTTTCATCTCGCCTCGGTTACCTTGAGGTCGCCGATATCGATCGCATCAGGCGACTCCTGATCAGGGCGAATCTTCCCACCACCGTCCCTGAAGGTTTAAGTCCCGAAGAGTTCCTCGAGCACATGGCCGTCGATAAGAAAAACGTCGAGGGTCAGTTGCGCCTCATTCTGCTGAAACGAATCGGTGAGGCGCACTTGCCGATGAGTGTTGAAAGGGGCCTCATCAAGCAAACCCTCGTATCCGCTATCGCCTTGCACAGACCACAGGGATCCCTTTGATCTCAAGGTCATCCACCCTACAAGGAATAACAGTGTCCCTATGAATGCCCCCCTTCAGAATGATGTCTTTTTACGTGCTTTGAAGCGCCAGCCGATCGAGCGGACGCCGGTCTGGATGATGCGCCAGGCGGGTCGTTATCTTCCGGAATATCGGGCGGTCCGGGAACGGGCGGGCAGCTTTATGAATCTGTGTGCCACACCAGAATGGGCCTGCGAAGTGACCTTGCAGCCTCTGGCGCGTTACCGACTGGATGCGGCGATTCTTTTTTCCGATATCCTGACGATTCCAGATGCCATGGGTCTGGGTCTTGAATTCGTCGAGGGTGAAGGCCCCCAGTTTCGATCGCCGATCATGTCCCCAGCTGATGTTGATCGTCTGGGTGTTCCAGATCCTGAAACAGCGCTGCGTTACGTTCCCGATGCGGTTCGCTTGATCCGGAGGGAATTAGATGGACGGGTGCCTTTGATCGGCTTTTCGGGGAGTCCCTGGACTCTGGCGACTTACATGGTCGAAGGCCGCAGTAGCCGGGAGTTTCGGAAGATTAAAGCGATGCTGTACGACGCACCGGAGGTCCTCCATCGGCTGCTGGCAACCCTTTCCAAGGCCGTCTCGGTGTACCTTGCGGCGCAGATCGCTGCCGGGGTCGATGCGATTATGGTTTTTGATACTTGGGGCGGGATTTTGACGCCGACCCAGTACCAGACTTTTTCACTCCCCTACGCCGAGGCCGCGCTCAAAGGGATTGGAGCCCCCGTCGATGAACGGGTGATTCCTTCCATCCTCTTTACCAAAGGGGGGGGGCAGTGGCTCTCGGCGATGGCGGATACGGGTTACGATGCCCTGGGTCTTGATTGGACGACGGATATCAGGGCCGCTCGCTCAGAGGTCGGTGATCGGGTCGCCCTCCAGGGTAACCTTGACCCACAAGCTCTTTATGCTCCGATTCCAGCCCTCAAGGAGGAGGTCTTGAGGATCATTGATCGCTTTGGTCATGGTTCAGGCCATGTCTTTAATTTGGGGCATGGGGTATGGCCTGACGTCAATCCGGAGCATGTTGGGGCGATGATTGAAGCCGTGCATGAAGTGAGTCCCCTCTACCATCGTGTTATCCCAGCATAAACCACGCTCCCTGGCGCCTTCTAAAAAACCTCAGCCCTCTTCGCCAGGATCTTTAAGACCTTTAGCCAGGGGGCGACCCTCCACGAGGAGGTCTCCACCACCCGGTTCACCGGGAATGCCGTGAGCTAGATGGCTGTGACGGTATCCATAGAAATAATAGAGTAAAAGCCCTAAGGATCCCCAGATGGGAAAAACCAATTGAGCTTCTGAAGGAAGGAACATGAAGAGCGTCGCGCAGCCCACCATGGCAAGGGGCCCTACCAGCCAAATCACGGGCGTCCTGAAGGGGCGGTGACGATCCTTTTCTCTAACGCGCAGAATCATGACCGCCAGAGCGACCACAAAAAAAGCGAACAGCGTCCCTGAATTGGACACGTCGGCGAGTCGACCGACCGGGAAAAAGGCGGCGGATAGGGTGACCCCGACGCCCGTGATCAGGGTGACCACGTGGGGGGTCTTATAGCGAGGATGAACCGTGCTCAAGCGTTCTGGAAGAAGCCCGTCGCGGGCCATCACGAAAAAGATGCGCGTCTGTCCAAACAGCAGCATCAGGATCACCGAAGGTAGCGCTAAAAAAGCGGCGAGACCGATCAGGTTCCCAAAATGATCATAGCCGATCTGCCGCATCACCAGGGCCAGAGCCTCGCGTGAGCAGACCAATGGCTGTTGGCCTATGGCGAGGAGTGATTCGCATTGCGCGGCGAGTTGACTCGAGCCTGGATCCAACCCCTGGCCTTGGGCATCGAACAGGGGTTGAGCGCCGATAGCACCAACGGCGCCCCCCGAGACCAGAAGGTAAAAAATGGTGCAGATCCCGAGGGATGCAATCAATCCTATAGGCACATTACGCTGCGGATTACGGGTCTCCTCAGCCGCCGTTGACACCGCATCAAAGCCCACATAAGCAAAAAAGATAGAGGCTGCGGCCGCCACAGCCCCATTCGATCCTAAGGGGAGAAAAGGGTGGAAGTTTTCTAGCTTGACGCTGGGCCAGGCGAGGCCGATGAAGACGGTGAGAGCGGTGATCTTGACGGCGACCAGAATGGCGTTGATGGTCGCACTTTCTCGGGTTCCAATAATCAATAGCCAGGTGACCAGGAGGCTGATGATGACAGCGGGCAGGTTAATAAGGCCACCGGCAAAGGGTCCGTTGGCCAGGGCCGATGGGACGTCGATGCCGAACGAGCTGTGGAGAAGACCTACGAAATAGCCGGACCATCCCACAGCGACCGCGCTGGAGGCCACGGCGTATTCAAGGACCAATGCCCAGCCAACCATCCAGGCTATCAGTTCACCGAGGACGGCATAGGTGTAGGTATAAGCTGATCCTGAAACGGGGACCATGGACGAGAGCTCTGAGTAACACAAGGCGGCAACGGCACAGACAAATCCTGCAAGAACAAAGGAAATCATCATTCCAGGCCCTGCCTTCTGAGCGGCTTCGGCGGTCAGCACAAAAATACCCGTCCCGATAATGGCGCCAACCCCGAGTAAGGTCAGCTGAATGGCCCCCAAAGACCGATGCAGAGATTTCCTTTCGGCTGTTTCGAGGATATCTTTGAGTGATTTGATTCGCCAGAAGATCATGGACGCCGTGCCTCATTTGAGCGATCAGTCAGAGTGTTACATCATGAGGGAGTGTACACCCACTCTCGGTAGCAACGGCGAGGCCCAATGAACGCGATGACCCCATCTTCCCTCGACATTATCCAAATCCCGGTACTTCGGGATAATTACGTCTACCTTCTCCATGATCAGGCCACAGGATCGACGGCCGTGGTGGATCCTGCCGTCAAAGAACCTGTCCTCAGCGTGTTGTCAGAACGCGGATTGCGCTTGAACTTTATTCTCAATACGCATTATCACGGCGATCATGTGGGCGCGAATGTGGCCCTCAAGGCTGCGACGGGCTGCTTGATTATCGGCAAGGCCGCTGCAGATGAAACGATTCCGGGGCTTGATCGTGCGGTTTTAGAGGGCGATCTGGTGACGCTTGGGGCATCCACCTTAAAGGTGCTCGAGGTTCCAGGGCACACCCGCCATCATATCGCCTTCTGGTCTGAAGCGCATGCGGCCGTTTTTGTTGGTGACACGCTTTTTGCCCTAGGCTGTGGGCGCCTTTTAGGCGGCAGTGCCCTGGCGCTTTTTCAGAGTCTCAAAAAACTCAAAGATCTCCCACCAGAAACTGATGTGTATTGTGCTCATGAATACACCCAAAGTAATGGCGCTTTTGCGCTCAGCGTCGATCCTTCAAATGAAGCCCTGAAAATTCGAATGAAATCGGTGATTGAAGCCCGCCGGCACGATCTGCCGACGGTCCCCTCAAGGCTTTCTCTAGAGTGCGCCACCAATCCCTTTTTGAGAACGGATGATCTTCTGATCAGGGCCTCGCTCGGGGTCCGGGATGAGGTTCCCGAAGAGGACATCTTTAGCCTTTTGAGGGGGATGAAGGATACATTTCAGGTGGCTTGAATGAGTGGTCCTGGCGAAGGGCTATCAGCAGCAGGGGAGGGACCTGTTTCTCGGTAGGAAGACGGAGGATAATGCCTTCCCAGAGCTGATCATCGGGCCATTCAAGAAGTGCCTCAAAGGCTTTTTTCTCGCCCTCATCCGCCTCGCCATAGCGCTCATCGAGATACCGAAGCAACAGCGTATCGAGTTCCCGCAGACCCCGCCGGCAACCCCAGCGGAGTGATTTTTCATTCAACGAAGGTCCTTTTTCGTCGTCACCATCGCCGACTTGATCCGCGCAATGGCCTGCGCCGGATTGAGGCCCTTAGGGCAGCTGTCGGTACAGTTCATGATGGTATGGCAGCGGTAGAGTTTGAAGGTATCGTCGAGCGCATGGAGTCTCTCCTGGGTGGCGCCATCACGGCTGTCCTTCAGCCAGCGCTCGGCTTGAAGCAGCACTAATGGGCCAAGGTACTGATCGCCGTTCCACCAATAACTCGGGCAGCTGGTTGAACAGCAGGCACAAAGAATGCACTCGACTAGCCCATCAAGCTGTCGCCGATCATCATGCATCTGGGGTTGCTCACGACCATCATCGGGGATTGCCTTGGGTTTCAGCCAGGGTTCAATGGAGGCGTATTGGCGGTAGATCTGAGACAGATCGGTGACTAAATCCTTGATGACCTTCAGGTGCGGCAGGGGATAGATTTTGAGGGGTCCCTGATGCTTGGCGAGCGGTTCGGTGCAGGCCAGGGTGTTGCGGCCATTAATATTCATCGCGCAAGAACCACAAACGCCTTCCCGGCAGGAACGCCTTAGCGTCAGTGTGCTGTCGATTTGATCCTTGATGCCGAGGAGGGCATCCAGCACCATGGGGCCTAAGGTCTCAGAATCAATCTGGTATCGATCGAGCCTTGGATTGCTGGTTTGATCAGGATCGTAACGATAAATGTCAATCTGGCGTAGCCCCTTTTTCTGAATGATCGGGGGGTGCTGGATCCCTTTTAGGACCTTAGAGTCTTTTGGTAAGGTGAACTGAACCATGGTCTTGATCCCTTAGTAACAGCGTTTGGCGAGAGGGATGGCCGCCACGTCAAGCGACAGTGGCTGTAATTGAACCGGTCGCGCGTCATGACGGACCTCCTGGCCAGGGTCTAAAAACACCAGAGAATGCTTGAGCCAATGGGTGTCGTCACGTTCAGGATAGTCATCTCTTGCGTGGGCGCCCCGACTTTCAGTGCGCTGGAGGGCTGCGGCCATGGTGACGACAGATTGGGCCATGAGATTATCAAGCTCCAGGGTTTCCACCAGATCGGTATTCCAAATCAGTGAGCGATCAGTCACTCTGATATCTTCAAGCTGTTCCGCCACAGCCTTGATGCGGGTCATTCCGGCAGTGAGGGAGACTTCGGAGCGGAAGACACTGGCATGGTGCTGCATGGTCCGTTGCATGGCAAGGCGAATGTCCGCCGTCGGTCTTGATCCTTTCGCGTATCGGTAGCGGTCCAATCGAGCCATGATGGGGTCAGTCAAGCCTTTAGGTATGGGGGCATGAGCCGTTCCATCGGTGATCGTTGCCCGTGCTCTTAAGGCCGCGGCGCGACCAAAAACGATCAAATCGAGCAGGGAATTTGATCCTAGCCGATTGGCGCCATGGACCGAGACGCAGGCGGCCTCGCCAATAGCCATAAGCCCTGGAACAGAGGTTGCCTGACCGGCCAGCAGGGTTTGGACTTCGGTCTTGAGGTTGGTCGGAATCCCGCCCATATTGTAATGAACCGTCGGGAGGACCGGCATAGGTTCCTGATGGACGTCAACGCCAGCAAAGATTCTTGCGGTTTCAGCAATTCCAGGGAGCCGTTCATCAATAATCGCTCTATCAACATGCTGCAGGTTAAGGTGGACGTAGTCGCCATTTGGGCCACAACCGCGACCCTCCTGAATCTCGATGGTGATAGCCCGGCTCACGACATCCCTTGAGGCAAGGTCCTTGGCATGGGGGGCATAGCGGCTCATGAAGCGTTCGCCCTCGCGATTGGTGAGGAAGCCGCCCTCGCCACGAACCCCCTCAGAGATCAGGCAGCCGGATCCATAGATCCCGGTCGGATGAAATTGAACAAATTCCATATCTTGCAGGGGGAGGCCAGCACGCAGCACCATGGCATTACCGTCCCCAGTGCACGTATGCGCGGAGGTGCAGGACAGAAAGGCTCTGCCATATCCGCCGGTCGCCAAAATCACCTGATGGGCTTTAAAAAGGTGGAGTGATCCATCGTCTAAACGCCAGGCGATGACCCCTCGACAATGGCCGTCCTCCATCACCAGATCCAAGGTGACATACTCGACAAAGAATTCGACGCGCAGCTTCAAGGATTGCTGGTAAAGGGTGTGAAGGATGGCGTGTCCGGTTTGATCTGCGGCAGCACAGGTTCTTTGGGCTTGACCTTCGCCAAAGTGGGTGGTCATCCCGCCAAAAGCGCGTTGGTAGATCCGTCCATCCTGGGTCCTTGAAAAGGGGACCCCGTAATGCTCGAGTTCTATGATGGCCGGTATCGCTTCGCGGCACATGAATTCAATGGCGTCCTGGTCCCCTAGCCAGTCGGAACCCTTGACCGTGTCGTACATGTGCCAGCGCCAGTCATCCTCGCCCATGTTGCCAAGGGCTGCGCTGATGCCGCCCTGGGCCGCGACGGTATGACTTCGGGTCGGAAAGACTTTGCTGATACAGGCCGTTCGAAGCCCCGCTTCAGCGAGTCCTAGAGAGGCTCTAAGACCTGCACCACCGGCGCCGACGACGACCACATCATAGGTATGTTCAATCAGTGGATAGGCGCTCATCAGGAAGGCGCTCCGAGTGTCATAGCCCCAAGGGCCAGCAAGCCCATCGACAGGCTGCCGTTAAGCAGCAGACCTGAAAGCCAGCGGGCATGCCGGCGGAGGCGTTGATCGCTGACGTAATCCTCGATGATGGTATCCAGTCCAAGCCTTGCATGGAGGCTCGCAATGATCAGGAAAGCGGCCAGCAGCGCGAGATGGAGGGGTTCTTTGCACCAACTGACAAAGGCCTCGCGGGAGAGTGATTGAAACCTGGGTAGATGGAGGGCGAACCACAGGCCAAGGGGAATCAGGCAAAGGGCCGTGATCCGCTCCAGGGCCCATAAGGTTCTGGGTCTAACGCTAGAAACCTTGGTCATGGCGCCATGTCCGGTTGCCCAAAGGTGTAGGTGATGAAGGTCAGAAAGATCGAAACCCCGATTTGAAAGACCCCGATATTGAGTTGCCGGTGGGCCTCAAAACCCTGGAGGCTATCCCAAAGAAGGTGCCGGACACCATGGCATAAATGAAAAAAGAGAGCATAGATGAACAGCCAAAAGAGGATCTGTCCGGGGGCGCTGATGAGCCCTTGCTGCACGCTCGTAAATCCCTGGGGCCAGCCCACGGCCAGCAGGAGCACCAGGGCGATCATCATGAGGCCGAGGACCAGCATCACGCCAGTGAGGCGGTGGCTGAAGGAGAGAACCGCGGTCAATGGCAGTTTATAAATCTCAAGGTGAGGCGATAGTGGCGGGGGTCTGGCCATGGGAATCCTTTTGATCAGAAATCGATGCAACGCCCTTTCTTTTCCCAATCCCCAAAGCGCGTCGGGTCGAAATGATCGGTGGGGTGACCTATGGCACTCCGCAACGGGCTTTCCAGAGGCTCACTGCTCGGGATGAGCGCCGGATCGATCAGGGGCCGTTGGTCCTCAGTTTCCGGGGAGAAGGGCATCGTTAGGTCTCAAATAGACAGCATACGCCTAAGATAGTCGATCTCGACCCTGAAAGGGAGGGGGTGAGGCGAATGCGGCCAGAAATAGTGCTTCTTTTAAGGACCTGCCCATCCGTGCTGGCGCTCCCCCACAGAAGGCTGGGCAGGTTCTCTCTGATTTTGTTAATCTTCTTCCCTGGTTCCGCCGCGATCCTGGTTGATCCGGTTTTATTGATGGTGATCGATTGCCCCCCTTCATGAAACAACTTCTTGCCCTTTTACTGGGGCTCCTTTTGATCGCGAGTCCTTTGGTGCTGACACTGCCCTGGAAGGATTGGATGATCTACGGCAGCGTTCTCCGTTCGACCTCTGACCTGCTTGGCATCTGGTCGCCTTTGGTGTTCATGCTGTTGACCGCCCTTGGCACGACACTCGGGTTGCCACGACTTATTTTCTGCATCATCGCAGGCTGGCTCTTCGGCTTTGAGTTTGGATTTCTGTGGAGTCAGATTGGGAGCCTTGTTGGGGCCTACGGACTTTTTCTCGTCGCGCGTCTAACGCGGCCGGAAACGCTGCTCGAGCGCTTCCCGAAACTAAAGTCCCTGAGTGCTCCGATGGGATCGGGTTGGTTTTCCGTGCTGATGGTCCGTCAGTTGCCTCTGGCAGGACTCTACAATGACATTCTCCTCGGATGGAGTCCGGTGAGTCACCGTGACTTTTGGCTGGGGAGCTTTATTGGTTTTCTGCCGCTCGGTCTCACCGCGAGTCTGGTGGGTGCTGGCACGGTGGCCATGGATCTTGGACATACGGCGACCATCTTGGCCGTGGCAACCATCCTCTTTCTGATGCTTACTTTTGGACTCAAATGGCTGGTTCAGCGTCGGAGCAATCGTTCAGGTCTCAGCCTGTCTTTGGATGAAGATCTCGGGTCCTAGCCGTCCGGGCATTGTTTTAGGAAATAGTAAAAAGCACTTCTTGCTTTAGGTTCCAGCGGCACGGTGAGAATCTCGGTACCGATCCTGACCGAAAACTGATTGAGTTCCTGAGCCGTCGCCCGCTCGAGGATATTCTTAAACCCTTCAAGCCCCTCGAGGTCGATGGCGTACTGATCGTCGCTGTCTCCTGACTGGGAGCTGATCTTGGGGATCTCAATGGGTTCTTCTCCAAAGGCATTCGCAAAGATGACCTGTTCGTTCATGAAGAGGGCATTCATCATCAAGTTGCGATCGGTTCGGTTGTAAGGGCCTAGGCTGATCCCTCGGGTCGAGGCTGAACAAATAAAGCTCACGTTTTTAATGTTCCGGTAGCAGGAGGTCGGACAGTTGACATGGAGCGGGGTCAGGCAGACGTTGCAGGCATCGCCGGCTGCACCAAAGTCATCTTGCCGATAGAATTCAAGGCGGTGCCCTTGCTGTATGGCCCAGTCGAAGCTTAGGGACTGGACCTCGTAACCCACAGCGGGTGCTATCGCCAGAGCTAAAAAGAGGAAGCTCATCGCGCACCTTTCCCATGGGAGGGAGCTTCTGTCGTTGATGGGAGTCGGCTTCATAAGTGTTCCATAGTAACCTGTTGTTTAACGGGTGCCACCCTGAATGTCCTCTGTCATAAGCTTCGTGAATCCAAAAAAGTCATCCATCGTTCCAAGAAAGCCGCGCCCAAAGCCCAAAGCCGCACGGCAGCCTGCCTTCAAGCGGGGGCCATCGAGACAGCCCTATGGGCAGCGACTGGCCTTTATGGCCGCAGAATATCTCTCGCTGGCCGCGGCAGGCCTGATTGCCACCATTTCCATCTTGGGGCAGGCGGCCAACTGGTTTGGGGGCAGTGATCTGACCATGAGTCTACTGCCCTTTGCAGGCACCGTTCTTTTGCTCACCATGGCAGGTTCCATCAGCCTATGGGCCTGGCTTTACTGCCGACAGATCCTGCTCCTAAAGGGTCCTTCGCGCGCGGCCTTCGGGGCGTTTTTGATGTTACTGGGTGCGCTGGTCTATGCCGGGCGGCCGAGTTACCAACAGGATCTTCAACACCTTAGAACCTTGGTGGGTGGGGTTGAACAAGCCGGCCGCGATCATATTGGACATCAGGTCTATGCGGCCTATCGGCGGACCGATCTGTTACAGATGAAAAAAATACTAGAACGATCAACCCCGGTTCTTCAAGTCATTGCAACGGCTGCGCGGCAGAACGGCATTAATGCAGAGATCCTGGTAGGGATTGGTGCGACCGAATCGTCTTTTGTAGCCCGTGATAGTGCCGATGGCGGCCGTGGTCTTTTTCAGATCACCGCCACGCCGAAGGCGGCGATCGCCGAGGTGGCTCGACAGCTGAAGGTCAAAGTCCCCGACCCCATGGAGACCACCCAGAATATATATCTGGCGGCGGCAACCTTCAGGCAATACCTCGATCAGATGAAGGGTGATCTCTTTCTTGGGCTCCTCGCCTATAACATCGGCCCGAAAAACGGTGGGCTCCAATCGATCATGGCGCAATACGGCGCGCGGGATTTTTATACGATTCAGCCCTATTTGCAGCATCTTCCTAGAGATTACCCCATTCGGGTCCTGTCTGCGGCGTTGGCCTTTCGTCTCTGGCAGCGTGAGGGTGCCTTGCCGCGTTATGAAGAAGGTGAGAACGCGAAGATGATCCAGGCCCTAGGGATTCCAGGGCTCGATCTTGAGAGTTCTCTTGCGCCATAATGCTGACAAATTTAAAGACCCCCTCCAAGGGGGAGGTGATGGGAGAGAGCGGATGAATTCAATCGTTCGATGTTTTATCGTGCTTCTAGGGCTGGTGATGTCGACCCCGCTATGGGCGCTTGCCCCTGATATGAAGGTCGCGTCACATGTCGTTCAGATTAGAGGTATCCATCCCGATGGGCGTTCCTATTTTGGGTCCGGCGTAGCCGTCTCGAAGGATCGCGTCGCCACCAACTGTCATGTGGTACGAAGCGGCGGTCGGGTGGCTGTTTTTAGAGGGGGAGAAGCCTATAAAGCCACCCGACAACAGGTCGATATCATCCATGATGTCTGTGTCTTGGAGGTCCCTGGGCTTCCTGTCAAGGCGGCGCCTCTTGAATCTATTCAGCACCTCAAAGTGGGCCAAGCATTGGCCTTTTATGGGTATCCAAGGGCTCTCGGGCTTTCTTTTTCAGAAGGCAAACTCCGCCGAATAAAAGCCATGGCGGGCATTCAAATTATTGAAACCTCAACCTTCTTTACCCTGGGTGGCAGTGGTGGCGGACTGTTTGACCGACAGGGACGCCTGGTCGGGCTTGCGACTTTCTTGGCCCCGGGACACGCCGGGGGCTACTTTGCGGTTCCTGTCGATTGGGTAAAAAGCGTTGAAAAGGCGCCTTATCAAGCGATTGAGCCTTTGCAAGGGCTCTCGTTCTGGGAGGCCAAAGAGGCTGACAGCTCTCTGATCAGCGGCCCCGAAGGGGCGCACAAGCACTGATCTAGTTGATTTCCTGTAAACTTGATAGGCGCCGTTATAGATCGGCCCCTTGAGTCAAATTAGGCGGAGAGCCGCCATGGAAACACATGACATGCGACAGTTTAGCGCTCTGATTTTGGTCCTTTTCCTCTCTTCGATGACCCTGCCGATTAAGGTCATGGCCGATCCACCGACCTCAGCCAGCACCGTCGATGATACTGGAAATTATGGCGATTCCTACGGTTATGGACGGGGCCGAAATCTCTCTTTGCCCTGGATTATCTCGGATCTGCTGCTGCTGCGCCCCTTTGGTCTGGTGATGACGGTCGGCGGTGTAGGCCTCTTGGTCGCCACCTCGCCTATGATTGGGATAGCCAGTTTTTCACCCCCGAATGATGCCTTCATTAGAGCCAGTAATGCGTTGGTGGTGGGGCCTGCAGGGTTCACCTTTAATCGGCCTCTGGGCGAATTCAGTTACCAGCGAAGTGGGGTCTACCCCGTCATCACCAAGCCCATCGATCGCCCGATTCAGTCCCCGGTGCCCATCGTGACCCAGAAGACGGTTCGTTCAACCACTTCAACGGAATCTGCCCTTCACTGAAATCAGGCAGACCGAAGACCTTTCAAGGCGTCTGGTCCCACCAGACCCAATCCCTGATCGGGTGGCTGTCGCAGTCCCGATCATCGAAATGCCACCACTCGTTGGGTAACTCCTTGAACCCTTCCTTTGCCATCGCCGAGCGAAGCCGCTCGCGGTTTAGAAGGGCTTCGGTTGGCCCCTTAGACGCATCACTGTGAGCGCGCTCGCTAAATTCATCAAAACCGGTAGGCATGAGGGAAACTTGTTGTTGTTGAAGGTCCCACAGTCCAAGATCGACGGCACAGCCCCGGTTGTGTCTAGATCCTTTTGATGGGTCCGCGACATAACCCTCCCGACGCTGTTGAGGTGTGGCGGAGTCAAAGAGGGCCTGGGTGATTCTTTGGGGCCGGTAAGCGTCATAGATGAGAAGCCCATAGCCTTGGCGCTTAAGGTCTTCTTCGACGCTGAGGAGGGCGTGCGCCGTGGGCGCTAGTAAAAAAGCTCGAGGGCTAGGATAAAGGATGTGTCCGGTGAAGTTGTTGGCGGTGGCATAGCGAAGATCAAGACGAAGCGCTGGCTGAAGTATCGAGAGGTCCAGCAGGTCCTCTCGGCTCGAACGGATTCCATCGTGGCAGCCACTGTTTGCCAGGAGAATCAAAAGCCCAAGAATCCGTCCAAAAAGCGTCGGAGTCCCTGCACGGGATGCTGCCGGTAGGCCTCCTAACGCCCTTGGCACGATCACGCTTAAATTCTTTCCGATTCCAAACGTGTCAATCGCCTTGAAGGCCCCCTGCCGTGAGTCGTGAGGGGTCCAGAAGACGCTCGAGCGCCTCTCGTTTAAGCGTGGTCATTTCCAGCGCCACCTCAATGATGGGGCGCTGCGTGCTAAAGGCCTTTTTGGCAATGTCCGCTGCCTTCAGATACCCAATCACCGGGTTAAGTGCGGTGACCAGAATGGGGTTCATCGCGAGTGATCTCTCTAGGTTTTCGTGCTGTACTTCAAACCCTAAAATCGCCTTTTGTGCGAGGAGTTTTGACGCATTGGCAATCAATTCGATGCTCTGAAGCAGATTGTAGGCAATCACCGGTAGCATGACATTGAGCTGGAAAGCGCCTGATTGGCCGGCGATGGTGATCGTGGCATCATTTCCAATGACTTGGGCGGCGACCATGGCCACGGCTTCTGGGATGACCGGATTGACCTTTCCCGGCATGATGGAGCTCCCAGGTTGTAGCGCCGGCAACTGGATCTCGGCCAATCCACAAAGCGGTCCTGAATTCATCCAGCGAAGATCATTGGAGATCTTCATCAGACTCACGGCGATGGTTTTCAGTTGTCCAGACAGCTCAACGGCCGCGTCTTGAGCACTTAGGCTCTCAAAAAAACTTCGATTGGGTAATAGTTTAAGACCCGTCTTATGGCTCAAGCTTTTGGCGATCCGTTCGGCAAACTCCGGGTGTGCATTGATACCGGTCCCAACGGCAGTGCCGCCTTGCGCCAAGCGATGGATTCTTGGGAGCGTGGCTTCGATCCGATCGATGCCATGCCGAATTTGGCTCGCCCAAGCTTGAAGCTCTTGGCCGAACGTGATGGGCATCGCGTCCATCAGATGCGTTCTCCCGGTTTTGACCACCGCGATGAGCTCACGGGACCGGGTCTCAATGGCGTCGGCCAGGGTATCAAGAGCGGGTAACAACGTGTTTTTACACGCAAGGGCGGCGCTGAGATGAATCGCCGTTGGCATGGTGTCATTACTGCTCTGTCCCATATTGACATGATCGTTAGGACTGATCGGTTGGCCCGACTCCCGTGAGGCGAGCGTTGCAATGACTTCATTCGCATTCATATTGGTGCTGGTGCCAGAGCCGGTCTGGAACACATCAATGGGAAAGTGATCGAGGTATCGTCCCTCGACGATGTCTTGGGCCGCGGATTGAATCGCTGCGGCCAAGAGCGGGTCTAGAAGGCCGAGTTCTTGGTTGACTTCGGCAGCGCACTGTTTGATTAAGGCCACTGCTCGAATGAAGGAGGCCGGCATCGGGAGACCGCTGACCGGAAAGTTTTCGATAGCCCTCTGCGTTTGTGCCGCATAGAGGGCATCCAGGGGGACCTTGAGTTCACCCATACTGTCTTTTTCGATACGGTAGCCGTTACTCATGATGATCGTCTCTAAGATGAGGAGAAAAGGTTCAGATACGCTTCAATCTCCCCGCTATCAAAAGGCCAGGTGAGGGGAGGATCGAGTGTGGATATTTGGATGACCGGGATCTTGGTGCCAAAGCGCTCATAGAGCGGTGGATCATCGATGATGTCAATGATCTCGACGGTCAGGCGTGGCTCTCGGTGCTTGAGGGCTGCCCGCAGTAATGCCTCTGCCTCTTTACACAGATGACACCCCTCGGTTCCTAAAAGGCGGATGGGTGCCGCCATGGCTTAGTCTGGATCATAAGAGAGATGGGGGGCCAGCCAGCGTTCCATGTCCTTGAGCGGCATTTCCTTGCGATGAGCATAATCTTCAACCTGATCGCGCCCTATTTTTCCGACATTGAAGTAACGCGCATCAGGGTGCGAGAAGTACCAACCGCTGACCGAGGATGCTGGGATCATGGCAAACGATTCCGTGAGTGTGATACCCGCCTCTGCCTCGACATGGAGGAGCTTGAACAAGGTTTTTTTCTCGGTGTGGTCGGGACAGGCAGGATAGCCTGGAGCGGGACGAATGCCTTGGTAGTCTTCTTCAATGAGCGCGTGATGGGTGAGCGCCTCATGCGCTGCATAGCCCCAGAATTCTCGTCGAACCCTTTGGTGCATACATTCTGCAAAGGCTTCTGCGAGACGGTCTGCTAAGGCTTTGAGCATAATGGCACTGTAATCGTCGTGATCCTTGGCGAAACGGTCGAGATGGGGTTCGATACCCAGGCCCGTAGTGACCGCAAAGCCCCCTATGTAATCCACTAAGCCGCTGTCCTTCGGAGCAATGAAGTCGCTGAGCGCGTAGTTACGCTGCCCTGGGGGTTTGACCCCCTGCTGACGAAGGTGATGAAGGACAGTCCATGGGTTGTCGGGTGTGGTGTCCGCTAACACCTCAATGTCATCGCCGACAGAATGCGCTTTAAAAAGACCAATGACCGCCCTCGCCGTGAGCCATTCTTCCTTGATCAAAAGGTTCAGCATGGTCTTAGCATCGGCTAATACGCGTTGAGCCGCCTCGCCCACGATGGGATCCTCGAGGATCTTTGGATAGCTCCCCGCCAGTTCCCAGGTCTGAAAGAACGGAGACCAGTCTATGAAGGGGACCAGTTCAGTCAAAGGATATCGATCGAAGGTCTGAAGACCAAGGGTCTTGGGGGTTGGCGGCAGATAGTTCTTCCAGTCTCCTTGGTAGCCTTCAAGGCGCGCATCGCTGAGAGAATGCATGGGGGTTTTAGCCTTACGGCCGGCGTGATGGATCCTGACTTCCGCGTACTCCTTGGCGATTTTGGCGACGTAATCTGCCTTAAGATCCTGGCTGAGAAGACTGCCGGCAACGCCCACGGCCCTCGAGGCATCGGTGACGTAGAGCGTCGGGCCCTGTTGGTAATGGGGCTCGATTTTGACCGCGGTGTGAGCTCTTGACGTGGTGGCCCCGCCAATCATCAAGGGAATACTGAATCCGAGGCGCTGCATTTCCTTCGCCACATGAACCATTTCATCGAGCGAAGGGGTGATGAGACCCGAAAGGCCGATGATGTCGACCTGATGGGCTTTGGCGGCCTCTAAGATTTTGTCGCAGGGCTGCATGACGCCAAGATCGATCACCTCAAAGCCATTGCATTGGAGGACAACACCGACAATGTTCTTACCAATATCATGGACATCGCCCTTGACGGTGGCCATCAAGATTCGGCCGTTCGATTGAGGGGCTGGATGGTCGCCTTTTTCAGCTTCCATAAAAGGCATCAGGTAGGCAACGGCCTTTTTCATGACGCGAGCCGATTTCACGACCTGCGGCAGGAACATTTTGCCAGCCCCAAAGAGATCGCCCACCATGTTCATCGCATCCATCAGGGGGCCTTCAATGACGTGAAGCGGCCGCTGCACCGATTGACGTGCTTCTTCAGTGTCGTGATCGATGAATTCATCGATGCCTTTGATGAGGGCATATTCAAGGCGTTGATGAACAGGAAGGCTCCGCCAGGCTTGATCTTCCTTCTTCTCGCTGTTGTTTTGGCCATCCTCCCTGAAACGTTCGGCGAGATCCAATAGGCGCTCTGTCGCCTCGCTATCACGGGCGAGGATCACCGCCTCGATGGTGTCCCTCAGCGCCCGAGGGACGTCTTCAAAAATGGCTAACTGACCGGCGTTAACAATGCCCATGTCCATGCCGTTTTGGATGGCATGGTAGAGGAAGACCGCGTGAATGGCCTCGCGGACGGCATTATTTCCGCGGAAGGAGAAGGAGACATTGGATACACCCCCTGAAATGAGGGCGTGGGGGAGGGTGTCTTTGATGATTCTGACAGCTTCGATGAAATCAAGACCGTAGCGGTTGTGTTCTTCAATGCCGGTCGCAACGGCAAAGATGTTGGGATCGAAAATGATGTCTTCTGGGGGGAACTGGAGCGTCTCTGTCAACAGTCGGTACGCCCGGGTGCAGATGGCTACTTTGCGTTCGACCGTATCCGCTTGGCCGACCTCATCAAAGGCCATGACGATGACAGCGGCCCCATAAAGGCGCACCTTTTGGGCTTGATGCAGAAAAGCGGCCTCGCCTTCCTTCATCGAGATGGAATTGACAATGCCTTTGCCTTGAAGGCACTTGAGTCCAGCTTCAAGAATGTCCCACTTGGATGAATCGAGCATAACCGGAACCCGAGCTATATCAGGTTCAGCAGCAATCAGGTGCAGGAAGCGCACCATGGCGGCCTTCGAATCGAGCATCCCCTCATCCATGTTGATGTCGATGATTTGGGCGCCATTTTCAACCTGTTGGCGGGCGACATCTAAGGCTTCCTCGTAGCGCTCCTCCCGAATGAGGCGCCTGAACGCGGCGGATCCTGTGACATTGGTTCTTTCACCGACATTGACGAACAAAGTGTCTTTGGTGATATTCAGAGGCTCAAGCCCTGACAGCCGACAGGCGGGCGTTATCTTGGGGATCCGGCGCGGCACATAACCTTTTAGAGCGTCATGAATGGCCTTGATATGGGGAGGGCGAGTTCCGCAACAGCCTCCAATGATGTTAACAAAGCCCGCTTCAGCCCATTCCGCGAGCTCAGCCGCCATCGCTTCAGGGGACTCGTCGTACTCACCAAATTCATTCGGAAGCCCCGCGTTGGGATGTGCGGATACATAAGTGTCGGCAATCCCTGAGAGTTCTTCAATATGCTGCCGGAGTTGTTGGGCGCCCAGTGCACAATTAAAACCGAAGGAGATTGGGCGAGCATGTTTGAGGGAGTTCCAGAAGGCGGCCACGGTCTGCCCTGAAAGCGTGCGACCTGACGCATCGGTGATGGTCCCAGAGATCATGATCGGCAACGGGAGCGCATGCGTTTCAGCAAAAGACTCAACGGCAAAGACGGCCGCTTTCGCATTGAGGGTGTCAAACACGGTTTCAATCAGGATGAGGTCGGCACCACCATCGACCAGCCCTCTGATTGATTCGAGATAGGTGGACACGAGTTCATCAAAATGAACGTTTCTAAAACCTGGATCGTTGACGTCAGGAGAGAGGGTGGCGGTTCGGCTGGTGGGTCCAAGGACACCGGCCACAAAGCGGGGTTTTAAGGGCGTTTTCTCGGTCATCAGGTCGCACGCTTGCCGCGCGATTTGTGTCGCTGCGACATTCAGCTCGTAGACCAGTTCCTCCATGCCGTAATCGGCCATGCTGATCCGGTTAGCATTGAAGGTGTTTGTTTCGACGATATCGGCACCGGCCTCGAGATAGGCGGTTTGGATGGCGCTGATGATATCGGGACGGGTCAATGACAGGAGGTCGTTGTTTCCCTTGAGGTCGCTGGGCCACTCCGCAAAACGCGCCCCACGATAATCTTTCTCCGCCAGTTGGTAGGCTTGAATCATGGTCCCCATGGCGCCATCTAGGAACAGGATGCGTTCGTTGAGGAGGGACTTAATGGTCTGGGTCTTGAGGGCGAAGTCTTGAATCATGGTGTCTAATAGCAGGGCGATAGGGTCGCCTCAAATCAATCTATTATAGGCTGTCTTCTTAACCCAAGGAATCGGTGGCGGCTTTAAGAATGTCGGTTACCTTGCTATGGCGATTTAAAAAATGTAAGAATCCCCTATGTTTTGCAGGGTCGCCAATCTCTGTTCAAGTTCTCTGTTGCGATTTGCAACTTTCACCTTCGCTCCGGGTACACCGATGAATAAGATCAACAAGCGCTACATCAGACTTTGCCTGATGCTGGGATGTGTTTCGACTGCCTGGGCGGATTTAACCCTCACCGATAATTCCCCACTGATAGGTAACTGGAAGCTCGAATCCGTTGCCGCGTCTTTGACCAAGCCGAAGATTGATGAAAACCGGAACTGGGAATTTCGTTCCGACGGGACGATTGTGACCAGCGGCTACAATCGTCACTTTAAGACGGAAGACCGTCATGAGTGGACATACCAGGTGCTGGAGGGCAAGATCGTCGCCGATGACCCAGGCCGTCCAGGGCGAACGATTGATTATTCAGTCTACAAGATGGAAGGAAATGAACTCATCTTGAAAGGCGGACTCGAAGGGTTCTATTTCTTCAAAAAACAATAAGGAGCAACCATGATCAAAGATCTTTTTAAGTTTGGGAAGGCAGACATGCTCATGTGGTCTGGCATTGGCGTGTTCAGCATCATTCTGATCGTTGCCTTCAGTCTTTATTCAGATGGTGGCGGTTTGGTTGTCAAGGACCTCTTTGGCCTTGCGGTGGTTCTGATTGGTCCAGGTTATGTGATCGTTAAGCTCTATTTTAATGACCTTGAAATCAGTGAAAACCTGACGAAGAACCCTGATATTAACCGGGCGATTGATCTTCTCATCATGTCCATTGGTATCAGCATCGCGACCATTATCCCGATGAACTTTGTCTGGAACTACATGCTGACGATGGGGGGTGGTGAAGATATCAAACCAGGCGGTGGTGGAAATCTCTGGGGTAATGTAGACGAAGAGGAAATCTACAGCGGGAGTGCAAGTTTTCGCTCCATCTTCACCGTCATCGTTGTCGTCGGTCTGGCCATCGGCTACAAGATCTTTGATAACAAACGGAAAGAAAAGGCCTAAGATCACGTGGCTGATCACAAACCTTCAATCTTGCAGGTCATCGGCAGCGTTGTCGCGGCCGCATTTGGCGTGCAGACGTCTTCCCGTCATGAAAAGGATTTTCAAGGCGGGTCTGCGACCCCTTACCTCGTCGCAGGAGTCCTCTTCACGTTGGTGTTGATTCTTAGTATTGTCGGTGTGGTGAAATTCGTTCTAAGATCCTGATCGGGTCAAAAAAGCCCGGCTTGCCGGGTTTTTTTCTGTCTAAGATTCATCCTTATGAGAGGGTTCTGCTACTCTTACATGCGGCTACCCTTCGCTTTTGATCTATCGACTTTGCGATCCTTTCCCTCATGATGCGAAAATTTTACGTGGTGGTGAGACGGCTTTCTTTTATTGGCCTCTTACTCAGCCTCTGTGGTTGTTCTCTCAAAGGCCGTTCGCTGACCCACTATCAGGTCCCGGCGGAGGTTCTTAAAAGCTTCAGAACAACGCACCCCACCATTGAGCAGGTGGAGTTCTCCTCTTTTATGAAGGACGGTGCCAAGCTGTTTCAGGCCGCTTACGAAGAGGATGGGGAAATGCACGAAGTGCAATATAACGTCCACGGGGTGGTTTTTGTGCCGAAGGCTGAAAAACACCCAAAACCTGAACCCCAGGCCCCTTCGGAGGAGGCGGCGAGCGACCCTGAGCCATCGAGTGACGGCGAAACGCCCAGCCCAGCAGCCAAACCCGCTGTGGTCCCTGAGAAGAAATCCATGGCACCCTGAGGGCGCCCACTTTTACCCCGATTAAGGAGCCTCTTTATGAAGATTCGATACCTGCCCCCTCTCATCGCTGCACTCATGCTGGATGGTTGTGTGATGCAGTCGACCTTTGATCGTGAGCATCAACTGAATGACACCCTTCAATCAGAGGTTCAGTCTGATCAGGTGGAAATCCATCAATTGAAGGACCGGCTCCGCATCACGATCGAAGACAGTCTGCTTTACCCCTCTGGGCAGGCAGCGCTTACCGGGAACGGCAAAAAGACCCTCGACAAGCTGCTGCCCGCCCTTAAAGATGCCGATGCGGATCATCGGATTGAGGTTGAAGGCTATACGGACAGTGTTCCTGTTGGGCACCATCTTAAGAGTAAGTACAAGACCAATTGGGAACTCTCATCGGCCCGCGCGGCATCGGTCGTTGAATACCTTCAGAAAAAAGGGGTTGACCCTAGTCGGCTGACGGCAGCAGGGCATGGCCAATATCAGCCGAAGTCCGATAACATGACCGCCGAAGGGCGGGCCGAAAATCGTCGCACGGATATCGACCTGGTCCCCATGCCATCGAATTAAACCCATTTCCCCTCTCAAGGAGACTGATCATGATGAAGCGTCTAACCCCTCTTCTCGTCCTATTGACCCTCATGCTTGGGGCTAGCAACGCCTCCGCGGAGGGTGGGTTGATGAACAGCACCCCAGCCCAGCGCGCTGACCTTCAAAACACGTTCATGAAGGACAAGCTGCATCTTGATGAGGCCACGATGACGAAGATCAAGGCCATAAACATCAAGTATGCCGAGAAGATGGAGCCCATTCTTAAGGGCGATGAGAATCAGTTTTCGAAGATGGCCAAGGGAAAATCGGTCATGGCAGCCAAGGATGAGGAATTGAAGGCGACCTTCTCGCAGGATCAGTACACGGCCTATGAGGATCTTCGCGATGACCTCAAAGCCTATCTCGAAGCGAAGCTGAAATAATCCATGATGGGGAGCACGAGCCAGGCTGTTTCGATCGCTATGCCTGGCTCGATGGCTGTTTTTCCCCTCGCTACCGTTTCATCATCTCAAAGAATTCCTGATTAGTCTTCGTCTCCTTGAGCTTACTCAAGAGGAATTCGCTGGCCGCCATTTCATCCATCGGCTGTAAAATCTTCCTTAAAATCCAGCACTTTTGAAGCTCATCAGCCGGCACGAGGTATTCTTCTCGGCGGGTCCCCGAACGATTAATGTTGATCGCCGGATAAATTCTTTTTTCGGCAATCTTTCTTTCAAGGTGAAGTTCGTTGTTGCCGGTCCCTTTAAATTCTTCATAGATGACTTCATCCATTCTGGAGCCGGTTTCGACCAGGGCCGTTGCAATAATGGTCAGGCTGCCGCCTTCTTCAATGTTTCGGGCCGCACCAAAGAATCGTTTTGGTCGCTCGAGGGCATTGGCGTCAACACCACCGGTCAGGATCTTGCCGGATGCCGGCACGACGGTGTTATAAGCCCTGGCCAGTCGGGTGATGGAGTCTAGAAGGATGACCACGTCGCGGCGATGTTCCACCAGACGTTTAGCCTTCTCAATAATCATTTCAGCCACCTGAACATGGCGAGCTGGAGGTTCATCGAAGGTGCTCGAGACCACTTCGCCGCGGACACTTCGCTGCATTTCGGTCACTTCCTCCGGGCGTTCATCAATCAGCAGCACGATGAGGTAGCATTCGGGGTATTTTTCGGCAATAGAGTGGGCAATGTGCTGAAGAATCATGGTCTTGCCGGCCTTCGGCGGCGATACGATCAGGCCACGCTGTCCTTTACCGATCGGTGCCACGAGATCCATGATCCGCGCTGTCAGATCTTCGGTGGTTCCATTGCCAATCTCAAGCTGCAGTCGTGATTTAGGAAACAGCGGGGTCAGATTCGAAAAGAGAATCTTATGCTTGGCATTTTCTGGCGGCTCGTAGTTGATTTGTTCTACTTTAAGCATGGCGAAATAGCGTTCGCCTTCTTTGGGAGGGCGAATCTTGCCGGAAATCGTATCGCCGGTCCTGAGGCTAAATCTTCTGATCTGGCTCGGTGAGACGTAGATGTCGTCAGGGCCCGCCAGAAACGAGCTGTCGGCTGATCTCAAAAATCCATAGCCATCGGAGAGGATTTCCAAAACGCCATCCCCGTAGATGTCTTCACCACTTTTGGATTGTTTCTTGAGGATGGAGAAGATCAGGTCCTGTTTTCTGGTTCGGGCGACGCCCTCGATTTCGAGGGTTTCGGAGATTTCGATGAGTTCAGCAGCGGGCTTGCGTTTGAGGTCGGTCAGGTTCATGGATGACAAGAGGGTAGTGAAATGATGAGGTGGAGGATTCAAAAATCCAATCAGAGGTCGGTTGTTGAGCCTGCCAGAGTGACAGGTCGGGATGAGAGCCTTTGGGCTAGCAACCGAGTGGACTGAATTGGGGAGCTCTTATTTCTGTATAGATGGGAGGGGGAAACCTGCGGGGAAGTTCCGGCAGGTTCCAGAGTTTTAAAGGTTAGCGTCAATGAAAGCCGCTAATTGCGACTTGGCAAGAGCACCTACCTTAGTCGCGAGGACTTCGCCGTCCTTAAAAAGGATCATGGTCGGAATGCCCCTGACGCCATAACGTTGCGGGGTTCCGGGATTGTTATCGATGTTGACCTTGGCCACAGTCAGTCGACCCTGGTATTCAACGGCGATCTCCTCGAGAATCGGCGCAATCATTTTGCAAGGTCCACACCACTCGGCCCAAAAGTCTACCAAGATGGGGGAGGTTGATTTCAGTACTTTTTCATCAAACTCAGCATCACTGATCTGAAGGATATGTTCACTCACGGCAATCTCCGTCGTTCGGAAAGGAGGGGGGTAATGTTGGAGTTCGGCATCTTCGACGCGGCTGCGTAGAACAACCTAAGAAGGACTGGGTCAGTTCCCAGTGGTGACACATTTGAGCTCAATCCCCCCCCGATTGCAAGTGTTTTCCGCATTCATCGCTCGCGCGTCATCGAGAGCACTCGTGACCTTCAAAGAAAGCCGCTTCCTGGGTGATCAAAAGAGCCTTCCATGGATACATTTAGGTCCCCTCTCGGCTTCTCAGTTCAGGACGGAGATGCGATCGGTCACCGAGGCGGTTTAGGCGAGGGCCGTGATCAAGGAAATCAACGATGGCGAGGGAGGCGACCGGAATGCCGATGCGATCTCGATAGCCGCCTATATCAATGCCGAGAAGGGCGCAGATGAGGATGCGAATGGTGGCCTTGTGGGAAATGAGCAGGACATCACCCGAGGCATGTTCCTGCTGAATATCATCGAGGACGTCGAGTGCCCTTCGAGCAACATCAATCCCTCTTTCACCGCCGGTGGGGGAATTCCAGCCGGCATCCGAGGACCACTTTGAATAGTCTTCGGTGAAGTGTTCCTTGACCCACGCATTGGATTTCCCTTCCCACTCGCCAAAAGCGACTTCGGCGAGGCCATCGCGGATTTTCATGGGCTTTCCAGAGGCCTCGCAAAAGGGAGTTGCTGTTTGACGGGCTCTTAAGAGGGGGCTGACATAGACATCCTTGAAGGGATGTTCGCGGTAGGCAAGACCAAAGTCGGCGGCCATCAGATGGCCTTCGGGGGTTAGGTCTGGATCAATGCGGCCGCAGTATCCGCCGGTAGCGCTGGCGGTTGTTTCCCCGTGACGAAGCAAATAGATAGAAAGGCTCATGGCATTCTCTTCGGTGAATGGGAGAAGGGTGGTATTTTGCATAAGGCAAAGGACAGTCAACGACCGTCATCATATGCTCCAGCCATCCGCAGGACTTCAGAGCATAACGTTTTGAATCAGCACCAGATGAATCCTATCAAGGACAGCGTCCGCCGTAAACGCACAGGCACCCCTTCAGCGAATTGTTCCGGCTTGGTTTAAGATGGTCTCTACCCATGATCGACACCCTTGGTGCCGATTTCAGATTCACGAAGCAGTCTCCTCTTTCCAACCAGCATGCAGTTTAAGGATTATTACGAGATTTTGGGCTTAACGCGTCAGGCGAGTGCTGGTGATGTCAAAAAAGCGTATCGGAAGCTCGCGCACCAATATCATCCTGATATCTCAAAAGATCCTAAGGGTGAGGAGAAATTCAAGGAAGTCAACGAGGCCTACCGGACCCTCAAAGATCCAGAGCTTCGGAAAGCCTATGATGAATTAGGTCAACACCGATCTGGAGAGGAGGTGAGACCGCCGCCTGAATGGGGCAGCCATTTCAGTCAGGCGCCAGGGGGCGGCTTTGATCCGGAGGACTTTGCTCGTGCTGGCGGCTTTGAAGGCATCAATTTATCCGATCTTTTTGAAGAGCTTTCGAGAAGTCGGGGCGGCCAGGGGCCAGGCGGCAGCTATCAGGCCCAACCCTTAAAAGGTCAAGATTATGAAGTGGCCGCCACCCTCACCCTGGAGGAGGCAGCCCATGGAACGACGCTTGATCTAGAATTTAAGGTGCAAGGACGAGATGCTGAAGGACGTCCGATTCGTCTCCCCCATCATTTTAAGGCCCGAATTCCCAAAGGCGTCGTCGATGGTCAGAAAATGCGGCTCCCTGGCAAAGGGGGCAAGGGTCTTCAGGGCGGTGCCGATGGCGACCTTTATTTGACCATCCGCCTTTTGCCGCATCCTTTCCTGAGACCTCTGGGTCATGATCTTCATTTTGATGTGCCGCTGACGCCCGCTGAAGCCGTTCTCGGCGCCACCATCAAGCTGCCAACCCTAAAGGGGTTTGTTAGCCTCACCGTGCCCCCTTTAAGCGCAACAGGGAAGAAGATGCGGCTCCCTCTTAAAGGACTCCCAAAACCGAAGGAAGGCGCGGGTGATCTGATCGTGCATCTGGTGGTGGTCATTCCTGATCAAATCACGGAGGCTGAGCGTCATCTTTATGAACAGATTCAGGCGCTGTCGAAGTTTCATCCCCGGGAGCGACTCGAAGCCTTCCTTCACCCTCAAAGCGACTCATGACGATCAAGACTTCTTCGGCCATCACGGTCGACATCACATCGATCCGTGTCACGGAATTCGCCTCTCTGTCAAATCTCAGCCCCCAGGAGATCGCTGAATTAGTCGAGATTGGGGTTCTCATCCCCTCGGGTGAATCACCGACCGATTGGGCTTTTAATGATCAGACGTTGATGCTGATGCGCCGTCTTAGGCGGCTTGAGGCGGATTTCGAACTTGAGATGGATCTTAAGACCTTGGCGCTCAGCTACCGGCTTATAGAACGCATCCAAGAATTAGAGTCTCATCTTCATGAGACTCAATTTCATGCGAGACTTTCTCAAGAGGAGATGGCCTCCCTGAAGTCTTAAAGGGCCTGTTGGGCCTCAGCCACCATCAAGGTGGCGATCGATGTCCGCTTTACCAAAGCCTATTTTTTCAGCAACGCGGATGGCGTGGCTGACCCTTGAAATCCCCTCAATGACCCGATAGGTCGGTTGTTCGTCTTTAAATTCTACTTGCTGGGCCATCGCCTGTGGGTTCTTCTGGTACACATCGACCAGTGCGTGATTGTGGGTGATCAATAGGGTGCTGTTGCCTTTTTTGGCAAAGCCATCAAGGATCGTTTTGGAAATCTCGATCTTTTCTTCGTGGGTGGTTCCTTCGGAGAGCTCGTCCATGATGACGAGGCTCTTTGGGGTCGCTGTAAGAAAAATCGCTTTGGTGCGGCGAAGCTCTGTTCCAAAACGGCCCTCTCCATCGGCCAATTGGCTGATTTCTGGCGCCTGATAATAGATGTGATCGGCAACGGCCATAGCCGCGGTCTCAGCAGGGACATAGCCCCCGGTTTGGGCGAGCAGCTGAGTTTGGGCGAGGGTTTTGCAAAAGGCGGTCTTCCCGCCACTGTTGGGTCCGGTGATCAGGGTTAACCTTTTATTGGAAAGATCGATCCGGTTCCCAACATAATCTTTAAACCCTTTCCCAAGAATGGGGTTCCTTACCCCTGTGACCTTCATTTGATGGAAGCCTTGATCCAAAAGGGTTGGAAGAACCACCGGATGGCCAAAGTCGGTCCGCCACTGCCGCATGGAAAAAAGTTCATCAAGAAGTCCTAACGCATCGACCGCGCGGTGGACTTCCGGTGAGGCTTTGAAAATGTCCCTCAAGGGATAGATACAGCCATCGCGGTCAAAGCTCCCCACCATGGGAATATAGAGAAAGCCAACGGGCAACAAGAATAACCAAAAGGCGGAAGCGATCATGTCGAGCAGCAAGGGCACAAACTGGCCGGCGACAAAGAGTGCGAAGAGGAACACTAAAAGCCCTATGGGCTTGAAGAGGGAGGGATTGAAACGGATGGCGGGTGTCCACCAGCGCTTCTCTGTCGCTGTGATCATCCCGTGTTCAGCGCGGTAACAAGGTCCTTTGGCCAGCTGGTATGCCCTTGATGATTCGAGTGCTTTAAGGTCAGCAAGCAGCGCTTCAAGATAAGGGTTTTTGGGGGCTGGTACCGCGTTGGCACCCTCCACGAGATCTTTCAAAAATTGGGTTCCTTCGAGATAGGTGCTGTAGCCATAGCCTTCAAGTTCAAGTTCATGAGCTTTCGAAGAGAGCATGCCCATAAACGACCCATAAAGCAGCTCATAAAAGCTTTTTTCGTGGCGCTTGGCTCGCTTGATGATGGTTTGAAGGCCATCAAGGACTTCGGGACGCTCCTCTATTTCAAGGAGGGCGCCTTGCTTGGCCTTGAGGAGGTCGATATCCCTCAGGGGCTCACGGAGGGAGCGCATCAAAACGGCAGCACCAATAGCCGTTGATGTCTCATTGACCGCGTCAAAGAGACGTTCAACTTCGATCGCTCGAAAGGTGCTGTCATCAACAACGTCGACGTGAGAGGGCGCTTCGAGATGAGCCTTCGGGGTAGGTGGCCATCGATTATCCTCCCGAAGAATGGGTGCGTATGTCGCATGAAGGCGTTGAATCATCGAAGGGAAGCTCCTAAGGCGTTATAAAGTCTTAACGAATGAGACGACTTTTCCTTCAAAAAGGTCCTAAGACGTCTTCGGTGATGATTTCACGATAACGTGATGGTTGATCTATCACGACGCATCACCCAAGGCTATGAAAAGAAAGTGTCCAATGTCGCTATCCCACTGACGGCGATCAGTAAGAAAACGCAAAGGATTTGAATCCAGCGATCCATCATCTTGATCTTCTCAATGGTCTCCTCTTTCTTACTTTCAGGGGCCTCATTGAGCAGAATGATGTCGAAGATGAAAAGGACAAATAAGAGCAAGTTGACGATGTAACAGCCATTATAAAGGCTATCCATGGGTGTCATGTAAGGCAGCTCTGGTAATGTTGATTGGTAGCCTTGCTGCAAGAAAATGAGGGAGAGGATGATCGTTGGCGGTATCGTCACCCGGAGCTCCCAGCAATTGGAGGGAAGAGAAGGGGAATAAATCACCAGAATCATGACGATAACCAGGGGAAGCAGAATCCTTAGTATGGTCGCATTGACCGATTTCTTGTAGCTGACTTCAAATCGGAGCTGATAGACATGATCCATTCCGGGACCATGCTCCCGGCCATTCATGGTCGTGGCGTATTGATGCATGATCGTCCGCTTTGAAAAGTCGGTGGTGGCATAGCCCATAAGATCGATGTAACGGCCGATGCCTGAACCTGCCTGGTCGATCAGCAGCTTCATGTTGGTGAATTCAGGGGGGAAGTCCTTTTCCTCTAGTTCAAAGACTAAGGGAAGGGTGATGGTGTGAAAGGGAAAGGCTGAGAAGTCGAGACCGCTGGCATAAAAGCTACCGGAGAACTTAAAACGTTGGTAATACCGGCCATCGGCCTCTTTGTCTGGCGTCTCATTCTCTGGATGAATCTCAAAATCCCAACTATTTACCTGATTCACCAGCCGAATCATGCTGAGGGGTGCGACCTGCTTTTGTTCGAGAAATTCTTGAAGGTCTGACGGCCAACGGATCCAAATCCAGCCATCGGCAGAGAAGATTTTCTGATTTGCATCAAGGTTGTAGAGATTGACGATATAGGTGCCAAATTCAACCCCTGATACAGAGGGGTTGACATCGGCGATGGGGTAAATGGAATCATTGTGGATGACTTCATCAGGCTCAAGCAGTTCGAGCCGAATGACAAGGCCGGTGATGAAAGACAAGGCGATAAAAAAGAAAAAGGAATAGATGAGGAACCTTGAGCCCTGATCGCGCGGGGTCGGTGTTGGGTTCCCCTCTTCAGGATCCTCGCTATTAGGTGGTGACGTCGACATGAATTTTTTCATCGGAATGAGAAGCCGCCCATACGACGGCTTGAATCTTTGTGGCCGGGGCGACTTAAAGGTGCCCGCTCGCGTCTTCGTTATCGTCTCAGAAATTGGCTCATGTCCACCTTATCAGATGTGAACCAAGGCGCACCCCGATCATCGAGATAGAGGCTTTGCATCTCTTTGAGGTTAAAGGGTCTTGAACCAATGCGCCCAAAGATAGCAATTTGATGACCGGTTTCATCCACCGCACGATCGCGATCAAGACCCTTAGAGAGAGCAAAGGCCGGGTCATCGGTCGGGTAGGAAGCGATCAATTGGGGGCGCGGTTCTGGGCTAAAGCCATAAAATTTCGGTTGCGATTCGGGACTGGTTAGTTGCAGCACGCGAAGGCCGTTTTGGCCATCGGCCACATAGGCGAAGAGGCTCGCATTAGTAGAGGCAACAATCACATCCTCGGCCTGGTTGATTTGACCACCGGCGGTAAAGAACTCCTTGATGTGAGGTTGCTCCGGATTCTTGATATCGATGATCGCAAGACCCTGACGCCCCGCGGCCACATAGGCATAGGTCCGCGCAAGATAGATCTTATGGCCATCCGTAAGTGGGGTTCTGGCCGTTGTGACTTCGCGGGCTACGCCCAATTTGGTGACATCAAAGACATGCAGCCCATCCCGATCGGTAACAAAGAGATATCGGAACTGGAGGGCGGCGGCACGGCCCTCTTTGAGAACAGTGTGTTGGGTCACCTTGGGGTGAAGGGGGTCATTCATATCCAGAATGACGAGATGGCTGTCGGTGACCACATAGGCATAGTGACCGCCTATCACGATATGGCGAGCGCCTGTCAGGAGACCGCCCGGATTGTAAGTCAGCGAACGTTCTAGGAAATTATTCCGAGCTTCCCCATCGGCGAGGGTATTGATATCGACCAGAATTAAGCCTTCCTCGGCATCTGTGATGAACGCGTAGTTGTAAAGGGGGTGGAATGGCTGCTCTTGATTGGTGACTTCAATGAGTTTCTTCATCCCCTCTGCATCGAGGCCAAAGGCTGGAATGTTCCGGCGATCAGGGTGAATCGGTTGATTGGTCGGGAGGGCCACGCAGGTCGCATTTTTGGTGCTGACATGGGTGTCGTGACCCAGACTAGAAAATGGCGCCGTGATGACTCGCTGAGAAAAGCCTTTGTCGGCGATATTGGCGACATCGTAGGCCTCAAATCCCGCATCAGCCTGAGCGACATAGAGGTATTCTCCACGCAGCTGGAGGCAGCCGACCTTACCGCCGGTCCGGTGACCCTGTGTTTCAGGCAAAATGCGCCCACGTTCTTGATGCTGCCGGTACCAGTCGGGGTAAGCGAATCGGTGGAGATAGCTCCCGATGACGGCTTGGGGTTCATCCCATTCGGTCACGTTGACCGCTTCGATGCTGTTGTCGGTCCCAACCCAGGCGTTATAGCCGACGAAATTGATAAAGTTAGTCCCGTGCAAGAGCAGCTGGGCCATGATGGCATTGTTGTCATTCTCTTTTGAGAGGTGACAATCGGTGCAGGTCTTGGTTTCAACCGTTCGCTCAGTATGGGGGTAATGGGGGGCAAAGGCCTGTGAGCTATAGCCGCTGGCTGCAATGGGGGGCTGCTGGATATAGATCAGTTCTCGGTTGACGTTTTTCGATGAGAGGACGAGGGCCGATGACGAACGAACGGGTGCGATACGGCCACCTTTAGCCGGCCCGTGAATGCCGAGTTGGTACATGTCATCGCGAGCGACCTGGGGGTTGTAGCTGGCAAAGTTCCTCGTTTCGTTACTCTCGTAGTGGTGTTTGGGTGTTTTCCAATTGGCTTGAATCGGGAGATGACAGCCGCCGCAGCTCGTGGCCCAAGAGCTGTGACAGGTAAAACAGGTCATTTTGTCATTGCTATGCGCCCAGTTTTCAGGGGCCACACCCGGTCCCCAGGCCTGGCCTGGATCATGAGCGACGGTCTTCGCCCGCGCGGCTTTGGCGTTATAGTCCTTGTGGCTTGGGTTCACCGTGTTTTTGACCAATTTCACCCGCCATTCCTTGTCAGGATAAAGCGCTGAACGTTGATAGAGCTCTCCGCCACGCCACTCGAAACGGGCTCGGCCGTCTTGGGTTCTCAAGGCCAAAAGGTCACTGCCCCCTTTAGGGGCCGCCGGGCCACTGGTCAGTAGGGAGGGGTAACGGTCGGCGGTCCCATGACAGTCCACACAATCGATTTCAATCGATTGGGCGACCTCGCCATAAAGGTGGCCATTGCCGTGGGCGTCTTGGGTGAAATGGCAATCAACGCAATGCATTCCAAGATCGAGGTGGATCGAGGAGAGATGCACGGCTTTTTGGAACTTCTGAGGGTCGGTATCGGCGACCTTGTCACCGGTCTTGTCAAGCAGATTACCCTCGCGGTCACGCTTGAAAATAGCTCTGAAATTCCAGCCATGACCGTGATAATCGGCAAACTGGGTGTCCTTATTTTTGTTGTTCCGCTCCCAAACCCCGCTCAGGAACTTAGGGTCACTCCAAAGGCCCCGTTGCGCTGCTTCTTCGGGGTTATGGGTCGCAATCTCCCGAGCTTTATCGTCGGTCACGATTTGTTCTGGTTTCACACCACTGCCGAGTGTGATCTGCTCACCGCGAACATTGGTTCCACTTGAATCGTCTCCGGCGTTAACGTAACGCTGCTCTTTGGGCCACATGTTGGGGGCATCGGCCTCATAGTCCCACATCGTATACCCAAGGAAGCTATTCACAAAAACATTCGGTTGATGCATATGACAGATCATGCACTGACTGGTTGGAATAGAGCGGGTAAATTCGTGTTTAAGGGGATGGCCGCTCTCTCCTTTAGGAATGGTTGGGTCCTTGGTTTGCGAGGTGCCACTGTGGCCAAATTGGGCATAGGGTCCTGAATGCCGTGGGTCACGATCATTGCCGTACACGACGTGACAGGAGGCGCATCCTGAGGAGCGATAATCTCCTGGGTTATCGTTGGTGCCGAGGAACCAGGTGAAGGGATCGTTGAGTCGCGTCTTGTGAAGATTCAGAATGGGGACGGCGATGCGGGCGCCGGTCCCCGCGCCACGATTGGACTGCCGGGTATCTGGCCGGCCGGGTTCTTCAAGACGTTGAATGGATCCTGATTCATTCGGGAGCCCAGTTTCTGCAAACAGATTGCCGATCACTCGGCCGCCCCGTTCAAAGACCCGGAAGATATCCCCCGGCGGCAGCACTTCCCAGGTGGGGAGTGGCGCGATGAGAGGTAAGACCCCTTTCTTAACCATATTGGCATCCGGCTTGCCCATGCCCTGGAGGATCCCACCAATCGTTAACGGCCGGCCACCTTCCTCGGCCTCCTTGCGTTCATCGCCCTCGAGGGTTTTGTAGTACTCACCCAAGACCGATATCTTAAACGGGAGGATGCCATTATTGTAGGCGGCGCCGCCCCAGAACATGGCGGCGGTGGACATCAGACTGCGTTCTGCCATCTGAATCTCTGGTAGATGGCAATTTCCGCAGGATTTTCGAACCACCCGGTAGTCGCTCGGATTGACGAAGCGGATGAACTCAGGGCTTTCGTCATTTAGCTTTGAATAGGAGACTTCGGGATTGCGGCTGCTCGGATAGTTCCAGAACGCTGGAAATCTAGGCTGGATATGGGCTTGATTGAGCGACTGCTGATAGCTATCGCTGTGTTTGGCGATGGCATGAGGAACCATGATGGAGGCGTTGCCGCCATGACAGTCGGTGCAGCCTAGAGTGACCGCCTCATTGTCATGCATGCTCATTTTGTCTGTTGAGGTATGACAGGTGAGACAGCCCTTGCTCTTCTCATCAGCCTCCTTTTTAGATTGCTGGCGGGGAGCATCTTTGGCTTCGGCGTAGACCACCTCTTGGGCTTCCTCTCCTTCACTGGCCAGCAGCGCTGATCCTTGAGTGATGAGGATCAGTGCAACGAGAGCGCGAAGAAAAGAAGGGTATGCAAAGGTCATATCGATGAGTCGTTACGAGAGGAGGCCAGGCTTAATAGGTCAGGATGACATCAAAAAGGACCGAATACATCATTCGGGCGCCGAACAAATCAGTGGCGCCATTTCCAGGAATAAGCGTAGCGCCTGAGAGTCGCGTCACAATGTTCTGGTTGAAAAGAGGGCGATAAACCACAGCGGTTGAGAGGTCCCAGCCAATGTCGGTGCCGATGTTTCCTTGGTTTCTTGCCGTTTCGAGGGCCGCTGTATTATCGAAAAACAGTTTGTTGAAATTCGTTGAGACCCTGAGTTCCGGGAGGATGTCATGGTCGGTACCAAAGCCAAAGAGGCTGATGCCGGGGTTGGTGAAATTTGATTGGCCGAGTTCTTTGGATGACCGCATCGAAGGGAGGACGGCATTTCGGCCTGACAGAGCGACTGCACCCCCGCCAATCAGAGGCAGCGCTTGACGAATCCAGAAACTGGTATCTGCGCCTGCAATCTGAGGGTTTTCAAAGATCGCATCAAAACCCTGCGCTTTATTGTCATAGGGGTTTTTATCGCCACTGGCGTGAAGGATCGAGAGTCTGGTCCGGGTCCAGTCAAAGTCGATAGATCCCTCGGTCGCCACAAACCAGGCATTGATATCGGTGGCTTGAGGGGTGAAGGTCCCTTTATTTTCGGTGCCTACAGCATAATAGAAAGAGCCGGTTAAGTTAAAGCGATCGAAGTGACCATCGCCGTTATAACCAAGATAGGCGACATCATAGTTTTTACCGGTTTGTGTCCCGAGGAGCGCCGGGCGCGAAGGAAATCCATTCTGGTCATAGAAGGCTTGATTATTGCCTTCCCGGTTCTGGTTATAGACCACGGCGACTTGCGAGGTAAACCCACGGAAAGGGAAGTCTTGCCGATAAAGGTTCGCCATATAGATGTCATCATCACGGGGAGCCTTACTAATATCGTTAAGCCCATTGTTGACGTTTTTCTCAAGGCGCCTAAACCACGCCACGTTGTATTGCCAGCGGTTGTTGTCGCGATTGCCAAAGAGTCTCACCCCGAGCTGATTGTCGAGGAATAAAAAGCCCCTGAAATCAACATTGATGGGCTGGATGCCGAGGCGAATGCTGTCAAAGTCATACCGCTCTGACACATTCTGGAGATGGTAGTCGGCAAACAGCTCCTGCATCCCGACAAAGTAAATATTTCTGTTGTCACCGCGTCTTGGATCGATGTTCACGACGCCATATTCCTGGACATTGGTGTATTGGTAGTTGATGACCGGGGTAATCCGGTATTCCACATCCGGTGGTCGAAAGACGGTATCGCCTTTGTAGAGGTCAAATGAAAGAATCAGGTTTTGATTGAATAAAAGCTGCGTTTGGCGGCCATTGAGATCAAGCTGGGGGTTGCTAGTAAGGCCCGGTGAACTGGCCTGAAGGGACACCGGCGTTGGAATGCCCCGCGGCTCAAGAAGGGAGTCGGAGATGCCAATGAAATTGAAGAAATAGTCGTCCCCAAACAAGGGGCGGTCGCCCTTGATGGGATTACGGTTGTAAGGATCTATCAGGCTCTCATTGACGAGATTAAGATCTTTGGCAAGCCGCCAACGGTCTTCAATCGGTACAAAAAGCCCCGGCGTGAGGGGGTTTGGGGGGACCACCGGCTCAAGCCCTGCGGCTTGGTTGGAGTCCTTCCACTCAGGCTCTGAAGGCGATTTTTGGGGTTTCCCCGGCACCGTTCGTTCTGGGGCTGAGGGCCCTTTTGAGAAGATCCCACCGAGAAAGTCTTCTTCAGTCAGGTCCTCATCCTCTTCGCTCTCCTCAGATCCAGGAATAGTTCTAGGGGCGGGAGCTTTCTGTGGCTCCGGACTTTTTTCAGCGGCTAAGGGGGGGATGGCGTTGGCATTTTGAATCCCCGATGCGATGAATAGCAAGATGAGCCACGCTTTTAAAGCCCGAAGCGGAGGGTCCACGGAGCGGCCCAGGGGAGCGTTGAGGGCCTGCCTACTTGCCATTGCACGCAGACTCGGTGTTGTTGTTGATGAAGGGTCTAAAGGGGCACTCAACAAAACGGAGGGCCAAGGAGGCGTGACCCGTATTGAAGATCACCCGATTGGAACGAATGAAACCGTTCGCATTGGTGACTTTTGGTTGGGTGATCAGACCCGCTCGATAGGCCCCTAAGAATCCGGCCATGTCATCCTGGTCAACACCGTCTCCAGATTCTCCGATGGCGCCCACCAGGACATTATTTTTGTAAAGGGGGACCGCGCCCGCAAAGGGCTGCATCCCATTCGCGAGAGCATTGGGCGGGATAGAACTATTGGACGCCGCACAGTTGGTGATGGGGACAACCGGGTACGGAGGGGTTAAGGCCACCCCAAATGGGTTCGTGATGGCATAGAGTAAATCGCTAAAGACTAAATCGAGCTGCATTCCGACGTTGAACTCACTCCACTGATTGACCCCGGTCTTGTAGACACTCACTGGCTGGTAGGGGAGGCTCAAAGGGGCATAGGGTGTCCGGGATATCCCATCTGGAAGCAGTGGGCGACCAATGTTCCCAAGGGCTCTCGGGGTCAACGCAGTCCCATCAGAAAAAAGAGGGCCAGAGGTTGCAAAGGGAATGAAGTTTCTGGCCCTTTCGACATAAGGATAGACATTGCTGGGTTGCAGCAAGCTGCCCGCATCACGGTTGCTGAAAAAGGCGGCCGTTCGGGCCTTTTGAAGGCCGACATCGGTACTGAACATGGGAGAATCTTGACTCCGAAGGATCCCAAGAATGTTGCCTTCGGTGTCGACGACGGAGACCGTGAGCCTTGCTGCGGTCGACAACGGGCGCCGGATTTGGGAGCGGGCTTCATTAGCGACACCAATCGCCTTGCGGAGGAGGGTCGCGACGTCGCCTTGAGTGAGCTGCTCGCCATTGGTGACGGTGCCATCCTTCGGCGGGTAACGGTTTTGGCCGGTGGAATCAGACAGGATGTAGGCATTGAGGCCTTTGAAAAGGACCGCTGATGCAGGGTCCTTATCCGCAGGATAAATGCCGGAGTCGGCCTGTCCAAAGGCGAGACCTGCCCTGACGGTCCCATCAAAATATCCAGGGACAGATAATAGAGCGCCCTCTCCATTGGCAGTAATCGTCGACAGCGAAGGGGCCTTGGCGGGATTCGTTAAGAGATCTTGATCGCCCGTGGAGGTGAAGCGGAGCGTCTGCCCATTGACCGTAATGACATCGGCGCGGCGATTAAATGGAGCTAAAAAACCCGTTGCCCCCGCGATCGCGATCCGTTCATCCGCACTGGGCGCGGGATTCGAGATGTTTTGCTCAATGGTGTAGACCTTGGTGGCGATGACGCCGATCCCCCCCACGGGGGTGCCTCTGAGGTAGAGGGGTAAGCCGCCACGTTGACCTGAAAAGCCAAGGGGTGAGCGGCGGGGGCCGACGCCGAGGTCTGATCCTTGGGAGACCAGGTCGCCACAGGGTAACTGGCTGAATTGCACCCCAAACAAAGGGCCTGCGGCTTGCCCCAGTACATTGGGATTAAAGTGCTCTTGGATGATTTGGGCTGCGGTATAGGTCGAGAAGGCATTGCCTTCACTCGAGAGGTAGGCCCCGGTTAAGGCTTTTGAGATCGCCGCGATGGAGCTTGGAACCTGGGCTTCTTCAAGTCCTTGGCCTTTGGCGGTATAAGGGGTTGGCGCTGGGGTATACGTGGGGGGTGTAGCCGGGGGCGTTGGCGTCACGATATTGTAGGTCTTGAGCAATGTAGAGAGCGAATTAAGGGGGGGGAGATCGGAATTAAAACGATTGGATCGAATGACGACCAAGCCGCCGACCGCCGGGGGTAAACCCGCAGCTTGGGCCTGCTGCTGTGCGGCGGTGCTTTCAAAAAGTCCCAAGACGTTGCCGACCCGATCCACAACAGCAATGGTCACGGCTTGGTTACCGCCCGCCTTTGCTTCCTGATAGGCCTGCGCCAGGATGCGATTAACCTGGTCGACGGTGAGAAAACTGTTTGCGTTAGCGCACCCCCCGGTGCAATGGGTGGCGATATCAGCGTGGACCAGCGACTGGGCGAGGAGGAGCAAGAATCCTATGACCTTCGCGAGAGACTTTATTTCATGACGGGTGGGCACTGACATCGTGGGGACCATCCTCATGGATGTCCTGGAGCCGGGGTGATGACCCCATCAGTCTGACCGGCAGAGCTGTTCCCGTGCCAAGGCTTGATGGCTTCCACTTTAGGCCCGAACCGGGTGCCTTTCATATTAAAGTGAGGATCCTTGTGGAAAGTATGGCACTTGAGACAGTTTGAATTGTCAGCGTCATGACATTCCGTGCAGCTCGCCTGGGCCGGGATGTTGACATCTTCAGGGCTCTCAGAAGATTCGACCTGGTGGCATCCGGTGCAACCATAGATGGCGTGCGCTTGATGCTCGAATTTGGCGGCCGGATACCATTTCTCGGTAAATTTCGGCTTGACGACCCGCCACTCGGAGACATCACTGGAGGGCTTAAATGGCTGATGACATTCGGAACAGACCCCTTTTTCAAAGACGCGCTGGGTCATTTCTCGGGTATAGCCATCGAGTGTGACGTCAGGGTCGTCAAAGTCAAGGCCGCCTCGACTGACCATCCGTCCAGGGAGCTCGCGATCATTCTTATCGGGCGGTGAGGGTGGTTCAATCCGCGTGCCCTTGGGGCTTCCTGCATAAAATTCTTTTAAGAAGGGAAAGATTTTCTCAGCCTTACCGTGGGGTAACTCGGTGCTCGGTGCCAGTTCGTCAAAGGTCAGTTGATGGCAGCGTTGGCAATGATCTTCGAACTTTAAAGGCTTCATGCCGACGCCCTGATCATCAGGTTTATGGCAGCTCCAGCATTCAAGCTTCATGATCTCAGCGCCGCCTTTTCCATCAGGGGCGAGGATACCGTCTTTCTTCAAGTGGTCTTTATGGGAAAATCCGACGAGGCCTGAGTGCTCTTTGAGATGCTCTTTATCATCCATTCTGACCCGAGTGACGATGGGGTGATCCTCTTCATGATTAGAGACCATGGCGGCGACAAATTCAGGATGCTTCCTAGCAAAAAGGCTCTCTTCACCTGAAAAATCCTCTGGGATCGATTGCAGCTTTGACTTTGGAGCCACTTGTGTGATGTCGGTATGACATTGAAGGCATTGTTCAACCCGGTCGCCGAGGACCAAGAAATTATCGGCGATGTGTTCTTGGTGACAATCCCCACACAGGGGCATCTCGTTCTTTTTCGTCTCAGTCACATCGAGATTGAAATGATGCCGGATATCCTCATGGCAGGCATAGCAGGCCTTGTCGGGAACATCGGTGAAGGCGCCGTCGGTATGGCATTGTTCGCATTCATCGGCGATCCTAATGTGATAGCGACTGACCGGCCCGATACTCCATGAGGTAGCACTCATGGCGCGCATGCCTGGGCTGCCGTTTTTGAGGAAGTGATTGAGGCTTGGAACGTAGACGGCGGTCAGTGGAATAATAAACAGCAGCAGAAGGGTTAAGACAACGGCAAACCATGCAACAGGGCGAACCTGAAGCTGATGGAGCTTCGCCTTGATCCAGCGGATTGTGCGGTTACCTTGATGGAAGGCTAAGAGATGCTCATGCGCTTCTTGGGGCGTGATGATCTCAGCCACAAAGTCGTGTTCTGGATCAGGCGCGAGAATTCTCAGGTGAAAGTGACCTACGCTCACGATATCGTAAGGTTTGAGCGGCGCTATTTTTCGGCTTTTGCCGTTGACGACAATGCCGCTCAGGACCATTGACTCAATGGCCGCTCCGCCGGATGGGCCTGCCGAACGGATAACGCCATGATAATCGGCGGCATATGGGTTATCCGTGACGAGTTCATTGTCTGGGCTACGACCGATTCTGAGGCTATCGGATTCGAACACCAGATGGGCTGAAGGGTCTTCTGGCTGACCGGGTTGGTTGCCATGGCGGATACGAAACTTCACGGGCAGGCCTGTCTCGGTTTAGTAATAGAAAACGGAAACGATATGAATCACCAGCGCAATGAGGGTCGCTAGCGACAGGGGGACGTGGAACATCAGCCAGATCTTAAGTCGGCTATTGTAGACACGATCCAAATGAAGCTTCTGAATGCAAGCGGCCTTTTCGTTGATGAGATCCAACAACTGCTGCAGCTTTTCTCCCGGCGAACGATTGAATGACAGGTCGATAATGATCGCGGACAGCACCAATTGTGGGTCTTTGGGGGCCCGTTTTTTAGAAAGGATGACCGGCTGCTCCACCCTGATGGGCTCTTCTTTGGTCAATGAGCAATAACAAGCCTTCGAAGCTTCCTTGATGGTTTCACCAAAATTCAACATATCCATCACGACTTTCTTGTTGGCCGGCCGACGCTCATTGAGGGTGGTTTGGATGCTATAGGCCATCATCTCGTGCACGAAGCTATCGATTTGGCGGGCGATCTCCAGAGCCTTTCGGTCAATCTGATCAATGGTTGCGTTAAGTTGTTGCGCGTTTGCGTTACCGATGTTTGCGGAGATGAGTCCCGGGATGGTCAGATAATAGTAGACACCGATCATGCCACTCAGGATGGTCATGACCATCAGGATATAAGCGATCGTGTGGATGTTATTGTCAAACTGGAACCCACAGTGGAGGGTGCCAATGACGAGGAGAGCCGCCCCTAAATAGACGTGAGCCGATAACCAACGAGTCAGACTGAAGCGGGTGCCGGTGTATTGACGTTTTCTGACCCCGAACCAGACCAGCCAGACAATGATCAGGGCGCCTATCGTTCCTAGGGTATAGCCGAGCCAGGAGTTTCCGCTAGGGGGTCCGACGGGGTCGTCCACCGCATAGAGGAGGATAGACACCAAGCAGAGGCCCAAGGCAATCTTGAGGTAGAGAAATTGGTCCTGATGGATAAAAGAGCGGTTCATCGGATGTCTTTGGAGGCCTTTTTTAATGCTTCAGGTGCGATGCTTCAAAAATCTTGACCAGTTGATCAGGACTGGTGCGAAGCGCAGCGCCAGTTGGGCAGGCGTGAACGCAAGCGGGTCCTGATGCCTGATTGACACACAGATCACATTTGACCGCTTTCTTACTGGCCTTCCCGTCATGCAGGTGCTCCGACTCCTGTCCTGGGGCACGTCCTTTCCCAAATAACAGCCATGACAACAAGGAGGTGGGTTCTTGGACTGGCGCGGCCACCAGTTGCACCACCCCGAAGGGGCAATTAGCGACACAGTTACCGCAGCCAATGCAGGTGTTGCCGTTGATGCTGATATCACCGTCTGGTTGCCGGCTGATGGCATCTGGCGGGCAGTCTTTCATGCAGCTAGGGTCATAACAATGGCGACAAGCCACCGGCACATGAATGGTCGCAAAGGTATCGCCGGCTTTACGCTTCAATCGAGAGATGCCGCCATGTGTCTCGGCACAGGCCTTCTCACAGTTGTCGCAACGAACACAGAGCGATTCATCAATCACTAAAACGTTAGTGCCTTCGACCACCCCAGTGTCATCCAGAAAGCCGATGACGGCACTGGTATTCGTTTCAGTGCTTTTTTGCTGCTCCTTGAGGAGCATGTTTCTGGCCTTACGCTCGGCTGCATGCTGAATCGTGGGGTATCGGGCCAGCATGGCCATGAATTTGCTGGCGTCGAGCTTCACTATTTCGCTGCGCGTAGAGGTCGTTGCGGTATCAAGGCGGTTACCGCCAAGGAAAATCTCATCGTTGCCAAACCACTCGCCGGCAGAGATTAAATGTTGGACCTGACTTTTCCCTTCGAATTCACGTGACAAGCTGACGGCGCCTTTCCGAATGATATAGAACGCATCGGTGTCAGAGCCTTCCTTATAGACTAATTGACCGGCCTTGAGGCTCAGGACTTCGACATCAGCGGCAATCGCATCAAACTGCATCTCGTCGATATCCTCCTGAATATTGTCTTGAGGGAGGAGAGACACAAAGGAGCGTAGGATGATTCTGCGGGTGAAGAGGTGATCAATCTCTTTTTTGATCGCATCGACGCTATTGAATAGCTTCTGCGAGGCTCTTGATGGGGTTTCCAAAAGGACGGAGTCCTCCATGGCAATCGCCCAGATATCGACGGGAAGGCCTGCGCTTAAGCTAACGATGCCTAGCAAATCGCCAACGGTATAACAATAACTGCGTTCGTTGGGATCGCCATGAAGGCTTAGGCCGATAGACCCCTTGAGAATGGCGGAGATACCCGTTGTGTAATTGCCGGGCTTGTAGAAGACATCGCCCGCCTTCAGAAACCGCAGCTCGCTTTCTCGGACGTATTCCCGAAGGACCAGCGCAGTGACGTCCGCGATCATCGGGACATTTTTCTTCAATTGCACCAGGGCCTCTTTGACGCCCTGATATTCGGGTAAGGGTTTGAGGACGGCTTCCAGTAAACCTTGATCGGCAGGATCAATGGCTCGTCCTTCGATAAACTCAATCGCCTCGTAGCCTTGATTCATCGCTTCTTTGATCAGCGGGCAGCCCGCAAGCGAGCCAACGATATAGACACCGGCTCGGCTGCTCTGATAGCCCTCACCGATAATCGGGAAAGCGGTTTCCGCTTCATTAGGGAATCCGACGCCGAGACTGTCGAGGAGCTGACGTTGGGGCATCGCCCCCGCTCTGATGATAATGAGGTCGGCTGGGACGGTCACGCTGCCTTTGGCTGATTCGATGATCATATCAGCCAATGCGCCCTCGCCAGGGGAAGGTGAAACCGACTCGGGAACGCCGCCATAGATGCAGGCGATCTCTTTATTTTCGATGGCCGTTAAGATCGCGGCTGCATTTCGTGATTTGGCGCGATCAAAGCCTTCGCGGCGATTAATGACGGTGACCTTGTTGTGTTTTGACAGGGCGATAGCGTCTTCAATGGCCGAATCACCAGCACCGACCACAATGATTTTCTTCCCCTTCAAAAGGGAAGCATCATCTAACTTGTAGGCGACTGCCGGGTGATCTTCCCCTGGAATACCCAGCTTTCGGATATTGCCCATGGTGCCGATGGCGAGAACCACGGATTCTGCCTTAATCACGTCCCCGTTGGCGAGGGTGACTTCAAAAGCGCCGGCCTCCCCGTTGATCGCTTTTAGCGCGGCGTTAAATCGAAGATTGATCTTCAGGTGATCAATGTCCTCTCGCCAGGCCTTGAGGACTTCCTCACGAGTTCCTTCGCTGAACTTAGCGCTGCTTCTCAGCGGCATATTGGCAGGCTCGTCCATGACGTGCTTGCCTTTTTGGTACCAGAAATTAACCGTATTGGAGATGTCAGGTGCCGACTCGATGACAATGTGAGCAACGCCGAGCTCGGCCGCCCGGGCAGCAGCGCTGAGCCCTGCAGGGCCCGAGCCGATAATGGCAACTTTATAAGAAGATGAATCGCTGCTCACGGCAATAGCCTTAAGGGTAACCCGCTCTCTGTGGCGGAGAAGGAGCGTGTCCATGACATAGGTTCACCACGATTGTCTCTCGTCATGGCGATCCAAGCGTCCCGATCGCACTACGGAACAAAGAGGGGTGGAAGGCGTCCGGATTTTGAGTGGCCTTCCTCAGTGCATCCATCGAGTGGTCAGTCACTGAGGAATCGCCCTGTTGTTTTAAGGTCGCCCGGATTGCCTCAACAGCCATCACCGCTTGCTCTGCGGCGGCATAACTGTAGAAATCATTCTGCCGGCTTCGGCTGATGATATCGCTTAAAAGTTCGCGGCAATCAGCGACGGTATAGGTGTGCTGGGTCAGCTCCCTTTGTAATGACTCGAGTAAATGATCAATGTTCTTGAGGGCCTGGTGGAGACTTTGTGGGTCGGACTGACTGGCCTTATGCATGGCGATGATGGCTGAGCGGATCTGTTCGCCGTGCTCGTGGTCCAAGAGGTCGCCGAGGATGGCCGTCATCACGAAACCAGAGTCATTGAACCTCACAACACCGGGGCCGATGCTCAATGACAAGGCGCGTGGCTCCCACAAAAGCTTCGCAGGCGCTGAATCACCCGGGGGAAGGGGACGCGTTTCTCTCATGGGGTCGCTAGGGACGTCAGTTTGATGATGGCAGGCCTCGCAATCATAGAAGGAGAGTTCGGGCATCAGACCGCGGTGGCTATGTTTTCCGTTGTTATAGAGATCGATAAAGCGGCGGGCAGCCTCTATCTGGCCGATGGCCCAGGTGTTGGCGTGTGAGGACACCACCTTACGCTTTTGGTAATCGGCATCGATGACATAGTGCTTGTGGACTTCGGTAAAGGTATCGAGTTCAAAGCTAATGCGAGGATGCCCAGCCCCCATGATCTTGTGGATGGCAAATCGATCCTGATCACCGACATGGCATTTGATGCAAAGCTGCGCGCGTTCAAGCGGTTTTTCCGTAGGGTAAAGGCCGAAATCAAGGTTCTGTTGGTGAGTGACCTCGCCAGAAACATGAGGCCCGAGGTAGCGATTGCCGCCACCGTGGCAGGCTTCGCAGCCCACGCCGTCATTGATATCGAAGCGCTTTCCGCGGAGCGAAACGGGAACGTTGTCCGTATGGCAATCAAGGCAGATCTTGGAGGCTTCAGGCGGCTTTGGAAGTCCTAGATTCCGTGCAATTCGTTTGGATCGATCGTTGAGGAGAATGGCGTAGGCCTTGGCGTGAGGGTCTTCCCGGTTCCAGATGGTGTATTCATTTTGGACGACCGAAGAATTCTGGTAGGGCCTCGCGGCGCCATGACAATTGCTCCCCGCGCAGCTAGCCACACCCAGATGAAGATCGTCTTGAGGGGAAGCGGCCTTGCCCATCGTGCTGGAATCGCTCGCCGCTGGGGCCTCCGTAGCAGCAGGGTTTATCGCCACGGGCGTGTCATCATTCGATAAGGCCATGTCTGGAAGGCCTATTGATAATGAAGAACTGATGATCAGGAGTGTCAGGAAATACCGCATGCAGAAACCCATCAAACTTGGCTTTATGTTTCAGTGAACCGGTGGTCTAGCACCGCGTTGATCATGATCATGGAGCCTATAAAGAGCACCCCTTTTATCACCCCTCGTGATCCGTCTAGATGGATGAAGCCACCTCGGTTCTAGCCCAACTCATCGCAGTCATGTTGCTTTGAAGTTAACTCATTTCAAGCCTCTGATTTCAAGCTTCTCGGGATAATAAAGGCGGCGGTTTCAAGTACCAACCGCAACACTTGGTTAGTGACATCCCTGCGTCGGCATTTGAGCCAACTGCAGCATTTCATTGTAGACCTGAAGCGGGGTTCGAAACCCATGAATTTTTCGAGGTCGATTATTCATTTGCCAAGCAATCGCATTCAGGTCGTCTTGCGTGAACCCCGACAGGTCGGTCCCCTTCGGAAGATACTGACGGAGAAGCCCGTTGGTG
>Ga0136642_1000100_pt1 | contig 53262 bp, 57 predicted proteins | sample LowCatLa1302831Y_FD_115313 | JGI IMG/M metagenome (GOLD analysis project Ga0136642, IMG submission 115313) | Freshwater microbial communities from Lower Cathedral Lake, Yosemite National Park, California, USA - 13028-31Y | ecosystem: Environmental > Aquatic > Freshwater > Lake ... | reverse complement strand
GCAGGTGTTTCTACTGGTACATTAGTTACCGCCGTACAGACTAACGGCTGGGTTGTAGTTAACCAAGCAGTAACAGTTTCAGCCTTACAAACTATTCAATTTGCGCCAACTGTAATTTTAAGTGCGCCAATTACTGCTAATACTCAAACACAAAACTTATTATTCTATCCCACAGTAACTCTTAGCGCGGCAACATCAGCCGCAGTGACACAAGGTACTGTGGCCAATGCCTATTACTATCCAACTGCCGCATACAATGCCGCATTGGTAGTGCAGAACGGTGGTCTTGGCGTAACTGGTAACGCATATTTTGCCAACAACGTAGTAGTTACTGGTGGTACCACTGTTGGAGCAATTACTGCTACACAATATTTTATAACAACACAAAACATTGGCTTTGGTCAAGGCGCTGGCGCAAGTAGCCAAGGTAGTTTGGCAACTGCTGTTGGTTATTATGCAGGTAACTATAATCAAGGGGTTAGTGCTACAGCTATTGGACAAATTGCTGGTAGTAGTAGTCAAGGTAGTTATGCTACTGCGGTAGGTTACCAAGCAGCCAACTACAATCAAGGCGCATATTCGTTAGCATTGGGTTATAATGCCAGTGCTGGTCAAGCCACTGCGGCTGGTAGTATTATTCTTAGTGCTGGACAAACGACGTGGGTTCAAACTGCTACCAACGCAGGTTTTTATGTAAGTCCAGTACGTGCAGATGCAACAACCAGTGCTACTACTTGGGCTGTTTATTATAATGCGTACACAAAAGAACTTACAACATCGTCAGTGGCCGCATATAACGGTGGCACTATTAACAACGGTTTAACTATTAGTAACTTAACTGGTACTACGAGCACAACAACTGGAGCGTTGGTAGTTGCAGGTGGTGTAGGTATTGCTGGTGGGTTAATTGTTGGCTATGTAAGTACATTTACCAGTGCAGGTGCAGGTAAGTACAGCGTTGGGGCCAACGCTGTACAAATTACAGCAGGTGGTATTGGTGTTTCCGGCGCTTCATACTTTGGTGGGGACATTGGTGTTGCTACAGGTAGTAAATTTGATGCCGCGGCGATGGCTGGTGGTAACTATTTCTCTAAAGATGTATTACAGGTACAAGCCAGCGCAGTAAACGCCAGCGGTAGTAGCATTGCGTCTTATCCAAACAGTACATTTGGTTTAACACTCGGTAACTCTGGTTACAATTTTAGTAGTATTAGTGATACTGGTGTACTGAGCACAGTTACATTCCATAAAATTTCTGGACCTACACTGTCAAGTTCAGCGGCGTTGTTCACTGTAACTAACCTAGCAGTACTTACAATTAATGCAACCTCAATTACTACTAGTACAATCACTGCCACAAACAACTTGTCATTGTTGGCCAACGGTGGAGTCGGTGTTAACGGTAATATGTTTGTCACTGGTGCCACAGTGGGCGATGGTGGTACAAACAACGGTTCTGGATCGTTAGTTTATATTAAACAAAATACCTCATGGAGTGGAGCTCAACCTTGGGCATTATATGTTAGTGGGTATTCATATCTTAACGGTTTCCGTATTAACGGTAACGACGGCCAAAGAGCATTGTTCTTACAAGGTGGACAATTGGGATTTGCCACTGGTGATACTACCAGTGCAATAACATTCTCTACACAAAATTCCAGCGAACGCCTGCGTATTGACACAAGTGGTACGGTATATATCAATACAACCACACAATATTCTGGTGCAATTTTTAACGTGGCCGGTGGTGCATATTTTACTGGCGCTGTAACAGCTACAAACTTCTACGGACTTGCATCATCTGCTACAAACGCAATTAATATTATTGGTGGCGCTCCGGGCAGTATTCTTATTCAAAGCAACACTGGTACTACTGCATTTATTCCATTAGGTAGCCCAGGACAAATTTTAACAGTAGTTGGATCTACAGCTTCATGGACAGCAATTAGCGGATTAACAGCGGGTAGTGCAACTACTGCCAGCAACTTAACTGTTGGTACAGCTGGACAAATTCCATATAATACTGCTCCAGGTGTTACAACTTGGGCAGGTCCAGGCACTGGCGGACAAATATTAGTCAGCAATGGTACCAGCGGTCCATTCTTTTCTAGCAATGTATCTTTAGGTGTTGTAACTGCTACAACATTAGTGGCTACTGCTGTTACTGCTACTGGTGTAGTAATTAACGGAGCAGGCACAAGCACATCTAGTTATACTGCCAATGCACTGTATGTACAAAATGGTATTGGTGCTCAAGGTGGCATTTATGCTGGCCAATTAACAGTTCAAGGACAATCATTATTCCTTGGTGCTGTTACATTCAGCAACAACGTTACATTTAATGGTACATCTACTTACGTATATTCTACTAACACAGTTTATACTGATAACATTATTGAAATGCACGTGCCACAAGGTGGCGTAAATGCGCTTTGGACAGTAGATGATGGTAAAGATGTTGGATTTAGATTCCACTATTATAACAGAACATTAAGCACTGACAGCAATGCGGCCTTGGTATTGTCTGATGCTAGCCAACAGTTGGAATGGTTTGGTACTGGCGCAGAATCTAATACAGGTACATTTACCAGTGCTACATATGGTGTATTCAAAACTGGATCAATTAAACTGGTAGGCGGCGCCGGCACTAATAATGCCACAAGTGGTGATTTGCAAGTTACTGGCGGTGTTGGTATTGGTGGTGGACTTTATGTTGGTGGCACATTAACTGCCACAATATACACAAGTCCAACATCATTAACATTCAACGTCAATAACAATTCCACAGCAATCTTAGTTGATGCAAATAGAAACTTGTTATTGGGCGGTGCAAGCACAGTACTTAACAGCGTCAACGCTGGTGCAGTTGTACAGTTGGGCGATGCAGGTGTTGCACAATCTAACTTATTGAACCCATGGATATTCTTCAACGGCAAGTATTCAACAGCTGGTGGTGTTCCTCAATACGGTGGTATTTGGGCAAGTAGTAACTATTGGGGTATCGGTCCTGATACCAATGCTGGTGACAACACAGTTCGTATTGGAACAATGACTGGTGGTGCTACTGGATATCAGTGGAATGCAACATATGCCAATTTGAAAATTGGAACATTAGTTGCCAGTGGTGCTAACATAACAGGTATTGTAACTGCCACAACATTCTATGGTACATTTATTGGTACACTATCAACTATTGTTAGCACAGCCAGTACTGTAGTTACTCAGATAACTAATGCTAATGCATTGTACTACCCAACGTTTGTTAATTTATTAAACACATCAACTAACATTGGATTGGTAGAATACACAACTAGTAGCTTTACAGTTAATCCGTCCACTGGACAGGTAAACATTGGTTCAACATCTACAGCCACAATGAATGCATTGTTGGGTGTGAACGGTAATGCATATGTCAATGGTATATTAACTGCTACCAACGTGTTTGTTGGCCCATGGCCAGTTAACACTAGCACATTTAGTGGCAATGCTGGTTTAGCCAACACTGCAACTACGGTAATTGTACAGGCAAGCAATACTACCGCAAACTACTACCCAACGTTTGTTAGCGGCAATAATTTAAATACAACAACTTCGCAGTCGTTATATACTTCAAGTAGTTTCTACATTAATGCTACCAACGGTAGTGTTACAATGAATAACAATACTGTAACCAATGGTGAAGTTATACTTGGAGTCACTAATGCAACATCAACTGTTACTGGTGCGTTACAAGTTGCTGGTGGCGCTGGCATTGGCCGAGATGTTCAAATTGGTGGAAATTTGTATGTTAATAATGGCACACAAGTTATTCCAACAAACATTCAAGAATTTGCGGCTACAGGTGGCCAAACAACGTTTACACCAATTGGTGGATATGTTGTAGGTACAGTGCAAATTACTGCCAACGGTATTGCACTGGGTAGCGGCGACTTTGTGGCCAGCAATGGATCAACAGTGGTATTGAATATTGCTCGTAATACGGGCGACATTGTTCGCATTATTTCAGGCGGCACAAGCTCTGCCGTAAATAACATTAAGAGTTTCGCAATAGCGATGAGCGTTGCAATGAGTATGTAAAAGGATATAATATAAAATGGCAAAACAACTAGTAAGAAGTTACGTTTTTACCCCAGGAGCGGCAGGTGTAGGCACTGTTCAATTCCCTGGAACAATTGATCTCAGCCAATTGCTGATGATTACCAATGTAACTAAAAATCAAATAATCTACAACTTCGCTGATTTGAGCTTTGTTGGAACTTCAGTAAGTTTTAGCCGTGCTAATACTACAGCTTTTCCGCAAGCACTTCAAAACACAGACGGTGTGACCACAGTAACATTGGGTGCCAGCACAACTGGTATGGCATCTACTGACATACTACAGATTTTTATTGAACGTACTGACGGCGCAGTTGTTACTCGCCCATGGGCCATGGGTACTGATGCATTTGAACGCACACGTATGTCTGCTCCACAAAGTATGCTTGATGCAGACTTTGAGTACGGGCTACAGCCGACCAAGTGGCAAACAATTAGTTTGATGCGCGGATATCCGGGCATTTATGAAATTCCAGGTACAGATTTGACCATTTCATCCATGACTACTGATGCCAGCGGCGGCGGCAGCAAGCCCGCCGTGGAAAGTTTAATCACAGTTACATCGGCCAATGCTCATAATTTGACAACTGGTACTGCCATTACTGTTCAAAACTTAGATACTACCATTTCTGGTGCTGACCGTGCTATTGGATCCTTTGTAATCAACTCTGTTATAAATTCAATACAGTTTACATACTACGCTCGTGGTCAAGTGTCTCAAACTATCAGCTCTAGTATTTTAACAGCCTATACTATTGTACGCAAAGGAGGATTTTATACTGCGGCGGCCATCGGATCAACCACATTCACTACAGCAGGTTCTGGATCGGCTGCTACAGGTGTAGTGACTGTTACTTTTGCCAACAATCACGGATTACTACCTGGGCAGGGAATTTATGTCACTATTAACAGTGACAACGGATCTAATAACCATACATTATGTCAAGGACCGTTTTATATTCAATCAGTTCCAAGCGTAACAACTATAACTTACAATGCTCGTAACGTTGGTACTATTACAGGCAATCCTACTGGTGTAGTTTATGCTAGAGCAGACTCCTTCTACCAACACAGACCGTTTGACGGTGGTGTAAGTTTAGGTGCAGGCGGTCCAAACTATGGGTCGCAAGCAACACGTATGAGTAAGAAATACATACGTTATCAGTCTGGTAAGGCTATTAATTATAATACAGGCGCATTATTTGCTCCTAACTACAACATTCGAACAATTACCGCGGGCGGCACAACTATTGGTAGCACTATCACTGTTGTCACTGATGACTTTGACCACGGACTACAAGTTGGATCAGTGGTTGGTGTCACTGGTATTACTACTTCAGGTTACAATGGAGCGTACCCAGTAGCATCTGTCGTTGACGAAAGAACATTTACAGTATTGGCAACCAGTGTTTTAGGTAGCACTACTGGTGCATTTGGTGTTACGGCACAAATTTATCACATCAGTTGGCACGGTACAACAGTTCGTGCAGGAACATACGATGAACAAAACGGCATGTTCTGGCAATTTGACGGTATTCAAATGGCCGTTGGTCTAAGAACAAGTACATTACAACTTGCAGGAACTGGCAACGCTGTACCAGAAGCTAACTTGATTACTGGTAATAACAGTGCCTTTAACAATCAACTAATTGCCGGTGATCGCGTAGTTATTAAAGGTATGTCGCACGTGGTTACGTCAATATCTAGTTCAACATGGATGTATGTAGCTCCTGACTATCGTGGAAGTACATCAACAAGTGGCGCTAAAATGGTTAAAACACAAGATATCATAGTTCCACAAAATCAGTGGAACATGGATCGTTGCGATGGTACACGTAGCGTTTACAACCCTAGCGGATATAATTTTCTACCATGGAAAATGCAGATGATTGGGTTACAATGGACATGGTACGGTGCTGGATTTATTGATTGGATGTTGCGCGGCCCAGATGGTAGTTATATCACTGTTCACCGTATTAAAAACTCCAACGTTAACACAGAAGCTTATATGCGTTCAGGTAACCAACCTGTTCGTTATGAAGTTATTAATGAAGGCGCACGTAGTTCATTGGCTGGCGTAGGTATTGGCACAGCTGATACTGCCATGACTGTAACTGATGTTACATATTTTGCAAACTCGGGTACAGTTTATATTGATAATGAATTAATTAGCTATTCTAGCGTTACTACCTCAACCAACACACTTAACGGCTTAGTTAGAGCTACTCCATTAGTTCCTTGGGTTAACGGCTCTATACAGTCTTTCACTGCTGGCACGGCTGCGGCACACACTGCGGGTACTGGAGTAATGCTAGTAAGTCAAACAGCAACTCCAACTATTAGTCATTGGGGGTCAGCTTTCTTAACAGACGGTGGATTTGACCAAGACCGTGGTTACATTTTTAACTATCAAGCTCCAAACATTACAGTTTCAACTAAGAAAACTACAGCGTTTGCTATTCGACTAGCACCTAGTGTTAGTAACGCGGCAGTGGGCGATCTTGGTGTTAGAGATTTGATCAACAGATCACAATTATTATTACAATCTATTGAAAACACTGCTGGATCAGCGGCAGCTTCACAAGCGGTGGTTATTGAGGGTGTATTGAATCCTAGTAACTTCCCCAGCAACGTCAATAACATTCAATGGTACTCACTACAAGGTACACCACAAGGAGGTAGCGTACTGGGTACTGGACAGCCAAGTTTTACGCAGATTGCTCCAGGCACTGCAATTCAATTTGACGGTACTGCAACATATTCAACAACGCTGGCATTGCAAACTACTTCTGGAACCAACGTGATTTATGTGGCCAGCACAGCCAGTATGGCTATTGGTGATGCTATTATATTAACTGCGGCGGCACAGGGCGGTCAAGGTATTGCTGGTAACAGTATTATCACTGCAATCAGTGGAACATGGGTTACATTAACTCAGCCATTATTGAGCAACATTCCAACTAGTACAGCAATTACTGGTACTAGAAATACTTGGGCGTCTCCTGGCGAAACAATTTTCTCATTCATCTCAAGCCCAGCTTCAAAAGACTCATTGGATTTGAGCCCATTAAAAGAACTTACAAATACACCTTTAGGCGGTCGCGGATGTTATCCAAACGGGCCTGATACATTGTTTATTAATGTATACCTAACATCTGGACCAAGTTTACAGACAAACTTGGTACTACGTTGGGGCGAAGCGCAGGCTTAAGATGTTGGTAAATACACTATATTTAGGATACACTGATGACCATTGCTAGTAATTTATCGTTTATAGAAAACTCCGTCGGAGCTGTCACTACTGGCACGTTTAATGTCATCGGATTACCCTTTGTATTCAGTGCTAACGGTACAGAATACTTTAGACTAGACACTGGCGGAAACTGGATGGTGGGGTACACCACTTCTCAGAGTGGCGCCAGAGCCAGCTATAACGGCGGAGTTTATGTTGGTGGTACATTAACAGCTACCAACTTGGTTGTTACTGGCACACTTTCTGCGCCTGGTATTAGTGGTAATGCGGCCAGTGCTACACAAATTCAAACACAAAATACTGGTAGCAATTCGTTCCTTTATATAACATTTGTATCCACAAGTACAGCATCACCTACAACTTCAACAGTATATAGTACCAGCAGTTTTTATATTAATCCATCAAATGGGTATTTGTTTGCCACTGGTGCTCAAGCATCGTTTGGTAATGTAAGTAACCCTGTTATTATTGATTCTAGTCAAAGTCCTAGAATTATTGGCGCACCTGGCGCAGGAATTGGTTTAAGTGGTGGCGCGAGTGGCGCACCAAGTATTGGTGGAGCGGCTGGCCTTACAGCAGGTAACAATGCTACACTAGATTTATATGGTGGTTTTGGCGGTAACATTAACTTAAGAACTGCCGCAGCCTATGCCACCATAGTAACCAGTACTACTCCAACAAGCGGCGCGGCATCTGGATCTTTCCAAGTAAGCGGTGGTGCAAGTATTGCTGGAGGCCTAGTTGTAGGTGCAACAGTAACCGCTACAACATTTAACAACGTTATTGTTACTAAACCCACAGTAGTTTCAACATTAACATTGGCCAGTGCAGTCACAGTTGAGTTTCCACAGGGATTAACTTTCCCACAAGTTAATGCTACCACAGCCACATATGTGTTGGCCATGAGCGCAACTAGTAATCAGTTGCAGTTTCAACCATCTACATCTGGTCCACAAGGTACTACTGGCGCACAAGGAACTATTGGTACACAAGGCGCCCAAGGCGCCACTGGTGCTCAAGGAGCTCAGGGTGTACAGGGTGTACAGGGAACAAATGGTACACAGGGTGTTACTGGTGCACAGGGAACTGTAGGTGCTCAAGGAACTCAGGGCGCACAAGGCGCCACTGGTGCTCAGGGCGTTCAAGGCGTTCAAGGTCTAAGTGGTAACCTTGGAGCACAAGGTGCTCAAGGTGTACAAGGTGTACAAGGAGCAATTGGTAGCACTGGAACACAAGGTGTTGTTGGTGCTCAGGGTACTATAGGCGGGCAAGGTGTTCAAGGAGCCCAGGGCGTCCAAGGTGTACAAGGTCTCAGCGGTAACGTTGGCGGTGTTGGTACTCAAGGTGTACAAGGAGCAACAGGTGCTCAAGGCGTATTAGGTAATCAAGGTATTACTGGTGCTCAAGGCACCCAGGGTGTTACTGGGGGTGTTGGGGGTGTTGGTACTCAAGGTGCTACTGGTGTGCAAGGAAGTCAAGGTGTACAAGGGGCAATTGGTGCTCAAGGAGCTCAAGGCACACAAGGGGTACAAGGAACACAGGGTGTAATTGGTATACAGGGCGTTCAAGGCGTTCAAGGTCCGGGTACACAGGGTACTACTGGACAGTCTGGTACTGTTAGCGCAAGTACAGTAAACTATGTGGCCTTTTATAATGCCAGTGGTACTACAGTTACTGGTACTGCTGGCTTGACTGTATCCGGTGCAGGTACTGGTATTACAGTAACCGTAAACAGTACTCTAAATGCAACTGGTGAAATTACAGCATATAGTTCAGATAAACGGTTAAAAACTAATGTAAAATCTATTGACAATGCAGTTGATAAGGTGTTAAAATTAAATGGTATTACGTACAATTGGAATGACCTAGCCAAACGATTGGTCGGATACGATACAACTAAAAAAGTCGTGGGATTGTTTGCTCAAGATTTGGAAGTTGTGTTGCCTGAAGCAGTTAAATTGGCTCCGTTTGATACCGATACAAATGGCAATAGTAAATCAGGAGAGAACTATAAGACTGTTCAATACGAAAAAGTAGTACCATTGTTAGTAGAAGCTATTAAAGAACAACAAACGCAAATTGCTCAACTACAAGCCATGGTGGATTCCTTGGTTGGTAAATAACCTAGGAGGCATAAATGGCAGGCATTATACCAGCAACGGGACAATCGATAGCAATGGGCGCAGTTTACGTGGCCTTCGGTGGTGGCGGATTTGCTGGCACAGCTACTCAAGCTCAATTGCTAGGGAAGAACATTTCTTTAAGTGCAACACTTGGCGTTAGTTATGGTGGTAAAACTGCTGGTACGCTGATTTCATTGTCTGCCACATTTGGTGGTATTGTAACACCGTATACATATTATGGATCATTGTAATGAAAAAGAAATCAAAATTAGATGTTAATAAACTTTTAGGATTGGCCAATACTGGCCCAAGTCGTTGGGAATTAGATAATATTGTTTATAGCGATAGAACAACTAACCCAGTGACATTGAGAAAGTTTTTAGAACGCATTCAAGAGTTGCGTACTACAGATGCAAAATCTGTTGAATTATCAATCTTAGAATCATTGGCACAGGAATTGGATCAAGCAGAATGTGAACAATTGATGTCAGATGATGACGAATTAGCACAGCAAAACTTCATTGAAGATTTGGCAAGACGCAGTGCCGTAGAAGTACTTACTCGAGATAAAGTTACTTTTGAAACAATGAACGTTATGTGTAAGCTAGCACCCAACGATTTTATCTTGACAGCCAAACGAACACAGGATATAATTAACAGTATTCACGAATTAGTCATTCAGGGTGAAACTTTAAGTAGAGATGTTGCGGGCGCATGAAAAAAAGTATATTTGAATCCAGCAAGTGGAGTTTGAAAAAGAACAAACTTGCAATAGCAATTCCCTGCCGGGACACATTACATTCAGCATTTGCGTTATGTTTGTCCAACATGGTCAAGCTAAACACACAAAACAATTTGGACACTCATGTGTTCATGGATGCCAGTACAGTATTGCTAACACAACGTGAAAGACTGGCCATGGCCGCACAGCAATCAGGTGCTGAATACATGCTATGGTTAGATAGCGACATGACTTTTCCATCAACTACGTCATTAAGGTTATTGGCTCACAATGAAGATATTGTTGCCGCAAACTATGTTCGTAGACAACTACCTGCTAAGGGGGTTGCTTATGAAAAAATTGGCGATTGGAATGAACCATTACCATTTGAATCTAGAGACGAGCTTGCACTAGTAGAAGGCGTTGGCATGGGTTGTATGTTAATGAAGACATCTATCCTGAGTGAGATTCCTCAGCCATGGTTTGAATTTGGATGGACACCTGAAAGTAACGATCATTTGGGCGAAGATATGATCTTTTGTCAAAAAATGGCCGAAGTTGGTTATACTGTTAAAGTTGATACTAACTTGAGTATGGAAATGCGCCACTTAGGTACATGGGCATTTGGTCCTGATTTAATCAAGTAAATCTAAAAGTAGTTCCAACTTAGCGCGAATTACCCGATTAGCAAGACTGTTCTTAACACCTTGATGCAAGGGTTTAGGCCAGTTGTCAAAACTACACCAAGCATAACCTGAATGTTCATCATTTAGTGTTGGTATAAATTCTTTCTCAACTATTAAAATATAGGTGTTGTACTGGAAATGTTGATCATTACTGGTAAACAGTTCTAAAGGAATAGTCTTTTTAATTTGCGGAGTTTCACCAACCTCTTCAGCAATTTCTCTATTGAGTGCTTCGTAAGGCGTTGCATCAGTGGGCTCTTTTTTGCCACCTACTAATCCCCATGTGCCAGCAGTTTTGCCTTGAGTACGCAGTAAGAATAAAAACCTACCAGTGTCTTTGGCAAGAAATATGCCACCACTGCAGATTATTTGACTTATAGCACTAGGCTCCATTGCTCTGGACTGTAAATTCCTTCGAAGCTCTTGTTCCATTCATCATTCTCCCATATGTACTGTATGCCAGTATATGAATTAGTTATGTAATATATTGTATGGATGGTAGTACTATTGAAAATAACATTCCATTGTGTGCCGTCCCACTGTATAATATCATTAGCATGAGCTTGGAAATTGGTACCATTTGCATTTTGCCAAGCAACTGGTCCAGGGAAACTATTGGCTGTACTGAACCCATCTACTTGATTAATCCCTTCTAATAACAGGTATCTTACACCTATACGAGAGAACTCTGGATTAAACGTTTCTGGGTTGATAATTGCATCAATAGTACCTCTACTATCAACTGCCGAGGTTATAATTGTGTTACCGGGAATTGTATCGCTATTAAAATTCAATGCCATTCTGCTGTCGTCTGTGGGATCTAAACTAACGTGAGCAACGATAGTACTACCAGAAGGTGTCGTTAAACGTATTTGACTCAATCCTGCTGTAAATTGTCCAGGATATAAATTTAATAATGAATACCAGTTGTTGGTATTTGATTGTGATTCTGGATTTGCAGTAAGTTGATTGGTCAATAATCTGGCCGAACCATCTAATACCAATAGTTCAAAATTACCTGGGGTAACAACTGCCGTGCCAGCTGGAGTTCCTAAACTATCATATACCGCGTCCAAATCGCTGTATGATGAAGAAACTATGCCAGTGTCATTAGAAAATATATTGTTGATAATTTTAGTAATGATTCCAAGTTTTTTAACTTTAGTTGGAGGAGTAATCCATATGGGAGTTGTAAATGTCAAGTTGGCAATATCAATATCTTGATTAGTTCCTTGAGGAATTTGTCTACTGCTCCAAGTAGTTGATGCCAGTTGTAAAACTGTTAGACTAGTCCAATCTATGTAATTGTCAGTGGTTTGCAATTCTAAACTAGGATTAAACAATACCATAAGTTGTTCTAATATTTGTAATTTTTGTTCAGTATTAGTAGTGTATATGTCTGCGGCAAAAGTCAATTTGTACGGACTAGGCATAATACGTTCTACTGTATACCCACTGCCGGGCACATTCATGTATTGTCCAGTTGTGGGATCTACTGCTCTATCGCGTATTTGCATTTTGCTAACAAATGTTGGATCTTGTAATCTAGTTTGATCGTATTCTAAATTTTTAATATAACAAGCAATAAACGGCGCGGATGGAATTGTATTCTCACTATTCTTTTTAATTACTGATGCGGCCTGGCGAGTAGGATCTCCATACATTACAGGAATTCTTTTTAAATTGCCAGCATTATCTTGGTAGGCAAAATTGCTCATTGCTCTAATAAATTGTGTTAGGTATCTACGTACCTGACCATCGTAAAAGAAATCCATTATTGATCTGCCTTAGGTTTTAATACTTTGCTCAATGCTTGACGCTCTACAATTACTGTGCCATTAATTGTAGACGTGTTAGTGTTATTAATAAACGAGCCTTTTTGTGTTTGTCTAACTGCATCACCAGCAAATCTTCCAGAGGTTGTATCTTGTTTTCCAAACTCATTCATGGTCATTTGTACGTTCTTTTCATATAAGGCCCAGTTATGTCCATCAAATCTGTATAAAGCATTTGGTTGATAATCTGTACGTAGGAAAAATGCACCCACTGCTGGATGGAAAGGAAATATAACACCTGATCCAAAACTAGCACCATTGGGTGGCATACCACTTGCTGTTAAATATCCAACGTATAAGTTTTTCTTAGGAGTACGCAATACCATACTGGCATCCATTATAGCTTGATCCATGCTGGCATCATCAATATCATCGCTGGCATCGGCAAAATCAACTAATCCAGAATCTCTTGTGGGAATAATAAAAAATGGACTTGTATCGTATCCAGATACAGGAGCATCTAGCATGGCTTGTTGAACAATATTGTCATTGATTTCAATACTCTTATTATACGTTGATAGCAAGTCACGTAGTGTGCTACCATCACCTGCTCCGCTATCTTGATTAAGAATTTGTGCAAATTCTTGACTATCCACTAGAGGCACACATTTGGCTCTAATCAAATGAGGATACCAAGTAACACTAAATCCTGCTGATGGACGGCTGACATCTTGTACAACATAAAATCTTTTTAATGCTACTACATTATCATCTAACGCATATTCATCTTTCAAGTGAGGCAACTCTAGTACATCACCTGGCATAATCTTTCTACCCAATGAGTCCACATGCCCACGTAAGTGGAAATGCATCTGTATGGTATCGTTAGTTAAAAACAAGCCAAATTGACTTAGATTAAAATCTAAATCTTGCATTTGATATATACCACGAATAATATATACATCGGGTTCGTAATTTCTATCCCGATTTTCCATGAATAATACGTCTTGAATTCCTAACTCTGGAATGACATTGGTTCCAGTATTTGCTGGAGTAGTTGGGGTAACATTAGTTCCGGTTGAAGCAACTGGTCCTAAATATTTGTGTATATAGATATCCGTTCCACCTACCTGAAAACGTTCGTTTACAACGCGGTCGATGAACTTAAAATCATTGCCCTTTTCAGGACGGTAGAGGCTTAGTCTTGGCATACTTGTATTTATGGCTAAATATCTATATGACTGAAACAGAACAATCCAGACAAGATGTAATTGACTATATTAAGCTCATGCTAGGTGATGGTATGGTTGATGTAGAATTAGATCCTGCCCACTATAACACAGCAATTGATCGGTCCTTGGCCAAATACCGCCAACGTAGTAGCAATGCTGTAGAAGAAAGTTACGGGTTTTTGGATCTTATCCCTGATACAAACGAATATATTATGCCAAAAGAAGTTATCAGTATTAGACAACTTTTTAGACGCAGTATTGGTTCACGCACAGGGGGAGGGGATGGTGGTAGTTTGTTTGAGCCGTTTAACCTGGCTTACTCAAATACATATCTTTTAGCTTCAACAAACATGGGTGGCCTAGCTACTTATTATGCCTTTGCTGGATATCAGAAACAGGTCGGCAAAATGTTTGGTAGCGATATTAATTTTGTTTACAATTCTACCAACCATACATTAAGTGTTCAACAACGTCCGCATGCACACGAGCAAGTACTAGTTTGGATGTATAATTATCGCCCAGATTTTAATTTGTTCAGTGATATGTATGCCGGACAGTGGTTGAAAGATTACAGTCTAGCCAATGCCAAAATGATGCTAGGACAAGCTCGCGAAAAATTCCCCGCAATAGCAGGACCACAGGGCAGTTCAGGATTGAACGGTGCCACGCTCAAAGCAGAAGCCAAAGCTGAAATGGACCAATTGGAATTAGATTTGATTAATTACAAAGAAGGTTCGATGCCATTAACTTGGGTAACTGGCTAAAAAACTCTTGACCTTGTAATAAAACTGTTATATACTAATAGCACTTTAGGAGGCGCTATGATTATAGGTGTTTGTGGTTTTATTGGTTCTGGCAAGGATACTATTGCCGATTATCTTACTAACTTTCATGGCTACCGACGAGAATCGTTTGCTAACTCCCTTAAAGACGCAGTAGCCCAAGTATTTGGTTGGGACCGAACTATGCTAGAAGGTCGCACAACCAGTGCCCGTGAATGGCGTGAACAGGTAGATCCGTGGTGGTCAAAACGCTTAGGTATGCCTCATTTAACACCACGCTGGGTATTACAATATTGGGGTACTGAGGTATGTCGTAAGGCGTTTCATGATAATATATGGATTGCGTCATTAGAACACAAATTACTTAATAGTATCGACAATATTGTAATTAGTGATTGCCGCTTCCCTAATGAGATTAAATCAATCAAAGATGCAGGCGGATTAGTAATTCGGGTAATTCGTGGTCCTGAACCCGAATGGTATCAAGATGCTATAAACATGAATGCCGGTGATAGGAACATGAGTTATGCTATCAGTACTGAGCGCATTAAACGTCAAAAGATTCATGCTAGCGAAACTGCCTGGGTTGGCACAGAGTTTGATGCTGTATTAGATAATAATAAAAGCATTGACGATCTTTATGCACAGATTAAAGAACTAATTAAAAGTCAGGAACAAGCCCACCTTGACGCCAACGAACGCCCTCTTTATGTAGGACTCGCTGACAATTTGCGCATACAGTCTTAAGATTATTAGGACGGTTGTTGTTTAAATTGCCGTCTATATAAAATACATTAAACTGTTCAGTATGCTTGGAAGTAAAATTACACTTTTCACAAGTTGATTTTTTCTTGTACCCATGCAACGCCCAAAGTGGCCTTTCTTCTTTTCTTCCCTTGCTACAGTGGTCACACTTTGACCTGTAGAATGCCTTGCCATCTTTATAATAATTGATAGCAACTGGCTTGACTCCGCACTCACGACAAAGATTTCTCATACCCGCCCTTTTTCACACCTTTTCAATAGGTATTTAACCTGTATTTTTTTGGATTACTTGCTAAATAAAACAAAGTAATCCACTAAGGAGTTTTGAAGATGGCACAAACATTACAATCACCAGGCGTTAACGTCTCAGTTATAAACCAAAGTTTCTATGCGCCCGCCGCACCGGGCACGGTCCCATTAATTTTCGTAGCAACTGCACAAGATAAACAAAATGCCAGCGGCACTGGTATTGCCCAAGGTACAACAGCGAAGAACGCTGGTACAGTATGGGTTATAACTAGTCAGCGTGATCTAGTAGATACATTTGGTACACCTTATTTCCAAACAGTTTCTGGTACACCAGTACACGGAAGCGAGATTAACGAATATGGTCTACAGGCCGCTTACAGCGTTTTAGGTGTAAGTAGTCAAGCATACGTGGTTAGAGCACCCGTAGATTTAAGCGCAATGGTTGGCTCATCAACTCAGCCAACTGGCACACCAACTGCAGGTACTGTGTGGTTAAACACAAGTGACAGCACTTTTGGTGTTAATGTTTGGAGTACATCTACTAACAACGGACAAGGCGGATTTACATCAGTTACCCCGTTGGTTATTGATAATTCAAATTATGCAACTGCATTTTCAGGCAGTGCTCCGTTAAGCTCATTTGGTGTTGTTGGCAACTTTGCTATGGTAGCACCAAATAGCGCAACTGGCGCACTTACAAAGGCACAACTGTACTTCAAATCAGCATCATTAGGCTGGGTATCAGTAAGCAATGGTTTTGATGGTGGCAAGTATTTGACAATTAGTCCAAACTACGGAAACCCAACAGCTACATATCAATCACTAAATGCCGCAAACGGCAGTGTTTGGATTTGTACCAATTCAGTTACTGGTGGTTCAATGTGGGACTTCAAATATTACAGTGGCTCTGCTCAAGCATGGACAACAGTCAATGCTCCAGTATATCTAAGCAGACAAGATGCTATTGCTAATTTAGACAACACCACTGGTGGTTTAGCTATTCCGTTAAACAGCATTTTTGTTGACACTGATTCGAATAATACTGTGGCTGCAGACTTTAAAACGTTTGTACGTTCAAATACTGGACCTTCAACAATATCAGTAACTAGTTCAACTACAGTCAGTACTGGTGGATCATTTAATATTAGAGAAACATCTGCAAGTGGTAACTGGATTAATAGTTCAACTATTCGTCTTAGCCCAGGTGGAACATTAGGTAACTCAATTGCCGCAGGTATTAATACTAGTACCAATCTTGTTAATGTAAATGCTAGTTGGAACCCTACAAATTCTGTGTTGACCATCTCGCATACATTAGGTGGAGAAATTGAACTTGTTGACGGTACAGGTACTCCTTTATCTATCATGGGTATTAAACCTAGTGCAGTTGGAACTATTGCAAGATTGAATTTATCTCCTACTGGTGACAGCGGCTTTGCTCTTGAAATTAGTAATTGGAGCCAAGCAACATATTATTCACAATCAACAGCGCCTGGCGTAACTCCTCCAGACGGATACCTATGGTTTAACAACTACATTGGCGATGCTGATATATTGTATAACAATGGCACCGCATGGATTGGTTACAGAAATGCGTTCCCAAATACAGACATTAATGGCCCAATCATCAGTGCTACTGCTCCAACTACACAAAGCTCGGGAATTGCAAATTCCTTAGTTACCGGTGATATTTGGATTAACAGCGCATCAAATGTTGATTTTGGTACACAAATTTATGTTTACAACTCACTAGCTGGTGCTGGTACAAATGGTTGGGTATTACAAGACACCACAGATCATGTAAGCCCTAATGGATGGTTGTTTGCTGATGCTCGTTGGGCTACTAGTGGTGCAACACCGATGTCAACAGTTGTTCCAATTACTTCAATGTTGATCAGTAACTTTTTAGACTCAGATTGCCCAAGTGCAAGACTATATGCACGTGGTACACGTTTGTTTAATACACGTAGAAGCAGTAACAATGTCAAATATTATGATGTTGGATATGTTAACCTAAATGGTACTAATGCTAACAACGGAAATGAGCCACAAACTTCTTACTATCCAGATCGTTGGGTTACCGCAAGTGCAAACAACGAAAAAGGTCAAGGACAATTTGGTCGTCTATCTCAACGCAGTGTGGTAGTTAGCGCAATGCAAGCATTGATTCAAAACAGCACAGCTATTAGAGATACAGATACATTAAATTACAACCTAATCGCATGCCCTGGCTATCCAGAAACTATCTCAACAATGGTTAATTTAAATACTGACATTGGACAGCTAGCATTAGTATTGGGTGATACACCTATGCGCTTGTTACCTGACGCAACAACACTGAATTCTTATGGAAAGAACAGTGCTAAAGTCACAGCAGACGGCGAACGAGGACTAGTAACACACGATCCATATTTGGCAGTTTACTATCCAAGCGGATACACCACTGACAATTATGGTAATAACATTGTTGTTCCATCAAGCCACATTATGTTGCATACCATTATTAACAGTGATAACGTAAGTTATCCATGGTTTGCACCAGCTGGTACACGTCGCGGTATTGTTACCAATGCAAGCAGTGTAGGTTATGTTAGTCCTACAACAGGTCAATTTACACCAACATCATTGTATGGAAGTTTGAGAGATGTACTATCAATCGTAGAAATTAATCCAATTGCAACATTACCAGGTAGTGGTTTAACAGTTATGGGTCAATATACACGTGATGCTAATTCAGATGCTCTTAACCGCGTTAATGTTGCTAGATTAGTGGCATACTTGCGTCGTCAACTAGCTACATTGGCTAAGCCATTCTTGTTTGAACCAAACGACAGTCAAACACGTAACGAAATTAGAACAAGTATTGAAAACTTGTTGTTAGAATTAGTTGGACAACGTGCGTTATATGACTTCGTAGTTGTGTGCGATAAATCAAATAATACACCTACAAGAATAGATATGAATGAACTATGGGTTGACATTGCTATTGAGCCTGTCAAAGCAGTTGAATTCATTTACATTCCTTTAAGATTGTTGAACACTGGAGCGATTGCTTCTGGAAACTTTGGTTCACAATCCAACGGATCAAACAACAGCACAACAGGTTAATAAAAGGACAAGGAGCATATCATGGCAACATCAAGTTTAAACAATTTCACAGTTCCATTATCAACAGATCAAAGTGCGCAAAACCAAGGTTTGTTGATGCCAAAGTTAATGTACCGCTTTCGCGTTACGTTGGCACAATTTGGATCTGGTGGAGACCCTGCAACAGAACTAACAAAACAAGTTATTTCAGTTGATAGACCACACCCAAGTTTTGACGAAGTCAAATTGGACGTTTACAACAGCACTATTAAAATTGCTGGTAAACACAAATTTGAGGACATCAAACTAAAAGTACGTGATGACGTTAATAACTCAGTTGCAAATAAAGTTGGTCAACAACTACAAAAGCAATTTGATTTCTTTAACCAGTCAAGTGCATTTAGTGGACAAGATTACAAATTTTTTATGGCAATCGAAGTACTAGATGGCGGCAACGGAGCATTTGAGCCGCAAACTTTAGAAGTATTCCAACTACAAGGTTGCTGGATTAAAATGGCCAGCTACAGTGGAAATGATTACTCTAAGAGTGATCCAATGGAAATTGAATTATCAATTTGTTTCGATAACGCATATCAAACTAGCGCAAATGGAAATACATTAGGATTTGGTACAGCAGTTCCAAGAACTAATTTAACTTCCGCACTATAATAAAAACTACCCCCACTAAAGCCTGGCATAAAACCCAGGCTTTTTTATAGGCTAAATATTATTATGGCTACTTCATCTGATAATTTTACAAGTTACGGTCATGCGACCCGACTTTACCTAAGCGACAATTACAAACGTCTGCCTAAATTTAGTCACATGTACTTTGTAAAATTCAATGTACATCCAAACGTAGTGAATCAAATAACTGCTGATTGGGATCGCAAGTTCACGGCTCTTTTGGCCAGGGAAGTACAACTACCAAAATTTAAAATTGGCACTGAGACAATGAATCAGTACAATAGAAAAACTAATATACAAACTAAGATAACTTATGAACCGTTAAGTTTTAGTTTCCACGATGATATGGGCGGAACCACAAATGGGTTTTGGACCAATTATTACAAATACTATTATGCAGATAGCAGATACGGTGATCCATCAGCAAGTCCAGGAGTCAATGTTTCTTATGCTGATACAAAATATTTAGATGCCAGCAATAACTATGCTTACGGGTTTAGTCCAGTTGCTGGGACAGTGTATGGTAGTTCAGAACCAAATTTTTTACAAAGCATAGATATATATCTGTTACATGCAGGCCCTAGTCACAAAGACTATACTAGGTTTAGATTAATCAATCCTATGATTAGTTCATGGGATCATGATACTGTATCTCAAGGTGACCAGGCTAAACCTTTACAAAATAAAATGACAATTGTCTATGAAGATGTTATATATTCTTCTGGAAAAATGAAATCTGGTGGTGATGATAGTGTAATGTTGTTTGAAGATCCGTCAGTATATGACACGACTCCTACTACACTTACCGCAGGAGCAAACGGCCAAATTCCGCAATTTGATTTCTTCTCAGGTAGTGTTGGCGGAGTCCATCAGAATCTAAGTGATTTTACTGCGAAAATTCCTCAACATAAACCGTTTGTTCCACCGCCCCCTCAGTATCAAAAATCTGGACTATCTCTAGGATCACTAGTCAATGCTTACAATATTTTTAATACTTTTAGAACACAACCTAGAAACGCTTGGAACATTTATGGTATAAATTTACATAATATGCTAACTGGTGCAGTCATAGGGGCAATAAGCGCAAATCCATCAAATGTAGTTGGTTCAGGTGGTGTCATCCAAGGCCAACAAGGTGATTTAAATAATCAAGGACTACCAGCATCTACGTATGTTAATACCAGTTTAACAGATTCCGGCGCTCGGCCAATTGGCAATGCTGGTGAAATTAATCCAAGTTAATTATGAAAACATTTAGTAATCTACCCCCAACCCCACACCCCAGTAACAACAGTGCAGATGGAGTTGTAAGAACTTTTGATAATTTTTATTCTGTACCTGTTGAGTTAAATGCAAATGCATTTAATGCAGTTACCGGATTTTTTGAAAACAAAGGTTTTGACCCAACAACTTCGCAATCAATTGCTCTAGTGATTATGAAACAAGCACAGAATGATCGATTTGATCCAATGGTTGTTTTGGATTCTTTTAAAAATTTCGATGCTTCACAATTAAGCACACTTGCTACACAAATTTTAAATTACAACAGATCCAAAACAAGTTACCTAGGGGTAGTTAATGACCTAGTATCCAATCCCTACGTACAACGCACCGTCATAGCATGAGTTTAAAATTTGCACAAAGTTTTTATTCAGTTAAAAACCCTAAAAAATATATAGGTACCAAAGAACCCTTTTATCGAAGTGGCTGGGAATTTACGTTTATGACATTCTGTGATAATAATCCGGCAATAGAACAGTGGGCCAGCGAGCCGGTAAAAATTCCTTACCGTGATCCACTAACTGGGAAACAAACTGTATATGTTCCAGACTTTTTAATCAAGTATGTTGATAAGAATAGGAAAGGTCACGTAGAGATGATTGAAATAAAACCTGCTAGTCAAACCTTAAAAGAAAAAGTCGGAAAAAGTGCGTACAATCAAGCTCAGTATGTAAAAAATATGGCAAAATGGGAAGCCGCTAGTGCGTGGTGCAGGAATCAGGGAATTAAATTTCGAGTAATTAACGAAGGCGATATTTTTTCCAATAGCGGAAGAAAGTAATAAGTAAGAGTATGACTAAGAAATTAGAAGAACTATTCGATTTGCCAAAAGAGACTATAGAGACTCCGCCCCCAGCAGAACCTACCCCTACAGAAGTAATTAACTTAGAGGATAGATTAGAAGAATTTGATAAAATTGCCTCTGCACTACCTAGGGTAAAGGGCTTGGGCGATATGGCTGACGGTGAACTAGATGCCCTGGCTACTAAAGCTGAACAAGCATACGATGATCTAATGGATCTAGGAATGAATGTAGAAGCTAGGTACAGTACTAGAATGTTTGAAGTGGCCGCGCAAATGATGCAAGCCGCTATAACCGCAAAAACTAACAAAATTGACAAGAAGTTAAAGATGGTAGATTTACAGCTAAAAAAGCTAGCCATTGAGAAAAAGCATGGGAACGAAGGCAGTGAAACTGTAGAAGGCCAGGGGTTTATACTTACAGATCGCAATTCTATCCTGGAAAAATTAAAAAATCTGAATAAATAAACTTACTATGAAAAACTTTAAAGACTATCTCAGCGAAGGCGCTACTGCCAACAAGCATACTTTCCGTGTCAAAGTAGCAGGTAACTTTACACCTGATCAAGAAACAAAATTTAAATCTATGATGGAAAAATTCAACATAGATTCTTTCTCAAAATTAAAAACAACTCCAGTGCAGTCACTACCATTGGACTTTCCACAAGTACGCAACTGCGAAGTACATATTTTTGAAGTTGTTGTAGATTATCCAACAACACAATTTGAATTAACAGAATACCTAAGCAGTGGGTTAGGCATTAACAAACAAAATTTAGCAGTTCGTCGTCCGGGCGAACCTAGTGAGCAATATCAAGAACCTACCGAAAAACGCGAAGGTGCATTACTAACTGATTCCGAATATAAAGAAGCAGGCAATGCAAATTTTGAAGATTTTTATGGCGACAAATATAACAGCGGTTTTGTTAAAGAGTTAAACGACATTTTAAAGCTACAGCGCAAGGCTCGTGGAGAGGTTATCCCAGAAGCTAAGTCAGACGATGTTTCTAAGAATCCAGGAATGACAACAAATGACCTTCCTCAAAATAACACAAGCCCTGTAGGGTCAAAACAAGGAAAATAATATGCAAATGATTGACGTACTAAAACGTTTGGCTGAGCTAGATGCTAAAAACCCAAACATGATTTCTGAAGATGCAGAAGTCGCAGAGTGTGGTAGCTCAATGGGATTGATGGGTGAAACTACTCCTCCTGTAGAAGTAGAAGCTCCTAAATCTCCAGCTACATTAAATGTAACTGCTGGTAGTGCAGAAGAGTTAGGCAATATGCTAACACAGATCATGCAACTGGCCGGAGTTCACAAAGTTGAACCTGAACATTTAGGAATTAAACCAGAAGCTCCTACAGCTGAGCCAGAAGTTGGTGGTGATGAACCACACGACGGTAGTCCTGATAGTATGCGCAGTATCAAAGATAAAATGAATGATATGGACAGCGAGCATAGCGATGACAGCGACAAAGAAGAAACTGACGAATCTGAAGAACCAGATCAGCATGGTATTCCTGGCGTAGATAACACACCTAACAATCCTAACAAACAAAAACCGTTCAACCCTAATGGCTTTGCCAACCAACAAAATTCCCCAGGTGGTGGTGATGTTCCTAAAGATCATGATACTCGTCCACGTGATCGCAACCAACCAATTGCCACGATGGAACAGCAATTGATGCAAGAGTATCAAGATTTTCTAAAAACTTAAAATATAGATACACATTCAATAGCCTCTTCGGAGGCTATTTTTTTCAGTAAATAACAATATGGGAAAATCATTAGACGGTAATTTAGTTAAAAAGGCGCATGCCACGCAACGATGGTCTGACGAAGACTTGCAACATATGGCCGCCTGTATGGATCCAGTAACTGGTCCAAAGTATTTTATTGAACATTTCTTCTTTATTCAGCACCCAACTAAGGGCAAGATACAATACGCTCCATTTGAATATCAAGAGGAATTATTAGACAGTTATCACGGAAATCGATTCAGTGTAAACATGTTGGGACGACAGATGGGTAAAACCACTACTGCGGTAGGATACTTACTATGGTATGGCATGTTTGTGCCCAACAGTACCATCCTTATTTCAGCGCACAAATATACAGGTGCCCAAGAAATTATGCAACGTCTGCGTTACGCATATGAAACTTGCCCTGATTTTATCCGTGCAGGATGTACTAGCTACAATAAACAAAGTATTGAATTTGATAACGGTTCACGTATTGTTGCACAGACAACAACTGAAACAACAGGTCGTGGTATGTCTGTATCATTACTATATTGTGACGAGTTTGCCTATGTTGAACCTAATATTGCTGTGGAGTTTTGGACTTCTATCTCTCCAACATTAGCTACTGGTGGTAAGGCTATTATTACAAGTACTCCTAACAGTGACGAAGATCAATTTGCCATGATTTGGAATGAAGCTAATAAGCGTATAGATGAATACGGCAACACTACACACCTAGGCAAAAACGGTTTCCATCCTTTCATGGCTATTTGGAGTCAACATCCTGATAGAGATGATAAATGGGCAAACGAAGAACGTAGTCGTGTTGGTGTTGAGAGATTCGAACGTGAACATGAATGTAAATTCTTAATCTTTGATGAAACACTGATCAACAGTATTTGTCTTGCCGGATTAGAAGGTAACGAACCGTTAATGAAGATGGGTCAAGCCCGCTGGTATAAAAAGATCAAACCTAATCTAACCTATATTGTTAGTTTAGATCCTAGTTTAGGGACAGGTGGGGATTATGCGGCCATACAAATTTTAGAGTTGCCCAGCTTTGATCAAGTATGCGAATGGCATCATAATATGACTCCTATACAAAGTCAAGTGCGGATTTTAAGAGACTTGTTAAAACACATAGAAGAGCGATGTTTGAAATCTGGGGTAACTCCTAGTATCTATTATAGCGTAGAAAATAATACACTGGGAGAAAGTGCGTTAGTTGCTATAGATGCATTGGGTGAAGAATCATTTCCAGGATTGTTTTTAAGTGAGCCAGTAAAGCGTGGACATATTCGTCGATTCCGTAAAGGGTTTAACACTACGCATCTTGCTAAAATATCAGCTTGCGCCCAGCTTAAAAAATTAATCGAAACTAACAAAATGAAGATACAAAGTAAGGCATTGATAAGTGAACTTAAAGCATTTGTTAGCGAAGGGGTTACTTTTAAAGCCAAATCAGGACAACACGATGATTTAGTAATGAGTTTGTTGTTAAATATTCGCATGATTATGACCCTGCAAGAGTGGGATCCATCAGTATACGATAAAATGCGGGATCAAGATGGGCTTGACGAACACGATTTGCCCATGCCAATTTACATTAGCACGTACTAAATATAGATATGACACCTATTCAAATTATTAGCCAAGATTTATTCGAAAAAGTCCGTAGCCGTTTCCAAAATTTGGAAATGGGTGACGAGACAGGTGCGGTGACTATTGATCCCGCAGAAGCACTTTTCTTTGATTTTGATGTAGTAATTGAAGGTAAAAATTTAGGTAGAGTCAGTGTAAGCCTTGCTGAGTTAGGTAGTTTAAAAATTTATTATAGCCAAGGTATTACAGAAAATCACGATGATCCAATTAAACAACAATGGTTTCATTTCTTAAAAGAAATGAGATTTTTTGCTATGCGTCGGCTATTGCGTTTTGATACACGTGATATTGCTAAGACAAATCTTGATAAAAAAGATTTTCAACATTTAGCAACCACGCAAGCCCCTAAGGAAGAACAAGAAATGACAACAATGAACGAATCACGTTGGAACAATAAGAGTAGTGCAAAAACAAGCCGTGCTACATCAGGCAAAACTGAAGTTATTGTTAGACACAAAAACAATTTCCAGGAAACATATGCTGGCGCACGTAGCCAACCAAAACATATTAAATCAATCTTTATTCAAAATGCAGATGGGGAACGTTTTAAATATCCGTTCATTCATACAGCTGGTGCATTTGCAATGGCACAACACGTGGACCACGGCGGAGTTCCGCACGATCCAGCAGGCAAAGCAATTATTAAAATGAGCGAGCAAATTGCTCAACTAGGGCAATTTCAAAAGAAAGTTAGAACTGCTACACTGCACGACGATGCTACAGGAATTTCAGAGCGTGCCATAGGTCGACTAAACGAATTAAAAGCGCAGGTAGCGGCATTGGGCAAGCGTCATCATTATGAAAGTTGGGTCAGTGAATTCAACGGCGGAATGGAAGACGAGGGTGACATGATGTTAGATGATGTTACTCTAGAACAATATAAACAAAAGTTTACACAAACAAGTTTTCAAGAAGAATTAACAGACTTCTTCCCACTATTACATAAAATTATGAGTGAGACTAATGCAGTCAACTTGGCAGATTATGTAGGTGAAGAGCGTACCGAAACTAAAAATGAAAAAGGTGAAGTAGTTAGTTGGAAAGATGAAGGCGAATGGAAACCGGCCAAAGGCAAAGAAGGCCGTGGCAAAGTTACTAACCTAAGCGACAAAGCACGTAGAGAAACAGAAAAACTGGCAAGTAAAAAAGATGAAGGGTTTGGTCCAGAAGTAGAATTTGAGGACTGGGCTACATCTACTGAACACGGTGAATTGGCACAGGATCAAATTAAAGAACTACAAACAGCAATTGAAGCACTACCAGATGGAAAATTACAATTAGGCAATGACGGTCAAACAGCAATTGAATTTTTTGCAGATTTAATTGAACTATATCCAGAATTAGCAGATAAATTTAAAGAACAAAGTAGCATCAACCCAGAAGCAGACCCTATTAAAGATGTACTAACTCCGTGGGCAACCGAAAATTACCCTAAGTTAGTTACAGCATTGGGATTGGTTGACAACACAGCTCCACAGCAAACACCTGCTCCTGAAGCTGGAACAGAACAACCTGCTGAAGAAAATGAAGAAGCAGGTGGCATGCCTAATAAAACTATGCCAACTCGTGAAGCAGTAGTTAAGGAAGTTGCTAAACTTGTTAAAAGTCGTTTCAACGAAGACAATCCAGAAGTAGGTCCATTTAACGGTGCAACAAATATTGCACTTGATATTAAGAAGAAATGTGCCGAAATGTTTGGTGAAGAAGTTGGTAATCAAGCAGAAGGTTTGGCAATGCAGTTTATGGAAAAACTTTCTAAGCAATGGGAAGCAGAACATGGCTCAGTTGAAGATGACGGACTAAGTCGTTTGAAAGAATTATTAAACAATGTTAAACAAAAAATGGAAGGCATTGGCGATGTCACACAAAATGGACACGCACCAGGCAATAATATTATGGGCGCAGAAGAAGGAATTGGTAGTAAGATACTTGGCGGCGCGGCACTAATTGCGGCAATGTGGGGTGTCAACAATCATTTGGCTAATCAAGCATACGAGGCAAGTCCACAATTACAAAAATTAACTCAATTTTATCAACAGGCAGAAGCACAGCACGATACTGTAAAAATGAAAGAACTTAGCCGTAGGATAGCAGATCACAAAATGCGTTTGGATTTGGGCCACGGCGACGTCATGGACAAGACTGGCAATCCAAAACAAATTGTTCCAGAAATGGCTGATATTTTAAAATTATCTGGTCTGGCAAAATAACCCACATTTCAGCACCATTTTAGGTTGCGATAATAAATAGATGTGTGTATACTTAACCGTATGCACACATTTTTCTTTTAGTCAGTAGGCTAATAAGAAGAGGCATAATATAACATTTATTAAGGAAAAACATTATGGCAACTTTAGCAGAAATCCGCGCGAAGCTTCAGGCTTCATCTCAACAAAACACTGGTAGCGGCGGTGGTGACAACGCAATTTTCGCACATTGGAATATTGCAGAAGGACAAACAGCAACAGTCAGATTCCTTCCTGACGCAGACCCCAACAACACTTTTTTCTGGATCGAACGTGCAATGATCAAATTGCCTTTCGCAGGAGTTAAGGGCGACACAAATTCAAAACCCGTTACAGTACAAGTTCCTTGTATGGAAATGTGGGGAGAGTCTTGCCCAATTCTACAAGAAGTGCGTCCATGGTTCAAAGATAAGAACTTGGAAGAATTGGGTCGTAAGTACTGGAAAAAGAAGTCTTACTTGTTCCAAGGTTTAGTAGTTGATAGCAAACTACAAGAAGACAAAGTTCCTGAGAATCCAATTCGTCGATTCATCATGAGCAGCCAAATTTTTAACATTGTTAAGAATGCTTTAATGGATAGTGAAATTGAAGAATTGCCAACAGACTATGTCCGTGGCTTGGACTTCAAGATTGCTAAGACTAGCAAAGGTGGTTATGCTGACTACACAACTTCAACTTGGTCACGTCGCGAACGTGCTCTGAGCGAAGCTGAAAATGCGGCAATTGCACAGTATGGACTTCACGATTTGAAGAGCTTCTTGCCTAAAAAGCCAACTGATGTTGAGCTTAAGGTAATGAAAGAAATGTTTGAAGCATCAGTTGATGGTGACGCATTTGACATGGATCGTTGGGGACAGTACTTCAAGCCAGATGGTATGCGTGGAAATTTTGGTAATAACAACCAATCTACAGCTCCAGCGGCACCACGTCCAGCTCCAGCGGCACCAAAAGCAACTCCTGCTCCAGTAGCTGAAGATGCTGATGAAACTCCTCCATGGGACGATGCTCCAGTGGCAACTTCAACACCAGCCGCTAGTTCTAGCGCAGGTGGCGAAGCAAGTAGCCGTGCAAGCGACATCATTGCAATGATTCGCAAACGCCAACAAACTCAATAATTAGGAGATAGACATGGTAAAGAGCTTTGATATTTCAAAGTTCCGTAAGTCTATCACTAAAAGTATTGATGGCTTAGGAATTGGTTTTAATGATCCAACAGACTGGATCAGCACTGGCAACTATGCTTTGAATTATCTTATCTCGGGGGACTTCTTTAAGGGAGTCCCTTTGGGTAAGGTAACAGTATTTGCTGGTGAGAGTGGCGCAGGCAAGAGTTATATTTGCTCAGGCAATATTATTAAGGCCGCACAAGAACAAGGTATTTTTGTTATCCTAGTTGATAGTGAAAACGCCCTTGACGAAAAGTGGTTGCACGATTTGGGTGTAGACACTACTGAAGATAAACTTCTAAAACTCAACATGGCCATGATTGATGACGTAGCTAAAACTATTTCAGAGTTCATGAAAGAATACAAAGTTATGCCAGCGGATGAACGTCCAAAAGTATTGTTTGTTATCGACTCGTTGGGTATGTTGTTAACTCCAACTGACGTAAACCAGTTTGAAGCAGGCGAGATGAAAGGTGACATGGGCCGTAAACCTAAAGCACTTACTAGTCTTGTTCGTAACTGTGTTAACATGTTTGGCAGTTACAACGTAGGTATGATTTGTACTAATCACACATACGCAAGTCAAGATATGTTTGACCCAGATGATAAAATTAGCGGCGGTCAAGGATTTATCTATGCAAGTTCAATTGTTGTTGCAATGAAAAAATTGAAATTGAAAGAAGATGAAGATGGTAACAAGATCTCAGATGTTGTTGGTATTCGGTCTGCTTGCAAAATCATGAAAACTCGTTATGCAAAACCGTTTGAATCTGTACAGGTACAAATCCCATACTCGACAGGTATGAAGCCAACTAGCGGTCTAGTTGACATGTTTGAAAAGATGGGCGTCTTGACAAAGTCTGGCAATAAGTTACAATATATAAGTAAGAAGACAGGCGAAGTAACCGCGTTCTTCCGTAAGGGTTGGACCGAAGACAAGCTAATGTCCATTATGCAGGAATGGGATTCATCACTTGTGGGTCAACCTGTAATTTTAACTGAAACAGAAAACGAGGAATAAATGGAAGAAGATTACATCATCGAAGTTTGGGATATTTTTAAAGAATACATCACCGATAAAAATAAAGAAATTGCGGCAAACCATTTTGTTGATTTTTTAGTTGGCAAAGATGTAAGTGACCGTACGTTGGAATCTATCACTGGTTTTGACCCTCATTTGGATGAGGCAATTAAACTGGTTTTGAATAAAGATGCAGAAGAAGACGAAGATGACGAAGATGATTACTCCTACGATGAAGACGAGGATTAATTATGACTTGGTATGCTAAAGTCAGCAAAGATATAGCACACCTTCCAGATTGTTTAGATCATTTTTATAATGAAATTGACACAGCAAGAGCAGAAGTTAAAATCTATGGTAGCGTAGAAAAAGCTTCTGCTCAGTTGCCTGGGATTGTCGAACATAGATTTAATCAGCTTCAAGAAATTGAAGCTATTTTAGAATATCTTAACATCGAATTACGCAGACTTAAATCTAAAACATTTAGAAAATATTTAGAAAACTATCAACGTGCTCTAAGTAGTAGAGATGTTGAAAAATATGTCGAGGGCGAAGCAGATGTAATTGATATGGAAAAAGTTATCAATGAATTTGCTATGTTGCGTAACCAATGGTTGGGCATTATCAAAGGTCTGGACATCAAACAATGGCAATTGAGTAATATCATTAAATTAAGGGCCGCAGGTCTTGAAGATATTTCACTATGAGTGTATAATAGCATTATGTATATAGAAGATCTAATCAGACAACTGGCATTGTTGCGTCAAGGGATCAATTCATCTGATCTAACTATCCTACACAGCTTTTCTGACCAATTTTTAACCGATACTGGTTTCACTGAAAAGCAATGTGGTCTAGCATTACGCATACTTAACCGGTATTACCCACTGCTATCACAAAAAATAGACGGTGATGTGTCACATCATTTGACGTTTCCTAAATATCGGCTAAAAATCAGAAAAAGTGTCACAGAACAGACCGTAAAAATCCTAAAAGATAGACCTTCCGGTGATGTTATTGAAGTTAGATTTCCATTTAGTGACGAGAGTGTTGGTAAGATTCGAAAATTTAAGGCTGACCGGACCATGCATAGTTCAGTTGAATGGGATCGAGACTCAACTGCTTGGTTATTCAACGTAAGTGAGCAAAATATCCAATTTTTAATGGATTTTTGTAGTCAAAGCAATTTTACATTTGATGAAGAATTTCAAAGGTATGTTGACTCGGTCGAAAATACCTTGATGGAAATGGAAAAATATGCACCTATGTTAGTGATTGAAGATGGATCTTTAAAAATCAAAAATTCTTCAAAAAATATGCCTGAAATTGACACCGATGACATTGTCAGTGCAATTTTTCAAGCACGTAACATGGGAGTTACATTGTGGGATGATAACATCAATACGTATCTGAACGATGCTGACATCAATCCATTAATTAGAAAATTCCTGCAATCAAATATTTCAAAAGAATTCAAAATTGACCCGTCAGATATGGGAAAAGAAGCATTGCGACTGGTAATAACACATTGTTCACCTACTATGGTAATCATCCCAGGCGGGAGTGAAGAGTTAAAAATACTGGGCATTTACAATATTCTGCAGGGGTGTGGTATTGCTGATAAAGACATGAGTGTTTTGTTCAGATTACCAAACGAAACCGGTAAAAAATTCAACGATTTTGTTAAAAATCAGGGTCTAAATGGTCCAATTTCTGAAGAAACTAAAATAGTGTTTGTCAGTACTAAACTGCCAAAACCATTAATTAAATCAGGAATAAAATTTAACAGTGTAATAAACATGGGTTATCCCACTGCACATTATACCCTAAAAGAATACACAAACCACCACCAAAATTTCATTAATTTTGGGGATGGTACCAAGCGCGAAGGATTTGATTTTGTCAAGTTGTAAAATTGTTATTAAGGACGAAGTCAACATTAAGATAGAAAATTTAGATCTTGATACACGCAAAGCCTTGGTTAAAAAATTCAAATATGAAGACCCCAGTGCCCGCTTTAGACCAGCATATAAATTGGGTAGATGGGACGGCACTATAAGTTTCTTTGGATTAGGTGGAACCACGTACATGAGTATGCTTCCGCAAGTTTTAGAATATTTAGAAAGTAAGAACTTCTACATTGAAGTGGAAGATCAGCGTATTCCTCTAGACCTCAGTTTTGACAAAATTTCTGATGATTTTTGGGGTGATCAAACATGGCCAGACGGACATAGATTTGCTGGTGAAAAAATTAGATTGCGTGACGACCAAGTTGAAGTCATTAATAAATTTTTAGAATATCCACAAAGCATACAAGAAATTGCCACTGGTTTTGGTAAGACAATTACCACTGCTACACTGAGCAAAATCTGTGAAAAATACGGTCGTACGATAACCATTGTACCTAACAAAAGTCTTGTTGAACAGACAGAAGAAGACTTTATCAACTGTAAATTAGATGTCGGTGTGTACTACGGCGACAGAAAAGATTTAGATAAAACTCATACAATTTGCACTTGGCAAAGTCTTAATATTTTAGATAAAAATAGTAAAAATTGGGACGAAGTGGCCTGTGCAAAACTTGAAATGTTATTGGATAATGTTCAATGTGTTATGGTAGATGAGGTACACATGGCCAAGGCCGACGTACTTAAAACTTTGCTGACTAGGAATTTAGCAAGGGCACCTATTCGTTGGGGATTGACTGGTACAATACCTAAAGCAGATCACGAATTTCAAAGTATCAAAGCAAGTTTGGGTGAAGTTACAAACCACGTGTACGCACACACGCTACAAGAATCAGGGGTATTAAGTAACTGCCATGTCAATATTATACAAACTGCCGAGTGGAAAGAATTTGGTAGTTACGCTGAAGAATTAAAATATCTAGTTACTGATGAAACTAGAATGGATTACATTTGTAATACCGTGCAATCTATTGCATTGACTGGAAATACATTGGTATTGGTCAATAGAATCGATTCAGGTAAGTACATGATTGAAAAACTACCAGAAGCGGTATTTGTTTCCGGTGAAGTAAAAACAAAAGATAGAAAAGAAGAATATGACGAGATTAAAACATCTACTAACAAGATTATTGTGGCGACTTACGGTGTGGCCGCTGTGGGTATTAATATCCCCCGTATTTTTAATCTGGTTCTTCTTGAGCCCGGAAAGAGCTTTGTCCGCGTTATACAATCAATTGGCCGAGGCATTAGAAAAGCCGATGACAAAGACTTCGTCCAGATCTGGGACTTAACAGCCGCAAGCAAATACGCTAAACGGCATTTAACAGAACGTAAAAAATTCTACAAGGATGCAAAATATCCATTCACAATACAAAAGGTAAAATACTAATAATGCAAATACTAACAGTTGAAAACGAGGTATTTTACCTCAACAATCTACCAGATGAGATAGATGATGATTTGAGGTTTGCAGTATTGGACAACAGTGATAATCAAAATCCAGATCACATGTTTATTCCATTAATCTTTTTAGAAAGTTTTACAGGTCCTGCGGTTGTACTTAAAATTGGTAAACATGAAATCACAATGCCATTAGACTGGTGTACTATTGTCGGAGATCCAGAAGGTCCTGAAATGGAAGTATTGCCACTTACCAGTTTAAATGACAGAGGATTTAGAACATTTTGTTTCAATCCAAGAAGTAGTTTTAGACCTGAGTTTTTAGACATTGATATCATTGATGTTTATCAAGATGTTAAATGGTACTTTCCTAAAATGCGTCCAGGACAACTATTATGTACGCCTTTAGAATCTGGACCTAAACCACAATGTGCTTATTTTGTTAAAGAAATTAGTCGTCAAAGTGAGATTGTAGATTATACTAAATGTTGGTAATATGGGAACTCTTAAACCAGGAGCTACTTATGTTTATGAGCGCAACGGCGAAGAAATATACGCTCGTGAAGTAGGTCAAACTGAGCGTAAATTAATTGGGTACAAATACGAAATGGAAAATAAACCAGATCCGCGCACTGATGACGGCCGCCCACTATACGAACATATAAAAGAAAGCAAACTCTGGGGTGACATTAAACGAGAGGCGAAAACCAATATTGCTTTACAAGAAGCCCTGGAACGTGTTAAAATATTATATTATCTAAGTAAGGACAAGGACAGTGGCCGCAAAACTTGACATTCAACGTGAACTAAGAGCAGTAGATCAAAAAGATTATAGTTTCTATGATAACCTAACTGACGAAGAAAAAAAAGCGTTCAGTCCATATATCTTAATGCGTTATACCAGTAACGTAAAAATGCCTGACAGAGATATACAAGAATGGTGTGTTGAAATGACCAATGAGTTAGTTAATAAAAATCATTGGGATTTGAGTAAAAACCATCGAGGGTTGCTGTGGAAATTGTTTGCGGCAACTGGCACTGGTGTAAACCTATACCATCCGTATCTTGCCGCAGGTAAGAAAGAAAAAAGTAATAAAATTGAAAAGTTATTGGCTGAATTGAATCCCACAATGAAGTTGGGAGACATTAAGATTTGGGCCAAAATGTTAACTAAAGAAGATAAAGAAGAACTATTTGACAAAATGGGCTTTGATAAAAAGCAAAGGAAAGAGTATGAATAATTTTGATTACAGTAGTATTAGGTCATTAAATTTAAACTTCAATGGGCCTAGGTGGAACTCCACAACACACTCTGTTGTTGTATCGCACGATCCTAAATCCCCAAATAAATTTACAATTAAAATGATTCCAGTGTACCCTGAACCAGTTGTTGAAAACATGGATGAGGCTAACACCATTTTAAACAAATTTAAACTTAACAAATGATTGCACTTGTGCCACAACCATTTAAATGTATTCACTGCAATAAGAATTTTATGCAGGAAAAAACTCTTGTGGCTCATATGTGTGAACGTAAACGCAGAGCACTACAAGAAAAAGAAAAACGTGTGCAGGCTGGTTACATGGCATTTAATCGTTTCTGGCAGTTGGCCCAGGGCGGTAAAAAACTTAAAACATATAACGAATTTTGTGACACCGCATACTATAATGCGTTCGTAAAATTTGGCAGTTTCCTAAACAACGTAAACCCCCTATATCCAGAAAAGTTTGTTGACTATGTTATTAAAAGTGGCACTAAATTGGATCGTTGGTGCCGTGATGATTTGTACAATGCATATTTGTTTGAAGTTTTAAAGACTGAACCAGTAGAGTCAGCAGTACAGCGTACATTGCAAACAATGATGGAATGGGGCGATGAGCATAATGCAAATTTTGCACATTACTTTAACTATGTTAGTCTTAATAGAGCAGTACATGATATTTTGAATGGTCGAATCAGTTGCTGGGTTATGTTGAACAGTGTTACTGGTAAAGATATGTTACAGAAGATGAGTGACGAACAATTAAATATGATTGCTCCAGCATTTGATGTGCCATATTGGTTGCGCAAGTTTAAAGAAGTACCAGCAGATGTCATGCTGGTAAAAGAAATATTAGATGAAGTAGAAATAAAATGAGTGACAATCTAAAAGAATTTTGCCATCACCACAGCGTTCGTGTGCTTGATACAAACAAACGAGCAAGCAAGTATCACAAAGTCAATATAAATTACTTTAAAGATCCCATGGACTTTAATCGAGTATATGAACATATTGTAACTGATAGTGAACCGTTGTATACTGTAGAAATTGCAGAAAGTGAATTAGAACGTATTGCAAACTTTGAATCAGAAGTGTTTAACAACATGAAGAAACAAGGCCATTATAGAATGTTTGAAACGTTAATGGAACAAAAAGAACTCGAAAGATATTTGCGAGACAAATATCCAGCAGTAAAAAAGGCATACGAACAGTACAGCCTAATGTTAAAATTAGCAGAAAGTGGTGAATTATGAGATTAGAAGGTTATGTAGAAAAGGGATGGGGCGCAGAAAACATCTGGGCTACCAATGACAAGTACTGTGGTAAACTGATGAAGTTTAATACTGGTGCAAAATTTAGTATGCACTTTCATCAGTTTAAAGAAGAAACATGGTATGTATTAGACGGCTTATTTTTTGTTAAATGGATTGACACAAAAACTGCCGACGAGCATAGCGTATATCTTAAACCGGGTGATGTGTGGCACAATGAACCATGCAAACCCCACCAATTAATTTGTCAGGAAGCTGGCACTATTATTGAAGTAAGTACACCAGACAGTGTTGAAGATAATTTTAGAGTAGCAAAAGGCGACAGCCAGAAAGGTTAATATGTACAAAACAATTTACACAGAAGTTGAGGTAGACGTCGATTTGAGCGACTTTGAAACAGATGATCTAATTGAAGAATTAGAGTCACGTGGGTCTGGTGTTATGGATTATGGCGATGGCAAAGAAGTGCTACAGTCAATTTATGAAAAACGTAGACTTGGCCAAGATTATCAAACAGAATTAGATCAACTTATTTGGTTAGGATTAGGTAGGGTAATTTAATGAAGATTTATATTACTGGATATAAGGGGTTTATCGGCCAAAATATGGTCAATGCTCTTAAAGACGATCATGAGTTAACTCTATATGAGTGGGGCGAGGAAATACCAGATGTGGCTGGGCACGATTTGTGCATACATTTGGGTGCTGTCAGTTCAACTACAGAAACTGATGTCAACAAAGTACTTGAACAAAATTATGACTTTAGTCGATTTCTAGTTGCAACGTGCCATCACGCTGGAGTTAATTTTCAGTATGCTAGTTCAGCAAGCGTTTATGGCCTTGGTTTAAATTTTAGTGAAAAAGCACCACCTGCTCCAATGAGCCCGTACGCCTGGAGTAAATTGTTATTTGAACGATATGCACTCAATATGCAACGTGAATTTAAAATACGTGTGCAGGGGTTTAGGTATTTTAATGTATATGGTCCACATGAAGATCATAAAGGTGACCAAGCAAGTCCCTATCACAAATTTACCAAGCAGGCCAAAGAGACTGGTGTGATCAAAGTTTTTGAAGGCAGTGAATACTTTTTCAGAGATTTTGTTCCTGTGGAAAAAGTAATTGATGTTCACAAAAAAATGTGGTCTCGCACAGAGTCAGGTGTGTGGAATATTGGTACAGGTGATCCAAAATCTTTCTTACAGCTGGCAGAACAAATTGCCGCAGAACATGATGCTAAGATTGAATTTATACCCATGCCAGAAGACATCAAGCGACAATATCAAAAGTATACCTGCGCTGATTTGACTAAACTAAATGCATACTATAAACCATGAAAATATTTGTTAACGGAACTTTTGACATACTTCACCGCGGCCATTTAGAGCTGTTACAATATGCCGCAGGTCTAGGCGAGGCACTAGTTGTAGCAATAGATAGTGATCGCAGAGTTAAGGAATTAAAAGGCGAAAGCCGTCCTATTAATAATCAAGAAGATAGAAAATTTATGTTGGAGTGCGTCAAAGGTGTAACTCGAGTTTATGTGTTTGATACCGACGAACAGTTAGAAGACATGATAAAAATTTATGAACCTGACATTATGGTTAAGGGCGCCGATTACAGATACAGACCAATTATTGGTCAAGAATATTGCAAAGAGATAAAATTTTATGCCCACACAGGACACTCAACTACAAACACCATTCAAGATATTATTAATCGGGGATAATTGTGTTGATAGGTACAAAATTGGTACCATAGATAGACTAAGCCCTGAGGCTCCTGTACCTGTAATTAAAATTGTAGAAACATACGATGTTCCAGGAATGGCAGATAACGTTAATAAAAATTTAGTAAACCTAAACTGCTCAGTGGTGTTTGTTACCAATGATGAACTGATTACAAAAACTCGATATATAGACAAACGTTCCGGTCAGCATATGTTACGTGTTGATGATGAACCAGAAGTTCAACCATGGGATGGTACATTGGGAGGGTATACCTTAGATATGTTTGATGCAGTTATTATCAGTGACTACAACAAAGGTTATATAACCTACGAAAATATTCAAAATGTAATCAACAACTTTGAAGGCCCCGTATTCATTGATACAAAGAAAACTGACCTTGCTCAAATCAAAGGAGCAATCATCAAAATTAATCAATTAGAGTTTAGTAGATTGACTTCACACCCTACACACTCAGAACTTATTGTTACACATGGCGGCGATGGTGCGGCGTGGCGAGGTACACTTTATCCTGCCAAAAAAGTTGAAGTTAGTGATGTTTGTGGAGCCGGTGATACATTTTTGGCTTCGTTGGCTGTGCAATTTCTCTTTACAAAGAGCGCAGAAAATGCTATAATATTTGCTAATGTCGCCTCGAGTATTACTGTACAGCACCGAGGCAATTATGCGCCAAGTTACGATGAGATAAGAAATGCCGGATATTGATTTAGACTTTCCTGATAGAACTAAGATACTTGATATTATCAAGCACATTCCTGCGACATTAGAAGATGGAAAGAAACATAACACCGGTGTATACTGTCATCAAATTCCAGTTAACCCACTAACTGGCAACTCAAGTATCAATTATAAAGATGCAGATACTAGGGGATATTTTAAAATAGATTTTTTGAATGTCAGTGTTTATAAAGATGTTAGAAATGAAGAACATCTGATCAGACTAATGGAGACTGAACCACTATGGGATTTACTTTTACAAGACGACTTCGTGAATCTGTTATTTCATTTGAACGGGCATGGGACGGTATTGAGGCAGACTTGCCCTACTTCCGTGGAACAATTAAGTGCGGTCCTAGCAATGATTCGGCCAGCCAAGAGATATTTGATTGGGAAGGACTGGACGACGATAATGAAGGAAGTGTGGACCCGACCGACTACTGATGATTACTTCTTTAAAAAGGCCCATGCAATTGCTTATGCAATGGCCATCGTTGTTCAAATGAATCTAATATGCGAAGGAATAAGCTATGAATATAGTTAAGAATGAATTTTGGGCAACACCAGTATGGGAGATTGATACTGGGTTTGATGATTACTTTAACACTATCCTAATGAACGATATTGCTGAAATAGCCAACAAAGGTGTTCAGTACAACATATGGGATAAAGATTGTTATTCAATTAATACATTAAAAGAAACAATATTCAAATGTTTAGAGTTGACTGTTAAACCCTACTTCCCCCCCTTCCATCCTTATAATCCTAGATTAATTGATGGATGGGGTCATCGTACCAAGCCGGGGGAAAATCTTTTATTGCATGCCCATCCACACGTGATGTTGGTTACTACATATTATGCCAAAGTTCCAAAAAATTCTGGAGATTTGCTATTAGTAGATCCGAGGGGTACAATTAATTGGGACTGGGTTAGTGACTCCAAACATCCTAGAAAATTAAATGGTGTTGTTTACAAACGTATCGAACCTACGCCTGGTAAGTTGGTAATTTTTCCAGGATATCTTGCTCACATGGTAGATACTAACCTATCAAAAGAGGATAGAGTAAGTATAGCAGCCAATATACACAACGGTAGTTTACCCGCATAAATACATATTTAGAGCTTAAACTACTATGACATTACCAATTGGAACACTATCTATCGGGGATATTAGTAACGAAGTTACAGGAAACCCAACTCGCAGAACCGCATTGACTGACGTATTAGCAGTCACTCGCCCGCCAGAATATCCAACCGCAAACATTCCGTTGCAATGGTACGATCAAAACTCCCCTGCGCCACCTGCCCAAGGTGGTACTGGGTGGGCGTATTACAATAATAACATACGAAACTCCAACTGCAATAATGCAAATGTAGGAGCGGACAACGGCAACTGTAGCAACTGTGGAAATAACGGTAGCCAAAACTGCCACACTGATCCGTTGGTAAATGGTGTAGACTTCACTCCTGTCAACGATACAAGAGCTTGGCTACAAGGAAATTGTAATTGTGCATGTACATTTAATTGTAACATAACCAGTTATACATATGCGTGTAATTGTGATTGCCCGTGGATTTGTGCGTGTGCATGTAACTTAGATTGTGCATGCTGGTAATAAAAATAATAGGATTGAAATGAAATTTAAAATAGAAGCAGAGCTGTTAAGCGACACAACTAATCGTAAAATATTCTTTTACGATAACGATTCAAATACTATATCAGATGAAACTGGGTTTGTATGGGAGTATCCAAAACCAGGTGGTACTTTTGGAAAAATGCCTGAGTCAGTACCGTTTAACAAAGATACTCCACTTAAAAAATCTAAATTAATTACGACACTCAAGATACAATTAGGATTAAGTTGTAACTATTCTTGCGAATACTGCTCACAACGATATGTTGAACGTCCACCAGAGACTAGTAAAAAAGATATTGAAGATTTTATGTCCAAGTTAGAGAATTTAGAATTTTCCAAAGAACAAGGCTTGAGAGTTGAGTTTTGGGGTGGTGAACCTTTAGTTTATTGGAAAACTTTGAAACCATTGGCTGAAGCACTTCAAGAAAAATTTGAGGACTGGGAAGATAAACTTAATTTTAGTATTGTAACTAACGGCAGTATTCTTACTCGTGAGATTTGTTCTTGGCTGTACTACATGGGATTTTCAGTAGGCATAAGCCACGATGGTCCTGGTCAGTTTGTTCGTGGACCAGATCCGTTTGATGACCCAAAACAAAAAGAAATTATCTTAGAGTTTTACAAAGTAATGAAACCGTTGGGACGTGTTAGCTTCAATGCCATGATGAATAATAAAAATACTAGCCGTAAAGCAGTGTATGATTGGTTTGTAAATCTAACTGGAGACCCTAGTGTAAACATTGGAGAAGGTGGATTTATTGATGCATACGATGATGCCGCCTCTGAAAATTGTTTACAAACTCCTGAAGAACATTTTGCATATAGACGCCAAGCGTTTTCAGATATTTACAATACGCAGACAGATAATAGTAGTATTAATTTTTATCTAACATTTAGTAAACTTGATAATTTTACTAATGGTGTTCTAAATCACAGAGAATCTAAATATGTAAATCAAAAATGTGGAATGGATAACGAAAACACATTGGCTGTAGATTTAAAAGGTAATGTGGTAACTTGTCAAAACGTTAGCATTGTTGAGACCAGTAAGAATGGTGAAAGCCATTACGGTGGAAACTTAGCAGACTATGACAATGTTGCATTAAAATCTGTAACACATTGGAAAGCAAGAACACACGAAATTAAATGTAGTGAGTGCCCTGTGTTACATCTATGTCAAGGTAGCTGTATGTACTTGGACGGTGCTAATTGGGACATTACTTGTGCCAACGCATATTCGGATAACATTGCATTATTTGCATTAGCTTTTGAAAAAATTACCAGAGGATATGTTCCAGTACATATCATGTCTGATACGTTACCATTGGATCGTCAAGATGTATGGGGTATGTTATTTGAACATAAGTCTGAAAAGAAACGCAAGATTGTACCAATTAAGGTTGTAACAGAAAAAGTTGGAACTATTGACGATGTCGAAGTGTATGGTAAAATAAAAATAGAAGGTTAATATGTCGGTATCAATTACTCCAGAATTACAAACATACATCAATTGGCTTGAGAGTGATTCTAGAATTACGGCAGTGACAGTTGATAATGTTCCTAGTGATTACTTGCCTATGTTACCAATGAGTATTGCTAACCCTTTATTCTTTTCTATATCATTAAATGATCCATCAATTAACAAATCAGGCACCGCTAAGATTATTCTCCCAGATATTTACTACGGTCAGCCACCACAACCTGGTTGGCAACCTCCAATAGATCAGCTATGGCCGTTAACTAATTTTGATAACCCTAACACGTTTGGTCTTGAACTTGACTCTATAATTGCATACGCTGACCCTACAACACGGAGGATTCATCCTCTGTTTGGGTTCTCTAATATTCCTGAAGATTTCAATAAAGCTGATGGACAGTTAAAGGAATTAGTATTAAAACTTAGTACAGTAACCAACACTGTAACATTTTACAAGTATCTAAGCACACAGGTATTACAGCATCTAGATACTGATGAAGCATATTATGGGTATTGCTATTTTGGCACTGATACATTTACAACATACTTAGGCGGAAAAGATGCGATAGGTGTTGCTGTCATAAAAGCCCATTACCTTAGCACCAGCACACATCAAGTTATAGTAGACTATGTTGCTGATCGAATAAAAGAATATAAGGATACAAAATGATGAAATTCGTAGTAGTGGGTGGCGGCACTGCCGGATGGCTCACTGCATTATATGTAAAAAAACATGTTCCATATTGCGAAGTTACAGTCATTGCCAGCAGTACAATTGGCATACTAGGTGCAGGGGAAGGCACTAATTGGGATTTCTTAAAATTTTTAGATGAGATCGATGTGCCAGTAGACGGCATTATTAAACATGCCAAAGGTACCTTTAAAAATGGTATCAAGTTCACCAATTGGAACGGTGATGGTACACACTATTATCATCCCTTTCAAGATCATTTGGGTCGCCCACCTAGTCCCAAGTTTGATGCCATGCCTCTGTATCTTAACAAGATATCTAAAAATCAAACACTAAGTGACTTACAATTTACATCTGTTATATCAGAAAAAAATAAGGTCAAATTTAACAAAGAACATAAAGAATTAGGTGTGTGTGCCTTACACTTTGATGCCAATTTGTTAGCACAGTATTTAGAAAATGTTGGTAAATCTAGAGGCATTGAATTGGTTGACGATGAAGTTGTAGAAATACTTACTAAGAAAAATGGCGATATTACAGGATTCAATTTGAAGTCTGGTAACACTATTGAAGCTGGATTTGTATTTGACTGTACAGGATTTAAAAGATTAATTATTGGCAATCATTACAAGGCAGAGTGGAAAAGCTACTCAGCAAGTTTGCCAGTAAATCGTGCGGTGCCATTCTTTATTGACAACCCTACCACTGACATTCCTCCCTACACTGAATCTGTTGCCATGAAGTATGGTTGGATGTGGAAGATTCCAGTCCAGGGTAGACTTGGTTGTGGTTATGTTTTTGATTCTAGGTTAGTTAGTGACGAAGAAATTAAAAAAGAGCTTACTGAATATTTAGGATATGAACCAACTATTCCGAGAGCATTTAACTTTGATCCTGGTGCGTATCAACAAACATGGATTAATAATTGTGTGGCTATTGGATTAAGTTCAAGTTTTGTTGAACCGCTAGAAGCAACATCTATTCAAGTAAGTACATTTGCTCTGCGTGGGTTTGGCGCTACTATTAAACAGATACCAGCATTTGGCGCACCAAGGACTCAGTACATTGAAAAGTTCAATGCAGAAATGAAATTAATGAATGATCATATTTTAAGTTTCATTCATTTCCATTACCTATCAAAGAGAACTGATACAGAGTTTTGGACGCAGTTTAAAGAACGAAATACAACTCCAGATTTTGTTTCTAAGTTTAATGAAGTGGCCGGCAAAACAATTCCTAAACAACGTGAATACGACTATCTTAATTTAGTAATATCGCCACCAAAAACAGAACCACTAAATCCTTTTGCAATTTATAGTTGGCACATGGTTGGTGCAGGCATTGGATATTTCAAGCCCAATGTTGCTGAACGTGAGTTGGACAAATATAAAACGTTTGATCCTGAACAATCAGAATTAAAGTTGAAAGCATTGCTTGAGTCTGAATCTGAAAACGCACTTGATCACTACGAATACATTGAACATCTAAAAAATATATGAGAATTGAAAAAGCATTTGACAACACTATTGTAAGAGTCCAATGCACAGATGTTAATCTTTATAAAAATAATGACTTGACTAAGGCAGTTAATCACGTATTAAATATGCCCAATGTCAAACGCAAACGTTTGGGCTCATTAAAACAAAATTCTCAACAAGGTAATGGACTGACCACTGTTGGTATGGAATATCTTGAAGTGGCAAACTTGCCAGGGGCAAGTGAGCTTAATGCTTGGATTGAACAACAAATGGTGGCAGCTAAAGAATTATTAGGCATAGATAATCCTGGCAATAAAGTTAAGTTCAAGCGTTCATGGGCTAATAGAATGTTTAAAGGAGCCAACGGTAAATGCCATCAGCATATCAAAGTTGATGAATACATTGCTGAGTTAACTAATTATAGTTACGTTAACTTTCGACCTGACATTGTGGGAATATTTTATATTGATGTTCCGCCCAATGCGTCTAAACTTATTGTAATTAACAATGGTAGAGAATATACTGATTTAAGTGAATACTCAGAAGAAGATAGACATTACATTACACCTGTAGAGGGTGAACTGATACTACACTTGCCAGAAGTGTGGCATGCTGTAGGCACACATGAAAGTGACTTACACCGAACATGTCACGTATACGATGCAGACTTTGTATGATGGATTATACAAAGGTACACTGTGCCGATACTAATCTTTATAAAAATAAAGAATTAACGCATAGCCTAGATAAAGTATTTGCACTACCAGAGATACATAAAAAATGTAATCCAACCAAAAGTGCCTCATTGACCACTGCCGGACACCCTTATATTTCACTACACAATCTTCCAGGTGCTGGACCTTTGGTAGAATGGGTCATTGATCAAATGTCTATACCTAAACCAGTGAAACTTATTGACTCTTGGTCTAACCGATTGTTTCCAGGATGGACTGCCAGAGGGCAAGCACACAATCACATAAGCGATCATCATGTGGATTGTATTGGAATTTTTTATGTCGATGTTCCTACCAAGGGCGCAGAACTGATATTTTTAGATGATGGAAATAAAATTGTTATTCAACCAGAATCTGGGGATTTGGTAATTCACAGCGCAAGTATAATGCACACTGTTGGGGATCATAGAGAAAACATGATCAGAACTGTTCTTGTATTTGATACTGTTTATATAAATTAGAGTTTTTTGGGAGTACGTATCAGCTGTATAGATTTACGCTTGATACGTTTTTCAGCGATTTCACTTAGATTAACCAACGGACCAAACACCAGTTCGGCATCTTTGCTAGTAAATGTTTTTATGGCGTATCTGTACAGTTGCATTTCTCTTTTAAGGAAAATATTAATAGGAATTTTGCGATTGCTTTCCCACCACCAAACTTCTCCTAATTCTAAGAGTTTAACCTTTTCCTCGTCAGTTCTAAGAACGCTGATATCATAAATGCTGGCTACATAGCTGTCAAAATTTATTACAATGCCAACATATTCAATATTGTTAGATTTAATGCAGGAAACGAACGGGTGATGATCTTGGAAAGTGGTTGGTGTCATTATTTAATAAATAGCTTTATGCAAAGTTTGCCAATATATTTATATCCAAATTCTACCAGCGTAATATTAGATGTGGATCCAACGACACCAGGAGTCAATCAAGTTATGTATCAACGCGATCTAAAAATTCAAAAAGGCGTTAAGAATCAGATCCAAGTCCAATTTAAGAACAGTGATCAAAAACGTATAGTTATTTCTAATACTGGCACATATGTGTTCAATATGTTTGATGCTACAAACCAACGACTACTCCTAACAAAAACAATGACAGTACTTGATGATGGTACTACGCTGGCACAGCGCGGCCTTGCTGAAGTTTCATTTACTCCCGGCGATACTGTTGATTTGGATGTTGGCAGTTACACATACTCTGTCACATATCTAGATCCTGCTGACAACTTGATGGTTCCGGCATATTCTAATAGCTATTACGGAATTAACGGCACACTATATCTCATGGCTGACATTTATCCATCTCTGCAACCAAGCCAGGAAGTTGTATCATTCTTATCTAGATTTAACACGGCATCTAGTCGATATGAATGGTTCAGCGGTAATATATACGCTAGTCCGGAATACAACAGCAACAACAGTGCTCTTCAAACTATAGCATTGTACATGACCAATTACCGTGGAACTGTAACTATCCAAGGTACTTTGAGTAATCAACCAGATTCTACTGGGTCCTATTCAAATATCGCCTCACGCATGTACACAGGTGCTAACGGAATTGACTATTTGAATTTTAATGGCATCTACACATATATTCGAATAATATATACTCCATCAGTTAAACCTGGTGACAGCACAAACGATAATCCTAGTTACTACGGATCACTTGACAAAGCACTGTATAGAAGTTAAACTAGTAGTGTGAACGAAATTCAAGACGCACTCCTAGCATTATTACCTTCGAAACGAAAAACCACTCCCAGTGGGTGGACAAGTTTTGATGCAGTCTGCTGTCATCATACTGGCAATACTAGAGATACCAGAAAGCGGGGCGGCATACTAACCAATCCAGATGGTGGTTTCCAATACCATTGTTTCAACTGTAACTTTAAAGCAGGATGGAGTCCGGGCAAACTACTAAGCAAAAATACCAAGAGCTTGTTTAATTGGGTTGGTATGAACGATGCTGACATTGGTAAATTAAACCTAATAGCACTTAAGGTCAAAGATGACCAACCAGTGACCAAGAAGCCGTTAAACTTCACACTAACAGAAACAGAATTACCTGAAGGCACCATGTCTGTTATGGAATGGATTAACACTGGCTATTTGCCAGATGTTGCAGAAGATATTGGCCGCATAGTAGAATACATTATAGGCCGTGGCATGGATTTGGAATGGTACAACTGGATGTGGAGTCCTGCGCCTGGCTATGTTGATCGAGTACTGATTCCATTTTATCATGATGGCAAAATAGTAGGCTACACTGGACGTAAAATTACAGAAGGTAAGCCAAAATATTTGACGGATGCACAACCAGGATATGTGTTCAATCTAGATGCACAAACTAATGATAGACAGTATACTATTGTAGTAGAGGGACAGTTTGATGCCATAGCCATTGACGGATGTGCTATCATGCATAATGAGCCAAACGATACACAAGTTATGCGGCTCAACGCTTTGGGCAGAGAAATAATCGTAGTACCAGATAGAGATAAGGCAGGCGCCAAAATGATCAAGGCGGCAGTAGACAACGGATGGAGTGTCAGCTTGCCGCCATGGGAACATGATATTAAGGACGTAGCAGACGCAGTTAAACGATACGGAAGACTTTACACACTAGCCACAATCTTGCATTACAAGGTCAGTGGAGAGATAAATTTACATCTACTTAAAAAGAAATTAGAGAATGGCCAAGACTAAACAACCAAAACCCAATTACGACTATGCAATGCAGAAGTTGTACATAGAAATGTTTCTCAGCGATGCAGAGACTTTTATTAGATGTCAGAATATTTTTGATGCAGAAAACTTTGATCAACGATTACAAGAAGCCGCAACATTTATCTCCAAGTATGTAGATGAATATAAGGTCATGCCTGAAACAAATATTGTTAATGCAAGTACCCGCAGTGAGTTTGATGCAATACAACTGCCCAAGGAAAACTATACATGGTTGATGGATGAGTTTGAAAACTTTAGTCGTCACAAAGGTCTTGAACGTGCTATTATTAAAAGTGCAGACTATTTGGAAGAAGGCGAGTATGGTCCAGTAGAAAAGTTAATCAAGGATGCTATTCAGATCAGTTTGAACAAGGACATGGGTACAGATTACTTTGCTGATCCCCGCGCTCGTTTGAGTAAACTTAAAGATAATAACGGACAGATTTCAACAGGATGGCCCAGCATTGACCGTAAACTCTACGGTGGATTCAACAGAGGTGAGTTGAACATTTTCTGTGCAGGATCAGGTGGTGGTAAATCATTGTTCCTGGCCAACTTGGGTGTAAACTGGGCACTACAAGGTTTGAATGTAATCTATCTAACATTTGAATTGAGTGAGGGGCTAGTGTCTATGCGTTTGGATAGTATGGTAACTGGTATCGGTACTAGGGATATTTTCCGAAACATTGATGATGTTGAACTCAAAGTTAAAATGTTGGAAAAGAAGTCAGGACACCTGCAAGTTAAGTATATGCCTTCAGGTAAAAATTGTAACGATATTAGGGCATATCTTAAAGAATATCAGGTAAAAACAGGTGTAAAACCAGACGTTTTGCTTATAGATTACCTCGATTTAATGATGCCTTTGTCAGTGAAGGTAAGTCCCAGCGATTTGTTTGTTAAGGACAAATATGTGTCAGAAGAGATTAGAAATTTGGCAATGGAAACACAATGTATTACTGTAACTGCGTCACAGTTAAATCGTAGTGCTGTTGAAGAAATTGAGTTTGACCACAGTCATATCTCAGGTGGATTGAGTAAGATCATGACAGCAGACAACGTAATTGGTATCTTTACTAGCCGTGCTATGAAGGAACGTGGACGCTATCAAATTCAGTTTATGAAAACTCGTAGTTCAAGTGGTGTGGGACAAAAGTGTGATTTGGAATTTAACATTGACACACTACGCATTACTGACATTGACGAGGAAGAAGGTCAAACATCGTTTAACCAACAACGTACTAATGGTAATACCAATAGTGTTATGGACGGACTCAAACGCACCAGTGTAGTATCAACCAGTACTCTAGACAAGTGGGAAAAGCCTCAGGCCAAAGCGGGCTTTGATTTAACTAAACCGCAAAGCAAGGGTGGAGCGGCGCCTGCTATTCGAAACATGCTGAATAATTTAAATCCAGAACGGGATTAAAACCACTGAGCGGCACTGTGATGTGCTGACTCAAGAAGAGCCTGTCGCCATTGATCAGCACCTTCATAATCAAATACCAACTCACCAGTTGCAGGAGCAACTTCCCATTTATGGGACACTCTCTTCTGTTTTGGGGCCAATTCCATGTTTAAATCGCCTGCATTCCAAATCCAGTGTCCAGCACAGGCTCTGTATTGTTTGGGGCCTTCCCCTCGACTGATTGCAGCCAGGACTGATATGTCATTGGTCACAGCAATTTCACTGTTGATCATTACGGTACTGCTTCCACGCCAATCAGGTGTGTGAATAACATGTACCCTAGTGCTGTTGTGACTACCACCATAGTAAAGTGGCTCAGCATCATCAAATTCGCCCTCCCACTCAATGCCAGTATTAACGGCAATTTCTTTCAGTGTCATGTTAGTCAGCTGGTTGTTTAACTGTATGCCCACTGCTAGATCATCTGTATGATTAACTAATAATATGACACCGCGATGCAGTTCATCGCGAGGGTTATTTGTATTGGCCACTAGGAGATAGCCTGGGAACTTGTTGGAGTTTGTCATATAGTAATATTTAACATCGAATAAATATCTTATATGAATTTCTTTGAATTTGCACCTCCCATTGAGCGTAACACGGTATTGAACCCTGATATATGGGATCATGACAGTATTAAAAGCTCAGTACGTGGAGCCTTAATCCGCATAGCCGAAGACTTTGTTAAGTTTATCGAAGTACCTTTAGATGTCATAGACATAGTTATAACTGGCGGCAATGCCAACTATACATATACTTCAAAAAGTGATATTGATCTGCATATCATAGCAGACTTCAGTCAAGTCAAGTGCGACAGAGAAGTGGCTGAACTTATGGACAGCAAGAGACTGCTGTACAAACAAACACGCGACATCGATGTATATGGTATTCCTGTAGAGTTATATGTAGAAGATAGAGACCACCCAGCTGAGTCAGGCGGAGTATACAGCATACTACAAAACAAGTGGTTACATCATCCCCGACGAGATATACCAGACATTGATGAGAAAAAACTGGCACATTGGGTCGAGGTGTGGCACAGTATAATACAGTATGCCATCAAGTTGGGTGATCTTGAAACGGCACGTAGTACTATGAGACTGCTACGCACCTATAGACGTAAAGGCCTACACAATACTCCAGATGGTGAGTTTTCTACGCCCAATCTAGTCTACAAGAGTCTGCGTAACGATGACACAGTTCGAGCATTACAGAAGATGATTGATCTTGCTCATGACCGCAATCTAAGTATATAATAAGTGTATGCCTACATTTACTACAGAAGACCGAATTCAAGCCACTCACAAGCCCACAATATACATTGACATGGATGGGGTAGTGGCAGATTTTGATGCCGAAGCCCGAAGACTGCTAAAACGCATGAACACAGATGATGCCAGCTCCAATGAACGCTGGCCCGAAGCGGAATGGAACAAGTTGCGAGATCACAAGCATTTGTACAGGGATCTTCCCAAGACAGCCTATGCTGATCGTATAATTACTCTGGCTCGTCAGTTTAGAGACACACTGGGGTGGAATTTATACATGCTCACAGCCATACCCCGTAACAACGACATGCCCCATACCTTTCACGATAAGATTCGTTGGATGGCGGACTATTATCCCGACATTACCGTGTTCTTTGGTCCCTACAGCCATGACAAACAACACCACTGCCGTCCAGGCGACATCCTAGTGGATGATCGTACCAGCAATATAGAAGAATGGCAAGCTCGGGGTGGTGTAGCTGTTAAGGTCAGTACTAGAGATGCTGAACCAGCTCTAGCCCTACTGACCAGCCTCTATCGGCACCATGTAGAACTGAGTCAAGGCGGGAAGTAACACTGCCTATGCGAACTTACTTGGTCAAGTTCTGGGGAGGGGGTGGTGGTTGGTTCATACAACAGTTGATCACCCAGTGTGAACTACAGACTCAGCAGAGCACTTCATATCCCATGGGCCATGCACATGAATTTGGCCGCTGGGTCAACGACACCTATGATAACACACATGCTACCAGTGATCAGTACCGCGTCAAGCGGGGCAGTTTGATCAACTTCATAGTGGCCCGAGGCGATGATGCCATGACCACTCTGCGTGTGTACAAAAGAGCACCCCAAGACTTTCGCATGATCAACATAGTCAGCGAGACGCCCTTGGACGTGGCCCTAACTGAGTACAATCACTTTTACAAGAATCAAATCTACGGCACTGTCGACTACGGCCTGTACCCACACTACAGGCAAATGATCAACCCGTTGAGCACTGAACCGCCCCAGTGGCACCAAGTTGCCACTGAAGACATGGTACGGGTATTGATGTCCAGAACTTTGGAGAGATGGGGCAATCCACAAAGCAATGACACGATCACCGGTCAACACTATAGGCAGTTGAACACACAACTAGCCATACCCAACAAAGAACTCAGTGTACAGGCAGTGATGCGGGCCGATGACGCAGTATTAACCGCGGTGAGCGAACTAGTGGGCAAGCCCATAACGCCAGCCATGACGGAGTCCTGTGCAGAGTATGCAAGAGCCCAGAGGAACTTGATGAGCAAGTTTCCCGCATATGGTCGACTGAAAAGCACTTATGAAGCATGGCGTCCGGATCAGGGTGTGACATAGCCCACAACTGGGGGAAAACTGTCAACAATGGCTGAAATTTCTTCCCAGTTGGTAAACCACTCTGCAGGCCCACCAGGGTTACGTATACTTTTGATCCAAATACAACGAGAGGGTAGAGCCTGATCAATGCCCAGTAACGGTGGCAGTAGACCGTCAGGATCCTGACTGAACTGGCAGTAATCAATCACAAGATGTTGACTTAGGTCCCTCTGCGCCAGCTGAAAATAAGCTGAAATTAATTGATCATACAGGTCAACCAGTAGGCGTCGTGGATTAGGAATATAGGTAGCCACTGGGGGTCTTGGGGGTTGATCATCCCATATGTGACTTACTTGAGTGACCTCTTGATACAGTAAACTGACGAGTGACTCCCGTGGATTTCTTATGCTGATGATTCTATTTGTGCGTGGTAACTTTCGCGTCCAGGCAAGGTACTGCTCAAGATCATGTGTGTGCAGGACGGTGTTGGGTACGATAGCGGAGCAACCATCATAGACCTCCATCTTTTGTAACTGGGGATAGAACTGTTGCAGTAGGCCTATAATGGCCATGCTGCCAGTACGCATGGGCGAATACACTGCATATTTCATAGGCGTATTTACTTGGGGTCAAGGTGCCACTAGGGAGTTTCAGGGCCAGATGTAGTAGCGAAGCGCGAAGCGCAGAAATTTTCAGCAGATTTTTCCTACAATTATCTACGTATATAAATATCAAAGTAATGAGCAAACGCACTATAGTGGCCATGCGTGGACAACCACGTACATACAACTACCTTAAACAACATACCCGTGACATACTGGATCAAGCCTACGGTGACTACAAATTCTATTGGGTAACTAGAGCCAGCACCACAATCCCGCATGCGGCGATTATATCACACTGGCAAGCTCACGATCCTGAAGTCATATACGCTGATCCTTATCAACATGAACACAATAACAGTCAACGTGATCAAAGCTATTTGGACTGGGAATTGGGTCAACACATAGACTGGAGTCAAGTAGAGCAAATGGTGTTTATACGTCCGGATGTTTACTATACACCTGCAGATGAATTGTCAAGTATCCCAAATATAGGCTCACGGACTATAACTGGATGGTGGATTGAGGATAGACTGCGAGAAAGTGTTAGTGACTTCTACTGCCAAGCAGGCGCAGAAGCGGCTAGACTACTGTGCGATAGACACCAAGCTGAATGGCTAGCATTGAGTGATTGGATGGTTCTACAGGAGTTTGACACTGTACGGGCACCCATGCAGACAAGGGGCAACTGGGCCAGCTGGACATGTCGAATAGTGCGTCCCACACAGATACCATTTGAACAGCCACAATGGGGCAGTGTAGATAACTATGATCCCGAGTGGGACCAACTGTCAAGACGGGAAAAACGTGCTAGATGCGAACAATTGGCTATAGACCCAAAAGACTATAGTGTAGAGGAAAAATTTTATAAAAAAAAATTTCCTACCTATGAATACGCGGACCAGAAAGTTTTGCAAGCCCAAAAAATTGTGTCAAACTATAAAGTAAGAGTCCAGATCTAGATCTACCGGTTTCTACTATAAGTCGGGTTTTTAGACATGCGTTTGTTGCTGTTGCAGTTTGTTTTTCTTTTATACTACCAGGCCCCACCACCACCAGCCACCTGATGAGATGGGAGAGGCCTTCTACTAGGGACACTACCCCCCAGCCCCTCCCGGAGCAACTTGTTCGGTCTATTAGTCTAGTCGGCTACAGCCGTATATCTTAGCTTCAGGGAACATGGCACGGAAGTAGCTGGCGAATGCCTGTGCCCCTGCTTCCTTAACGCTTACGCTCTGTGTGCCTAGCCCTGCTGGATCCCACATAGTAAGGCAACGTGGCTTATAGTCCTTACGGAAGCCTGCTTCAATAAGCGCCTTAGCTTCCTTACTGTTAGTCCTGTCTACGTATATCTCTACCCAGCCAAAGCCACATGCATCACGCTCGCCTACACGGCTGTACATCTCACGAGCTGCCTGCTCTGCTTCTTGACGAGCGCCAATGACTGCAGAGATGATCTGCTCTTTAGTAAAACCCTTCATGCTCAACTCCTTAGTGTGTGTAAGTCTTTATTATAACATCAAACTAGGGGGCTGTCAACCCCCTAGTGCTTAGCCGCAGATCGCGTACTCTGCAAGCTCAGCCCAGTTTGGGCTACCTGCCTTACGGATCTTAGTACACTGGATCAGTGTACGCAGGCTCAGCTCTTTGACACTATCTTGCACTTCAGCAATCAATGCCATAGCCGCTTGCTTGTGAGCTTGTTCGTACTCGGGCATGAAGCCAGCGTCATCGAGCAAGTGCGTCATGCGCTGGACCTTCTGCTCTGTGGTCATGCTCAAGTCAACGCAGAGGCTTCGTGTAATGATCGCTTGATCCATTGCACCGGAGTTCATGTTAGAGATAAACACTACACGACCCTTGAACTCAAACGTGTTGGGCAAGTCCTCATCTTTAAAGTCTGCTCTCCAAGAGATAATGCGACGGCTGTAGCTGTCCAATGCTGACTTCAGTATGCTCACGCTCACTGGGTCCTTCAGCACTGAGTCACAGTCATCAAACACCACCACACCGTCCTTGTTCTCATACAATGTACGGAACAGGCCCTTGGCTGTGGAGTAGCCCTTGATCACAGTATAGCTCTTGCGACTATT
>Ga0136642_1000099_pt1 | contig 53428 bp, 79 predicted proteins | sample LowCatLa1302831Y_FD_115313 | JGI IMG/M metagenome (GOLD analysis project Ga0136642, IMG submission 115313) | Freshwater microbial communities from Lower Cathedral Lake, Yosemite National Park, California, USA - 13028-31Y | ecosystem: Environmental > Aquatic > Freshwater > Lake ... | reverse complement strand
CGGAAAGCATTTTCCGGTTGCCGCTTTCGTCAAAGGTGTCTGGCTTTTCAATGAAGACAGGGATTCCCGGACTACATCGCGTCATCAATCGAAAGTCCTGCAAGGCTTGCCGACTGACAACGTAGTCAAAACCACTGGTTCACACATCAAAGATGTCGTGGCTGCACTCACTCACTAAAGAATTCCAATGCTCGAACTACGTGAAAAGTTACTAAATCTGTCGAAGACTTCGCTACTCGAAATATTCAAGAATTTGAACGGCGGTTCCGTTGGCTTTGACCACGAACGAACAAAGCGCGTCGATTGTGTTGAGCGTTTGCTATCTATGTACGACTCATTCAAGATTGAACAAGCCTTGGCCCACGTTGAGTTCGATATGCCTGACGTCACCGATGTTCAACCAAAGGTTGTTAAACAGTCTGTTGACAGTGGTGATGCGGCGGCATTGTCTGCCCTTCGGTCACTGTTAGGCGGTGCAGTTGACGAAAACAAGGTGCGGGAAATTGTGGCTGCCGAAGTCAAGGCGGCAATTGACAAGTCACCCATTACGACGATTGTGGTGCAACGTCCTGACGGTACGACACACAAGGCCGAAGGCCATGTAAGGGCTGAATTTGAGGAGGTTTTGGTATCGGCTGGTTGCGGCTTGAATATCTTGCTTGTCGGCCCTGCCGGTTGCGGAAAAACTCACCTTGCAATTCAGGTTGCCGAAGCTCTTGGCCGTGAGTTTGCGTCAATCTCATGCACTGCCGGTATGTCTGAGTCTGCATTGACTGGCTGGATGCTGCCTGCTGACGGCGGGGCATTTGAATACACACCTTCAGACTTCGTAACGATGTACGAAAACGGCGGTGTCTTTTTGTTCGATGAAATGGACGCTGCTGACCCGAATACTTTGCTATTCGTTAATCAAGCCCTTGCAAACGGTAGTTTCTACCTGCCTCAACGCAAAGGACGGACAAAAGTTAAACGTCACGTTGATTTTGTTTGCCTTGGCGCTGCAAATACCTTCGGTACTGGTGCAAACATGACTTATGCAGGCCGTGAACGACTTGATGAGGCAACGCTTGACCGATTCCGTGCCGGTACTGTGCTGCTCGATTACGACACACGATTTGAAAAATCTGTGATTCATACCGAAATACTGGCATGGGGCTGGGCGGTGCGTAAAAAGATCATTGCAAGCCGCCTAAGCCGAGTGATGAGCACTCGATTCCTGCTAGATGCAACGAAGTTGATGGCCGCTGGCCGTACTTTGGAACAGATCAAGTCAACCTACTTTATCGGCTGGAAAGCTGACGAAAAAATGAAAGTCGAGGCATAACGTGATTATTGAACACGACAAAAAGACAAAGCTGACTGCAATCCTATGGGATTCAGTGGCTGAGCCTGCTGCACTGCCTCATGCCGCTAATCTGTGGCTTGACCCTGACCGTGCAAGTAACTCTGCTCAATGGTGCTCTGAGATGAGTCACTACGCCGATGACCCTGAATGGCTTGGCGTCAAGACTTTCAAGGAGTTCAACGAGCGGTTGACTCACGGCTGGGCTGACGGTGCAAAAAAGATCGACGAAGTTGCCATTCGTGAATTGAGTAACCCAACGTCAGTGCGCCGACGCCGCGTCAAGGCCGATCAGGGTGATGAGGTGGACATGCAAGCGGTCTACCGTGGCGACATGAGTCGAGCATGGACAAAAACTCGCCGCCAATCAAGAGCAACAGTTCGAACAGTCTGCGTCGTGATTGACCTGTGTGCATCCTGCAACGTCAAGTCCTCACAATTGTTCTGGCGTGGTGCTGCTGCTCTGAAGCTGGCTCAGTCACTGACTGACAGCGGATACAACGTCGCTATATACGGGGCGGCTGGCTCAAAGGACGCTGACAACATGGGTGAAAAGCTCAATGTCGGACAGTTTGTCGAGATCAAAGCCGAGGATTCTCCTCTGGACATGGACAAGCTAGCCGCGTTGACCGGCATGGGTGGATTCTTTCGGACAAGCATGTTCGTCGGGATTGCTTTCGCTGCTGACCAGTTCGGAAGACGTGCCAATGAAAGCATGGGGACGCCGAGACAGCAGTACATCTACGAAGCCGCAAAGATGCTACCCATTCCGCAAAACATCATCATCCAAAAGCCTGTGCTTGATAAAGAAAGCGCCGAAGCATGGATTGAAGAGACGCTGGCTGCAATTGAAAATCCAGTGCTTGAAGCTGCATAACAAAGGAAACAACATGCAAGTAATGATTACATTCTCACTCGATCATATTGACGACGACAGCGAAGCTTCATACGAGGTAATGAGGTTACTCACTGCACTCACTGCAAAGATTCAGTCAAACCAGCATGGCTTTTTGGATGAGGAAATATTCATCCTCCGTGACATCAACGGCAACAAAGTTGGTGCGGCTGGCCTAACCCTTTAAGGGAGTACTCAAATGAAAACATCTGAACTGATAGGGACTCAACTTGATTGGGCGGTGGCTAATTGTGAAGGAGGTACGGGATTTTGGTACGACAGCGTTGCTACCTACTGGATAACGATAGACGGCAAAGACCGCGCCCTGTCTAGGGGTTGGGCACAAAGCTACCTGCCATCGACAGACTGGGCACAAGGTGGCCCGATCATTGAGCGCGAACTCATCGAATGCGCTTACTTGAGCACATCTAAAGAATGGGCCGGTTTCATTCAAGGGGTGGCGTATGGGGCTGGCCCAACACCCCTGATTGCAGCTATGCGATGTTACGTTGCCTCAAATATGGGTGATGACGTTGAAGTTCCGAACGGCCTATGAGCAAGCTCGACCTATCCCTCTGCATCACCTATGTCATTGCCATTCTGGTAGTGGCGTTCGACCTACTCACGAGAAAGTAAACAGATGACAACAGATTACCAACTGGAAACAGATCAGGGCGTGGTTAGCCTAATCAACCACGTTGTCAAAACAATGAAGCCAAGTGGAGAAAAGATTCCCGCCGCAACGCTGGCCTTATTTGCCCAAGTAATCGCAACTATCGAAAAGGTTGGGACGAATGATGCGAAGTCGGCTATGGCCGGTGTTCGTAGGGCAGTTGGGCTACCTGCCAAGGCAGTTACCAAGCAAGCCCCAAAAAATCAAGAGTCAATCTTATGAAACGCTGGTTCATTGTTGACTGGCTGACAGTCCTTGCATTCGTCATCATCCTTCTTGCCCTCACCCTGCCTAGCGGCTTCTTTGAATAACTGGAGACACACATGACTACACCATTCACCACATTCCTTATCAACCCACACGATGAGACGATCACAGAGGTGACGTATCAAGGTCACTACACAGATATTTACAAGCACATTGATTGCGATGCGTTTGATGTTGTCAGTATCAACAAGCATAACGATGGTCTGTTCGTTGATGACGAAGGTCTATTCAAGCCCAGCCAATCATTCTTTAAACATGCCGACTACCCGACACCGTTAGCTGGAAAAGCATTAGTCATGGGCTGTGACGATAAAGGCGAGAGTGTTGCTCCGAAGATCACCCTGCAAGAGTTAATCGACAAGATCAGCTTTGTTACCCCAATAAGGGTCAACGACCAAGAAATTATCTGGATGGATCACAACGGACAGATTGTCCACATCACTGAATAAAAAAAGGAAATTACAAATGAACTTCACCACACATAATCAAAAAGAAATCAACTCAAACGGTTCTTCACTGCAAGGCGTAGTCACTGCTACATACGATGAGCTTGTGTCTCTGTTCGGCTTACCTCACGAGGCTGATGGGTACAAGGTGGATGCACAGTGGTCGATTGAATTTGATGAGGTCAAGGGCAACTCTTTAATTGCTACCCTGTACAACTGGAAGGACGGCAAGTGCTACCTTGGTGACGATGGAATAGAGACAAAGAAGATTACATCTTGGCATGTTGGGGGCTTTAGTGTTGCGGCTCAACAGAAAATTCAAATCATCCTCGATCTGTTCCGTGAGTCTGCCAAAGAGCAGGGAGAAGAAGACTTAGGACGCTTTGCTGGTGCGAAGGACATTCTTGATACCGTCCGAAGCGTCAAGGGCGATCTGTTCGCCGACACAGTGAAGATTGCGTTGATTGTCCGTAAGCGTAGTCAGTTAATGAGCATGTTAATCAATGCCTGCATTGATGCAGAGGTGATGCCCGAGAAGGTAGCCGACATGCTGGTCAGCATTGACTGCGACATGGCAGCACAGACGATTCAAATCATGGCTTGTCATGCTGGTATCAGCCGAGAGGATGAGGCTGGTGCGAAGTCAATCATGAAGATTGTTGAAAGCATCTTTGACCAAGAAGAAAAAGGCGCGAAGGACATCATGGAAAAGAATGGCCTTGGCGATGCACTCAAGAAGATGGGTGACAAGTGACTCTCCTGATAGTTGAACGTGGTTACGTCACTGCATCACATGCTGCGGAGATTGAAGGCGTGACTCGACAGGCCATACACCAAAGACTCAAGGCGGGACGTATCAGCGGTGCGTTTCTCATTGATTGCGGTGGTGGCCGTGAGCAGTGGTGCATCCCTCGAACTCAACTCAAACCAAAGAAAGAAACACATGACGAATCCTAAGCATCCATTCACTGCAACAGATACCTACCTAGGCGATGGGGTGTATGCCTCATTCGATGGGTTTCAGGTCTGGCTGGCTGTCAATCACCATGAGAACAAAGTTGTTGCCCTTGACCCGAAGGTGCTTGAAAACCTAGGCCGATATGCAGCACGTCTGAATGAAACATTAACCCATGATGAGGGTGCGGCATGAAGCAATACACATACGACGAGTTCACCGACTTCAAGTTGGAATACGTAATGCACATGAGCTTTGCAAAATACACCGTCACATACTACGTTAACTCATTAACGGGAATCAAGCTAGTACAGAGGACAGATCGCAACATGAGGACTGGGCGACTGGGCAAGATGACCTATGTCTATCTGTACAACTGCCTTGAGTTCGACAACGTAGCCGCTCTGTACATGCACTACATGGATGAGGCTTGCGGTGGTATCTATGACTGACTCATTGGCCGATGAAATTATGTTCAGCGGTGGGTATCAGCGAGTCAGGGTACTTGAGGATGGGTCTATTGCTGCACTCGGAAAGCTTCTGTACACAACAGCTATTCACCTTGGCTGTAACAGATGGGGCCATGAAAACAGATTTTGTTTTGATGACCACAAGCTAGCAGTTGCAGAGTACGAGAAATTAACCAGCGAGAACGATGTACCAACTGGGTTCATTGCTCGACGCTAACAAGGAATCCAACATGATTGCTTACAACTTTAGGCAGATGGATGATGGAAAGCCAACGGGCTACATCGGAATGGTATGCGGCCAAAACAAAAGGGATTTGTTCTGGTTGATTGATGAGTACCTAGACCCATACTCCGTGCAAATTAAGACTGCTCACAGGGGTGGGCACTGCCGGTTTTTTGATATTGATGATCTTGAATCTTCTAAGCATGAGACAAGTGAGTACGAGCCACCAATAGATGACGATGGGTGGAGAACGCCCAACTGGGACAACATTTAAGCAGGGAAAAAAATGAAAACAACTAAGCGCATCACATTCAACATCGACACAGACGTAGACCACATCCGAGAGTTCATCCTCAAGGAAACTGGTATCCGTATGAGCTACGTTCAAATCTTTAACTACCTCATTCACTTCTACATCAAACATGCAAGAGAGCCGCGCACTAAGTGGCTTGGGCTTGGCGAGGAGAAGCAAAGTGAGTAACGTCATTCAGTTCCGTGGCATCACACGACTCAACCTAGACCCAGACACAACACTTGAGAACACCAAGGGCAAGCTCAAGGGTTTCGTCATTCTTGGGTATGACCTAGATGGTACTGAGTACTTCGCATCAACCTATGCCGATGGCGGCGACGTGCTCTGGTTAATGGAGCGCATGAAGAAGCGCTTACTTGAAGTTGAAGGAGTCGATAACTGAACAGACCACAACAGAATCAACGGATCAGAAACAAATCGAAAGCATCAAATGAAACTCACTACATACACAAAGCAAGCCATCGTCAGCAGCATCCTTAACGACCTCCCAACTATCGACACTCCCAAGGAAAAGGTAAAGATGCAAGAGGCTCTTGTAAAAGCCATGTCGCCAGAGGCTCGCAAGCTTTATAAGACGCATCCAAAAGCTCTGCTCAACCAGCACATCTCCGGCTATCACTACGGTCTTGATATGCACTGCATGTTTATCTGCGGTGATGCTGATGTTCATGATGTACTAAAGCCGTGGCGTGATGCTCAGGATTTACGCAACTTAGCGAAGAGCAAACTGGCCAGCGCAGTTAACTCATGCAGCACACTCAAGCAACTCAGCGACCGGATGCCAGAGTTTGCACGCTACTACCCAACAGAAGCTCAGCCTACGAAGAACCTTCCTGCACTCATTGATGTAGCCGCTGATCTGTGCAAGCTGGGCTGGCCTGTTGCTCGCAAAGCAACCTGAGAAACAGAATGAATGAAGACTTCATCAAGGCAGCAAAAGAAGCTGGGTTTCATGTAGATGCTGGCTTCGTCATGCCGCCACACCAAGGGCATCTGACCCACGAACTTAAACAGTTTGCCAAGATTGTGGCTACTGCGGAACGCAATCGAGTTTGGAAAAAATGGCAGTCAAAAAGAGGAGAAACAGAATGACTGAAGACGACATTATCGGGATGGGGCACGAAGCAGATACCTATGCAAACTGCGAGTGGAATCCTGCGGCGCATCCCCAGTACTGGAAGCAATACCGTGACGAGTACTTCGCCTACCTTGTAGCCTCGCATGAGCGTGAGGCTTGTGCCAAGTTGTGTGAAGAAGAAGTTGGTGTATGGCCTGCACTGGGGCCAAGGCATTGCGCTGAAGCCATCAGAGCTAGGAGCCAATCATGAAGTTTTGTTTCCACAACTGGGGTGTCTGGTCAAAACCATTCGATTCCATGAGCGACTACACAAAAGTGCAGTCACGCTTCTGCAACAAGTGCAACAAGTGCCAAGTCAAGGAGATCAAACAGCCTTGGAACATTTGGTTCGGAGCAGGGGCCATAGACAAACAAGCAACCGGAGAATCTAAATGACAAAGGAACAAGTCTTGGAGGTCATCAAGTTGCTGAGCGCTCTTGAGTCATGGTCTTTTGCAAGTACCCATACCCTTCCAGATTATCTGTACGAGAAAATTACACAGAGCATGGAAGTGCTTGAAGCGGAGGTATTGAAATGAATGAACGAATTGAAGCGGATAACGCCGAACTGCCTCACAAGGCTTTCCCTGGCGACGCCATCAATGCTATCGCGCAGCCAGTACAGCCAGCCAGCATCAAACAAAAAATTAGGACTGATGTTCTTGATATGGCCTACATCAACAGCTTGTCGCAACCTTTCATTGGCCGCGATATTGGCGGCTGGGAGTGGCCGATCAATGATTTTGAAGTTAGTACTGGGTTGCTGCTCATTGACGTATGTGGCCTGCTTCAAGTAAAACATATCAGCGACTTTACAAGTTTTCTTGATGATGCCGGAGTACGCCATCCAGCAGAAGGTTTTTATACCGATGCGAACTTGGATGAACGTCAAACCATCGCGCAGCCAGTACAGCCAGAGCAGGAGTCCGTGGCCGAAGTGATGCACAGCCCAGAACATGGCAGAAAGTACGTGCAGTACACCCAGCCAATTGACTTGCTCGACGTGGGAACCAAGCTCTACACATCACCACCAAAGCGCCAGCCGCTGACGGATGATCGGATTGGTGAAATCTGGATGTCAGTGTCAAGAAAGCACATAGCCATTTCGGTGCCAGTGACTAGCGCCGGAATCGAATTTGCCCGAGCTATTGAAGCCGACCTCGGCATAGGAGATAAGACATGAGTCCAGCAAAACACCTTGCTATCTGCGCTGAAATACAACAGTTACATCAAGTACGAATTGCCCAATTAGAAGCGCAGAAACGCACATGGGTAGGGCTGACAGAGGCTGAGATGTTTCGCATTGACCCAGATGGATTTCATGAGGGACTCCCTCAGATGATCGAAGCCAAGCTCAAGGAGAAGAACACATGAAAAGAATGATTAACCTGTTGCACTCCTACTCCGGTGACAACATAGACAAAGACACCTTACTCACGCTTCTTGCTTACATGGTTGCACGCATTGAGTATCTCGAAGAGAGGCTAAAGATATGAAAATTGATACCGCTGTTCACCACGTCAAAGAAATACATACTCGACTTGTATCTGTTGGTGGAATGATACCGACACCTAGGGGCAGTGATGAATTCTTCTTGGTCAAGAAGGCATGGGTTTTTGGCAGCACGATCAAGGGCAGTCCTACTCCCGGCGACTTGGACATTCTTTTATTAGCTGAACCGTCTGGTTTTTACCAGAGTTGGGTCGATGTTGGACATGACCCCGTGTACCTGAAAAATCATGGGATTAAAGTCACAAGAAGCACCACAAGAGAGGGAAAAATGTGGCTTAGAAAAGGCATGAAGATGGTGAGCGTTCACGATACTCTCAGTGAAGCGGCCATCATTGATAAAAAGATTGAGATTTTCCCTCGACTCTTGCTCAGAGACATGGATTACTTCTGATAACGGGTTGGCCTCCGGGCCTACTCCAAGACGATAATAAAAAGCTAAGCCAGTGGTTTGCAACCAAACCCAATGCACGTCAAGAGGTGCGCTTAGAACTCAACAGATTAAACAAGGAACATCATGCGATTCGAAGAACTGAACCTAGGCTACCGGATGAACAGTGCGAACCACAAACTGTTGGCGATCCTTGCGGGTTGTGCCGAGGAGATGACAGTTGCTGAGTTGCGTCGGGCCGTTGGGACTACAACTACAGCAGCGAGGATTCGTGAAGTGCTTCAGTCTATGGGAGAGCAGCGCGTTGTTCGCAAAGTTGGCGCTGACTCGTGGTGCATTACTGACATTGGGTTAAATGCAAACCTTGTGTATGGCCCACCAGCAAAGGGAACCATCTGTGTTCGCAGCCCCAAGGAAAAGCTTCAGGAGGTTTTCATTCGAGCCACCTACAAAGGTAGTGAACTTGGTGACAACTGCGTGAGGCCGGGTGCTTATGATGCGCTCAAGCTTCCATCAAGGTTCGGGAATAAGCTGCACTACCGTGATGGTTCAGTGGCAGACGTTAATTAAATTCCCATAGCTGACCCCGAGACTCCCGACATCCCTAGCGAATGCCCCTAACGGAATCTTCAACCAACCCATTTTGTTTTTCACTTGGGTCTGTTGCTCGCAGAACGTCTTATTCGTATTGTCCAGCGCCCGTTCGTGGGCCATGCGTATCGTCGGTTTGCTTGCTGGTTTTGTTCGGTCGCTAAGAAACGCCGAGCCGTCGGGGTCATGTACGGCATCGCTTCATTGGGTGCTGGGACGACATACCCCTTTGTGCTGTAACGATGTGCGCCCTGACACTGGGAAGCAAAAGACCTTGGTCTTTACTTTCCGTGTTACAGCACGCCCTATTTCTAGGTGAAAGCAAAGGCCAAGGCCAGTTGATTTGTCTTGTGCTGTAACACTCGATGACTTAATTCTATCCTTGGTTGCGCATCCGTCAACCCCTAAAGGAAAAAATATTACGACTCATCCAAACTAAATCCACCCTCATGAAACATCTGGTCATGCAACCGGCTGATCGCCCGTATCTGTAGCGGCATCCATGCTCGGAGGATTGTTGTCCTCCATGAACAGACCTTTCGATAGCTCACCGCCCGGTCATCTGCAATAGCTCGGATGGCTGGGCGCTTAGTAGCCCAATGACAAACAACCAGCATCACCACATGCTTACTTGGAACCATGCCCGATACATGCGGCATCAGGTACTCAGCTAGACTGCGTATGGCGTCCGACCTCTCCTTACCCCTACCGTACTGAGCAACAACAGAATCCCTCTCCATCGGAGGCATCCTGTTCACCATGCTTTGAATCATTGCAGCCTGTGCGTGCATGTCCATCGGTGTCAGTGACTCAGTGCTTGTCCCACGGACAGCCATTAAATCTGACTTGCCGTACTCAGCCCTGTCACTGACGTTTGATGCAAACTTTAGCGCTTGCTCTACTGAATGAAAGTTCATGTTGGTGTTTCCCAGTATTCGTCGGCACTCACAATCACCGACAGACCGCCGCCCTCAATGGGCAGCCCGAGCCTGATTCTGATGTCAGTAATTTGACGGTCATTCTCGTAGGCAATTCCTTGCAGTGCATCAAGTGCAACCTTGAGTGCATTGTCTAGGTCAACACGCCGCACACCAAGACCCCAGCGGGAATCTTTCTTGGCACGCTTCTCCCAGTCCTTCGGGCGCTCTGGATGTAAGCGAAGGTCAACCTTCACACACCCCTTGAACTCCTGATTGCCAGACTGCTGAGCAATATCTGTTACGACATCCTTGTACTCCCTCGCAGCAGAGCTTCGAACAATTCTGTTCCGAAACATTCGCCAATATCGGTTCGAGCTAATTGGATAAGGAAATAACATTTCAAACATTGTGTTTCTTTGGTTTTGGCCCACGCTTCTTCGGCGTTGAGATGATGGTTAACTGTTCGTTGATTACATCTGCACTTGGCAACATGACGACCGGCCCTGACATTCCCATCACAGCCTTTTCCCAAGGTGCAGTCCTGCCCTCATGCGTGATAGACACACCAGTTAGATCACCAGCATGGATGTCCGACAGAATGAAAACAGTTTCAGGATGAGAGCACGTATCGTTCTTCATCATCTCCTGCTTGAACTTAATCGTGCAGTCCTTGCAGTAGTCCATTCGCCTAGCCGCATGATCCGTCTCTGCGCGTGACTTGTGAGGAACAGAAAGAGTTGCAGCAACAACGTAATGCTTCCATTCGACGTGACCCTTGAAGCAAAGTGGTGCAGCTATCTCTACCACCCCGCGCCCAAGCGACTTAGCGAAGTGTCGGTTGATGCCCTCTTGCTCATGGCCGGGACAGACTCCGAACATTCCAGCAGGCTCGAAGCAATCATCATGCTTACATCGGCGTGCGGATAGGGACAGTGATAGTTCAACCAAACTTCATTCTCCCTTGGTGTATTGCTTGCAACAGAGTGATTGTCGTATGCTGGAACTGAGTTCCGTTACTTTCTTCCCAAGCGTGTACGTCATGATGCAATTCATCGTGGCATTTGCGACACAGTGGGATGCACCAGTAGTCAGGAACCTTCGTGCCCATTCCCTTAAAGCCTGCACCGTGAGGGTGATGCGGATCATCGGATTGATCCCCACATCCACAACACTTCAACGTCTTCACCCACTGCGTGTACTTGGCGTCTTGGATGCGACCAACAAACCCATTGCTGAGTGCCTGTTGGAATGTCATGTATGGGGGGATGATCTTCATTTCTGTTCTTCGGCCATGTCTTGATTGATAATCGCCATCCCTGCGTAGACGATAGCTCCCAACATTTCACGACGCCAGTCTTCTCCAACCTTGGTGCTGGCTGCTTCCTCTAACTTCTTGGCGGCCTGACCTGTCAAGAATCCGACACCGTGCATCTTTGCGTAGTGAACCCAAGGCTGCTCAAGGAACGGAGTCTGTGCCCCGCCATGCCGCTCACCCTTGCCAAACATGGCCTGCTCTACAGCATCAAGGAATACCGCAATCAGCGGGTGATCCAAGGTTGCAATCTGTCGATCTGTTAATTCCATGTCAATCAATTTAGTCATCTCTGTCTCTCGGTTACGTGGTTACTCGGGAATCAATCTGTCTGGCAGCAGTGAACAAAGCTTCTCTGCGACCAACGTCTGTTATCTGTGCGTTATCTCGAAGTGCATTACAAATGTCTGAGCACATCAACCTCTCGTGCTCTGCTCCGTATTCGTATGCGGCAATCATTGCGGAAACAATCTCGTCGCTATACGAATGATGGCTCAGGAAATATTTGAATTGCGTCAGCCTCATTGCTTATGCTCCGTATGCTCTGCGCTCTGATCGGTTGTTCGCGTTTTCTGTTTGCCAGACTGCAACTCCCAGCTTGGCAACTTCAAGATGCCAGCGAAGGCGCTCCGATCTTTCGACCGCTACCTTCAAAGCAAGCAACAGATCGAGGTACTCTTTGTGGGCGCGAGCCTCTCGCTCTTGAGCGGCCATTGTTTTGTGTCCATCCATCTCAGCTTGTCGCATCAGGATTGCAAGCTTTGATTTCTTGAACTCATCCAAGTAGGTTCGCTCCGAGTAGGCGACCGCAAACTCTTCTGACATTGACCGCAACTCTGCCAGTCTGATTTCTGCTTTCTCGCTCATTTCTTTCTTCCTTTAATAATTACCGGACGGCATGGGTAATAGTCATGCGGGATGGTGAAGACTTTGCTTTCGTCAACAACCTCTTTGGTTCCTATCTCAACTCCTGTCACCTCATCTTTTCCCCAGATCAACTTAGCTCCGGGAAACTGTTCTCTTATTTCATCAACAAGTGCAGCTAAGTTGGGCGCTGCATCCCTGTTCTTCTTTTTCTCTTCGTCGAACTTCTGTTGTCGATAAGCAGCGAGAGTCATAGCTTCATTCCTTTTGCCATGATGAAGTCCATGCGCCTGCGTGCTTCCTCGGACTTGAACTGTTCACTTGGTTGTAGCCCTGCAATTTCATCAATCACACCCAACAACTCTTCATGACTGTGAATGGTTCCGTGCTCCATCAAAATCTCTGCTGCTTGCACAAGTGCATGAGTCCTTGCGAGCCTTGGGTCTGCGACATATACATTGACTGCGCCCATCTCTGCGTCATAGGCCATCTTCTTGACAACCTCTTTGTACTTTTTGAGTTCAGCCTCAAGGATGTTAATTCGTGGCTGATCTTTTGAGTCCATCAAAACTTCTTTGGTGCATTTGCGTATGGCGTGGATTACATCTTCATTATTTCCAATACCAAAGTTATTAAGCTCTACTTGCACAACCCTATCCCCAATCCTTGCAACTACTCTTTGAGTGAAGTTGACTGGATTCTCTGTGATGTAAACCTCGACACCTTGATAGGCGGCAATGCTAATTTCTTTTGCCACCTCAAGAGTTGAGGTTGCGTTCATATTCCATTGAGTACTCATATCGCCACCTCTTGCAAGCTCTTGACGTAGGGTTTGTAGTCGTATCCGTTACCAACAATTCCTTGCTGACGTGCGTAATGCAATGGGCCTTGCGAGAAGTACAGTCCAATCATCCCCTCCCACTCGCCATGTCGGTTCTTATCGCACTTCAAGATCGCATCAAACTTAGTTGAGTCGTGATCTGTTCCAGCGCGGATAGCCTCTTCCTTCTTTTTGTTTCTCCAAACAATGAAGCACTGATCTACCTGATCGACGATTGCCCCTGAACCTTTGGAGTCGTACTTCCCCGGCATCTGGCTTTCATCAGCGAGCTTACGACTGTGATGAACCAAGTGAATGTGAATGTTCAGGTCTTGCGCGATAGAGCAAAGACTACTGACGAAATCCTTCTGTCCGTTGTAGTCATCCTCACCCTTCACGCACTTCATCAAAGAGTCAACTACGAACTGCGTAATGCCATGCTTGCGTGCAGCGTAGCGAATGATCGACAGCAAGTTCTCTGGATCGACGTTACCCTGCTTGTCGTACAGCAACAGTTTTCCAACAGAGTGATCTATGAACCCGTGAATGAATGGGATGGACGGGCTTGAAGTCATGCCACCCTGACGAACCATCCGGGCCAAGGTTGCCTTGGGTTTCATTTCAAAGCTGGCAATGCAGACCTTTTGGCCTTGGTGCATAAAGTCAAGGAACACCTGACTCGTGATGAGACTCTTGCCGTGTCCGTTCATGCCCATCCACAAGCTGACCTCTCCCGGTCTGAAGCGTAGGTTCTCGTGCGTATCGTGCCAAGGCAGTGTTGCCCCGTACATAGCGCCGTCGCCGGTCAGGTAATCAATCGTCTCTTCGCGGAAACTGTCTGGTGATACAAGGCGCTCAATGTCTGCTGGCTCGGCGGCCAATTCCCGAAAGTCAATACTGTCATCCGATAAGGTCAGGTCTTGAAAGGTACTCATGCTGCCGCTCCTGATATTGCTTCTACGCCCACGAACAGATTCCTATCCCACCTGCTGACGGAGCTTGTTGTAAATTCTTCTGGGATTTTTTCAATGTCGAACTCTGGAATGGCATCAATGCCGCGCCACCAGCTCATCAGGGTTGCGATCTGGCTGCTCGTGTTCCACATCCAAAGGAACCCAAGGTGCTTACTGAACTTGGTGTAGCCGCCGTTCGGTGCATTGCGAAGGATGGATTGACATGCTTGCCAAACCCTAGCCTTGCTCGTGGAGTCATTGAAGACTAGGGTGATACCAAGATCAGCCGTCCAACGCCACTCGCATCGTTCTGGTTGAACCTCGGGGGGTATTGAAACGGTAGGGTCTACGTTCAGTCCACCTATCAGACTGACAAAGACCAAAGTGTTCGGCTTCTTGCCGGACAGTCGCATGTTCCAGATGGGCCGTGCTTGCGGCAACATGATCTTGGTCATCACATCACTCCTGCAAACTGTTGGTCATCAGGAGATTGCTCGTTGCCATCTTCCCATCGGCGTTGATTGATGTAGGTCAGAGGGGCTGGTTCATAGCCGTCTTTCCATTGCTTCGATTCCTTCATCAGCTTCACATGGTCAGTGATCTGTTTGGCAATGGAGAAAAGTCTAAGCTTTTTCCACTTGGCCTGAACGCTGACCTTACCCACCTTGCGTTGGCTTTGGGGCCATGTTGACCAGAAGGTATCGAACCCATCCGATTCCATGCCAGACAACACAGCAACCGGAGGTTGTGTAAGTAGTGTCTTAACTATAGAAGATGAAGATGAAGATGAAGATGAAGAGCTGTCAATAGCTATATGCTTAGCTGAAGCTGAGCTAGTAGCTGAGCTAGAACCCTTGGAAGCCGCATTCCGCTTGGCTTCTGCTCCCTTTTTCCCAGATGCAGACCGCTCAAGACTATAGCTTTTTTGCTTCTCTCTCTCTTTTTCAAGTCTCTTGTGAACAAGTCTGTCGGGTGCTGCTTCAGCTAAGCTAAAGCAAGTGCTTACGCTGAGCCATAGCTGAGCCATAGCTGAGCTATCCTCACCACACAGCTTAGCTATCTTGGAAACGTCAGATGGGATTGAGCCTTCGCGCCAGCAGTAGCACATGAGTTTGATGTAGCAACCTATTTCTTGGTTGGTCATCATCACCACGTTCTCATCAGCTAGGAACTCAGCGGCATAGAACTGGAATGCGGGTGACTTGCTCATACTGCAATCACCATCTGAGACAGTCGGCTTGTTCCCCAAGCCAACAAAGTTTGGTAAGTCATGGTTCCTTCTTCCATTGCGTCCTCTGCGTGAAACCCCAAAGGGGCTGGAAGGGGCTACGAAAGGAACTAAAAAGCTCACCCCGTTCAGTTCTCAGAGCGACCGAGAACCTATCCAGCGTCACAAGTGTCGTTGTGTCCACAAGCCGTGTCAATCAAATATCCTTGTTTATTTGTCGGGTAATGCGGCTTAGTGCGGCTCATGATTTCTTGACACGGTAACAAGCGTGTTGTACTATTTGGTTACATTAAACAGATGTATGTGTGGGAAGTAGCAAACTTGTACACAATTTGGAGAGCGGAATGTCACATCTAGGCGCAAGGATTCGCAGAGTCCTCGAAGAAAAAAATATCACTCAGTCTGAGTTAGCCCGTCTTGTTGGCGTGAAGCAGCAGACGATTAGCTACATCTGTTCACCAGAATCACCGGCTGCAACATCCCGGTACTCAGTAAAAATTTCACAGATTCTTGGAGTCAATCCGCTTTGGCTTCAATCCGGAGAAGGTGATCGACTTGATCCAATGGTCAAGATTGATCTAGGCGGTATAGATGTAACCGTAACGCGCTTGGCGCTGCTAGCACCACAAGATGTGATTCCTCATATCAACGCTGGCGGCAAGAGTGAATTGAAAGAGGCATTGATGACGGACATAAAAATTGGAGAAGGAGCTTTTGCAATAGAGCTTCAAGGGGAAAGCATGATGCCCTTGTTTAAGGAACACGATAAGGTTGTCATCGACCTTTGCTTGATGCCGCAACCCGGAGACTACGTAGCAGTAAGTGTTGATGGAGTGGTGGCGTTTCGAAAATACCGGCAGACGACAAGCTCAAGCTTTGAACTTGTGCCCAACAACAGCGACTGGCCCATCATTCGATCTACAGATGGAGATGTGAAGGTCATTGGCGTCATGGTTGAGCATAGGAGCTATCGCACACCGAAGTAGCATGGGAACTGGCGAGGCGTAGCTCGTCACTCTAAAGCCTGCAAGCCGCTACAGACCTGCACCAAGGATAACTAATCCACACATAACCTTGTTAAACGGTAGGTCATTACACATAAAGCCTTTACAAGCTACAAGACGGTGGTCATAATCCAGACTCACAAACAAAATCACTTGTTTGTTCTGGAGTACACGAATGACACAAGCAGCACCAGTAGTTAACACCCTCGCCGTCTGGGACAAGACGTGCAAGACAGACCCGACATACACCAAGAGCTTTCAACGCGGCGGCGGTTTCTCCGGCACAGCAATCAACCACACGTACCAAATCCACAAGGCCACTGAAATGTGGGGGCCAATGGGTGACAAGTGGTGCGTCGAGATTGTTGAACAAGGACTCTTGCAGGGTCAACCTCTGGTGGTTGAGGACTACAACGAGGAGTACTCCATCAATGCTGACGGCGTTGTCTCTGTTACCAAGAAGTCAATCGAGAACAAAGTCATCGGCCATGAACAGATTCACTACGTTCGCATCAAGCTTCACTATCCTTCCGATGGCAACACCGGCACGGTCGAGCACTTCGGTCAGACAACATTTGTCGGCCAGAACAAGCGTGGCTACTTCACTGACGAAGAAGCTCCGAAGAAATCACTGACAGACGCAATCGGCAAGGCACTCTCCATGCTGGGCTTCTCCGCTGACGTGTACCTTGGACTATTCGATGACAACAAGTATGTCAACGATGCCAAGGCTGCGGCAGAGAAAACCAAAGACAAGAGTGAAATCATTCCGAAGGTTGCAGCCGCTGATCTGGTGACAGCAAAAACAAATCTGTCTACATGCGCATCTGTTGAACAGCTTCGAACTGTCTTTGCTGCACTAAGCAAGCCATTGCAAGAAGCCACCAAAGAATATTCCCAAGCACTTGCCGCGTCACTGAAATGACCGAAGTCAATCACAACCCTCATCAAAAAACAGATGAGTGGTTCAAGGCACGCGAAGGCAAGCTGACCGCATCCTCGTTTGGACAGGCGGCTGGTCTTGGCCCCGGATCACGTCAGCAACTGTGGCGTCGGCAGATGGGGCTAGAAGTATTCGAAGGCAATCCAGCAACCATGTGGGGAGAAGAACATGAGAGTGATGCGGTATCTGCGTATCAGGTTTCTGAATCTGTGGTCGTCGATCTGGTGGGCTTCGTACCGCACCCGACGCTGGCTTGGCTTGGAGCTTCACCCGATTTTCTTTGTGGGGATGAAGGTGTGGGAGAAATCAAGTGCCCGTTCTCCGGCGTCATCTATCCCGACATACCGCCCTACTACATGGCGCAAGTGCAAGGCGTTATGCAAATCACTGATCGCAAGTGGTGCGACTTTGTTGTGTGGACACCCGAAAAAATGAGTATCAGGCAGGTGGCCCGTTCCGATGAATATTGGGATTGGTTACACCTGAGATTGGCAGACTTCTGGACATGGCGCTGCGCCCAGATCGAGCCACCGAGAGAGAAGAAACAGCAGCCCCCTCCGACAGACCAACTCATTCTGTCAGAGCGAATTATTCAACTTAACTAAGGTAGTAAACAAATGGCATACGACAACAACAACACTGGGATGATCGCAAAGAATGAACGGATGCGTCCCGACAAGAAAGACCCAGAGTACACAGGCTTCATCACTGTTGCCGGTGTTGAGTATTGGGTGAAGGCTTGGATTCGTACTGGCAAAGATGGCTCGAAGATGGAAGGTAAGAAGTTCTTTTCGCTAGCCCTTGATCCAAAGGATGCAGCACCAGCAGCACGTGGCGGCGCACGACCAGCAGCACCAGCACGAGCACCAGCCCCAGCCCCACGAGGCAGCGGCTTTGACGACATGGATGATGACATTCCTTTTTGATTAGGAGCACCTCATGAACTTGAACAGAACACTGCTTGATCGGTTTTTCCCAAATCTCTTTGGGACTCTTCCTAGAGCTATGGCAAGGAACACTGATCCTGATACGAGTCATGAGGCTGCGGCCTCAGTCTCTGCCTCAGAGTTGGAACAGATTGTTTATGACGTGATCGCTAAATGCGAAAACGGTTGCACGGCAGATGACATTGAGAAGGCGTTGCCATTGGTACGCAGTAACAGTTTCACTCCACGCTTTGCACCGCTGATTCGCAAGGGTTACATCTACGACACGGGCGAGCGACGAGTTGGTTCATCGGGTAGAAAACAACGGGTAGTGAAAGCCACGCCTAACAGAATGGAATAAGAGATGACAACAGAAAACAAAGTAACGCCAGCAAGCATTGATGCACGAATCAAGGCGGCGAATTTCATTCAAGTCAAAGATACAACGCTGACCATCTGCGTGATTGAAATGATTAACGGATTCATGGTGACGGGCGAGTCTGCTTGTGTAGACCCAGCAATCTTTGATGCTGAGACTGGCAGGGAAATGGCTTACGACAATGCTTACGAAAAACTGTGGGCACTCGAAGGCTACTTGCTCAAAGAGAAGATGCGCACCGAGACAAAAATTGGAGTACCAGCATGACCAACTACCAGCGCACTGTGGACTGGCTAGCTGCTTGCGGTAAGACACCAAGTCCTGAGAATGCGTCTGTTCAGATTGGCTGTCACATTGAAGAGTTCTGTGAGTTCCTTGGAGCCTTACGAACAGATAGCGATGGCTACAACCAACTGCTCAAGCGCACCATCATTGACCTTGATTGGTTTGCCGGAAAGCTCAAGCGCAAGGAGCAGGACATTCATATCCCGATCCACTTGCGTGAGGCTGCACTGGATGCACTGTGTGATACCGAAGTGACCGGCAATGGCGTAGCGTTCTTTGCTGGCTTCGATAAGGTCAGTGCTGACGAAGAAGTGATGTCATCGAATGAGCGCAAGCTAGTTGATGGCAAGCCCGTTCTGTTGGCTGGTGGCAAGATCGGCAAGCCGGATGGCTGGGTTGGCCCTAACCTGAAGAAGTTCATATGACCTGCAAACACGAAGAGCCACAGGACACCCTTCTGTTGATGGCAAACATTCGATCCACTGGTGAATGCGTATCTGTTCGAGTGGGGCTAGACTCATTCGAGCAAACGCTCAAAGTAATGGAGCGCTTCCTTCGGGGATGCGGCTACTACATCGAGGGAGAACTTCAAGTTGTCCCGTACAAAAAATCTCAACTGTAATTTTAGGAATTCAAAATGAAACCCAATCATCGTATTTATCTCGTCGGTCATGGTGTTGAGATGCGTCTCGTAAGTGCCGCGCACCGCGCCCAAGCATTGAGCCATGTGGCCCGTAGTTTGATTAACGTCAAGGTAGCTAGTCAGCATGAACTCGTTGCTGCACTAGGTAAGGGCATCACCATTGAAAGCTGCTCTGATGCTGAAACGATTGATCTGTTCGAAGACAAAACCGAGCCAGCAAAGGTCGCTGCGTAATGAAACATTTAAGCTGGCTTGACTTCATGTTGAGTGCTGGCTTTTTCATGGCTGTAACCATGATGTTTCTGTTGCTAGTGGTGATGTTCATCATCGTCCCACTGGCATTCGTATGCCACCTCATTAGCATTATTTTTTAAGGAAGTAGTATGACCATACCCCGTGAAGTAATCGCATTGCCAGAGGTTGCAAAAATCCTTGGCGTTGCCCGTGAAACTGTTCGTCGCTGGGCCGTTTCTGGCGTCCTGCCCGTCTTTCGTTATGGAGACACCGGCCACTGGCGTGCCTTCCGTGACGACATTGACAAGTTTATTCTGACACGGCAAACTGTTCCTCAGACCGGGCAGGTCGATAGCGCTGAATAGTGAATCACGAAAGGAACCACTATGTCGCTATATAAACGAGGTACGTCACCCATCTGGCACATGAAGTTCACCAGACCTGACGGTACTCTATGCCGTGAATCTACTGGCACAGAGAACAAGAAGTTAGCAACAGAGTATCAAGACAAGATGAAGGCCGGTCTATGGTCAGAAGCCCGATTGGGCGTCAAGCAAGACAAGCCTTTTTCTGAAGTGGCTGACTTGTTCTTAACAGAGAAGAGCAAGGATTTAAAAGCAGACACGATTGCCGGATATGAACTGTTGCTCGATTGGTGGAAGGATGAGTTCAAGTCAAAGATGGTTCGCCAGATTACACAAGACCTTGTTCTAAAGACAATCAAAACGAAGGATGATGGCTCACTCTCTGGCGCAACACTGAACAGATATTTGGCAGTGCTGCGTGCGGTCATGAGGATGGCTCATCGGAAGTACCAGTTGATTGAAACTGCACCCACGTTCTTCATGAACAAGGAACCGAAGTGTCGGGTTCGCTTCTTAAAGCCCGACGAGATTTCCCGATTGCTAGAAGCACTGCCTCACCACATGCAAGACATGGCGGCATTCTCCTTTGCAACAGGTCTTCGGCAAGCCAACGTCATCAAGCTCAATTGGAGTGAAGTGGATTTAGTCAATCGCATTATTGTGATTGGCGCTGACAAGATGAAGAACGGGCAAGAGTTTGGGATACCCCTCCCTCAAGCTGCGGTTGACATCCTACGGCGACAGGTTGGCAAGCATCAGGTATCGGTGTTCACTTACCAAGGGCGACCTAGAAAGTGCATCAGCAGTGATACGTGGAAGGCAGCCAAAGAGAAGGCAGGCATTGAGAATTTCCGTTGGCATGACATGCGTCACACATGGGCCTCAACTCTCGCGCAAGCCGGAGTCCCAGACAATGCGCTCATGGCATTGGGTGCATGGGAAACACCGAGCATGGTGCGCAAATACGCACACCACTCGACTGAATCTGTGCGTAGCCATGCGGAAATTGTGGATGAAAAGATGGGTCAGGTATTGGGACAACGTGGACAGCAGACTGAAGCTGGTCAGCATCTACGGTTGGTAGGATGAGATGCAAGTTTGGCGGAAGAGGTGAGATTCGAACTCACGGAAGGTTTAACCCTTCGATAGTTTTCAAGACTATTGCAATCGACCACTCTGCCACTCTTCCTTACCTGCAAAACACCCAGTGCAAGACTGTAAATTGTAGCGCTTTTGGGGTAAAACACAGATTCGTACACACCGCCCCGCTAGCCCTTTGTTTACAAGCACTGACACCAGATTTCAAGTCACACATATGCAGCAGTACAAGAAGTAAAAATCCCTGAGAAATCAGTAACTTGAGCGCACGATCTGCCCGATCTTCTTGTGCCCAAAAGCGTGCTTAAAACACATATAACTACAAGCCGCTATAAAAGTTTGGACACAAATTAGGCACACTCCAATCCTCACCAGTTTTCATCAGTCTTCACCAGTTTTACCTCGAAATTAAACTGGCAAGGGTACGTAAATTAACTCACAACACCACAATGGCACAGAACAAAAAGCCCAAAAAGAAGTACCAGCCACGTTCGGTCATCAAAGACCCATTGGCATTTGTCCTACGTGGCAGCAAGCCAGCCCCTGAGAGCGCACAGATTAAGCTGAAGATCAGCTACCACATGGCAATGCTTCGGATGACTCAAGGCACAGGGGTTTATCAAGACTGGCAGGAGCTAGCCAATGTCTTGAACCTTGCAGTCACTCTCTGCGAGATGGGCTACGGACAAGACCTGATAGGCGAGATAGTCGATTCCCAAGGTGCAATGGTCATGCTACGCGACCAACTCAAAAGTACCGGCAAGATGACCATGCGCTCGGAGGATATGAAGGCCATTAACAATGCCCTTGCTATCCATGACGAACAGATAGCGCTGACCCCAATCCGAGAGATGGACATTGCCATTCGCAGTGTTGGGGATCAGTTAGCAAAGGGCAACTTTGTGAAGGTTGCCCTCGCCGCCTAGTCTGATCTATGCGCACGAGCCATGCGCATATCTTCTGCACGCTTGGCTAGGCTAGTCCTCATGGCATTCAGTCTGTCAATCTCTGTTCGCTTCTCAGCACCAGTCCAGTCCTCGGCAGCCTGAACCATCTTGATCCGGCCAGAAACCTTAGACAGTGCGGCGGTAGTCGATGAGTAAATCTTTGCCAACTGAAGCTTGTCACCGTTCTCTTCAGCAAACTTGAAAGCCTCATCTGCTCGATGAGCATCTGACAACATCTTGTAATCAGCAACAGCCGTAGTGACCTCCTTGGAGTGGTCATAGAAGGCAGTGATGTACTTTGACTGCGACGGAGGCAGAGACTTGAGGTACGTACCGATGATAGGGTAGTCATCAATCTTCATGTCTGCACTCTCTCCAGCTTTTAATGGAGACACAGCCAAGGTACTGGTTGACTGCATCACAGAGCCAACCCAACCCAAGTAGCCGCGTACAGCGTAGTCGATCTGAATTGGTGAAAGTTGTAGGTTGTTTGCATCTACACCAGTCACAGCCGAAACACCTTGTGCAAAGAAGTCATTGATCTTATTCAGGCCAACAGACATTGCAGACGTACCGGGGTTGACTCGGTTTGTCTTAGACATGTGCTCCATACCCATTGACTCAATATCGCGTCCAGTGAACCCATCCTTGTTTGCAGCCAAGTCCCATACCGGACGAATGATTTGTGGGATTGGGTTGATCGCAAAGTTGTCATGCAACAGAGCCGTCATCCGTTGACGGAACAACTTGCCCTCCACTTCTGGATCAATGATCTGTTCAGTCACTCGGCCAATAGCCGTTCCAATTGCGCCAAGTTCAAAAGGCTTTGGGATGCGAACAGCGTTCTCAGTACCGGGAAGTTTGAACCAGTAGAAGGAATCTTTGTCCCACTCTTCCCGCTTCTTCCAATCTTCGTCATCCATCTGTGCAAGGTACAGAGCAAGCTCAACCATCGTGATTGCACCAAGGACTACGGCAAACTTGGTGGCCTTCTTGCGCTCACCATCTGTTGCCTTGCCAAACAGAACAGATTGAACAGGACTCAGACCATCACGGCCAATCTTGTACAGACCTTGCATCCGAGCATTGAAGTAAGGAAGAACCTTGCTTGCATAGCGGATTGCATCCCAGCTACCTTGCAGTGAGAAGTCTTGCAGATCGCGTGCTTGAAATGAAGCCTCAAGATGGGAGCCACCCTTTGCAATGATCCGGTTGTATAGGGAGATTCTGTTTGCATTCTCCATACCATCGCTGATGTCATCGTACTTGTCTTGGAATTTTCCAAACCACTCTTTAGCCTTGCTTGTAGTATCAAGAACATTAGAAGATTTCACACCAGATTTCAGGATACGTTTGATGTTGCTAGCCTGATCGCCGTCGAAGGCATTGCCCATAACAGTCAGGCCACCACCGGCAAGAGCGCTACCCTTATCCTTATGGTATGCGTCATATCCTCCCTTGGCATTTGCCCAAGGACTATTGCCATTATCAGAAAGTGCCAACGATTGAACAGAGTCGCGGATCAAGTTGTTGATCTTGAAGGTTGGGCTAAGCGAGACAAAGCGTGTCAGCGTAGTCTTGAACTGACCTGCAATATCGAGTGCCCAGTTGCTGCTACCCATTGATGCAATCGAGTCCAGTGAAGTCAACAGGAACTCATCATGTACCTCGTAGTGAATAGGCTTACCAGCCTCCATAACCTTGACTGTGTACTTCAGAGGAATAACATTACCGGCAGTGTCGCGCCCGAACTTGTCGTCGATCTTGGTGAGCCTGCTAACAATCCCACCCATCTTCTCGGCAGCACCAAGAGTCTCGACAGCAGAATTGTTTTTCATGCTGGCTGACAGAATGTGTGACCAGTTGTTAAGCACGTTCTCCATCAAGTCGTTGACGCCGCGTGAGCTACCCTTCAGCTTCTTGGACAGATACTGATTGACGTGGCCGGAGGATGTCTGCGCACCGGACAAAGACTTATCATCCTCCATCTGTCGATAGAACGGAACGTACCAGACATCGTTGGAAAACTTCTTGTAGGCAGCATCATCAATGAGGCCAGCACCCTTAGCAACATCCAGAACAGATTTGTTCAGTTCGTTCATTCCTTGAAGAGTCTTAATGTAAGTGGCAACACGAGACTTGCCATCCTTCATTGTTCCAAGGTTTAGCTTTTTTAGAGTGTCAATCTCTTCTTGGGTAAAGAAGTTTTCGCGCTCATCTTTCTTGAGTTCACCAGCACGGTTAGCAGCGACCCACATGAGGTAGCGATCAACCTCTGGCCCAACTTCTTTAAGTACATCAACTAGACCCTTCGTACCCTTCTTGATATTCAAAGCACCACCGTCATTGAAGACCTGACCGTGATGAACAAGAACAGACAGACCACCCTCTTGTGGGCCGTTGGACATACGAGCCATGATGTAGAACTTGTCACCGATGTCTTTGATGGCATGGAACTTGTCGAATGTACCCTGCACGATCCGGCGTGCAAGGTTTGGCTGCAAAGCTTTCAGACGATCCATGATCTTAGGTGGACTACGGTGACCCTTTGTAACAGCCATAGCTCGAACGTTGGCAGGAAGGTCAGCGAACTGTTCTTCATAGTCACGCAAGCGGAACGTTGGCATCCCATCTTCGGAGACAAGTTGCTGAAGCTTCTCGGTAATCACAAAGCCAGAGTGCGTTGTCTCCTTGCTTGGAGCCTCTTCGTTCTTTCTTGCGACATAACTAACAACAGTTTCGCCAGATTTTTTATTGGCCTGAAACTCGGAGTCACTTGGCAGGCCGTACTCTTGGCCGCGAACCATTCCCTTGAATTTCATCTGCTCGATTGATCCACCGGAGCCTAGCTTGCGAAGCAACTCTTTGGCAACAGATGGGAGCTTTGTATCGTAGTAATATGCAAGACCTTTTTCATCAGGGTCTTGTGCGTATCGCTCGCTCTGTTGTTCGCCATTAGTCCAAGAGATTCTGTCAATTCCATTTTCTTGTGCGTAAGCGATTGCCCTTTTCAGTAGGAGCGAAGTCCACGCATCTGTGCTCTTGATAAATGGGCCGTCTGGAACAGCACCATCAGCACCGAATCCACCCTTACGTCCATCATTTGCACGCTGACTTTGAATCTCTTCGAGGAACAGAACTGGATTGCCGTTGACATCATCTCTGATGTTCATGCGCAGCCAGCCAATTGTTTTTCCATGAGTCACATCACCGAAGTGAACCTCATCTTTTTTCTTGTACTCAATAGCACCCGGATCAGAGACGGTCAACTCAACATAGCCGCGACCGTTTGGAAGTACAAGGTTATGCCCAAGATCGCCATGACGTGCTTTTAATTTGCGTTGGTCTGCCTTGAACTGACGAACAAAATTACCCAGTCCAAGACTGGTTGCAATCGCATCTTGCAGTTCATCATTGCTCAAGTAGGTTGGATCAGATGATTCATCCAAATCACCCAAGTCAATCAACTCGAACAGCTTAGCCCTCATGTCCTCGTGCGTCGGAGTGCTACTCATGTCGATCAAGATATGGTCGTACAGACGCATCTTGTTATTGCCGATGTAATCTAAGACCTGAGTCTTTGTCACCTTTCCGGTCTGTTCACTAAGCCATTCGTTAACACCAGTCCACTCAACCTCTTCACTCTTCACACCCGGAAGTTTTGAGATGATGGCAATCCAGTCTTTAGCTGGTGCAGACTCTTGCTTTGCCATGCGCGTGCTGCGCTCAAGTGCGGAGTAGAAAGTCGGAGTTCCATTAGTGCGCAGAGTTGCTTCATTCTTGACAGACTGTGCAGCACCAGCGACACCACCTTTGCCTTCAGTGCCCTTGCCTTCGATGACATATGCACGAGCATTTGCAACGATCTGTTCAATCTCCTGATCTGAAACATTGGAGATGTTGAGCGTATCAAGCAGCCACTTGCGAATAGCCTCATACAGTTTTGTCAGTGCAGTTTTCTCATCGGCCTTGAGGGTTGATGGATCGCGCTCAGCCATGTCAGCCAAAGCCTCTTCAATTGCGATGACTTTGCTCAGCCCCTCTTTGACCATCATTGCGTCGGCAGCCGTGCGGATTGCCTTATTGCCCTTGTAAAGCTCAAGCATCTTCTCGGCATGACCCTCGCCAAAAATAGACCGAAGGCCAAAGTGTCCAGTTACCTCATGGGCAATCGTGATGACGGCATCATTGGCATCATGGATGTTGCCAGCAATCAGATAGACCTTGCCGTTGTAGTACATACCGGGGACAAGACCTGAAGAGTCCTTCTTCTTGATCTGTGACAGCGCCTTGATTGGAAGGTCATCCTCTGTTGCAACAACAACGATTGGAGGAAGGTTCTCCCATTTCGCAGTGACCAAGGATGTGATCTTCTCTACAGAAGCCTTGCTCATTCCAGTATCGCCAACCGTTTTTACGCGGAAGGTTGCGTTCAGGTCTTCATCTGAGGCGCGAGCATCGGCCACACGCTTGTTAGATCGCTCAACACGGGCCGCACGGAGGTCACGCTGTACCAATTCATCATGATAGAGCGCAGTTGAATAGGAGGCCTCTCCGTCATCCGGTGAGTAGGCCGCAAGCCAAGCATCTTGATTCTCTTTGGATAGCTTCTCAAACGGAGTGTGTGCAGCTTTGCCATCATCATTGTCTTCCCACGATTCAATAGCGCCTTCACGTACCGCAGATTTTGAGACTTTGGGGGCAGCCTCTTTCTTCTCAACTACTTTGGCATCTTTGACTGGGGCAGCTTGCTTTGTCGGCTCAACTGCTTTGTCAGCTTTTGCAGCGGGTTTTTCGGGAGGCGTGCTTTTGGCAACTTCATCTTTGGTAGGAGTGGGGTCGGCTTGAACGGACTTGGCATCTGATACTTCCTTTTCTGCTTTGGCTTTTTTGCGCTCAGTTTCTTTGTCTTTTAGGTTCTGCTCAACAGTCTGTTTGACTGGTTTAGTCTGTTTGACTTGTTCAGTAACTTGTTCGCTTTTTTGCTTTCTGTCAGCTTGCGCCTTTGCAACAGTCACAACTTCATTCTTCGTGCCCTTGATCGCTGGAATCTTGGAGACGTTTGCAGGAGTAACAACTTGCTCTTGGATTACTTCACCACTTGTGTTGTCTGTCTGCCTAACAACAACGCTACTCACATCTGGGTTTGTAGTAGCACCCGGCTCAACATATCCAAGCACCTCACCCATTGACTGCTTGAGGCCAACTTCTCCAATGCGCTTCTGAACCTTCTTGCCAACGCCCTTGTCTTTTGAGTAGACGGCAGAAGACAAACCAGTCTCAGGGTCTTTGACAATCGCAGTAGTCAGGCCATCAGAGTTAACAGACTTAGACTCCTGCTCACCAGTAATGGCCGCAACTTTTCGGCCATCCTTTACTGCATCAACTTGCGCCTGAACTTGAGTCGATGACTCAGGAGTAAAGCCAGCAGTGTTTGTATTTTTGAGGTCGGTCGTACTTGCGGAACTCTTGGCACGTCCCTCTACGAAATAGAAGTTTCCACCGCCAGCCTCTTTCGACCGCTTTGCTTTGCGAATCTGGAACTCAGTATCTGTTGCAGACTCGGCGTAACCACCAGACCGTTTGCCAGTGGCAGGGTCTTTGGTTCCATACATAAATGTCTCGGCCAATTGAGGTGAGACGAAGCTGTTATTGATTGCCTTGCCTTCAGCCTGAAGCGGCACTGGTTCCCAACCACCTTGACGGGAAACCATATCCTCACCGGACATGGCGATAGCGCTTCCATCAGTTGTCAGGGTTGCAGGCTTGGCTTCTCCGTCGAGAGTCTTTGTCTCCAAGTTTGGAGTAACGGAGTCGCGTCGAATCACTGGTTCATTTGCACCAGTACCCACGCCAGTAGCTGTTGAGGCAGTATCACCAAAGGCAGCCTGCGAATCAGCCTTCCTATCTTTGGTTTTCTGTGAAATCTCTTCGGCTGTTGGAACATCAAGCCCCTCAAGAGCTTGTGATGTTTTGATTGAGCGCATGACTACTTTGTCAAAACGTGGGTCTTCATGTGACTCAATACCAGATAGCTTCAGTGCAGCAGCTACCCTTGGGTCTTCCATCATGCTGTCGTAAAGAGTTCGACGACCTTCATCAGAATCTAATTGCTGAACAACAGTTGCACGGGCTTGCTCAACTGTCATCTTCTCATTGGTGTCTTGCTCTCCGCGCATCGACTTCATCGTACCTTTTGCCGATCCAAACATTACACCACCAACAGCGCCAGCAGCAGCACTGTCAATGTAGTCATGGATTGCTTCTGATGAAGCTAGGTCACGGCCAGCACCAAATCTCTCGAAGCCTGTTTGAACGGCTTCCGTTGATCCTTCTCGCAATCCGCCCTTGAATGATTCGACCGCGATATTCTTAAAGACGTTGCCACCACCAGCAGCTTTCTGAATTCCCTTCAAGCCAACAAAGTCCATTGCTGATTCAGTAGCGGCAGCCAAGATAGTGCCAGTCCATACACGACCAAGGTTAACTTCCTCTCCACGCTTCTCAGCATCTCCACGAGCATCGCTATAGATGGATGAGCCTTCCATCATTACGTTCTGTCCAGTCACCGCAGCGGCAACACCAATCTCCCGGAACACAGTCTTGGCAGATTGTTGGTATGCAAGGGTCTCAGCCTCTGCCAAGGCCATTCCTTTTGCTGTGTTCTCAGCAATATTCTTGGCAACCATGCCTTCCATCTTTGAGGCGACAAGCTTCTTGATACCCTCTTGCGCAACGCCACGCTCGAATACCCCACCGATAGCACCAGCGGCAGTACCAGCACCGGGGATAACAGAGCCAACAGCAGCACCGGCAGCAGCAACAGCAACAGTCTGTGCCGCCTGACCTACAGCATAGCCAGCCCAATGACCAAAGAAGTCACCAAACGAAGCCTTCCCACTCGTCACATTGCTAAACGACTCATACTCTTTTGAGTTAGCTTCAGACTCCTTCTGCATACCTTGGAGATTAGTGAACAGCTTATCAGCAGTGTCTTTTGCTCCAACAGTGTGAGCAATCAGTGCAGCACCACCAACAGCAGACTCCTTTGCAGAATCAATACCACCACTTTTAAGGCCGTGCATGAATGGATTGGATTCAGCCTTCTTTGGCTCAAGGTCTGAAAACAACGGGGTGTAAGCAAACCCTCCATCACTGACAGGAGCTTTTGTCTGGGCCTCTTTAGTTGGAGCCAAGTCGTTAAAAAGTGGCGTGTATGTGAATGGCTTTGCGTCATTCATGGCGAACTGTTCTGGTGGCTTATCAGCAACAGGGCGTCCAAGCCGAAGCTCAGATGCCCTTGTATTTACTTGCTGGTTAGCCTCTGCAAATGTCTTAAAGATGTCGGGCGACGAATCACCTTGATCTAGAAAATCATCACTACCTAAATCGTTGAGTCCAGATGCCATGAAGATTTCACCCCTAATTTATTTTGTCGATTGTTGGAGAGTGCTACGTGGGATCAAGATCGTTGCCCCTGCATACTCGGCCTGTAGGAAGCCTTTGCGCTGAGCCTCTGGTGCAGATGCTGGCAACTCTGTTACACGAGCACTGCCATTACCTAGACCACGCGCCACTCCAGCAAGCGTAGCTGCATTCAAGCTCTCATTACCGGGAACAGCAAAAAGATTCCTTGCGATAGAAGCTGTCCGAGTTAGCTTCTCTTGATCGGCTGGCTTCATCATTGATGGGTCTTTACCACGGAATAGATCAGTCTCAAGTTCCTTGGTGAACTGGCCTTCACGCTTTCGTTCAATTTCGGCCTGTGCTGAATTCCGATGATTTTCAAGAGCCATCGTTTGATTGCTGACGGCAATGCCCTTGATATCAACAGTTGCTTTAGCAACAGCAGCATTACTACGTGCAGTCATTTCACCACTTGCAGTTGTACGCTCCTTGATTCCTTTGTCGAACTCTGCATCAGTCCTACCGAAGTTCATTGCTACGGCAGCAGCAGGAGTAACTTGGTGAAGACCAACAAGCAAGCTTGACATTGTGAGGTCATGCTTTTCCGTCTTACCTGATGGATCAGTTACGGATACGCCTTTCCAAGTCTGAGTCTTTGCATCATACGAACCTGAAGATGGGTCAATGTTTGCACCGTAACCACTAGCACGGGAAGCTTTTGATACAAGCTCAAGTGCATTGGGAGCACCAACTGCAAGCGCATCAGCAGCAGCTTGGCGCAACGGCTCGTACTCTTGTTGCTGCATATCCTGAATCTGTTTCTTCAGTGCTGGAACACGGTCGCCTTGACCAGTCGCATACAGGTACTTTGCAGTCCTGTCTTCAACTTGCTTGTAGTAAGCGCCGTCAGCAGAGCTTTGATTTGCGTAAAGGCCAGACCCATTCTGAAACATTTTGTTTTGCTGCTCTGTGCGAGAAAGACTTGGAGTATTTGGTGCAGCTTGAGTCGTCTGGGCAGACTGAACTGGTGCAGCATTAGGGCTTGAAACACCTGTAGCTGGAGCATCTGTTGGAGCAACGCTACTGTCAACCGGTGGGGCGATAGCTGATGTGGCAGGAGTCTTTCCGAGACGAGCAGCCTCAACACGGTCATAGCTAGCGTTGCCTTGATCTATGAAAGCCTGACCCTCTGGGCTAAGGCCATCAACACCGGGAATACCACCACTCATCCGGCTCTTTTGAATGGACTCCATATCTGTTGCAAAGTTTTTCGTCTCATCACGAAGGCGAACCTTTTCATCGTGATCCTCGCGAAGCCATTTATCCTGCTCATCAGCACGAGTGCGAGCACGACTGCGGTCATAACCATCTGTTGCGCCAGAAACAAATGCGCCGAATCCTAAACCAAATCCCATGATTAAGCTCCTTGAGTGAGTGCGCGACGACGCTGGGTAGCGGCAGGCGTGTGAGTCTGTTTGACGAGTTTGTCTAGGCGGGAGATACCAATTGCTTTTGCAGTGTCTGCGGGAATGACGTACTCACCATTGGAGAGCATGGCCGGAACCTTGTCATCGACTGGCCCACCAATTCCACGAACACGGCCTGCACCTTTGTGTACATCGCCACCATCGGCCATTGCCGCAATAGCAGCGGAGCCAGCAGTAGAGCCAGCCCATTGACCAGCAATTGAACCAAGGCCACTCATTGCAGCAGAACTGTTGGCAGATGATGTTTTGTACTGTTGGCTGTAGAGGTTGCCAGCGCCATAGTACGAGTTGGCAGCATTACCAAGCATGGAGCTAGATGTGTTCATGCCAGCAGCAAGGGTTGCACCGGGTGCAGCCGCAGTGTTGTAAGCCGCAGTATTGTTTGCTGATGATGAGTTACCAGCATTGATTGAAACACCGTAAGCAGTCGAGGCATTGGCAGCTAAGTTACGACCAAGAGATGCAGCATCTAGCTTACGGGCATAGCCCATCTGCTCAGCCTGAGAGCGGGCATTCGTAGCAGCACCAGCACCAGCCGCCGCCTGACCTTGGCTCAACTGAGAGTTGATTGCAGCAAATCTGTTGGAGTTTGGATTGATGCCATAGCTGGACATTGTGTCCAAGGCATTTTTCCGCTGAGTGTCATAGGCTGTAGCAACATCAGCAACACCTTGACGAGCAAGATCATTCTGCTTTGCAGTGGTGTCGAAACTGTTGGCGTCATTGACAATGCCCTGCTCCAGTGGGCGGAATGTACTCTTGTCATAGGCAGCATAGTCAGCAGCGCGAGCATCATTAGCCGTTGCAGTGGCGGCTTGTTGGTTTGCAGTTGCAGTCTGTGCAGCAGATGCAGCGACAGCGATAGGCTTCATGTCAGCGTACTGTTGCTTCTGAAAATCCAAGTAGTCGCTTGCTGTTTTTGCCTGAATGTTTGCAACATCAGTCGTTGCGGCAGCACTTGCAGCAGCACCAGCGCTACCATCTGATGATGACCCACCGCCACTCATCATTCCAGAAAGTAATGAGCCACCAACGGCGGCTGCAACATATGTAAAAAATGCCATGCTATTTATCCTCTTTGTATTCGAGACGGAAGTCTTCATAAGACTCAAATGACTCTGATGTCAATTCGTCTTCGAGTAGTTCGATGTCAATTGTTTGTGTTCCACAGATTGTTGTCCAAACACAATCCTCATGAACGTAGAAAGCTCTCTTTGCTCCAGGCTCAGCTACTAGCGTGTAAGGTGCTGACACAGTGATGAGGCCGTTATCAGTGACAACAGATACCTTCCCTTGAGAAAGGATGTTGATCTGACTATGCTTGTGAATTCTTCCGGTTACAACTGCCCCGGCTTGGACTCGCATCTCCCTTGCATAGACGCCACGAGAAAAGTAGTGTCGGGTATCCACTTCAAGTTGGGGCTGCTTTGAGCACTCATGCTCAAGGGCTATCACTTTTGCCCTGACCCCTTCCTTGCGTATAGCTTGAAGCTGCTTCTCTACGGCAGACAATTCACCATGAGTTTGTTCGGATTCCATTGATTCATCCGGTTGCATTGAGCCGACCAATTATCTCATTGATCTTCTCCACGCAGACGTACAAACTAGCACCAACTGGTATCTTCTGGATTGCACCTTCACGAGTACCGTTGATTAGTTCAACGTTCTCTTTCAGAGCGGCCAAGATTCGAATTGTGGCTGTGTCTGTTACTCCAATGATGGATGGAATTGCTGGCTTTTTCATTGCCACTCCTTAGATGTTGACAAGCTCTTTTGAAGTCTCAGCAATCTTGATGAACCGGATTGGGACATTGCCGGTGACTACAAATTCCCACTGATCGGCTTTATATCCAGAGGGTAGACGGAACGGCTTGTCACTGTTTACCTGTACTTGCGCACGCAAAAGACCATCGCCATAAACAGACAGTAGGACAAATGGCGTATCAATAGCGCTTGGCAGAGGGATCATGACAGAGCCGTCAACAGTAAATGTATTGAGTGGTGTCTTGTTCAGAGTACCAAGCAGGCCGCCAACAGATGTCCATAGCGCATTGTTCTGCAATCTTAGGTAGTCGAGTAATGACTGTAGATTTGCAGCAGAGTTAACAAGACTGAAGTCGCCATTGATCTGTGCTGCACCAAAGTTTAGTGGGCGCGGCAGTACGAAAATCTTTGACTTCCACTCATAACTCAGATAGTTCACAAGGTCTGAGTCCCACCCTTTTATCTCTGAGTCTTCTGCAATGTAAAGCTTTGCATTTACAGGGTCAGTATGGAGTGCTGTTGCATAGGTTGTTACCAGCGTCAAAGGAGATGCCACTGAATTTCGATCTAAGATCAATCCACCATGAACATCGCCAACTGTATAAAACAAGAAGTAGCGACCATCCTGAACTTCACCAATCATGGAGACTGGGTTATAGGCAGACCACTCATCACGAGTAAACAGATTCCTTGAAACATTGTCAGCAATTGATGGGCCAATTTTAATGATGCCGTTGGGTGAGGCATACATTGCACCCTGCTCGTCACTAGCGATAGACCGCTTAGACATGCAAGGTTCATACAGTGGAAGCTTGTCCTGACTCATCGCTGCTGGGTTAGTGCCCGTTATGATGAACGGATTACCCTTGGTTGCCACAACCAATGAAGAGCCATAGGCAGCTAGCCCGACAACAGGGAACTCAACTGAGAGGCCGTATTCAGGAGGCCAAGCATGGGGCTTGAATGGCTCACAGAAGTAAATCTGGTTGCCAACAAAACCGGCCATGATGCCGTTAGCCATTCCAACCAATCCAGTCAAGCCATCTGGAGGCGGAGACCATGTAGTCGATGGGAGGCTGACACCTAGTGATGTAGCCAACAGTGTGTCATGCAGGGTTGTAGTCCCAATCGCAACATCTGCAACTTTTAGGAAGATAGTTGAGGATGTTCCGGTAACAGATCGGTAAACACGAACACTTGTGATGTTGTACTTTCCAGACGGGGCAGCCGATGGAAGACCTGAAATGTTGACAGTCCCATTGGGTAGCACATTCACCAAGGCAGAAGCTGGCGAAGGCGCAGACTCTTCAGCAATTGCACCAAACATTGAAATGTAGGTGTACAGATAAGTTCGAGTTTCAGTAGTTGAGCCAGTTACAGCAGCACCATCTGTTGAGCTAACTGTTGGAGCGACTGTTGGAGTTGGCACACCCATTAACAAATAGTCGGCTGGAAATGCAGAACCAGTAGATGAGGCCATTGCAGCATTCGTCTTCTTTGGCAGGCCGTCACCCGTGTAGTAGATCGGGCTTCCAGAGTCATAGATTGGGCCGGGAGCTACATCAACATCAGTGGGCCATGCAAGCCAGATGCTATCGCCAGAGACATTGTTCATCCGGTAGATTGATGTAGGCTCAAAAGCTGAGATGACTTTTGGGAATACTGATCCCGGCTTGCGCCATGAGCGAATCTCGCCACTAGATAATTTTGTGTTGGATGCGATCTGGGCCTCAGTGTCCTGCAACAGATATGCGCTCTTCTTTGGAACGATACCTGCGAATGCTTGCAGCTTTAGTCCAGCCATTTGTGATTCCTACTTATGCAAGTTGTGCGTACTCATCGCTGGAATAGAGTCCAGTAACGTACTTCATTTGTGGACGAAAGATCGTAAGTTGCTGCTGACGCATTGCGGGAGCAAATGAGATGTGAGTCCAGCTACCAAACTCATGAATCATCTGGTCAAACTTGATGCCAGATTGGGCTATCTGTTTGCAAATAGCTAGTGGGTTCCCAAAGGATTTGCAGGTAAGGTCAATTGCCCACCCATCCATGTGAGATGAAATCTTTGATCCACCAACAGCAACGTTTACATCTGGAAGACGAAGCCAAGAATTAACGTTGACTGGAAATCCAAGTAGTGAACGTACCTGCTCCATCTTTGATGCAGCGAATACCATGTTCTGAAGAATCTCAGGAGTTGGCTGGTTGTCTAAACCAAGCCGAATAGCTGTCTCTGAGTAGGTAGCTTCAGCTAGATCAAAGTGTTCTGAGAGGTTCATACTGGCTTAGAGTTGTAGAGCATCTCGCTCTTGACTTGGCTGCTTGCGCTGCTACCAAAGTAGAAGGCAACAATCCCAGTCCATGCAGTACCAAGGCTGCCCAACATCAACATCAGAGCATCACTCTTTTGAACAACGCCGAACATCAGGCCACCAAGGATTCCGAAGAAGCCAAGCGTGACAACAAGTGCAAGGATTGAGGGAACAATGCTCTTTGTGGATGACTGCATATCCCGTGCAGACTTGCGGTCGTCAACAGCAAGTTGCTCAAAGTTCAGATTTAACTCTTGAGCCTTAGCCTTCAAAGCAATCTCAGCCAATTGAACAGAGGCAATCTGTTCGGCAGTTAACTTACCGGATTCAATCGTAGCCTTAGCATCATCAGAAGAAATGCCAAGTTCGTGAGCAATGATTCCGTAAGCCATCGTACCGAAGGGGCCGCCGATAGCCGTAGCAATCGTTGGCGCAATCATCTTTAGCCATTCCATTATCGGACTCCTAGTTTGTCCAGTCGATCAGAGTTACGCTCAGCCTGACGTTCTAGTCTTGTCAATGATTCACGAAGTGTTGTGTAGGCTTCAATCGCTCGCTGGTCTTGGGTGATGTCAATCATTTTTTGAAAGCCGCGATTCTCTTCCATGACTGTGAGCCTTTTATCTAGTGTTCCCCATGCAGCAAAACCAGCTATTAGAAATCCAACGAAGGTCAGGATGTGACCTAAGTTGATAGTTGGGTCAAACCATACGTTCTTTTTACTGTTGTCTTCGGACACTTGATTCCCTTAAAGTTTAAATACGGTTAATGTTCTGATGGAAATTCTGTATAGACTTCAATCGCAATTGAAAGTCTTACGTCATCAGTGAGATTTGGTTCAACAGAATGAATTAGGTATCCGGGGAAAAGGAGAAGCATTCCGGATACTGGTGTAATCCTATGGAAAGATCGCATCGTCTTACCATCGTCCGACCTTGCTTGAGGATCATCCCAAGTAGTAGCTCCACGAGGATCATGAAGTAGGATGTCTCCTTGCCCCAGATTAGCTGATACATAGTAGACGCCAACTAATTTTGCAGAACTATGGTGGTGAGGACTATCAATCTGATTCTTATGAATTGGATTTTGTCTACCTTTGATAAAGGCTATTTGGCGATTCCAATTGAACTCGGCTGCAATGGACTTTGATAACCCAAGTACGCTTACTTTAAGTTCGGCAATAGCATCACCGGGAAGATCAAAGTAGTTCATGCCTCGAATAAATGACTCGCCTTGTACAAATAGGTTTCTGTTGAACTCTTCAGGAGCCTCAACAAAATGCTTCCATACTGGAGTACCAAACAGATTTATATGGCTCATGCTGAAATAACAGGAATTGGGAATGGCTTCCTAGCGCTTCTTGCGGGTGCGCCATTAACCAGACCAAAAATATCTTTACGGTTATCTCGCTGTGGCCCATCAATATAGAATGGAATGTATCCAGTCATTGACTCAAAGGCTGCTGAGAAGATTGAGATGTTGTCAGAGAAAGCTGCGTCACATCCAATTTCCCAAAGCCGTCCATGTAGGAACATGCAGCTACCTTTACAGATTTGTAGCACTGGACACTTAGGACATTCTTCTCGTATTGACCAGTGTGAAGATGTCTTGAGTTCAACAGCCTCAAGGTTACTTACATGACCGATGTGGTGACTCTGACCATTTGGGCCAGAAGAAACATGAGAGGTGTTTTGGCAAGTTAGCACATTCCCTAGAAGGTCAACGGCGATGTTATCAGTTCTGTCCATTCCACACTTCTGACCAACAGCAGATGCCGGTCGATTGTTGACTACTGATTTTGCAAAGTCATCAATCTTTTGTGAGATGGTGACAAAGTTCTTTGCTCCACCTTCACGAAGCTCAACTAATGATTTGTTCCTGAACTCAAAATGATCTGCCGGTTCAACGAAGCAAGCACTCTCACCGCCCTCATCATATGGGTCAATAAATGTTCCTTCGCCAATGGGAGGAGTAAACCCAAAACTCTTTTGAAAAAAGTCTGCAATGTCACTTCGGCTTTGATTGTCTTTGTTAATCATTGCGTTGAAGCTCATGCGGTTGGTTGGGCTTAACCTATTCCACAAGTCTAGGATTGCAGCCCGTTGCTCAGGATCATCAAGCGGGTCTTTACCGCGAACATGGTAGCCGGGGCCATCATGAGAAACGCCAATCTGAAATCCAAGATCATCAAGCCACTGGTTCTTTTCATATGTCAAAAGAGAGCCATTGGTAATCATCGTAAAAGTGATGTTTGGGTACATCGACTTCAATCGCTCGGCCAAAGGCTTCAGTGTTTTCCAGTAGACAAATGGCTCACCACCCCAAAACTCAAGAATTACACCCTCGCCTTTACCATCAGAGCCACCATCAAACCAAGTTGGTAGCTGCGATAGGAAAGGCTCAATGCTTTCTGGGTTTGTCTCATCAGCATGAGGGACAAACCGTTGATTGCAGTAGGTACATTCGTAGTTACAGGAAAGTCCAAGCTGAATCTTTAAACGTTTGATGCTGCTTGTCTTCTTGCCCGGAGAGTTTTCAGAAACAACAACTGCATCCTTGTACTCTTTGTGCTCAGACTGACCAAAGACAATCTTGTTTTGATTTTCATCAAGAATTGCTGATGTCATGTTGTCGTAGTAGAAAACTTTCTTATCAGCAGAATCCATTGGATTCAATGTGTTCAGCCTGAACAGTGCCATTACTCTTCCTCGGTGTATGTGATGCGTCTCACGTTGCTGTTATGCACCCCGCTTACTTTTATCTCATGGTGCATCTCGATTTGCATATCTGGATGGTTCATGGCGTGAGTGAAGTGGCAGAGGTGCGATGGGAAGATGACCAATAGGTTTTTCTCTGCTGCTATTGTATGGTTGGCACAGTTCTCCCAAGGCATCTGACGTGCATCAAAGTAGCGACTAGGGTCTTGTATGAAAAAGAAACCATTCCAATCTTTTTCTTGTGGCTTCACAACAACAGGAGTCTGGATGTAGAAGATTGCTGACAAGTGAGAGTCTCGGTCAGAGTGCGGAGGAATCAAGTCTCGATCCCTCAAAATCATATCCCTTCCAGTCATTGACTCGACCTTAACACCATACGCACGCTCAGCATATTCAATGATGTCTTGCTTGAGAGTTATCAGCTCACCGTCCGGCTCATCATAGATGTCATGGTCAGCACGAGTCCAAGGTTTAGCCTCTGGATTCTTCTGGGCATCAACACGCAAACAAGTGTTCTTGAGCTTGTCAAGAAACTCGTTTGTGTAGTTGAGCTTTGTGACTGCTACGCGAGTAGGCCACAAATTTAAAATCATGCAGTTACCCTTACATGAATCTTAGCAAGTGATGTATAAAACTTCGTTCCAGCTTTGATGGAAATTGCATCACCTTCAATCAAGTGATCCCCAATTAATCTTACTTTAGCAACTCCATTGACTACTTGCACTTTAGATACAGCTAAGTGACCACCAGTAGCCTCAAAATAGATAGGATCGTTGAACTGTTCATCAATAGAACCATCTTGATTATTAACTGTAACGTTAAAGATTTCCGAAGTACCTTGAGTTATAGATAAGTTTCCAACAATCGAGAGTAATGGACGAACCATTTTTCTCACATAATCAAGATCATATGAATCTCCAAGATCAGTAAATGTGGTACTGCATTTAAATCCTACATCTGCATCGGTAGACGTGTTTACGCCTATCAAGCAGTCATCTAATTTAGAATCAATTCTTGGAACACAAATCACAATCGTCGGAGGTTTTTGTAAGTATGCAGAATAAACTTGATGAACGTCTCCGCGAAATGGCTGAGACATTGCATTTGAATTTATGATGATTGGGTACAGTGAATTTTCATCCATATACACATTCCAACACGCACCAGACTCTGCTTGAGGGCTTGACTGTAAATCAGCAATTTTTATTACTGCTGTAGATTTTTTGTATGTTAAATCAGGGTTGTTAAACGAAAATGGAACTTCTAAAGATATACCATCATCATTTTCTTTTGAAGTTGGATAATGCACCATAACTGAAACACTAATTGACTCTTCATAAAATGAAAGTTCAACAGCAGTATTTGCTTTATGTATTTTTACATGAAAAATTTTCATAATATTATCTTTCTATTAACAGCAGCAGCAGCAATTACAGTTGCAATTGCTACCCCAAAGTAAATAATTATTCCCACTTTTTATAATTTGTAGGCCGCGGCCAGATACATTTAATCCGCCTCCTGGCGCTGCTCCCATTGCATTTACACCATCGCCATAAGTTCGTGCAGTTGTGTAGCCACCACCACCATTCGTAAATCCGGGGTCATTTGAAAATGAGTTCAATGATGTTGGGCGATTGGTTACACGAGTCCATTCAGTTGATCCAGCCCATGTGCCAGTTGCATTTGATCCATCAAGACTTACTTTCGCTGCACCTAATGCAGTGTCTGCATTCGTTCTTGCAGTAGCTTCATTAGAAATTGCCGTGTTACGAGCAGTAATTTCAGCGGCATCAGCATTGGAGCGAGCCGTTGCTTCTGCACTGACGGCACTTGAAATTGCTGTATCAGTGTAATTCTTTGTAGCTCCATCTGTTGATACTGTCGGCTCAGCAAGCCCAGTCGCTTTGAACCCACCATGATTCAAGTTGGCAGTCATAACAACAGAGCCGTCACGCTGAACAAGTTCAAGGAATGTTGCAGCAACTAGGCGCAATTCAACCTTGTCACCAGCGGCGTATGCACGAGCAGTAGTTCCATCTTGAGCGCGAGTCACAGTCAAAACATCAGCACTTCGAGCAGTGACGCGAATCACCTCAAGGTTGTTTGATGAGTCGATCAGTGTGGCAAAAAAGAACTCACCGGCTGCTAGTGCAGGCATCAGAGCACCATTGCCAGAAGAAAGCGTAATGCTTGTAGCTGTGCTTGCGATACTTCCCGCAAGAGTTGCCGAAGCATTGTTCGTAAATTTCAACATTTGGGTTCCTTGTTATAAAGCGTTTTCAATCTCTTCAACATCACTTGTGATGTATGAGACATCTATTACCTCTGCGGTCACATCAGAAACATGCGACTCCATCTGTATGACTCCAGCAATCATTTCTGCATACGAGCTAAATGCAATGTCATAGTCAACTGTGTGTGCTGCAACTAAGTTGGCGTCTGTTGCAAGAGTAATAAATGCTACTGCGCCAAGCGGCTTGCGAAGCATAATGTTGGCAAAAGCAATGTTTGCTATTGCACTTGTGCCTTCCAAGCTACCGAGGTTGTCAGTCTTATGTAGATCGGCAGTCGTCTTAACGAGTACAAGTCCACCGCCCATGACAACATACGCAACACTTGACTTGACTGGGGTTGCATAAACACTTGAAGCAATCGAGCCAGCAATAGGCTTGACGAGATTTATGCCGCCACTTGTCAGAGCGCTTGAGACAGCCTTTGACTCAATTACATAGTGGACTGAGGTCACTGCTGGAATGGAGTCTCCAGCGACGTTCAGTGAACCCCCAAGACCCTTCACTATATTGGCAGATGCTGCTGTTGTGGAAGTTACTGAAACTATAGAGCCAATCCCTTTGACAAGATTGATGTCAGCCGAGATTGAAGTCAGGCCAGAAGCCGAGGCTCCGATGTTTTTAACCAGATCAAGGCTGGCAATGGCGGTACTGATTGATCCCGTGCTTGCACTTCCTATCAGTGGGATTGTGTTCTGAAGGCCACCATTCGAAACGGATACACATCCAACATTTGCCGAGGCAGCAAAGATGATGATGATTGTCCCGCTTACCTTGCTTCCAGAAGAAACAAAACTTGATCCATCATTCAGAGCAAATGTGTTTAGCGACGACTCACCGAGAGAGTTGCTTGGCCGACCGGCAAGGAGGTTAATTCCAAGTGGAATATCACCAGTGACAGTAGCCTTGGCAGAGACACTAGCATCAACGATAAAAGCTACGGAGGTGGTAGCCAATGTCGCAACAGAAGATGTCGCAATAGCGTCAAGCGGAATTAAATCAACCAACCCGCCAGTTGCAGTTGCCGATGAGACAGCCACAGTGGACAGTGTTTTAACGGCAAGAATCGCACCAGATACAGACGATCCAACAGAGGTAGAACTTGCCAGCCATATCGTATTGGTAAGTCCAGCGGAGTACGATGCAACTGCTTGTACGCTTGCGTTAATTGGCTTTGTCAGCGATACCAGTGCAGAAGCAATAGAGGCAACAGAAACAGATGACGCAACAGAGTAAGCAACAGACGTATCTGCTTTGACAATGTTGGTGATTGCTGCTGTTCCAGCAACTGATGCAATTGGGAGCGTATCAAAAGTTGCACCGACTGCATAAGATGAAACTGAGACAGATGAACCCAGTGGGATCGTGTCTGTAATTCCACCTAGTGCAGCGGCTGATGACTGAATTGATGACGCAAGTGGAGCACTCTTTGAGAGCAAACCATTTGCAGTCGATGTTACGAACGAAGCTGCGCCAAGACTCTGAGTATTGGTGAGTGCGCCGACTGAGGAACTGCTGACAAAGGCACTAGCCGAAAGGCTTTGTACACTTCCACCAGCAGAGCCGTTCAGTACTGACGTATCAAGGGCAGCCTTGTTCAGTAACATGGATCAATTAGTTGTCGATTTGGACAGACAGAGAAGCGGCAGGGAACGTTACCGTGTCGCCTTGGTTGATGGTTTTGCTGATACTGAGCGTACCGTAGAACAACAAGTTTCCGCCAGTAGCCGTATCGTAGATACCGAATGAAGTTACAGCACCCCAACTTGCAGTCGGAGTCACAAAGGTGATCGACGCATTGTTTGAAGTTGTGCCAGTGTTGCCAGTAGATGCGGCGGTAGTACCGACACCTTGTGTACCAGCAAAGGTAGCCAAGCCAGCAGCAGATGATGCGCGTGCATAGCCACCACCAGAAACTTCAGTACCACCGCCAGTATCCGAAGGGACGGCAGTTAGCAGGCCAATGTAAAGCGTGGACGGAAAAGCATAAGCTTGGCCGCGAAACAGTTGGTCGATGATCTTGTTCTCAAGATAGTCTGACATTGCACTCATGGAAATCTCCTAGTTAATTGAATTGGGCGCGGATTGAAAACTTCAACAGGTCGTACACGGTTTGGATGTCTTTTGATCCGTAATCAATCTCGACTTCCGCTTCGTATGGGCCGGGTTCAATGTTGAGCGAGTCAACAGGGAAGTTGAATACCACCACCCCATCACCACCACCATTTGGTTTTAGGCAAGTGAGGATGAATAGATTGGTTGATGTGCCGGAAGCTCTGAACTTAATCCGAACAATAGCGTTTGCAACATTGATGACTTGGCCGTCAGCGTCTTTAAGGATAAGTCGAATGAAAGGTCGAGTATCACCTTGAACGAGTCTAATTCTTTCGGTCATGGCTTCCTCAATTTCACGCTCAGATCAGAGCGAACATTGCCGCGAATAGCACGCTGCCTAGCATCATTGAGGGCTATCAAGTATCGAGATTGATTGATACCTGCGCCCTCTTTGTTTGTGTAGGGCTTTCCAGAAGTTAGCATCAGCCTAGCTTTTGCTCCACAAGCGATTGCTTCGCACCATTCTTCATACAGAAAGTCATCAAACTTTACCGAGTCTCGAAGGGGTACAACCGCTACACGGATTGTAACGGAGCCTTGATACGTCTGATCCGGTATTGGCATGAAACTAAGCAGTCCAGATTCCTTCTGCGTGTAAGCAGTTGGCGGGCCTTTTGTGGCTGTGTAACCGGGAATGTTCTGACTATAAATGTCAGGGCCACTGATAGCATCTGGTGCAATTGGGCCAAGCTCTTTGCCACGAAACCATGCACGCATGATCTTTTGAACCCGATACCCAGATGGGGCATCAAGATCGTAGTCAGTAATATTTGCTCGGAGGGTAATTGGGTCTTGCGTCACTTGGTTGATAAATGACTTCTCGCAAAACTCAATGATCGTATTTCGTAGCGCAATGACTGCCATCTCAGGAGGACATCCCGGAACATCAGGCAATACATGCGGATAGAAGACATCATATGTTTTCATAGACCTAGAAGCCCCGCTTTATATTTTTGGAGTAGCGCACTTGCTCGTCCATCAACAGCAAACTCATCGTCTCGGAGTTCTGCTCGATGGGCAATGTAGTCGCTCAAAGTTACAAGGTATTGCTCTGGCAATGGAATTGTGTCAGTACCCGCAAACGCAGGGAACACGCCAACAAGGTTTGACAGGAACAGATCAGGTCGAACTTGTCTGGCCCCAACGAGTGCTTGACGTGCATAGCTTAGCAACTGGGCTACTGTGTAGCGTGGAACTGTTGATTCGCTTGAAATCTCATCGTTGAGAATGACACGAGCATCATCAATGATCTGTTGGAATGTTGCCATATCTGTTGATCTGTTCTTCAGTTATTCGGTTTTGGAGCCTACATGAGTAGCTACCGGGGTCACAGCAATCGAAGCAGTCGCAGTAAAGGTCTTCCCTTTTGATGCTGGCTTCACTACTTCTGGGGAGTACTTCTCCCATCGGCCAGACTCAATAAGGTCGGCGTCATACACGGCAATCTTGCCGGTACGAGTGTTCTTCATTTGACGGATCGAAGTTGGAATCTTGTGAATAGCCATGAGTTCCTAAATGAAAGAAAGCCCACTGAGGCGAACCCCAGTGAGCTTTAGGTCAAGGTTTAACCTTTGACAGCAACCATGTTAATCAAAGCCTCTGGCTTGACAACAGAGTAGCCGAACACGTTCAAACCACGAACGATGTTGCCGAAGGTTGACTGAGCGCGGAGGGTTTCCACGTTAGTCATCTGCGATGCGAAGGTGATCGCATCTTTCGTACCAGCCATCAAGTAGCTGTCGCCATCGGCAGTCTTTGGCAAGTTGTTCGACACATACACTTGGAAGCGGTCGATCATGCCGAGCTTGCCGTTGCGCAGTGGGGAAACAGTATCACCAGTCAGGTAGGCTTGCTTCAAGTCCGAACCTTTGACCATAGCGGCCATCCACGAAGGGATCAGCAACCAACGGCCAGACTCAGGAACGTTCTGTTCATCCAGACCTTGACCAGCATCCAAAATCAAATCAAGGATGTTGGCTTTGGTGATAGCGCGTGGGGATGAGTCAGTACCAAAGTTCAAGTTGCCAGAAACGAAGCCACCTGTTGAGCCTTGGTTGGCAGCAGCGGCAGAGCCTTTAACGCCAGCCAGAATCTGTGCGTCAATCGCAATCTTCATCTGTTCAGTAGCGTCATTGGTAAACAAGTCCATCATTTTGATGTCAGTCTGAACGGCGTCAACGTCATCCAGAACAACAGCAAAATACTTACCTTGGTCAATCAGCAACTCGATTGGGGCAGAGGTTGGAACCTGATTGGTCAGGTTATCGCCTTTGTTGTACGAGTTGATGGTGATCGTTGGGATCGTGCGGATATGAATCTTGTCGCCTTGACCCTTGATTTCGCCTTCCCAATCGTTGTTAGAGATTTCCGAGAAGACCGTGGTCTTGTAAAACTTGGCTTGCAGTTTGCCAGACCAGATTTCAGGAACGAAGTTGCCGCTGTATTGAGTGCGGCCAGAAGCTACGGGAAATGACATTTGGAATCCTTAGATAAATTTAAAAGTTCGGGTCATCGAATACGACCCTCGATTGAGGCTGCTGTAATGTCAGCCTCGATAGCGATAGCATCAGCATCACTCACAGAACCACGGCGCATCCGGTCATAGAACTCAGAAATCTCACCCCGTGTCCACACTCTTTTGGAGGGTGGCACATCAGGAGATTTGCTCGATGATGGAATTACTTGTTGTTCGAGTGACTTGTTGCCATTCGCTGCCCACAGTGCAGATGTTTTGGTGTACGAAGCAAAGAACTTGCCTACACGGGAAGCGTCACGAGATTGCTCAGCCTTGCTCAACAGAGATTGTTTCGTCTCGCCTGTCAGTTCATCAACACCATCTAACCATTTAAGGAAGTTCGGGTCTTCGTTGATTTCCTGCCAACCGGGAGCGAGTTCATTCAAAGTCTTAAAGAAGTCATTCTTTGCCGTGTTGGTCGATGTATCAGACAAGTTCTGGACTTGTACTTTGAGAGCGTCGATTTCACCCTGCTTCGCATTCAACTCTTCACGAGCGATGCGACGTGCAACGTCAATCAAACCCTCACCGTACTCATCAATCTCTTGCTGGTTGACCAGCGGTTCAGGAGGCTTAGTCTTGAGTTGGGTCACTTCTGACTCAATCTGTCCAAGACGTGTCTTCAATTCCTTGTTCTCATTTGCAAAGCGTGGAACTTCTGAGTTGTACTTTCCTTGCAGTACCTTGAATCGGTGTTCCCAATCGTCACCGGGTGGTGTAGCTTGAGAGCCGTTGTCGGCCACAGGGATTTCCACTGGCACAACTACTTCAGCAGGGCTTTCGCTAGGCTGTGCAGCAGGGTCAGTAGGCTCAGTTGCAATCTGTTGCTTCTGTGCGATCAGTTCTTCTTGCAGTTTGGTAGCACGTTCGTCGGCTTGCAAAACTGCGCGGGGTACATTTGACATTTTTTCTCCGTGAGCCGAGTCGGTCACATTTGAGCCTCGCGGTGTTCAAGTGATTCGTTCGGTATTCATCGGTGCTGGAAAGGCCAGCGCCTTCTTGTGGCAGAACGCCACTAATAACTAGATGGAGTGAACCAGCTAGCTACCGCGATTTGCGAATAACACCCGCAGCTTCTTCTGACTTCGTTAAGAATTCATCGACAGCCTGTGCAGCCCCTTGTTGCCAGCGTGAAAGAGTTTCATCTTTCGTGTGGCAAGAGTCGGAGTACAGGGATTGAAGAGATTCTTGAAGCCAGCTACGGATGGTTTCAAAATTAGGATTTCCACCAAGCGCAGCGAGTGCGCTAGTGACTTGGGGACTCGGTTTATTGAGCATTCTTACTCATGTCACGACTGGACTGATAGCCACGACGCGGCGTATCAGATTTCGCTACAGGAGCTTTTGCAGGAGCAGGTGATGAGCCAGTAGAGCTACCTGATTTGAAGCCTCTACGTGGCGCTGGAGCCTCTTCCTCAACCTTCTGACCAAAGCCTGTGCCATTGGCAAAGCTCAACTCAGATGGATTAAATGCAGTTGTTGCGGCAACAGGCTTGAGGACAACAGATGGTGTACTCGAAGCGATTGATGCCGGGGCTGCTACATCTTCAGAAGCTGCTGCACGAGCACGCGGAACGATTGCTCGCTTGGCAGTTGGTGCAGTCTTCTTTGGTTCGGCAGTGACTGGTGCTTTTGCCTCTTCAACAGGAGCAGCTTTTTCAGGAGCACTTGTTTCTTCAGCAGCAGGAGTAACAGTCGGAGCATCTTCAGTCATGCCGCGTTTTGATTCACGACCCAACTGAGCCTCATCAGCACGACCTCGACCAGCACCCCAGCGGTTGTAAGCATCAGAGCCGGGAGCATCAATGTTCCCTGCTTTAAGACGATCCCACAAACCACTACTCTCATCCTTTGAAGCAGCCAAGCCAGCCGCTTTGTAAGCAGCCTCTTGCTCCACTTCACCACCGTCAGCAAACTTCTGAATGGCTGGTGAAAACTGGCTGCCTGTTGGCTTTGCAATCTTGCTGTGAAGACCAGAAGTAACAGGAGCGCAGAGCTTGCTGTTCATTTGGGCTGGGCCTGCTGGAGTACCAACCTTCTTGAAGTTTTGAGTTTGCCAATCAGACATGATTACCGGCCTTTCTTTTTAACGACCTTGCCACCATTTGCCATCTTTGCGTCTTGGGCTGCATAGTCCTTGGCGCTCAGCTTGCCGGAAGCCAGAGCTTTACCAGTAGCGAGGGTTTTCTTTGGGGAGAACTTCTCGCCTTCTTTTTTCTCTTCTGCCTTCTCAGCTTTGGCGTAACCCTTTGGAGATACCTTGCCAGAGCGAACAGCTTTAGCTTCAGCCATCTCTTCACCCTTGGTATCTTTAGCGGTGAAGGGTTTGAACTTACCGCCGTCAGCGAAACCAGCAGGGATAACCCCTTTAGTTGGCTTCACGATTTTTCGAACTGATGTTGAACTCATTGGATTGCCTGTTGTGGTTGAACTGTGTTGACTGGAGGTGGGCCACCTTGCGGAGCGCCTTCAGGTGCTGGCGCTGGAAGCTGAGCTTGTTGCTGAGCCTGTTGCGCCTGCTGTGCATTGATAGCTTGTTGAACTTGCTCTTGCTTGAACTTCATTGCTTCGATAGTTGGAACCAGTTTGTCGGTATCCATCTGTAGGCCAGAAGCCATTTCACGAAGTAAGTAAGCCCGACCCTCAACACCAATGATCTGAAGATCAACAGGATTGTTTGTCGATGCTAAGAATTCATTCCGGCGAACCTGAATTGCCTCTTTAGCCATCAAGCCCATCGCACCTTTTGCGACGACTTTGAAGTCACCCTTGATGTAGGGGTCTGGGTTGTACATCATGTTGTGGACATAGAACCGTTTGACCACCATCTCAACAGCACGGTCAACTTGCAGAACAGCAGCTTTGATGCCTTTTGCAGCGTTGTCCATCAGCATTGATAAGCCGGAAGCTGTGCGACCAGCACCAGAACCGCTTGACCCGCCATAGAGGTAGCTAGGAATTCCAGTAACTTCATCAGCTTGTTTGGAGAACTGACCGTAGATGCCCATCAGTTCCCCAGCTTTCATTTCAGGCATGAAGAAACGAACACCCGGTTGGTTGCCGCCCGTCTTGTCTGAAGTGGTCTGCCAGATTTTCCAAGGGTACATCTCAGTGAGGTCTTCACCATCAGCCAATCTGTCTACGGCAACTTCAACCTGTGGGCCAGAGCCAATGCCCATGTTGTTTGCTAGGGCGCGAGCCGAAGCATTGCACATGACTTGGACATCACGCATGACTTCAGGAAGAGCGCCGCCCCAGAATGCACCGGGGATTGGACGCCAAGATGAAATCTCATATGGGCGCTCACCAAGTGGATCAGGATTCAAGACACACTTGATAGTGAAGCCAGCAACTTGCCAAGCATTCACTTCATAGACATCCCGTGGATTGACATCTTTCATGCCCCACTGGATAAGCATCTCGCCCATCACTGGCCCCCAGAACTCAAGAGCCTCAATCACGTTGTCGTTATACAGACGCGAGTGGTACTTGCCTTCAAGGTTGTCATGCTGCTGGTCGCCGTACTCAAAGTAGCGGAAACCTTTGCCAGCATAGCGGTCGATTACTTGGTCAATCTCTGAATCAGAGTAACCGGGAACGCCGCGCATTGAGTCCAAAGTACGGACAGTAAGCTTGTGGCGCTGAATGATGTAACCATCGTCAACACCAGAGGCATTAGGACTTGGGAACAGATCGTAAGGACTGACACGCTCAACCTCACGGAAAAAACTGTTGGAGACGACAGGGGTAAAGTTTGGCCCCCACGTTAACTTCTTTTTCTTGCGAACTGCTGGCCCTTTGATGATCGCAGTTGGGTAGGTAACGAAGTCATCAATGAAGTCCTGCATAGCACGCTCAAAACCACCCTCATTGAGTTGGTCTTGAATGACGCCAGCCATACGCTCAGCAGTTGACTTGGCCTCTTCACGAAGCTTCAACAGAATCTGGTCATGAACCTCTTCCATCCGTTGACGGAATGCTTCTGGGTGAAGTTGTTGGCCCTGCATCACATACGCTTCTGCCTCATGGCGAACGAAGTCAATGATGGAGAGCTTTACTTCGATAGGAAGATTCGGTTCTTCTGACGGATCAAGATCAAATGGGCGTGCATTTTGCAGCATCACGTCCTGAATCCAAGACTTTGCTGAGTTGCACTTCACATCCGTAATCATCATGAAGATGTCAGAGCCGCCAGTCTGTGCGATGTCTGATGCTTTATCAGGATCGTACTGACCACGGCGTTGACGCTCGCAAGACAACAGACGCTCTGTGATGCGTTGCTTGGCAAACTTCGCCTTACTCCAGCAATCGTTGATATGCCCAGCAATGCCGGACGCAATCATGTCGGAGTTATCCATGCCCGGAATCTGGGGCGAACTCACGTCTGCTTCGACGGGAGGAATTGCCTGATACACATCGGTCATATAACTAAGTCCATGCTTTTGAAGGAGCTTTCCCAATTGACCGCGCCCGTACAGACTTCACCTGTCCACCACGAGCTTCCATGCAGAGGTACTGCAAGGCGTCATGTGGGTGACTAAATTTATCTTTGACCGGACGGTCACGGTAGCGCTCACCTGAAACTTTCAGACGTTCGTACCGATAGCCACCAATCAATCCTTTGCGGAGTGTTCGGCAGTTGGGAGAAAGCAGAAACCCCGGCCCTCCGTTCGCCATCCTCGTAAGGAAGAACGCAACAGATTCGCGCCGAGGAATGAAATCGTTTGTTGAAGCTGGTTCAGATGCAATTCCAGCTTCGAGGAGTTCCTGATAACAGGTTCTCATGTCGGTTGATGATCGAGCTACACCGGCAGGGTCGCCAACAGATTGAAAGCGGCAGCCAGCATACTTGTTCATCAGGATTGGTTTAACAATCTCTGCGGCGAACTGACGAATGCCCATGTCTTCAGCAACGAACTCATCAAGAATCACAAGCTGACCTTGAGGGGTCATCTGTCCAACGATGCAAGCAGGCGTCAATCCAAAGTCCCAGCCCAGAAATACGGGAAGTAAAGGGTTTGGCTCGATGTCTTCTTTGGCAACGTGAATTTTGTCGTTGTACTCAGGGTAGACAGGTTTCCCATCAGCCGTTGTGCCGTACTGACCCAAGACAAAAACTTTGATCCAGTCATCGTTCTTACCGCCGATCATGTTCAGGTAGTAGTCATACCCTTGGGACAGATTGAAGACGTTTTCAGCGAGGGGATTTGGTTCATACCAAACCTCATCATCTTCTTGCTTCCTAATCAGTCCACCGGGCTGATCGAAAAATTCCCAGCCATCGGGACATTCCTCTTCTGCGTACTTGTAGTACCAGTGATCGTCGTCTGGTGGGTTGGTATCCAGAATCACACAAGGGTGAGTTGCACCACCTTGAGTCTTCGGCGGGTAACGGCCTACCCGTTGGGTAAGCATGTCGAAAACTTCCTTGGGAACTTCAGAGCACTCGTTGATCCAGCCACCTGTTAACTCCAAGGAGCGCAGCTTGCCGGTTTCAGAGGCTTTGTCCAACGCAATGAAGATGACTTCAAGCTCAAGGCCGTTGCCATCTCCGCAGTCTTTGATCTTCAGGGTCGCAGTGATCGGGGCATCCCAACGAATCGGGGCTAGATCAGTGCTCATCCAGTTCTCCCACGTCTTAATAGTCGTGGACTTGAGTTCTGGGTATGTGTTCCGGATGACAGCCCAACGTGCTCGGCGCATCCCGTTGAACGGCACTTGTTTAAGTGAGTGCTGGATTATTTCAACGCAGCAACTCGAAGACTTTCCAGAGCCTACTGGCCCCTTGAGTCCACGAACAAATGCTTCTGACTTATGGAACTTTGCAGCAACACTTCCCGGGGGTGAGTACCTAACTGCTTTTGTATTTGTTTCTGCCATTACAACGTACATCCAACGTGCATTACCCTTTTTGCAGCAATGTACGCTAGATGAGCTTCCTGTGGTGTGTTGAAATTACCAATATGCTTCATCACTCCATTGAAGCGAATAGCTGCTCGGAATTTATTTCCATTCTTAGCAGCACCAATCAATCCAGTTGAGAGGTTGTTCTTATGGGCTTTGAGTTGATTTTGAGAGTTTGCTTTTCGGTCTACGTCACGAAGGTTGCAAATCCTGTTGTCACCAATGATCCCATTTATGTGGTCAATCACTAGGTCGGGCCAGTGTCCATAAACATGAAGCCATGCAAGCCTATGAGCAAAGTGGGACTTTCCAAAAATCTTTATGTAGTAATAGCCTGTACCTTTGTTGAGGCATCCGGCTACTTTTCCAACTTTGCTCCTAGCTCCAATACTTTTCTTCCACTTAAAGATTCCAGTCTCAACCTCGTAGCTAAGTAGCTCACGAATTAGTTCAGCAGTTAAAATATCTGTGCTCATGTGATGGCTCCTTCATCGCTTGGGAAGTGAAGCCTCGGTGTTGATAGCGCCGGGGCTTTGCGTTTTACTCTTCCAGATTTTTGTCTGGTGCTGAGTAATCTGTGTTTATGAAGAAAGCGACTTTGCTGTGTTCAACTTCATGTTTGACGGATGCAAGATTTGGAATAGTCTTGTCAAGGAGTAGCTCAATCGCCTTCAGACGAGTACCAGTCATCTTCACCTTGGAAGTTCCGAGGGCGTAACCCTGAAGAACATTCACAAGGCTGGTAGTTTGAATCTTCTCTCGCACGGCATCAGCATGTTCCTCACGAAGCTGCTCACGCCTAGCGCTGACAGTTTCTTTGGGTGGGAGTTTTTTGAGTGCCATGATTTGAGAGATCGGCGAAGCCGAATTTTGTTTTTCAGTAGAAGGAGTTGGCAGCCGGGAACCCCCAGCCCTGCACAAAGTGCTTAACCAACAGAGATGAGCACTGTTTTACAGTCGGGCCTACTTGTCCGTGTTCTTCCAACGGCGAGCCGATAGCTGTTAGTGCCCATTCCTCTTGATAAGGCAGCCCGTGTCGTGGGCTATTCGGCCATGTCAGCCCCAGAAAGACTAAGAAGGCCCATGACTGCGGTAGTTATCCGTCTCACTATCCGCTGGAGAATCATCAATTAGGGACAGATGCTCTATCTTGGTATGCACTCTACATGACTGATCCGTCTAATAACAAGGATCTTTGTGGCTAATTCAGTATTTCGTGTGAAAAATTTAAATTGGTTCTGAATAAGACGTACCCCCTATGTTTGGTGGGAGACACGATTTGTGTGTGTGAATCCCCCATAGGTAGATGCGAGGACACCCTCCTTTGGGCGTGTGGGCAGCCCACCCCCGCCCGCCTAGGCGCGTCATGGCAGGGCGCATTGCACCACGTAAGAGCATAAAACTGGTGAGGAATGGCGTAGATAGGGGCTTGCAGCGTTGTTTGTGCCCTAGTTTGTGCTGATATGGCATGGCATTGGTCGATATGGCGTGGGCCGAAGGCTGTATGGGCAGCATGATCTGTGCGTCATTTGCCTGTTTGCGGCATGAAAAACTGTGTTTTCCTGAGCCTAGCGCATGGGATGCTGTGCCATCTCCAATTTCATAGGGTCGTTTTCTCTTTCAATTCAATGGCCTAGGTTTTCTTTCCACTGCAAATTAAGTGGCTTTCATGCTTTGTCTCACTCCCTACGTCATGAGCAAGCGAAGCAGAGCTTGGCATGTATGGGGTCAGGGGTTTTCGGCGGAGGTTTTCTGGCTGTAACCCGCATGAATGCTCGCTTCTACGTTGCTTCCTAGGCGCTCACACGAAGCCTTCACGCATGGGTTATGTCGCCCTACGTTGTCCTTTGGACTCATGCTTGCGATGTGCCTGCTTCCTCTCTAGCGATGTCTGGCATGTATGGGGTCAGGGGTGTCCGGCGAGAGGCCAACAGATTTCACCCAAACTGTTACAAGCCCCTTTAGGGAGTGCCAAGATTAACAGGGCAACTTGACACAGTGACAAGGCTCGATGTACATTTCATCCCATCAAACGGCGGAAACGCTGAATGAAGTCGCTCTATCGGCGGCATACAACAGATAGTGGCTCCAAGGCTTGAGACGCTGCCCGGATGGGAACTACAGCGTCAACATTAGAGATGTGGCTTCACGGTGCGAATCGTGAGTGACCGACGACCCAGCAAATAGCGATCAGGCTGAAAAACAAGCTGCCTGATACCCGTAACACCTGACAAGTGGATAAGACGGGGCTTACCAGAGCACCAACTGAATGACATGCCTCCTTGTAGCCGTGTCATTCGCTGGGCGTTCTTACCCTGCCCAATATCGCAACTCACGAAAGCACTTATGCAAAGCACCGACCTAATGCCGAAGGCAATTGAGCAATTCAAGCTCGAAATTGCCCCATTCAGATTGAAGAATGCAACGGCTGAAAGCATGGAAATGGTTTCTCACATAACCCGTATATACACCGGACGAATTCAAGTCCTCGATTTATCCCTAGGTCAGCGCGAAGCTTGCCGAATTTTAGTCAATGCCTTTTTGTCAATCAAACCCGAAAGCAAATCATGAAAATCTCACTCAAGCAAGTGCCTAGTTGCGTATCAAGCCGTACCCCTTTCAACTGCAACAAGTCACTATTTTCTGAACAGATTGACAGTGCATACATCGTTTATTCCTGCGGAAAGCATTTTCCGGTTGCCGCTTTCGTCAAAGGTGTCTGGCTTTTCAATGAAGACAGGGATTCCCGGACTACATCGCGTCATCAATCGAAAGTCCTGCAAGGCTTGCCGACTGACAACGT